>Ga0123353_10000538_pt1 | contig 46918 bp, 39 predicted proteins | sample TergutLab28metaG_3_FD_92763 | JGI IMG/M metagenome (GOLD analysis project Ga0123353, IMG submission 92763) | Labiotermes labralis P3 segment gut microbial communities from Petit-Saut dam, French Guiana - Lab288 P3 | ecosystem: Host-associated > Arthropoda: Insects > Digestive system > Gut ... | reverse complement strand
ATTGACGAATGGTGGCTTGGTTCAATGTTTGCGGGAGCGTCAGTTTTCGGAGGAGGGGAGTGTTTCTCTTCGCCATCGGATCAGTAGCGGAGAGTTTGCGGAGGTTGTCCGAGGCGCAGAAATGCCAGTACTCTGGTGGCTCAATGATGCAAAAGAATAAAAAATGACCAATGCGGGAGTAACCAGCAAAAAGCCGGAATGCCGACGGGATGCCGGTGCCGCCCTTCCCCCGAAAAAAACAGAATTTTTTCGGGGGGGGAGTATTTTTTGCCTGTCCGTAGGGTATAATGACGGGCGGAAAAAGTGGCTTGACCCGATGGTGTCAAAATCGGTGCAAGAATCCCAAAAGTTTAACGGAGAGGATAAAAGATGACTCAACGAATTGACGTGAAAAAAGTTGCGAACATTACTATTGCAACAACATTGGACATGAAACTGAACGACGACCTGTCGATTCAGGAGTGGGGCGATCAACTTCTCGCCCTTCTGGGTGATTCTGCGTGCAAAAAACTGTTGGTCAGTTTTGAACGAGTTCTCTTCATGTCCAGTTCTGCCCTTCGTGCCTTGATCACATTAAACAAGAAGGCGAAAGAAGCCAAGGCGGTTTTGGTTCTTTGCGGAATTGACGACAACATTATGGAGGCGTTTCGCATCACCCGACTCGACAGTGTTTTTCAGATCAAGAAAAACGAAGACGAGGGGATCCGTGCCTTTGACAAATAATGTGTCCGGTTTTCTACTCGTACCGACCCGATGGAGGACCTACCGGCATGAATCAGGAATCGCAGTCTTGGACTTGGACAAGAGAACATACGTTTCCCAGCGATATGGAAACAGCCCATAACCTCATCGGGGAAGTGATGGGGGCGATGCGGTCCGATCAGTGGAGCGAGAAAGACATTTTTGCTCTCGAACTGATTCTTGAGGAATCCATCACCAACGCCGTCAAACATGGCAATCGTTCGGATCCGTCGAAAAAGGTTCGATTTGATTGCAAGTTGAGCCGGGACAAAATTTACGTTCGAGTTGAGGACGAAGGCACCGGCTTCAACCCTGGTGCCCTTGCCGATCCGAGAGAACCCGCCAATCTAATGGTTACGTCGGGGCGCGGAGTGCTACTGATCACCCATTTTGCCACCAAAGTTACGTGGAACGACCGTGGCAACGTCATCGAGTTTGAAAAGGACCGAAGTTGATGGGGTGTTAGACCCGCAGGAAAATCTTGAAGTAATACAGCAGCCAAGCCGGAATGAAATTGACCGCAACGAAAAACAAGCCATAACACATACTGGCTAATTCCGCTGAGCATCCGGCGTTCGTGAGGATTGCCATCGCTTCGACGTTGAGATTCAACGAACCGCCATAGAAGACCAGACAGGCAAGAATGCAGGAAAGGCAATACATCGTGATTGCGTTTGCCCCAAATACTGTGGCGGGGTACATGATTCTTTTATACCCGAGTACGTCGATGAAATACACACATGCCGCCAAAAACATGCAAGCGAAGCCGGCGGACAACAATACGTAAGAACTACTCCAGATGGGCTTGTTGATCGGAAAACCAAGTCCCCAAAGGTATCCGCCGATCAAAAGCAGGAACCCGGAGAAAAAGAGAATGACGACCTTGCGTTCTTGCGATTTTTGAGGATTGCGCAACAGTAAACCCACAAAAATCCCTATCAGACAGGTTGCCAGAGCCGGGACCGTACTGAATGGTCCTTCCGGGTCCCATGGCATGCTGTTTTCTGCTAAGTTGTTACGGTGGTAGAATTGTCCGAAAGGCATAACCTTGCTGTCGATGTATGCTGCGAGGTTGTTGCCCGGTTCGAGCATTACCTTGCCCCCACTGCCGGGCGTTGGAATAGTCATCATGCAAAAGCAGTAGCCGACAAGGAACAGCATACATAAAAGCACCTGCAAACGAGGTCGGGTGTAAATGAAGATCAGCCCACAGATCAAAAACACAACGGCAATACGGGAAAGGACACCGCAAAATCGGACTTGGTCGATGCCATTCGGAAGACCGTGAAGGAAGAAAAACAAGAACATCCCAAGCAGGAAAATATTGACCGCCCGCAAGCAAACCTTACGACTCAAGTTAAGTTTTGACGCTCCCGAAGCGAGTCGTTTTTGCAGCGAAAAGACGATGGACACACCGACCATAAACAGGAAAAACGGGAAAATCAGGTCTGTCGGTGTCCAGCCGTTCCAGTTGGCATGGAGTAGCGGCGGATAGACGGCACTCCACGTTCCCGGATTGTTGACCAGAATCATCGCCATGATGGTCAAGCCGCGGAAGGCATCAAGTGAAGTCAGGCGTTCAGCGTTTTGTAACGAAGTGTTTTGTGAAATGGTGTTTGTCATTGCAAATGCCCTCTATTTTGTTAATCCCGTGAATCCCGTCCAAAGGGTTCCCCAAACGTCATTTTTCGATCTCCCCCAGTCGCCAACATGCGCAATCATATCAAACATTTGCTCCTGAAACAAGGGGGCTGTTCGATTTTTTGCATTCGCGGTGCCCATCGCAAACTTACGATTGCGGTTCCGTTATCTCTGTGGTAGAATCGGACGTCGTCTTATGTCCTTACACGCAAAAAAAGTATTAGCCGGTTTGAAAAAGGCGTATCCCGAAGCCGGTTGTTCGCTTTCGTTTCGGTCGCCGCTGGAATTACTCATCGCCACCATTCTCTCCGCTCAATGTACAGACGTTCAGGTTAATAAAGTTACGCCGCAGTTGTTCCGGCAGTTCCGCTCGGTGGAAGATTATGCGACCATGCCGCTCGAACAGTTGGAAGAAGCCATCCGAACAACCGGTTTCTTTCACAATAAGGCAAAGAACATTCAAAATGCTTGTCGGGAAATCATTGCTACATTTGGCGGTCAGGTTCCCGATACGATGGAAGCACTGACCTCGTTGCCCGGTGTCGGACGAAAAACGGCAAACGTCGTTTTGAGTAACGGCTTTGGTCGAAATGATGGTTTCGTGGTGGACACACATGTATTTCGTTTATCACATCGGCTTGGACTGGTCAAAGGCAAAACGCCGGAAAAAGTCGAACGGGAACTCATGTTCCTTTTTCCGCAAGCCGACTGGGCTTATTTGAGCCATGCGCTGATTTTGCACGGTCGCCGAATTTGCAAAGCAAGAAAACCACAATGCGTTGATTGTCCGCTCAAAAAGGATTGCCGTGAATGTCATCAGAGTGTGCTCGCGGAGGCAATGGATTGACACTTTCCCCTTTTAGTGGTACTCTTATGTGAAAGAGGGATTCCTTTTGAACGACCCTTTAACCCTTCAAAACCTGATATTTTATGTCCAGAAGACTGTTTACAAGCGAAGCCGTCAGTATGGGACATCCCGATAAACTGGCGGATCAAATTTCCGATAGCGTTCTCGATGCCCTGTTTACAGAAGACCCCATGAGCCGTGTTGCCTGCGAAACAATGGTTACAACCGGTATTGCTATCATCGCAGGTGAAATCACAACCAAGGCACGAATCGACTACCAAAACGTTGTCCGGGATGCCATTCGGGATGTCGGCTACACCGATGATCATTGGGGCATTTGTGCCGACACTTGCGCCGTTATGGTCGCACTGGATCGGCAAAGTCCCGACATTGCCCAAGGTGTCAATGATGGTGCTGAAGGACGACACGCCGGAGAAATCGGGGCAGGTGATCAAGGGCTTATGTTCGGCTACGCTTGCAATCACACGCCGGAATTGATGCCGCTGCCCATTGCTTTGGCACACCGAATTACGAACAAATTGACCGAAGCCCGATTCAAAGGGGAGGTTCCGTGGCTCCGTCCCGACAGCAAGAGTCAGGTTACTGTTGAGTTTGATGGGCTCAAACCAGTGCGGATTGATACAGTCGTTATCTCGACGCAGCATGATCCGTGTGTCGATCAGAAAGCGATTGCTGATTACGTCATTCCGAACATCATTGAGCCGGTTTTGCCGAAGGATTTGGACATGAAGGGGATCAAGTATCACATTAACCCGACGGGCAAGTTCGTGATTGGCGGTCCGCACGGCGATTGCGGTTTGACGGGACGGAAAATCATTGTCGATACTTACGGCGGCTGGGCTTCTCACGGCGGCGGTGCATTTAGTGGTAAAGACCCGACGAAAGTTGACCGCAGTGCCGCCTATATGGCACGGTACGTTGCTAAAAACGTTGTCGCAGCAGGACTTGCCGATTCGTGTGAAATACAGTTGGCGTATGCGATTGGCGTTCCCGAACCAGTGAGCGTTTCGGTGAACACTCGCGGAACGGCAAAAATTGCCGAAGAGAAATTAGCGCAGATCATTCGGGAAGTATTTCCGTTGACTCCGTCGGGTATTATCAAAACGCTGGACTTACGCCGTCCGATTTACCGCAAGACGGCATCTGGCGGGCATTTTGGTCGTAGCGAACCTGAATTCACTTGGGAACGGACGGACAAGATTGAAGAACTGAAAAAACGGGGATCAATTTAGCCGCGTATCCTGAATTGGTTTGGACAAACACCTCCGTCATTCCCGCGAAAGCGGGAATGACGAAACGAATCCCAAAAATAGGAAGGGACAAGGCATTAGCACGCATTCATGTCCTTGTCAATAGTTTTTTGCCGTTAATGGTCTTTTTGGGCAAAATTGTTATCTTTTTGGTCAAACCTGTCTTTTTGGATAAACCTATTAAGAGCAGGTCTTTGCTACCAGCGTAGATGATCTCCATGGACGTGTTCGGAAAGGACTTGCCAACGGACAAAAAAAACAGGATAATATGAGACAATCGTGGTGAACATTATCGCAAATATTTCCATGCAACAAAAACATTACATTGGAATTGATGTTGGCGGCACAAAAATTCAAACCTCTCTTGTATCCGATGCGGGAAACGTGTTGGCAAATCATCGACAGGAAACGCCACGAAAGTGCGCTGCTGATGTAACACTCCAAACCATTGAGACTGCTGTCAAAAACTTACTCCAAGAACAAAAATTGCAACCGAGCGAGTTGGCAGGAATCGGCATTGCCATCCCGGGAGTTGTGCAACAAGAAACCGGTTTTATCGTGGGAACCCCCAATATGAATCTTGCGGGAATTGATCTCGGCTCATACATGAAGTCCCGATTCGACCTGCCCATTGCCATCGGGAATGACTGCAATCTTGGCACTCTCGGCGAATGTTGGCTCGGTAGTGGTCGAAATGCAGCATCCTGTGTCGGTATTTTTGTCGGAACAGGAATCGGGGCGGGCATCGTGATGAACAACACCGTTTTGAGTGGAGCAGGGCTCTCCGCCGGTGAAATCGGTCATATTGTCGTTCAAACTCCTTGCGAAGATTGGCGGCACAGGCTCCATCGCAAACAGGAAAAAAATGTAAAGACTTTCACGCCGAAACATCTTCCCCAGTGCGGTTGCGGCAATTACGGCTGTTTTGAATCGCTGGCGAGTCGCACCGCCATCGAACGATTCATTCGGGAAGCACTGCATCATGGAGAAAAATCCGTCCTCGAAAAATTGAACGGCGGCTCACTTGAAGTCATCAAAAGCGGTTCATTGGCAAAGGCACTCAAAGCAAACGATAAAGTGGTTACAGCAATCATCCACTATGTCTCGCAGGTGATCGGTTGTGCTTGTTTGACCGTGCGGCACTTGCTTGATCCCGAAGTCATCGTACTCGGCGGCGGCGTGATGGAAGCATGTCAGAAATTCATGATGCCGGTAATCGAGGCAGTCGTGATCAATGATCGATTGCTGGCGGCATCGAGTCAACGTCGTATTCTCCTCTCTGCGCTGGGGGATGATGCGGTTGTTCTCGGTGCGGTTGCATTGGTCCGGAGTATGAATGGCAGTAATCCCCTCCAAAAGAAAACACGTCGGACCATTCCGCACTATCCGACTCTTCGATTGATGGCAAAAAATGTGATCCACATTGCGGACAAACCCTACTCGAAAGATTTTTTTATTCTGTCGGATGGTTCGATTGTGCCGCGTGAAAAATTGCCCAAAAAGGATGAAGACGGTTTTCGGCTGAAAGACATTGAAAAGGCAGCGCAGGGGGGAGCCGATCTTTTGATTCTTATTTCGCCGAAGGCGGGGGAGTTAACGCTTTCGGGTAAATGTCATGATTACCTGTATCGGCGGAACATTGACTACCGCATATTGCCGTTGGAAGAAGGGATTAAACTTTACAATTCGGCGACCGTTCGCCGTGCCGCTGTCATCCATTTTTGTACTCATACAGAAAATTGACTTTGCGGTTTTACCGCCGGAGATGAAAGCCACATTGAGCCGGAATACCGGCTAAAAGATATTTTGATATAATAAACGCATGGGCATTTTTGGCGATTTGCGGATTCTCTATCACATGGTTGTTCGACCTGTCCGCGGGAAAAACCATGCTGAGCGAATGGACAATTTTTACAGTGGGCAGGCGGCAGACTATGACGATTTCCGGCGACGGCTCTTGCACGGCAGGGAAGACCTTTGGCAAAAAATGCTCCAAAGTGCCCCTTATCGCGATACCGTATGGATGGACATGGGGGGGGGAACAGGATCGAACCTGCATTTTTTCGGCGATGCGATAGAGCAACTCCAAAAAGTCTATGTCGTCGATCTGGCGGGTTCATTGCTCGAAGTTGCCGACCGGCGAATTCACGAGAGCGGTTGGAAAAATGTCGATACGGCAGAAGCCGATGCAACAACGTTTACTCCGCAGGAAGCCATGCCGCTTTCCGCCCGATGGGACGGGGGGGTCGATGCCATTACCTTTTCGTATTCACTCACGATGATTCCCGATTGGTTTGCGGCGATTGATCACGCATGGAATGTATTGAAACCGGGGGGCAGAATCGGAGTCGTTGATTTCTATGTTTCGCGAAAATATCCGACGCCAGAACATGTCAAGCACAGTTGGATGAAGCGAACATTTTGGCCCGCCTGGTTCGGATGCGACAACGTTTTTCCATCGCCCGACCATGTGCCGTATCTGTGCCGAAAGTTTAAGCCGGTGTTGTTCGAAGAGCGACTGACAAGGCTCCCATGGTTTCCGAATCCCTTTTTCAAGGCACCGTACTATCTTTTCATCGGACAAAAGTGATGAAACGCCCGTTTGCGTTTGACCCGCAAGTTTTGGCTCCGTTTTGTACGCCGTCTTTCCTTGCGGCTCTTCGTTCTCTAATGCTTGAACTCGTCGGGCAGGTAAAATGAAAATGCCGGCGCACCATCGAGTCGCCAGCCTGCCGCCCTGAAAATTGTCGATGCAGGCGGATACACTCGTTTGCCGGCGATGCTGATAAAAAATGTTTCTGTCGTGTTCCACTCCGTCGGAAAACTCACCGCATAAATCAAAACAACGGAGTCCGATTCCCGTTCAGAATACACACCTGCGGTTTTATAGTACGAAACCTTTGCCTTATCACCAAGAGCCAATAACACCCGAAACAGTCTGTCTTCGACATACTGGTGAACAGCCTTGTGAGTGTATTTGTCTTCATACTGTGCTTTCCACCATTCTTCGGCATTAGCGGCTTTGGAGCGGTGCGAATAAATGTTGTGATACTCCTTTGCTCGCGGAATATCCCCCTGCTGGACAGCAGCAAACCAAAGACGGAAAAATTGATCGGCTTCCCGACGTACTCCGTACTGATACGTCGCCCAAAAGACCGTAACGGAAACCAACGCAACAATCGCACAGCACAGCCCAAAATAGGCGAGAAATGTTCCCGTGAGCATCCCTTCGGCGTTGCGGATTGCCACGAGGGCAAAGAGACTCAACAGAATGGCAACCACCCCAAGGAAGAAGAACCACGGGGTAAAATAAACAAGAAACGCTCCCAATCCGAAACAAGCCGAAACCAATGCCGATACACACAGACGTGTGTAGGAATACTCCATTTCAGATGCATCATTCCAATGTGCCTTGAAAATTGAATCGCTACTCATCGCATTCCTGTAACAATTATCCAAACAGTTCGGGGACATTGTACCCATTTTTGGTGGGTCGTCAAGAGTTTTGTCCATCGTTGTGGTGTTGGCGGTGTATTTGAAATAAAACGTTTCCTCAAAATCCAAATGCGTGGCGGAGCGAAATTTGCGGGTCGCCCCACAATACGCACCGCCACCCACAAGTTTCGGCGGAGTACCGCCTCCATTCGTTCTATGCCCCCTTCGGCTCGTTGTCTTTGGGCTCCCTGCCAAGCAACAGGAAGATCACAAAGCATGCGGCGATGCAAATTGCAGGCAACTGGAATATCTTCTTCCAATCTTTCGCCTGGGCAGCAAGCCAGTCCGAACGAGTCAACTTGAAGTCATCTTTCACTTCCGCGTGTCCACAAGTCGGACATGGAATCGCGGCGATTGCTTTGCCGAGTGCTTTCAGATCGTCTTTCGTGTACTGAACACTTGTCTCAAAAGGGTCAAAAGCCGCAACGCCAGAGACGCAACAGGTACTCGTTTTCGAGATGGCAACACCATCTTGCACTAATTGTTCCCGCTCCATTTTGCCGATGGCTTCCGGTGTCAGCGGTTGTCCTTCGAGCAACTTGCCGAGATCGACGGTTCGGGTTTCCGCCTTCTTTTCCTCTGTCTTTCCGAGCAATTTGTTGACCTGAGCGGCAAGATCGAGATGCTGGAACCAACTGTCTTCGGCTTCGCTCCATGCCGGGATCGGAACCATAAAATCGTTGGTTGCATCCAGACCTTCCGGTAATGGTTCCAACTGGGCACCTCCTACGGCAATCGCGGAAAATTGGGGTGCATATTTTTCGCTCATAAATCCATAACCAAAACCGCCGACCACCTGACCGACACCGATCAGGAGGAAGACCATCACACTTTGAGCACTCGCTTTCAGATGTGCTGGTGCAACTTTGTCAGCATACATGTAGGAGGCGACGTACAGGAATGCGAAGCAAAATCCGTGCAACAGCAACCCGACGACAGCAGCGGCAAAGTAGGGTTCGGCAAAGCAGAAATACCGGAGCGACCATGCCGCCATACCGATGAGTAGCACGTTCTTCAAGCCGAATCGCGGAATGCAGAACGGCAGTGCGACCATGAAGAGGATTTCGGAGATTTGGCAGATCGCTGTCATCCCCGTCGGCGACGGATAGCCTCGTTCCGTGAGGAACGGCACAATCGAAGGCCAAAAATAGTTGTTTGCGGGTATGCTTGCCAGGAAGGCGCAGAGAACGAAAATCAAAAACGAAAAATCTTTGAACATCGCCAAGACGGCGAATCCACCGCCGGTTTTTTTACCGGCTGCCGGTGCGCCTTGCGGCGGCGTGTCGGGAAGCGTCAAGGCGTAAAGGGCGAGAAATACGCTGATGGCACCGCCAACCATGAAGAAGTCCGGCTTGGTTGCACCGCCGAAAAACCCTTCGACGACGAGGACTACGATGAGCCAGCCAATCGTTCCCCACACGAAAACATAAGGTCCCATTGATGGTTTGGGAAGGTGCTTAAAAACGACAGAGTTCATTAATCCGAGCGTTGGAGCATAGCACATCCCGGAGAGGAGCATGAGTGTCATTAGAGCGGGAAAAGTTCCCATGTCGTTCTGGCAGAGCCAACCACAGGCGAGAAGAGCGATACCGCCAATGAGGTGAAGGACGGACATCACTTTTTGCGTCGCAAAATAGCGATCTGCTATTGGACCAATAAAAAGCGGAGCAATGATTGCTCCTAGCGGCATCGCACTAAAAATCCAGCCGATTTCATTTCCTCTGAATCCAAGGGTGCCATAAATGTAGCCGCCGAGTGCCGCCATCCACGAGCCCCAGATGGCGAACTGGCAAAAATAAGCGATACTAAGTCTCGGATACGCCAAGACTGCTCTTTTCTCTGTCATAATAAATTTCTCCTGAAATGAAACCTTGTGAAGCCGAAAGCCCCATTGTAGCATAGCATAACGAGGAATCAAGACTGGTCTGTAATTGAACGCGTTGACTTTCGGTTGACTTTCGTTTTTCCGCAATTATAATGGGCACCGATATGTTCATCCTTTACTTGAAAAAACCAATGAAACATTCTCTCCTTGTTCTGTTCGCCTTCACATTGCCGCTCTTGTCCGCTGTTGCCGCATTGGCTCAAGAGACAGCACAAAGACGCGGTCCCCGAGCCTTCGACGGCATCTCCGTTGACCAGACCTCGTTGCACCTTTTGTCCGATGCTCAAACACGTTCGATTTCGCCGGAGAACTTTACGGGCGAAAAAGGAAAAGCCGCCATGTCCACCGATGGTCCTGCCCGAAATGCTGCCAGAGAACTCGGACAAGGTTGGAAAGTCTCCCCATACGTTCACGTTCCCGGCAATTCAACATTCACACTGGCAGAAATCGAAGGAAGCGGCGCAATTCAGCAAATCTGGCTCACCCCCGCTCCGTTGAACCGAACCCGAGAAATGATTCTCCGATTCTACTGGGATGGAGAAGAAACCCCTTCGGTCGAAGTCCCATTGGCAGACTTCTTCACCTGTGGTTGGCAGGAATACGCCCAGAACAATTCGCTCATGGTGAACGTCAATCCGGGCAGCGCATTCAACTGCTATTGGACAATGCCGTTCCGCAAAAAGGCGAAAGTTACCATCGAAAATCTCAACAAGGATCAATGCACGATCTATTATCAGATCAATTATGTTCTCGGCAATGTTCCAGAAAATGCAGCGTATTTTCATGCCCAGTTTCGTCGGATTAATCCGCTCAAAGCGAAAGATGTCGTAACGATGGTCGATGGCATTAAGGGCAAAGGACATTTCGTTGGTGCTTATATGGCTTGGGAAGCCCGAAGTCCGGGCTGGTGGGGCGAAGGAGAAATTAAATTCTACATGGACGGCGACAAGGAATTTCCGACCATTGCCGGAACCGGTACAGAAGATTATTTCTGCGGTTCGTACAATTTTCACCGTAACGGACGATACACGCCGTTTAGCACGCCTTATGCCGGTCTCATCCAAGTGATGCCGGACAACTTGTACGAAAAGGCGGGACAACGTTTTGGTATGTACCGCTGGCACATCACTGATCCCGTCCGATTCGAGCAAGACCTCAAGGTTACGATGCAAGCACTTGGCTGGCAGTCAGGCGGACGTTACCTTCCGCTGGAAGACGATATTTCCAGCACTACGTTCTGGTATCAAACAGAGCCGCATGCTGCGTTTCCGAAACTGCCGAGCAGAGAAGAACTGCTCATTAAGCCGATTGAAGTGAAGCAATGAGTCGCAGAGAACGATTTTGTCCGGGGACTTCACCACGTTGCGTCCCCGGCTCTTTATTCGCTCTCTTACGCTGAGTACGTGCTGGTTTGCGTTGAAAAAAGGCAAAAACAGCGTAGAATGGTCTCCAATGCTTTCCCTGACAACGACATCCTTGTTTTTCGGCGGATTGGCGGCGGCAGCCGTGCCGATCCTGTTGCACCTGTTCATGCAGGGTAAACCGAAAGAAATCGAGTTTCCCGCCGTGATGTTTCTTGTCCAAAAAATCGAAACACATCGCCGGAACTACCGACTCAAGTATATTTTACTCCTCTTGATGCGGATTTTGCTCTTCACACTGCTGGGACTTGCTTTGGCAAGACCCATGTTGAAACTTGGCGATGGATTTCCCCTCTTTTCTTTTTTTTCTCGCAATCATGAAGGCTTTGTTTCCCATCTTGTTTCTTCGCTTGGCAGTCAGGATGCTCCGATTGCCGCTGCCATCGTTATTGACACATCTCTGCGAATGAATTACACCGCAGAAAACAAGACCCGGCTTGAAACCGCGCAAGAATTTGCCCGGTGGATTCTCCGTCAAATTCCACCGAACAGCAGCATTGCTATTTTGGGGTGCGAACCGGAAAACGCCGTCTTCCAAATTGACGAATTAGCGGCGGAAGACAAGATCAATCGCCTGCGTATTATCCCGTTTGGTCGTCCTGTTGCCGAAGTGGTTCAAGGTGCTGCTGCTCTGTTGCAGGAAAGTCCTTTCGAGCAGTGTGAACTTTACGTTCTTTCCGATCTTTCCACTCCCGGCTGGGATATACCGGTTTCATCGGACGCACTGCAACGATACAACGGCGGACTCTTCCTCGTCGATGTCGGTGTCAAAGAACCGCAAAACTCATCGTTTCGGCAGTTTTCACTCATTCCAGAAGTACCGATGGCACAATCGCCGCTGCAATTTGATGTGCAGGTGTCTCATTCCGGTCAGGCTGTAACAAAAACGGTTGAACTCGTTCTCATCGGCAATGCCCACGATCCTACTGCTGAAACGGTACGAATGTCCAGAACCATTGATTTTCCTAGCGGCGAATCGTTGCGTTCCTTTCCGATGGTCTTGACTGGTTTTGAGCCGGGCATCCATCAGGGCAAACTCCGTTTTTCGACTCCCGATGCGCTTCCGATGGATGATCAATGTTGGTTCACTTTGTCGATACAACCGCCCCGAAAAATCTTGATTTTCGCCCAACCGCCGGTTCGGGATTCCGCACTCTATCTTCGACAGGCACTGGAAACTGTACCCTTTATCATTGAGACCGCTCCGACTTCGGAACTTTCTGGAATGACGATGACGGAATTGCAGGCATACCATGCGGTCGTGTTGCTTGATCCGCCGCCGCTCCTGCCGAGTCTATGGAAAAAATTAGCCGATTACGTCTCCGATGGTTACGGTGTTGCAACATTTCTCGGTTCGCATGCTGACTCGTTGCTGTCGTTTAACAATCCCAGTGCCACGGAAATTTTGGGGGCAAAATTGGTTCGGCAAGTGCCCAATCGCGAAGGGGAACTTTGGATGATGCCGGGCGTGTCCCCCATTTTTACGCCGTTCCGCTCCCTAGGTCCGTTGGAGCAATTTCCGTGGAATGTACAGCCGGTTTTTCGATATTGGGAACTCGGTGAACTTTCCCATCGGGCAGATGTTGCAGCGCGCTTTTCGGATACTCGACCGGCAATCGTTACCCAAACATTGGGACGCGGTCGCACGATTTTGGTAGCGACACCGGTTTCCGATACCCCGGATACGGTGATGATCTGGAACGATTGGACCCGCGGTGAAGCATCGTGGATGTTTATGTTACTTGCCACAGGCATTGGAAAACATCTTGTCGGGATGGGAAATCAAAAATTTAATTTTACCATCGGAGAACCTGTGGTATTGCGTCCCGATTCGATGACGCTTCCGTCAAGTTGTCTGTTGGGTACACCCCAGGGAACATCGGAGCGATTGACTCCCGATCCGGTGCGTCGGGAAATTGTGATTCCGTCCACGACGGAGCCGGGCAATTACACAGTGCGTTCCGGCGGTTTGGGGCAGGCGGCGTTGAATCTGGGATTCAGTGCCAACATACCGAGCGGAACAACGACATTGCAACGAGTGGACGGATCGGTCTTGGATCGGCATTTCGGAGCAGGCAATTATCAAGTGGTGCGAACTCCACAGGAAATCGAAATGGGAATCGCCCGCCGACGCATTGGACAAGAAATGTATGCAGCCATGATGTTTCTGCTTGCCTGCATTTTTGCGGCGGAATATGTTTTTGCCAACCGTATTTATCAAAGTTCGTGAAACGTTGACAGACAGAGTGCCCGTCAATGCACTGCGTTTCATTTCGGCTGTTGGGGATGATAACAGCACAACAAACAAAAGCCGGAATTAAGGACGTGGTTTTTAGGATTTCTTGCGTCCGGCAAAAAGAATGTAACCGATGATTGGAATACCGGCAAGCCAAAAAGCAGGTTTGACAGCGCAAACGAGCAGGATTGCCACCATGATGAGCCAATTCCACCAGGGAATCCTTTTGAGGTCGGTCCACGCCAACCAAAGCAGAAAAAACAATGGGGCAAAACGGATAATCCATCCTGACCGATAGGAAAAGTGGACAGGATTATAATACCACGATAACAGCAACACGATTGCAAACGTCAAAAAGACCAAGGCAATGACCCCTAATCGTGTTCGGAGAGAAAGACGAAACCAAAAATTCACGGGACCATCGTACACACGGAATCAAGAATTGTCAAGGTTCTAAAACAGGCATTGTCATTCCTGCGGAAGCGGGAATGACGCACGCTTAGGAAATTATAAAAAAGTGGGCAACCATTATCTCGGGGCGATTGCTCTGCAAAGCCTTGTCCCAATTCTCTGGGAGTGTAGAATGGTGGGCTGTACGAATATGCAAAAGGTTTATTTTCTCGGAAAACTATCGGGAGCAAATCGCAAAGAGGCGACGGAAATCGTCCGGCTCTCCGGCGGAAAAATTGCGAACCGGTTGACCGCCGATGTCGATCTGATCGTCGTCGGCGATGAAAACATTCTGAAACAAGATTGGAATCTCTGGAACGATCAACTCGATGCAGAAACGCGGGAATCCTTTGAAAAAGGGACGCTCACGATCATTTCCGAAACAGCCTTTTGGGAAAAGTACGGCGATCAAACAGCAGAGTCTGTCCAGACGTTGTACACTCCTTCCATGCTGGCAAAGTTAACGGGACTGTCCATGCCGATTCTTCGGCGGTTACAGCGGGAACGTCTCATTGCGCCGGTTCGGCAGGTTTTTCGCCTTTGCTATTTCGGCAAAGAGGTCATTCTGCCGCTCAAAATCATGCAAAACATGATTGAGGCGGGACTTTCGATTTCGTCGGCAATCGACCGCTTACGAAAGATTGGACGGCATCAACCGGAAAATCTTGCAATGGTTCGACTTGAAGGCAAAGACCTTATTATTACTTCTGAAGACGGGCACGTCGATCAGAATGGTCAAAAGCGTTTTCCCTTTGCCGAGGAAACAGGATCGATTCAAGTGCCTGATTCTCTCGATCCGCTGGCGATTCTCGATTCGATTTTCGAGCCGGATTTTGAGTCGAACGATCCGGTCATCCTTTGCGAGGCGGCGTGTGAATTGGAAGCAAGTGGCAACCTTCAAGGGGCAGCGGACTTATACCGTGCCGCATTGGCAGCGGGAGGAGCCAATCCGCAGATTAATTTTCAGTTGGCGGAAATCTTGTATCGGCAGGGAGATTTGTCGGCGGCATGCGAGCGATATTTTTCGGCAATCGAATTGGACGAAAACTTTGTGGAAGCACGAGCCAATTTGGGATGTATTTTGGCGGAGTTGGGGCGAGAAGATTTAGCAGCGGCGGCGTTTCGAGGGGCGTTGAAACTGCATGCCGACTATGCCGAAGTGCGGCTTCATCTTGGCATGCTTCTCAAACGGCAGGGACGTTTGGACGAAGCCGAAGAGCAGTTCCAACTTTTCCGGGAACTCATGCCGGAGTGCGAGGGAATTCTTTATGAAAGCCTGGATCAAAATTGTTTTCACACTTAACAATAAAGCATTTTTGAAAAGCAAAGAACGGGTACCATCGAAAATTGCTCTTCATAGGGCACGTCTGCGTTAATCTTGTCATTCTTTTTTTGAAATTATTCTTGTTCATCATGGAATGCGCAGCGAAGACGCTGTCCAAAAATACTCCGTAAAAACTTGCCATCGGACTGACCTTGCACCCCGATGCGTCGATGTGTGTTTCCCCCTGCTTGCATTCCGGTCAAAAATCATTATATTTCTAATTTGTGGGGAAATTGCCCAAAATTGCCCCATAAAATAAAAAAGTACCCCCCCTAGTGGGAAAGCTGCCCAATCTGTGGTATACTACCTGACATGACCGATACAAAAAAACTCATTACAGGAGAATTCAGTCGAACGGTCGATGACCGATACCGACTGACTCTGCCCGATGAGTTCAAAGAAGTTTTCAAACCGGAGTCGGGAAAATGCGTGATCATGAAGGAAGCATCCGGCTATTTGTCGCTTTGGGACGAGACTACATGGAAACTGCATTATGAGGAGCGGGTCGAATTAGTGCAGAAACGATTCAATCTCGGTCATTTGGGTCGCAACATCGGCGAACTTCAGAAGTTCGGACGATTGTTGTCAACACGATACCGGCACATTCAACTGGCGGATCGGGCGAGGTTCCTGCTTCCCGAAGGGTTTCGGGAGTTCCTTGCCGTGGAACCGAAACAAGAGGTCATGGTCGTTGGAGCGGCTGTGTGCATCGAAATTTGGCATCCTCAAAAATGGATTTCGCGTGTCGAAGAGGATATGCCGCAGTTTGACACCTTATTGGAGAGTTTATCGCACTGAAAAAGCAACCGAATAAATAGAGTATTACCGCCTGAAGTCATTTCGGCGTATCCGTTTTCCCCCCCGGTCGTCACCCGGATGCGGAATGCAAGTTTTACCGTAAACGGATGCGAAAAAGAATGTGGAGAGACATTTTTTTGCTCGATTGACTTCAGGCGGTTTGTTTGCGCCCCCGCTTCCTCATTGACAGCCTGGGTCAAACCTGTTGCCGAGACGTTTCGTGCCAGGCGGGTCGATTCAGAATTTCGGCGAATATGACCGCCTGGCAGATACTTTCTGGTTTTGCAAGCCAATCAGCAAGGTTCAACGTGATCGCCGGTTGTGCTGACTCGGCAAACGTCACCCCCTGTTCGTAAATTCCCGTGATACTGTCTAGTGCAGGCTTTACCACTGGATCAATGGTCGGAGCAACAATGTGCGCTGTGTCCAGCGTGCCGGGATCAACCGCAAAACGTTGCCCTTCCCCTTGAGGAGACAATTTTTTGATTAAAGCCTTTTGTCGAGGCGATTCGGTTCTGGGGTCATCAAAGACGCTCCGCTCATCCCGCAACGGTTGCCGCTCGGTAAGACGTTGCTTGTTTGATCTCAGTTGTTTCGTCGGCTGTTTACCCGGTTTCGGACGAGCAACAATGACCAAGTTGTCATCGTCTGCATTGTTTGCTTCGGGCAACTGTGGATTGGCGGCATTTCTCATACTTTTGACGATATGGGCAACGACCATGAGAACGAGAATGACGATTCCGATAATCTGATCCATTGTTTGCGCCTCCTTTTAGTCAGTGAAATAGGGTTTTATGGTACTATACCTTTTGGGACCGATGCCGCTGACGTTCAAGATTTCGTCGAAATCGTGAAGCGGAGCGTGTTGATCCCGATACCGAATGATGCTTTCGGCAAGTTTTGGACCAATACCGGGCAGTGTTTGTAGTTCTCCATGCGTTGTCGTATTCAGGTCGATGCGAAACTTATACTGTTTTGGTTCGAACGTTTCTTGTTTTCCTCGTGCCGTATGCCAACACAACAGCATGGAGAAAATCGCTAAAATGAAAGCAACCGTTCGCTGATCCGAATGTTGCAGCCTGAAAAAATCGAACATTGACCTTTGTGGACACCAAGCACTGTCCTCAAAAGATAACCGCCGAACGCAAAAATTGCAAGTGTCCATGGTGCGAATCCACGCAATCTGTAAGTTTTCGTTTTGGTGACCATACTCATTGTATTCCAACGCTGTTTTTGTCGGCAAGATTCATATCTCCCAACTTCCAGACGAATCGGTTCGCAAGCAATCACGAAGAGAATTTAAGATTCAATCGGACGAGTCACCAAGATTTCTTGGAGGGGTTCCTTTGATCCGAGATATTTCCAAGGACGAACAGAACCCAGTTCCCATGCATCAAGAAAATCCATCCAACCGGTCGAAACCATCTTGTCGATGATCTGGCGCAACGACATCGCCGATCCTGCCAAGAGCCGTTCGTTCTCACACATATAAAGACGAGAGGAATCCGTCAACATCACGTCGCCGCCGATCAATGTCCGATACCGACCGGGTTTCATTCCGGCAAATTGCGTGCTGTCGCTGACCAAAAACGCTCGATCCCCTTTGATTTTCAAGATCGTTTTGAACACTTCCGCAGGAAGATGAAAACCATCGCCGATCAATGATGCCCATAAACGATCCTCGGGCAGTTGCGACCAAAGCGGATTCGGATGGCGTGGCAGCGTCGCTGGCAGACCGTTTCCCAAATGCGTCGAAAGAGATGCCCCCGCATCAACGGCTTCAAGAATCTGTTCATACGAGGCGAGCGTGTGTCCGATGGCAACTCGAATTCCCAAACGGCATACTTCTTCGACAAATCGTGCGGAATCCTGCCACTCCGGCGACACGGTCAGGATGCGGATACGTCCATCGGTCAGATCGTGCAGATGCCGTATCCAATCGAGGTCCGGCTTACGAATCCATTGAGGGTCATGTGCTCCTCTGGCACCGTCCTGCGGCGAAATAAAGGGACCTTCAAGATGTAAACCGAGAATATCGGCTCCCGCCATCGGATCGGCAGAAAGAATCGTCTTTGCCCGCGCTTCAATCGAGTCGTAATCGTTGGTGATTAGGGTCGGCAAAAAACCGACCACGCCTTCCGTTTTTAAGAGTTGACAGACATGCTGCACATCCTCCACACGGAGCGAAGGATCATTGAAATCAATCCCGCCGTGTCCATTGACCTGAAGATCAATCAATCCCGGCAATTTTGTTTTCACGGCGGTTTCGGTCATGTTGTCAATGTGGAGTTCGGCAAGGATTTTTTATCGCAACGGTCATTTCAAGCCTGCTGTTTTGGCAGCGGATTCAACCAGCGGTGCCGAATTTTCTGCCAAACGTTCCAGTTCGCCGCGCTTCATTCGAAAATTCCGATACCAAAGATGTGCGGAGGCTGATTCGTATCCCCCTTCGTCATAAGCCGCATCGTGGGACAGGTAATTATAACAGCCGTTCGTATAGCCCATCGCAAAACACTCAACGGTCGTGTGTCTCGCCAATTCCGGGTTCATCCAACTCAACGTTTCAAAGGGGGATGTAACAAAAGCCCTGTGTCCGATGAGAATCACAGCGACATCCGCTTCAACGTAATCGGCACCGCCTTGGTGCAGATGATTCAGCATCCGGGTCTGCCATAGGTCCACTGCCTGGTTCAATTTGACACCGATAAAATCTTCCGGTGCCGGATCAGGGCGGCGGCGGTTCTCGACGGCAAATCGCTCGATGCCCGCTTCATCCTGGACATCAAGCAACACGGCAATGCGCCTTGTGCGGACTGCGAAAAACGGTTGTGTCGGTTGTGCATTTTTCAGCAAATTGGCAACGGATTCGACAATCGTCCTTCCCGCTTGCGGTATCGTTTCAATGGTTACGCTTGGACCGGGATTGATATTTCCGCAAGCACCTTGAATGACAAACGGCATCGTTTCGCTGGAGAAAAATTCGGGAACTGCATCGGCAACCGCACCGGGCCACTCCGCATGGATCAAGCCGCTGCAATGAGTGACCGGGTGCATCGTGTAGCCGATGAGAACCGCCTTAAAGGTTCCGTCGGGACGCTTCCAGCCCAGTGCCGGAACGCGTCGTTCTACGTGCTTTTTTTCCCTTCTGCGGCGGTCAATGTTGAGGTCTGCTTCGCCTGTCGCTTCGACTAAAAAGCATTCTTCTGTGGAATCTTTTGCCCTCAATGTGGCTTTTTCTATGCCGGACATTAAAACCGTTTCCACGTAATCCTCGCTGTATTCCCCCACAGTCCAAGACGCACACGGCGCACTATGGGTATGCGTTGCCGACAAGACGACCCGCTCCGGCTCAATTCCCAACTTGCCCGAAAGGTCTTTCTTGATACGATGAACGAGTTCTTGAGTGAAGCCCAGCGAATCGACGGAGAGCCACAAAAGTGTTTCATCGTTCTTTTTCAGGAAGAGTGCGCGCGCAAACAACTTTGTGCCGATTTCAGTGGACGGTTGTTTTCTGGCGAGAAACCCTCCCATTTCAGGACCGGGTTCACCCGTAACATCCCAGTAACCGGCACCGACGGTCATGGTTTCAGGGGTGCCTGTGCCTCCATCGGCAAGGAGCGATGACACAGAATGGGGCAAGATTGACAAAGCGGCGGACAGACCAACGCTTTCCGCTATCATTTGACGACGAGTTAGGGTCATGATTGAATCTCCTTAAAATTAGGGTGAATGTTTTCTGTATTACGAATCGAGTTTGGCGATTTCGGCGGCGTTTTTCTGGATGCGGCGAATCGCATCGGCAATGATGTCCATATTTTCTCTCGGTCCGAGCATCATGTTTTGTGTGAACCAGACCGCTTGCGAGCAAAGTTTCTTAAACTGCGGAAACTGTCCGACACGTTCTGCCCATTGGTCAATCACCGGCTTCGGATAAATGCGTTTTCCGGCGGGAGTGTCGTAAGCGTTACGGACGAATCCGATCCAGTCCACAGCCCCATATCCGCTGCTGCACGAAATTCTCTCGGCGGAAAGTGCTTTGAGAAACAGGTCGCGGTTGATTCCGAATTTCTCTGCATCAATTCGGAACATATACAGGTGCCACGCACTCACACCGCCGTCGTAGATTTTTGCCGGCAACACACCGGGAATTTCGGCAAGCAGTTTGTTCAGGTACAATCCGTTCTCGTTCCGTGTTTCCTGATATTTCTCGATATGTTTAATCTGAGCACAAAGTACGGCTCCCTGGAACTCGGTCATACGTTGGTTGACGGCACGACCGACCCCGTAGGTGAAATCGAAACTGTCCGTCTTGCGACCGCGACAGTTGTTGTGGCACCGATAAACTTTTTCGGCGAGTTCCTCGTCATTGGTCAAGACCGCTCCCCCCTCGCCGCTGGAGAGATTTTTTGAAACCTGAAAACTGAAGCAACCGGCATCGCCGACTGCACCCAGTTTTTTCCCGCGCCACTGTCCGATATGGGCCTGGCAGGCATCTTCAATGACGCGAATCCCACGTTTTTTGCCGACGGCAAGAAAATCGTCCATGTTTGCCGGAGCACCTCCGATGTGGACAGGCATCAAACACCGAGTATTGTCGTTACAAGCGGCATCGGCAAGTTTGCCGTCGAGTTGAAAGGAATCGAGATCGACATCAATCGGAACGGGCAGGGCGTAATGGGCAATGATCGAATTGATCGTCGCAATGAACGTGTAGGGGGACGTGATGACTTCATCGCCGGGACCGATGTCGAGGGCAGCAAGTGAAGCAACCAACGCCGAAGTGCCGCTACTGGTCGCTATGCACGCTTTGGCACCGCACATTGTTGCGTATTCGTTCTCGAACTGTCCAACCCTGTTCTGACCGCTTCCGCGAAACCACTGACCGGACTTGAGAACTTCGAGAAGGAACTTCTCTTCCTCCCCATGCAGGATGGGCCAGCGGGAATACGAGGTTTTGTTCATGGCGGTGCCGCCGAGCAGTGCCGGCTTACCGTCCACCGAAGCATCGGAAGCGACGAGCACTGTTGGAGCGGCTCCGACGAGCATGGCTGCCAAGCCCGTTCGAGTGGATGTCGCCAGAAAATTACGTCGTGAAAATTGTTGGGTCATAAAAACCTCCTTTGAATGTTAAATTGTTTGAATGTTAAGTGAGGAACCATCCGAATCGCCTTCCGAATTCAAGGCTTGAAGCATTGCCACCGCCTCCGGTTTCGGCGGGATGCCGAAAACAACATTATAACCTCCGAGAAGGAGATAAACGACAAGTGCCGTCAATGTCGGAGCGAGAATATCGATGCCGAAAGACGTGGGAAAAAACCAATCATACTTGCAAACGATAAACACGAACAAGCCGGTGAATACTGAGGCAAACGCCGCCCCCGATCCGCAACGACGGAATTGGGGCAACAGACCGAGAAGCATTGGAATCGAGACTGGACCAAGTAAGGCACTGAACCAACTGAGAATCAGTCCGAGCATACCGCCAAATTGGTCACTGAAAATAGCGATCAGTGCGGTCAGTATCATGAAAATCAATGTGATCCATCGGGCGAGCCAAAGAGCCTGTTTCTCATTGAACGTAGCGGCTCTTTTCCACATCTTTGGAACGATGTCTCTGGCGAGAACCGCCGTGATTGCCGTGGCATCGGAAGTCGTCATCGCCAAAGTGTGGGCAACGAGTGAGGCGAGCAGCAGACCAACGAGTCCCGCCGGCAGAAATTGCATGGTCATGATGCAATAACTTTTTTCATAGTCGGCTTCTGGAATTCCCGGAATCAGGATTGGTGCTGCCCACATCGGAAAAAACAGTACCAGCGGCCAAACAAGATAAAGCGTCGAGGAAAGGATCGCCGCTTTTTTTGCGTCTTTTCCGGTCGGTGCAGCGATATAACGTTGCGCCAAATTCCAGGTTCCGCCGTTGTAACCGAGGATGTAGATCAGCAGGATTCCTACTAAGAATGCCTCGTCCCATTGCCCGACCAGCCAACGACTATGTTCCGGCGGGAGTCGATCCCAGAGTGTCCAGAGGGAACTAATTCCGCCGAGCAGAACAAGGGCGTAGCAAAAGATGACGATTCCGGCAACAAACTGGACAATAAATTGGACGAAATCTGTCAGCACGCTTGCCCAGAGTCCGCCGATCATGCTGTAAAACAGACCGACTGAAACGGAAAGCAGAACCGCCGGGATCAAATCCATGTCCGCAAATGCCGCCAGAATTAAAGCCAATGCCACCCATTTTGCACCGACATCAAGAATCTTGAGGAGAACCCCCCACCACGCCAGAAGTTGTTGCGTCGGCACGTCATATCGGGTCGAAATAAACTCCATAGGGGATTCGATTCGGTACTTCGACCGCAATCGGGACCATCGAGGGGCAAACACCCAGACACCGAGATAACAAGCAAGAGCGACGGGCAATGCCCACCAGATATAAATTGTAAAACCGTATTTGTACGCCACACCGGCATAAGCGGTGAACACAACGGCACTGTATCCAGACATGTGGTGCGAAATACCGACCAACCACCATGGCATTTTGCCGCTACCGGTAAAGAAGTCGTTCGTATTGCGGATGAAAATTCGCGACCACCAGCCGAGAAAGATCATCGACAAAAAAAACGCTGCCATTACAATCCAATCGAGTAAATGCATTTAGAATACCTTTGTTAACTTGTTTCGGCACGTCATTTTCACTTCCCATTTGCATTCTACCACATTGCCGGTCACTTTCAAAGGCGCATAGCCTGCGAGCCGTCCGAAAGTATTGATTGTTAGGCAATGTCAAGAAAAAACATGGGGCATATCAACCACTTGCCACGGCTTGAGTTTATTCCAATCACCCCGTGTAAAATCGGGAACAGCCATCGGCATACTTTGGTGCAGTACCGATTGCTCGCTCAATTCAACGAAACATGACCATGTTGCAGCATCGTACACGCTCTGATCCAAAGGCAGCCCATTGCGCAGGCAATAAATGAGCCGCCAGTCCATGATGTAGTCCATACCGCCGTGCCCACCCACGGCTCTGGCTTTTTCACCGATATATCTCGTAAGCGGATGCTCGTACTTTGCCATCAATGCCTTAAACTCTTCCGGTTTCAAAAAATCATGGGCTTGGGGTTCCAATGCGATCCTTTCTTCTGGATATTTGACGGCATATCCCTTGGTGCCGATGATTTTGTGGATACGGTCATACGGTCGAGGACTCGCCATATCGTATTGTATCATGATGGTATGTCCGTTCAATGTACGAACCAGAGTCGTATTCGTATCACCCACTCGATAGGTGGCTTTCGCTTCCGGCGAATCTTTTCCGAATGTCTTTTCGGCATACAACGCAATGCCATGTTGGTTGGTTGACATGGAGGTCAGATAATCGAAACGGTCGCCGCGATTGATCCCCATGATTTGTGCCACAGGACCTAATCCGTGCGTGGGATACAGATTTCCAGTATGGTTTTTGAGATACCCCAGAGTCCACAAATTGTTATTCCTGTTTCTATCGAAAAGAATGGTTCGAAGATCATGGATATAGGCACATTCTCCATGATAGATTTCGCCGAAAACATCGCTACGCGCCATATTAAGCGTGGTTAGTTCAAAAAAATCATAACAGCAATTTTCCAGCATCATGCAATGCCGCTGCGTTTTTTCGGCGGTATCGACCAGTGCCCAGCAGTCGTTGACAGTGAGCGCAGCCGGAACTTCTATGACCACGTGTTTGCCATGTTCCATCGCATATCGGGCAATAGGAACGTGCAAGTCCCACGGTGTCGCATTGTAGATTAAGTCAATGTCGTCTCGCTCACACATTTTTTTCCAAGCATCCTCGTTGTCTGTATAGAGTACAGCCTCGGGTCGCCCTGCGTCCTTCAGATATTTTTGGGTGCGCTCGATGCGTTCGGGTCTAATATCGCCAATGGCGACAATACTGGTTCCTTCGATACGCAACAATCTGTAAACAGCCTGCCCTCCACGACCAAGACCGACGACACCGATTCTCACCGTTGGAATGGGATCGCAGCGGAACTCCAATACGGACTTTCCCTGCCGAGGACGGATTGGTTCCCTTCCGGTTTTTTCCGTCTCCTGTCCCGAACAAGTGGCGATTCCGGCTGCACCGACTGCCAGACCACCTAAAAATGATTTCTTGAGCAACGAGCGTCTGGTGATTTCGTCTTTTTGCATAAGGGTCTCGTGAGAAAAAAGCAACGGTGATGGTTGAAACAAATCCCGTATGATCGAGTCTGTCATTCCCCCATTGTGTGGCAGTCAAGCAACCGTCGAGACCGGATCGGAACTCCAAAATACGGTCGATCAATCGATAGGTTTCGAGTCGCATTCCGGGAGGAAAATCATGGCATGCTTCAGGATAGTCGCCGCCTCCCGTACAGCGATGTTCAAAATGGTTTACTCGAATATCTTTTTCCGAAGTTGTTTCAGATATTCAATCGTTTTCAGCACGTCGTTGTATTGCGCCTCCGGGTGTTCCCGGTTCTCCCGTTCTATAATCAGCGGACCATTGTAACCGAAGTTGCGGAGCGTTTCAAGAAAAAGCGGAGCGTTGACATCACCGGTGCCGAAAAGCACTTCCTGTCCCCATTCCTTGCCCTGCAACTCCGGTTCTGCCCAACGTGCGTCCTTACAATGCGTGCTGCGGACAAAAGGTCCGACCAGTTGCAACGCCTCAATCGGTTCGCCGCAGCCGTACAGAATCATATTCGCCGGATCGAAATTGATGTGCAAATTCAAACGGTTGACATCATGGATGAACTGAAGAAGAGCGGGACCAGTCTCCTGCCCGGTTTCGAGATTGAGCGATTGACCGTTTGCAAAAACGTAATCGCAGGAGTCACGCACGATTTGGACCACATCCCAGTATTCCTTCGACTTGGTGTCGTGCGGAACCGCACCGAGATGGAACTGGACTGACGGTGCTCCCAAACGTTTCGCAAAGTCGGAAACCCCTTTGAATTCTTCGAAACGTTCCTTCCGTGTCTTTTCCGGTGCCAGCCCGACGGTTTCCTTGACAATCGGAATTGTTCGATAACTCTCTCCGGCGAATCCGCTGACCACGCAGACCAGTTGAACGTTGTGTTTTTTGAGCGCATCGAGGATTTTTTTCACATTTTCCTCGGTTCGATTTGCGGCAATGGGAACCTTGAGTTGCATGACAGAAACGCCGGATTGCACGGCTTTGTCAAAAGGCAGTCCGGCTCCATGATCGTCGAATCGGGCGATCACGCCGATGGGCAAACGTTCTGCCGGTGCCGTTTCTGTGGCGGTGAGGTATGGAAGCCAGCACAGGACTCCTATCATCGCAATCAGTAACAAATGTTTTTTCATGGGTCGTCTCCTATTGGGGCTAAAGTCATCATTCCAGTACAATTTTCTGTTCCTGTTCGACAAATTCCGGGGACTCCGTCTTTTCCGGTTGCGCCGCACCGGCATTCCAGCAAAACGTATGATTACGTCCCTCCGACTTCGCCACCGCCATTGTCTTGTCCAATGCGGCAAGCACTTCGTCGATGCTTTGCTCTCCTGTCGATTCCACGACGGCTCCCGTCAGCAAAACCTGTATCGGCTGGTCGCTTTTCTTTGCCTTATAAACCGTTTTCATTTGCCTTTGCCGAATACGTTCAATGGTCGCAACCGTTTTTTGCAAACCGGCATTGATTGTTACCGTCAGGAAAGCATTTCCGTAATAAATTCCGAACAAATCACCGGCATCAAACCGTTCTTTCAAAATACTGCCAAAATGCTTGATAATTTTGTCTCCGATCAGCATTCCGTGATTGTCATTCACCTCGCCGAACTTCACAAAATCAACCAACACAAACGTAAGGAATCTGCCCTTATGCCGTTCGTTTTTCCACCAATCGCCGAGGGTCGCCATCAGACCGATGCGCCCTCGCATTCCAGAGAGTTCATCGACGAATAATTGCTTCGGAATCGAATCAAGCCGCTGTTCCTTTGCCGCAACCAGTGTAAAGACTCGTTCCCGCATATCCCGAAGACGATGTCGAGCCACCCGCAAATCGGAAAGTATTTGGAGAATCCGCTTGGCTCCCTCTTCCGGCGGACTGCCGGCAATAGCGTCGATGCCTTTAAGCATTGACTCAACTTGGGTAATGTGTTCGGCACTGACACCGGCGATTTCTTCCGCCAATGTTTTGAATTCGCCGAATTCCTCAATTCGTTCGCTCACATGAGCAGTAATTTCCGACAGGGTCGCCAGATGGTGTTGGCAGTCATCTTTAATATCTGCGATGAACTGTTTTAGGTTATCTTTCGATACTTTTCCGAGCAAGACACGAATTCTGCCGTCAAGTTCAACAACGAATCGACCGCTTTTCATGGAGACAACATTCAGTTTGAGCAACGATGTTTCCGCATTTTTGTTATTGACAAACCATGTTTCTACGCTGCTGTTCATTAAAGCGGCAATAATGGCTTCGTCATAGAAGGCAGGTTCGGTTTCCGGTCTTTGCATGTCGAACTGCTGGTCTGCCAGAAGTTCTTCAATCGGAATGGCGGCAAGTTCGTCGATTTTTCCGCCGTGCTCACCATCGCCGGTTTCTTCCGCCACCGAAGGATCGACAATCATGAAGGGGTTCGGAACATTCAGTCGGTTGAGGAGTTCATCTGCCCAGGGGGCTTTTTTATTGAGCCAATCTCGTCCCTCATTGAGTCGGTCTTGAAACGTTGTTACCGGCACGATCAAATTAAGTGCTGTTTGCCAATTAGGCGGTCCATAACCGAGCCGAATTGCCAGATAGCAACCCACGATGACGTTGGTCACCATGAATAGAGCAACGATGGGCATTAACAGAAACAACGTTATCATACGATAGTCAGTATAACAAAAATTACTATTATGAACAACGTTATTTATACTGCTTCCGCTCACCAAACAACATCTGGCAGAATCACCCCCTCCCTCCACAGGGGGGGCAGGGGTGGTTTCCACCGATAAAAACGACCAATTTGTGGCGTGCTACGGTATCAATAACAACAAATTTGATTATTCCGGTTAAAGGAAATGGGTAAAGTGTGCCGATAGTAGCGATGATAGCGTTTTTTGCCATTTAGTCCCCCGATCATATGTCTCGACCTTCCCTTTTTACCGGTGAAGATAATGTCCAAGGACGGGAAGCCCGATCTTCACTTCCCCCGTTTGCCGTTCAATCTCCCCCGAGAGCAAAAAACTCCGACCCAACGGCGGAATATCACTCTACGTCCAGTCCGTTCGCCTCCAAGCCGCACATTGACTTTCCCAGCCGAATCGAATCCCGACAGGACGACATTGACCACCGCGAAAATCAACTCAATGCCCGAATGGCACAGTTCGAGACCCTTGTGCGGAATACGAAAGTCTCGCTGCAAACCAAAATGGAGGAAATCACCCATCGTGAGGAAGAACTCCGCAAACAAGAGGGTCAATTACAAGCATATCGGACCACTTTGGAAGAGCAATTCAATAGCGAACGCCGTGAACTGGAACATGACCGAGTTGAACTGCAAACACGAAAGCAAGCCGTTGAAGATCGTCTTGTCCGACGGGAGCGGGAACTTTCGGAAATCGCTGCCGAACGGGAGCGGGAAGTTGCCGTACAAGCCGAAGAGTACCGGCAGCAACTCGAATCACAACTGCTTGCCGCCAAGTCCGACTATCAAAATCGGTTTGAATTGCGTTGTCAGGAAATTGAAGGCGAATTCATGCATCGGCTTGCCGACGAAAAAAAGCAGTTGGAATTACAGCAGCGCACACTCGAAGAGGCGTTCGACAACCGTGTCCGCCAGTTGGAGCAGGAAGTCGGGCAGAAGAGGAGCGAAATCGAAGGTCAATTCAAGAAGCGATTCGAGGATTTAGATCGGCAAATTGAGGCACGCAAGAAAGAGATCGAAGAGGCTTCAGAACGTCGGATTGCGGCACTGAACGAAGATTATCTCCAAAAGCGGAATGAGATCGAAGAGCGATACATCCGGCGGGAAGAGCAACTGGAACGTCGGGAATTGATTATTCAGCAAGCCGAAGAGGAATGGAATAAACGGCGGGACACGTTCGAAAGTCAGTGGAATGATTTTGAGAATCTGCGGAAAACGAAATCAGAGGAATTGACCCGGCATGAAGCCAAAGCGGAAGAGCGGGAACGGTACATTGTCGATACGGAAGCCCGGTTGAAGAAAAAGGAAATGGAACTGGCGGCATTGGCAGAAACACTGAGAGCCAAGGAACTTCAAAACGCCATGACGGCGAAAAAATACGCCAACGTACAGGAAATAAAGGTTTCGGTTGAAGAGTCGCAAGTCGAAGTTTCTCGAATGCGAGAAGCGTTGGTTCGGGAGCGGCATCAGATGCAAAAGTCAAACGAGGCGGAACGCAAGCGGCTTCGGGAAGCACAAGAACTGGCATTAAAACGTTTGGAAGAGGAGCGTCAGGATTTGGTGAAACAGAACAAGCGTCTGGAACAGATGCGGCTGGCATTGGATCGTTCGCGGGAAGAGTTGGGAAAAATGCACCGCGAAACTCTGGAGGTCCGGCTGGCAACGGAAGAACTTTGGCTTCGTCTTGCCGGGGAAGCCGGTTCGGAAGATTTGAAGAAATCGGTGGGCAAGATTCAGGCTCGTTTGGCATCGGAATATCAGGATGCGGTGAGTCGGCTTGAAGTCCAAAAGCAGGAATTGAAGCAGAGCCGGGACGAACTTCGGGAACAGCAGGAAAAGTTGGCGGCAAGAAAGGATCAGGTGGATCAGTTAGCCGCACAGACGGAGTCGGCGTTGTCCGAGCGGGAACGGAGTTTGAAAGGACGTGAGGAAGAATTGGATCGCCGTCAGGAACACGTTGACGAACAGACGCGGCGATTACAGCAGGAGCGGACGGAAATGGAGCATGAGGTACGAATGTTGCAAATGCAAATTGATGCCGCCTTCGGAAAGAGTGCCGCTTGATACGCACTTGTCCGCCGCGCCCTGCCGAACGGCAATTTGCTTGACAAGACGATTCGTTTCGGTGATAATCCTTTCCGGTATGAAACTGGACCCTTTTGCCATCATTCATGTTGAAACGTGTTAATACAGCCGAAGATTATCCTGCCGGAAAATTCGCCAACCGGACGATGGTTCGTACTGTCGTGTTCCAAATTCTCTATCAGGAAGAACTGAATCCCGGCTCATTGGAAACTCTTTCGGAGTCCTTCATTGCACGGGAACTGCCCCGACACGAACCGCTTCTCAAATTTGCAAAACAGTTGTTAGCAAAGACTCTTGAACATCGGGAAGCGATTGATGAGCAACTTTCCGCACTTTCCCAAAATTGGACACTTGCCCGAATGAGTCCGACCGACCGAAGTCTTCTGCGTTTGGCAGCGTCGGAAATTTTATACACAGACACTCCGAAGCCGATTGTGATTAACGAAGCCGTCGAACTGGCGAAAAAATTCGGCACCAAAGATTCCCCTGCCTTTGTCAACGGCATTTTGGATCAGGTGCAACGCCCCACACCTCTTCCCGATTGAGCACCTCACCGGTGATGAAAGCCGACACTGCTGCCCGGAGGTCGGCTGTCTGCGACCCGGCTAACCCTTTTTTTGTTGGGCAGTTTGCTTCAGCATCTCTCCCAGATCGCGATACGAAAAGTCAATCGCCGCAAGTTGATGACCATACGACTCCGCCAAACCATAATCTTCAAGAGTTAACGCTAATTTCATCGCCAAATAGAGCGCCTTTTTTTTGTTTTCGCCCGATTCCAATACCGATACCGCCTCCTGATAGTGCGTCATTGCCAATTTGTATTGCTTGATCATCTGAAAACATTGCCCCAGTGCCAGCAAGCAGTCCCCTCGTCGACTTTCTTCCGATTTTGCTATCTGAAACTCCACAATCGCTTCCTTCGCCTGACAATTCTTTTGCAACAACATACCGTAATCATAACGGTAGCCCGCATGGTTCGGGTGATGCTTGATCCGATGCTGCGCCAGTTCCATGCTTTTCTCGTCGTACTGGTCTCGTGCAGCAAGAAAGATCGATTTTAGTGTTTCCTGCGGATTTTTCTCATACTCCTTTTTTAGGCGAAGAGACTTCATGTGAATCCGCTTTTTTTGTATTTCCAAAAGCCGTTCGACCATATTGGGGGCATTGTTTGAAACTTCGGCGGCTCTGGTGTAACTTTCTTCGGCTTTGGCATAGTCCAATTGTTTGATGTGCCATTGGGCAAGTTCAACGTAATTGGCGGTATCTTGCGGATTCTTTGCGATTCGGCGTTCAATTTGTTCCTCAACTGTCAATGACCGTCCCATAACATCTTCGTTTTCGGGAATCGTTACGCCGATGGACTCCACCGCCTCTCTGGAACTTCCCGTCGCATACTTGCCTTGATGAATTGTTTTTTCGGCGGCAACTTCGTTCATCATTCTTTGTATGTCGGGATCGTTTGGTCGCTGTATCAATATACGTTGAACACAGGCTAAGGCTCCATCGTAGTCTGCAACTTCTCGCAGTAATGCACAGCAGGCTGTGTTTGCCCCGATATGCTGGGGATCAGCATCGACAGCCGATTGGCAATAAACGATTGCCGATTCGAGATATCCGAGGGATTCGCATGCTCCGCCGGTTGAAAGCAGTGTTTCAATGTCCCAAGGATTGGATTTGAGCGTGGTAATGCCGACTTTGAAGAGGTTTTCCGGCTTTTTGGAATCGACCGTCATCGTTTTACCTGTTGCGATAAGCGATCTTGTTGTTTTCTTTTTTTCACCGAATTTTTTTTTCAAATTGGCAAGAAATGTTCTGGCATAGATCGGATTGCCGGGGTCCTGCAACACACACTCGGTAAAGTAGATGTTGTCCGCATACTCATAGTTGGCTTTCGTCATTTGTTCGTTGCCCCGTGTAAAGAGTTGCTGAAGCCGTTCACGTTTTCCGGGAGAAATCGTAGAGTCTGTGGACATTGACCGATATTGATGAGATCACTTTTCTGTCGAACAGGTTGATTATGTCCTAAATTCCTCTTTTTTTCAAGATCGATTTCGATGGAGGGAAAAGTTTACGGGAAGATGTCGGCATCCAATGCGTCATTGGGCGGTGCAAGAGTGCTGATTTTTTATGAAAATCCGGTAGAATCGGTGTGCGTATCTCATCGCAAAAATTGAAATTACCTAATGAACATTCTCGTAACGGGCGGGGCAGGATACATCGGTTCGCATGCGGTTCGGAAATTGATCGAGGCGGGACACTCGGTTGTTGTACTCGATCATTTGAGTTACGGACATCGGGCGGCAGTTTCCGATGCCGTACCATTTTATCAGGTTGACCTGAAAGAAACGGATCGTATCGAAGAAATCTTACGAAAACACCAGATTCAGGCGGTGATGCACTTTGCAGCATTCATCAGTGTGGGTGAGTCGATGCAAAAGCCGTTGCTCTATTATCAGAACAACACCGCAGGAGCGATGAGCCTTCTCGAAGCCATGGAACGTGTGGGTGTCAAACGTTTTGTGTTCAGTTCGACGGCGGCAGTGTACGGTCAACCGGAGGAAATGCCGATTGTTGAAACCACGCGGCAACAGCCGATCAATCCTTATGGACGCTCAAAATGGTTCGTAGAGCAAATCCTTCGGGACATTGTGGCTGCCGATCCCGAATTCGGTTTCGTGGTGTTTCGTTACTTCAACGTTGCCGGTGCTGCGAATGATGCTTCCATCGGTGAGGATCACAAGCCGGAAACACATCTTGTTCCGCTCGTGCTCTTTGCGGCAATGGGCAAGCGGGAAAACATTACCGTTTTTGGCACGGACTATCCTACGCCGGACGGCACATGTATTCGGGATTATGTTCACGTCAATGATCTTGTGGACGCTCACGTTCTTGGCATCGAGACATTGTCGGGCGGCGATGCCCGGTTTTACAATTTGGGAATCGGTCGAGGATATTCCGTGAAGGAGATTCTCGATGCAGCAAAAAACGCAACGGGCAGAGAGATTCCGGTGAAATTCGGAGACCGTCGGGAAGGGGATCCGGCGCGGCTCTTTGCCAATTCGGACAAAGTTCAACGGGAATTGGGCTGGAAGCCGTTGCACACCGACGTGGAAGAAGTCATTGCCTCGGCTTGGCGTTGGCATACGACTCATCCGAACGGATATGAGGACTCGTAAGAACCATTGACGAAACGGTGTATTACTCTTCCGATGCATCGGCAACGGCTTTTCTCAAAATGTCGTCCACAACGCCGTATGTTTTCGCTTCCTCCGCATTGAGATAAAAATCTCTATCGGTGTCCTTTGCGATTTCTTCGATGGGCTTGCCGATATGAAAAGCAAGGATTTCATTGAGCATTGCCCGGTCTTTCAGTATTTGCTGAGCCTGAATTTCGATGTCCGAAACTTGTCCGCCGACACCGCCCCAAGGCTGGTGCATCATAATTTTGGCGTGCGGCAGTGCGAACCTCTTCCCTTTGGTGCCGCCTGCCAGCAGAATAGAGCCGCCGCTTGCCGCCAATCCGACACAGTAGGTTGCCACCGGACAACTCAACATTTGCATCGTATCATAAATCGCAAGGGTTGCCGTAACGCTTCCGCCGGGAGAATTGATGTAAAAGTGAATATCTTTTCGTCGGTTTTCGCTCTGCAAATAGAGCAGTTTCATCACCAACTCATTTGCGTTGTCGCTTCGGATTTCCCCTTGAAGAAAAATGATGCGGTTTTCCAAAAGCAAATCGCCGAGCGTCAAAGATCGCTGACGTTGATAATCGCGGTAATTGGGCATGATTAATGGGAAATGGGAACAATGAATGTCTGTATTGTCCATAAAACCGGCGGTCTTGCAAGAGCGGGGGGCATTGCATAAGGGAAAAACTGTGGCATAATGGGCGGACTCACGGTTAGATAGAGTAGTAGCGGCAAGAAAATGGCAGAAATCTCCACTTTAACGGTTAAATTGCGGGACGAGTATGGCAAACGAGCCAATCGGCGTTTGCGGAACTCTGGTCGGATACCGGCGGTTTTGTACGGACACAATCAAGAGGTCAAAAGTCTTACATTATCGGCGGAAGAACTTGAGGTTGCCGTTCGGCATGGGAACCGGTTCGTTGCCCTGTCCGGCGGACTTTCGGAAGATGCCTTCATCAAGGATGTCCAGTGGAATACTTGGGGCACCGCAATTTTGCATGTCGATTTTGCCCGAATCAGTGCACACGAGAAAGTCCAGGTAACAGTTGCCGTCGAACTGCGTGGTGAAGCCCCCGGGACAAGAGACGGCGGTGTGGTCAAACACGTTTTGCACGCCATCGAACTTGAATGTGAGGCGGCTTCCGTCCCTGAAAAAATCGCTGTTAACATCAACCATCTTGAATTCGGTAAAGTGTTGCACGTCAGTGATCTTGAACTGCCCCAGGGGGCAAAGGCACTGATTGATGCCAGCACCGTTGTTGTGAGTTGCGTTGCTCCGGTTGAAGTCTCCGAAGAAGAAACTGCCGCCGGAGAAGAGGAGCCGGAAGTCATCGGACGCAAGAAAACCGATGACGAGGAAAACTAATCGGCAAGGCTCTGTCGTGCAAACCTTGTGTTTCACCGTTTCTCAGGAAGAACATTTGAGAAACTGGCGATAGGGACTCGTTTTATTTCTTTCGGAAATTTTCGATTCTTCCTGCCGGTCGAACACCGGGTCCCATATCGTTGCCATCGCCGAGTTCGGCACGAATAGCATCGGCGGCGGCTTGCAGACGCTTGACGACTTCAGGATAATCGGCACTGCAATCGGTCATTTCCCCCACGTCGTTCACCAAATCATATAGGGCAAGCGGGGTCATTCGCTGGGCATACTTTCCCGGCGTGCCGTCCTTTCCCGGTTCTTGACCATCCATCGTTCGGTACTGATGCGGAAATATCAATTTCCAACGATTGTCGCGGATCGACTGAAGTTGCCGACTGTAATAAATCGCAAAGGATTCGTGCGGCGATACAGCATCCGGCTCACCGAACATCAGCGGTCGGATGTCCTTGCCGTCGATCTTCTTTTCCGGTAGCGGCGCACCAATTAAGTGAGCAACCGTCGGCAAAATGTCAATCGTCGATGCTAACTGATCGCAAGTGCTATTTGCTGGAATTTGACCCGGCCACCAAAACAGTGTCGGTTCCCGCACACCACCTTCAAACGAAGTTCCCTTGCCTTCACGTAGCGGTCCCGAACTGCCAGCGTGATTACCATAGGAAAGCCAAGGACCATTGTCCGATGTGAAAACGACTAATGTATTTTTGTCTAAATTTAACCGTCTCAACGTGTCTATAATTTGACCAACCGACCAGTCGATTTCCAGGACGACATCGCCGTAGAGTCCTTTACCGCTCTTTCCGTCGAACTCATCGCTGACGAAGAGGGGAACGTGAACCATTGTGTGCGGCAGATAGAGGAAAAATGGCTTGTCTTTGTTCGTTTCGATGAACTTGATCGCCCGCTCGGTGTACCATTTTGTCAGATATTTCTGCGTCTCCCCTGTCATGATTTCTTCGTGCCACGTCGAACCTTCGATCAGCCGTAGCGGCGGATACCCCCGCTTTCGTTCTTCAGCATCCGGCGGAAGTTTGACGAGGTCTGGATGCAGAGGCCACATATCGTTCGAGTACGGCAGACCAAAGTATTCGTCGAATCCTTGATTCAGCGGCAGGAATTCCGGGTGGCTGCCAAGATGCCATTTTCCGAAGCAGGCAGTCGCATAATTTTTTTTCTTACAGATTTCGGCGATTGTTTCCTCGTCGGGATGCAATCCGATATTGGCTCCCGGTCCTAGTGCGCCGCTGATGCCGACTCGGCGATGATAACAACCCGTCATCAAGGCTGCTCGGGAAGCGGAGCAAACGGCAGAGGAAACGAGGAAGTTTGTAAAACGACGTCCTTCGGCAGCAAGACGATCAAGATTTGGCGTGGGAATATCCCCTCCGAATGGTCCGATGTCGCCGTATCCCATGTCGTCGATGAAGATCACGATGACATTCGGCGTTTCCGCCGCCTTCGCAACGAATGTTAAAGGACAAAGAAACAATAAAATCACTAAAACGATCAGGCATGAAATAGGTTTCATGGGATTTCAAGAAAAAAAGAGTCTTTCCGTTAGTTCCGGTCAACCGGTTCTGTAAAGGACATTGTAGAAAAATTCAAAAAAAGTACAACAATGGTGCATCATTATTATTCCAGCCGTTCAGGAGTAATTCGGATCGTAACACTAAAAAAGACAACGGCGATGGCACCCATGCACATTATATTGCGGAAAAACAATGTCCCTATATCTCCGGTCATGAAAATCGTCTGCAAACATGTTACGTAATATCGAGCAGGAAAAAAGTAAGTGAGCGTCCGAATCGGCAGCGGCATTGAATTGATCTCGTAAATCGCCCCGGACAAAATAAGATTCGGTAAAAATGCGAGTATCAGTGCCATCTGAGAAGCAAGGAACTGGTTTTTGGTCAAGGTCGAAATCCAAAAGCCCATGCCAAGCGATGCAATCAAAAACACCGAGGAAATCAGGAAAAGTGAAAGGACTGACCCGCGAAACGGCAGGTTGAACAGATGCACGGCAATCAGAACGCATACGGTATTCGATGCCATACCGAGAACGTAATAGGGCACGAATTTACCGAACAGCATATCGAACGGACCAGACGGCGTGGCAAGCATCGCTTCCATCGTGCCTCGTTCCCATTCCCTTGCGACAACGAGTGAGGTGAGCAGTGTCCCGATGATCGCCATGATCAGCGCAATGGAACCGGGAACCAACGCATAGCGGGTTTCCAACTCTGGATTGAAATAGACACGGCTCTCGATAGCAACCGGTGAAAAATTGTCCCTTCCTCTGTCGCGCTTTTGGTGGTTCGCCCAAACACCGATCACGCCGAGGACGTAATTTTCCAAAATTGTTGCTGTGTTTGTTTCGACACCATCGGTAATCAGTTGGATCGACGGTTTGCCTCCTGCGAGCAGTTGTTGCGAAAAGTCGTCCCGAATAACGAGCAAACCGCGAACATGGGAATTGACAACAGCCTCTTCGGCATCTTTACGGTGGTCGAAACGGATCGGATCGACGTATTTCGTCTTGTCGAATGCGTCCCACAGCGACAACGCCATTGGGGTGTGGTCCTCCATGACGACGGCAAGTTTGACGTGTTTGGCATCGAGGGACAACCCGTAACCGAAAATGAACAGGAGGATCATCGGAAGGACGAACGCAATCAGAATGCAACTCGGATCACGCCGCACTTGCAACGTTTCTTTTTTCATCAAGGCGAGAAGACGACGTAAACGGTGCATGCTTCGATTACTACAAGGTTGTTCAAAAGAAAAAATTCATAGCAATTCTTGATACGTTCTAATCACAAACTTCGGGCAAGTCGTTTCATGGCTAAAATGCAAGCGAATGCCCCTATTCTCACTCCTAATCTTAACTTCTTTTACAAATAGTCCTGTATTGCCTTCACGTTCACCACCGGGTTTTCGCGTTGGAATTGAATCGCCTGCATGAATGCCTTTGCTCCACGAATCGTCGTTACCAACGGAATACCTAAACGCATCGCCGTCGTCCGCATCGATACTTCATCACGATGAGGATTTTTTCCCGACGGCGTGTTGATGATCCACTGCACTTTGCCGTCAATCATTTGATCTAAAATGTTCGGACGCTCTCCCGCCGTAATTTTGGCAACCACTTCAACATCGAATCCCATACTCGACAATACCGCTCCCGTTCCCGCCGTGGCAATCACATTGAATCCGAGTTTCACCATTTCCTTTGCCAGTTCGCCGACAAACGGTTTGTCCGACTCCTTGACCGAAATAAACACATTACCGGAAAGCGGCACCGGTACGCCTGTCCCGTGCTCCCCCTTTGCAAAGGCTTCACCGAATGTCTCCGCAATGCCCATCACCTCTCCCGTGGACTTCATTTCAGGACCAAGCCGTGTGTCCACGCCGGGAAAACGTGCCCACGGAAAAACCGACTCCTTCACTGCGACGTGCTTCACGTCTTTCCAAGACCGAAACGGCGTTTCTGCAAACATCGTGGACAATTTTTCACCGAGCATGACCCGCATCGCAATACTTGCCAACGGTTCGCCAATCGTCTTGCTCACAAACGGTACCGTTCGGCTTGCCCGAGGGTTCACTTCCAAAACGTACACTAAATTATTCTTGATTGCAAACTGCACATTGAGCAAACCGACGACGTGCATTTTCAGGGCGATTTTTTGCGTCGCCTCTTCCAGTTGTCGGATGAGTTGCGGCGTAAGCGACTGCGGCGGCAACGAACACGCCGAGTCACCACTGTGGATTCCCGCCTCTTCGATGTGTTCCATCACTGCCGCCACGAATACTGTCTCGCCATCCGAGACGGCATCCACATCGACTTCAATGGCATCTTCCAAGAATCGGTCGATCAAAATCGGTCGGTTGACATCAATCGTTAAATCGGCTTGACGCGAGTATTCCAGCAACGCCATCCAGTAAGATTTCAAGTCGTCGCTGTCAAAAATGATTTCCATTTTTGCTCCGCCCAGCACGAAACTTGGACGCATCAGTACGGGAAAGCCGATTTTTTCCGCCGCATTTAGGGCTTCTTCCAACGTGGTTGCCGTCGCTCCTGCCGTCTGTCGGATGCCGAGTTCCTGCAACATTTCACCGAACAGCCGGCGATCCTCGGCAAGAGCAATGGACGTTACATTCGTTCCCATGATCGGCACCCCTTCTTCAGCGAGTGCCTTCGCTAGGTTGAGTGGCGTTTGACCACCGAATTGCAATACGACACCAATCGGTTTCTCGTAGGCAATGACGGTTAAAACGTCTTCCAGTGTCAGTGGTTCAAAATAGAGAACGTCCGATGTATCGTAGTCGGTCGAAACCGTTTCGGGATTGCAATTCATCATGATTGCCCGGTATCCCATTTTTTTCACGGTGAATGCTGCATGGCAACAGCAGTAATCAAATTCAATTCCTTGTCCGATGCGATTCGGACCGCCGCCGAGAATGAGGACAGAATTTCCCATTTTTTCGTTGTGTTGTACGTTAACGGCTCACATTATACCATAAAAACACGAGGGGAAAACAGAGCGGCAGTAGGAGTGTAACTCGCTCACGAGTCGCCCATGGAGCGGATCGCCGTCCTATTGCCGTCCGAGCGTTTGAATGATTTTGTCCAACTGCATTTTGGTAATACACGCCTGCTCAAAGTGCGGCTGCGAATTGAAAACATCCCTGCCATTCTCTTCGTCCGCCCGATCCAATTCCTCCGTGTCCACGCGTGTTGTCATCACCTCATTTCGCAGTGCAGATAGCCACTCCGGCATTTCAAAACCGACTCCCATAGGGTCTTTGGCAAAATTTTCGATCTGCGCATACAACTCATCAAACGCCGCCTTCGATTCGTCCCGCTGAATTTGCCTGACTGCTTTCGGAACAAGCCCACACATCCGATCAATTTGCAACGGACGCACGAACCGCTCCTGTAACCGTTCGTGAACGCTCGGCAGCCACATTCCATATTTTTCACTTAACCGTTGATAATGCCGAAGATGTTCTTCCGCTACATTGACGCTTCGTTTTGCAACCGCCCGCTCCCAAAGCAGTGCCGCCTCATCGCATCCTGTCCGAATCATCGAATCATGAACCCAATAGACAGGCTTCAAATTCCAAGAAATCCGCTCGTATCCGACCTGTACCCGAAGCATATCGAGAAGCATATAAAGTTTCTCCCCATGATCCGAATGTGTCGTCGTACTGTTGTAATCGACATACTCCGAATAGTTTTCGGCAATCGATTCCAAAATAATTTCCAAGTTATTTGCTGCCGTGGTCATGTCAATGCGTCTCTTATCCAAGTCGTCGAGCAACTTTGACGCAATTTCCACTTCGCCGTCTTCCCTTTTTATTTTCAGCAGTGCTTGCAGATAATTATCAACCCCCTGATGCAGGATCGCACGAATGTTGCCGAATCCCATATTTTGCTGCGTAAAAATATCATGACCGTAACGCTGGACAAACTGCCTCACTTCGTCCCAGTAATTGCGTTCGATAATAGATTCGACGGGGGAAATGCGAATCTGCCGACTGTGCGAAAGCCAAAACGAGAGGAGTTGCTCAATAATCTGCTCCATGTAATCGACCAACGCCTCGTTTTGAAGAAACTGTTCCTTTTTGCTGTTCTTGTGTAATTTCCATGATTTTGCCGAAATGGCGATGCACTTTGTTACAGCCCGGGATGCCGTTTCGACCAGACGGTCAAACTCCGTGATTGCCCCCGGATTGATTGTATTCACTTCTTCCATCGTTTGGATCGTTTCGAGAAGTTTGAAAAGTTCCACGATCATTCCGAGCCGGGGAACGTATTCCAGTAGTCGGATAATTGCCTGCTGAACGTGCCGACACTGGACGATTGCTGCCGCCGAACCGCCCCGCGAAGTCGGAACATACAGAATGGTTTCACGCGATAACGCTTTGAGCATCGAATTCCATTCCTTTTTGACTGCCTTGACATCGCAACGAAAAATCGCCTTGTTCATGCTAAACACGGCTTTTTCCCAAAGATCACGTTTCTCAACACGATCCATTTTTCCCAGATATGCTTCGAGAGTCATCAGGGTATCTTGGACTTCGACGTGCGACCATATAATTCGGTCAAGTAAAATTTCTTTGACTCCTCGATGCCGGTCATATTCCATCAGCGAGTCGGCAGTTCCTCGCGGCGGCGGAACTGTGTACTCGGACGCTCTTTGTAACAACGTGCCCAAGCCTCCCGAATACGTTCCGATCTGCGAAAGCCAAGAGGTTACATTTTGTTCGATTTCCGTGCAAATTTCCGGTGTCAGTTCGTTGGACTCGTCTTTGACTGCGACGGACTGCCACTCGGAATTCTTCGGCACTAGGACAAAACCCGCCAGACGTTCCGTAACGAATTTCCAAAGTTTCGACATCGTGGAAATGAAGAGCAATCGATCTCCAATCCGGTCCATTTCACCGACGATTTCAAAGTCCTCTCCCCGATTATTGAATCCGCCGGGAGGAGGTTGATCCATTAATGAATCGTCGATGCCGTCATCCGTAGAATCTTGGTACGTAAACTCATCGTAAGCCGCTCCGTAAATCGAGTCGGAATCATCTCGCCGTTTTTTCTTATGGGCGGTGGGAATGTCATCCATGTAGTGGAGATTGCTGTGTTCGTCGAAAATATCTTCATCGTTGTCATCGTCTTCGGAATTTTTTTTTGGCTTTCTCGGTTTTTGAGAGGGCGGTTTCTTTTTGCCCTTACGTTCTCCCCCTCCGAACCAATCGTCATCCAGGTCAAGCGTGGGAACATACCAATAAATGTCGGCGTTTGCTTCCATGGATTCAAAGAACTTCCGTGTCAGTTTCCAACGTTCGGCAAACGTCAGCGGTGGAGCGTCCTTGATTGACCGCCGCCACGCAGGTTTTTCCGATCCATTTTCACCTTTCGGCGGTTTCCAAAGTTGATCCATCCATCGAATCGCAATGGCGTGAAATGAGTAATCATTCTCCACCAAAGGAATCTGCGCAGAATGTTCGAGCCAATACATCATCAGATTCATGGATGCGACGGGGTCCTGCTGGTCAAGCAGTGCCTCTGCTAACAGGACAAACGCCTTGGTCGTTTTGAATCGCTCGACGTGCCGACTCCAAAACGCGACATCTCCCGCAGACGTACCGGCTTTGTGCCAAGTAGCGAGAGCCGTCGAAACAACGGCGGCGGATTCCCACGCTTCGTCGCCGGAAAAACTATCAAGATTATTGACATCCGTTGTGCCGTACTGATCCCACCAGCCTGCCAAGTCGCTCATCCGATCAGAAAGATCGGCTTGCATATCGCCGTTGCCCGATGCCGCCGCTTCTTTTTGCAACCGGCTGTACAGGTCGAACACTTCTTCCAACAGGTTGATGATTTCATCAATCCGGTGATCGTGAATCGAGTTTTCAACGGTATGGAAAAGACTGAATGCTCCGCCGAAACCGAGAATCGTCCACGGATCAATGAGTGCCCCGCAAGCAATTCCCCGACGGATGAAGTCCTCAATTTTCGGCAAATTCGGGGCAGATTCGGAAAGTTTGCCTCGATCAATAAGCAGATGGGTTTCGGTAATCAGGCAGTCAATCGTCGTGAGAATTCTTGCCGATGTAACCGAAATGGCGGTTGCCTGTTTCATGGCAGCGTCGGAATAGCCCATTCGGGCAAAAATTCGGGCAAGGTGCATTCGTTGCAACTGGTCGGCACGTCGTTTTGCCATTTGTCGGTTCAAGTCTTGCCGACAACCGCCGAACGGTTGAAAAAGTCGTTGTTGTTCCGCCTGAATCCGCGGCTTCATCTTTTGCGGAATTTTGTGAACGAGTTGGTTGTAAAACCGATCCCGATAGTCCGCAATGATCGGCATCAAATCGTTGAGCGATGTTTCCGAATCGTAGGTGGACGGTGTGTCGCCGCACACTCCCGCTCCCATAAGCATTGTTCCCGCAAGCACTGCCCCTGCCTCAAAAAGCAATTCGTCCGGCGGCACGTCAGCAACGTTCGATTCGCCGGTGTATGCCGTTTCCAAGCGGCGCAAAATACTGTCCAACGTAATCTGGTGAACGACAAATCGGCGATAAAATCCTTTGTTGTCAATGGTATTGGGATCCCACAAGCCAAAATGATAATTCGGCTTGCGGTTGACCGGATGATCGAAATCGTACGCCCTCGAATCGAGAGCCAATTCCTGTATCATTTCAGGATCGAGACAGGCTTCCCGCAAGATTTGCGGGTCGGTATCCCGAAGGATTGCCAACGCTTGTTCGACAATCGGTTCGTATTTTCCGTTAGCAATGCCGATTCCGTCGATGTATAGAGGAATCGGAGCGACCCACTCATGGGCGTAGGGCTGGTGTTTTTCTTCTCCTTCCAGAACGGGAATGGGGCGATAGCCGATGTAGTCGTTCAGTTTTTCGATGACAGCGGGAACGATTCGGTCGTGTTCCGTCCACGGGGCACCCTGCTGAAGAATGGTTTCAAAAACTTTTCCGAGAAACAGGGCATTGAAAAGGAGTTCGTCGGTTTGATGGAACAGCAGATCGGCATGAAATTGCCGATAGCCGGAAAGAAAGTGTTTTCGGACGAGGGCAAGAACGAGTCCGGCTTGGTCGTCGATGCGAAAGGCTTCTGATTTTTTGGCAAGCAGACCGAGTTGCTGTTCGAGAAATTCGATGGCACGGAGAGCGGAGCAGCGGGCATCTTTGTTCGAGGGGGGAAGTCCGCGGAACAGGGAATCGAGAGACTGAAAAAACTTCGGATCATGGCTTCCTGAAGAGAAATTCAGGTATCCGAGCAGGTCTTTGATGGTCTCAGGCGGCAGTATTGCCGTTTGCTTTGGTGTCATATCCCTAAATGGGGTTCTGATCTGTTTCTAATCAATCTTCACTGTCCGTATTGTAGTCTAAAATCGGCGCAAATAAAAGGGTCGAGACATGGACAACCGGGTACGTTCAGAAAGAAAAATCTCCCCATTTCCCGTCCCTCTTTACAATTTAATGTTACCCATTAGACTACGTTTTATGGGCAAGAAGAAATCGAAACCGCAGACGGCAAATGCAAACGAACGCACCATTGCCGAGAACCGGAAAGCCCGACATGAATACAACGTTCTTGATACATTAGAGTGCGGAATCGTTCTGGTGGGCAGTGAAGTCAAAAGTCTGCGTAATGGAACCGTTGCCCTCTCCGAAGCCTACGGCAAAATCCGAAACGGTGAAGTTTGGTTGGTCAACTGCGATATTCCAGAATATGTCGAAGCGAATCGTTTCAATCACAAGCCGAAGCGGGAACGGAAACTGTTGCTGCACCGCCGGGAAATCCAACGGTTTGCCGTGCGGGCTTACGAAAAAGGGCTGACTCTGGTGCCGCTCAAAATGTATTTCAAAGAAGGGAAAGCCAAAGTATTGCTCGGTCTGTGTAAAGGAAAGCAGGAATTCGATAAGCGTGCCGCCAAAAAGAAGGCGGAAGCCGACAAAGGATTACGACTCTCGATGATGCGCCGCCGATAAACTCGTCTCAAACCGCACAATTTGAAACCGCCCAGAGGTTGTCCTGACGAGGAAGCAAAAGTTGGAATGGAGGCTCAAATGATGGTCTTCGATTTCTTTTCCACGTTTGTGGCTCGTCCTGCCATTTACAGTCCGCAGGCATCCTTGACACGGCGTAACACTTCGCTCCCTTTTTTTCGTGCGGTTGCTGCTCCCGCCGCAAGGACTTCACGCACTTCGTTCGGCTTTGCCGCAAGTTCCTGCCGACGACTCCTCGCCTCAGCAAAATATGTTTCGGCAAGCACCACCAATTCCTTCTTGACGCTTCCGTAACCGAATCCGCCGCGCCGATAGGTTTCTGCCAATGCCTGCGTCTGTTCCTCCGACGCAAAAAGCGAGTAAAGGGCAAACAAATGATCCCCTTCCGGCTCCTTCGGTTCTTCCATCGGTCGGCTGTCCGTCGTAATGCCCATGATTTTTTTCTTTTGAACGTTCAATGCTTCAAACACTTCGACCGTGTTGCCGTAACTTTTGGACATTTTTCCACCGCCGTCCAAGCCGGGAACCTTGGCTGCGTCTTGAACGAAGTAACCTTTCGGCATCACAAAGGTTTCGCCAAACACATGATTGAACGCTCCGGCAATGTCCCGGCAGACTTCAATATGTTGAGCCTGATCTTCGCCAACTGGCACGTAATCGGAATCGTACAACAAAATATCGGCAGCCATCAACACGGGATAGGCAAACAGTCCTGCGTCGGCGGTTAATCCTTTTGCTTTTTTGTCTTTGTAAGCGTGGCATCGTTCGAGCAAACCCATCGGTGTCGTGGTCATCAGAATCCAGCAGAGTTCGGAAATTTCGGGCACATCCGACTGGACGAAGAGCGTCGCCTGATTCGGATCGAGTCCGAGTGCAAGCAGATCAAGTGCGGCATCGAACGTGTTCTGCCCTAATTGCTTCTTTTCCCTCACCGTGGTCAGTGCGTGCAAATTGGCAATAAAGTAAAACGCCGAATCTTTGCCGTTTTGAAGGGCGATATATTGCCGAATCGCACCGAAGTAGTTCCCCCAGTGAAACCGTCCCGTTGGCTGAATACCGGATAAAATACGCATGGGTGTCATTCTATCCCATTTTGCCAAAACATAAAAGCCGGATTGAGTGTGTCCGTTACCGCCGAAATGCAACCTTTCGTTCCGTTTGAACACATCGTGCATCTTGACCACTCCGTCCCTCTGCCGTACAATGCCTCGATGTCATCCTTGCTGTCGGCTATCGGGTGAAATCGCCTCGCAGGACGCAGTTCAGGCAATGGGCGGCAAAGGATGGCGGATGGCATGAGGAAATGGAAGAATTGAAACACGAGCAACGCATGAGGAAAATGCAATGGGACTGCCCGTACACCACATAAAATCGGAGTTCCGCGAGACTTGGATAGACTCGCTCCGCCGTGAGTTGAGTGGCTATGCGACCATTGAGGAGATCGTCAAAATCGATGGGGACTCAACGGAGTTAGTGGTGGAGGTAGTGGTCTATTCCATCGGAAATCACGGAAACTTTTCACTCCTTCCGCAGTACGATTGGGACAAGTCTTCTTTACTACTTTTCATGTTTCCATTTCATTGTAGCGTCAAAACCGATGGCCAGGATATGGTCGATCTGGAAGAGCGGATTCATTGCGTTTTCGATAAAATGAGTGTCGCCTTGACACCGGAAGCCATCGAACGTTACGAAAATAGCCGTTGGACGAAGTTTTTCCGCCTGTTCGGTTTGGAACACGTTGACTCACTTGATTTTGCCCACCGACGCCAACGAAAATCTGAACGAGGATAACTCTTTTTGAGACATGCCATGTCGATTTACACTATCAGTATTGTTCCAAAACAACTTGTTTATCATGGAGATCGCTTTGCAAAATCCAAAGAGATCGTCCAATGGCTCATTGACGAAAATGTTATCGACTCGGCGGTTCGCGCCGATAGCGCATGGGGGGAGTATCAATACCGAAGCGGGATTCTAAAATACTGCCAACCTTCCCCCTGGTGTCATCCAAATCGCGGCGGTTATGGCATGTCTGTCATTACCGAAAAAACAGTCTTTGATAGACTCGGCTTTGATAAAGCAACCTGTTCTCATTGTGGTTTCTCAATGAATGAATACGTTTTCTATAAGATTGTCGGTTCATGGTGGGAGAATGCCGGAGAGGTGCCTTGTCCAGGTTGTGCAAAGGGTCTCTCGATAATGGATGTCATCGTAGAGCCAGCTTGGGGATTTAGTGACTTGGGCTTTACGTTTTGGGAAGCACCTGATTTCACTCAAGAGTTTTATGCGAAATTTGAAAAAAGACTAGAATCAAAACTGTGGATTGTTTATTGTCGTTTATGAATTTCAAACAGTACGGTTATGAAAAACGAACTCATGAAAAAAATGTTCCGACTATTTTTAATTTTCAGTACCATCGTATTCTGCGGTACATCGCTCTTGGCGGCGGAGAAGTCGCGGGAAGTGCTTTCCGATACGAAATTTGCCAACGGGTTCGTGTTGACCGGACCGTTGCACCAATCGCCGAAACGTGTCGAAACCTTTGACCAAAATGACGTGACACCGGCTTGGCGGATGCCGCAATGGAATTCCAAAGGGCTGCTGGATCGTGTACAAGTGGACGCAAATACGGTCAATCTGGTCGACGATTACAAGTCGGTCACGCTCAATCGCAAGACCGGTGCAATCAATTTAACTGTGCATACATCGAAGGAATACGAGACACCGCGCACCTCGTCATCTCAACCGTGGGTGCATTTACTGTTGGAGCAATCACCCTTTGAAAAGCCGATCCAAGTGAAAGAAGCCGCCGCGATTTGGCTTGAGGTCGAATTTGAACTGACCGAAAACAGGGCTCATGGTACGCAAGACCCCGGTCTTCATGCGGCTCAACTTTCATGGTTTTTGTACATGAAAAACACCAATCCACAATCAAAAGGTTTTCGCGATTTCCTCTGGTTTGGGGTCAGTATGTTTGACAGCCGACACGATTTCGTCCCGGATTACGCAGCCCAGGACTTCGCCATGCCAAACGGCAGTTTCATTTATACACTCGGCAGCAAGCGGTTTCTTGACCAACCAGTCAAAGTCGGCAAACGGCAGACGATTCGCATTGATATTTTGGACAACATTCGTGAAGGAATCGAAACTGCCCATCAGCGCGGCTTCATCACAAACACGACCTTTGATGACGTGATACTGGACGGCACCAATATCGGCTGGGAGATACCCGGCACTTATGATGTCGGTGTTACATTGCACAAATTGAGCATCATGGTCGTTGATCAATGACAGAGACGAAGCGTCTCAAGTGATGGTAATCGCCGTCCGCCATGTCGGTGATCATTGTTTTTCCATTGCCGATTACCTGATTGAAGTTTTTTGGTGTTGTCATTGGATTGTCCTCGCTGTGAGTTCGCATTTTCAGCGCAGGGGTTGTTAGGGTCTCTTACGTCCCGGCTAACGTAGCCGGGAACATGTCATTTGCCGGTTATTTGTCGGCAGACTCCGTCGCTTGGCGGGGTATTTCAGCACTCGCTTCGATGTCCTGCCGGGACTGTTGTGCCTGCTCTTGCTTGTGCCGCTCTACGCACCGATTGATAAATCCACCGTCGAGACGTTTTGCCGTCCGCTCAACGGATGCGTTTCATTCTTCGTTTCTGGGTATCGTTTTCATATTTCGTCCTCCTTCCGGAATCCGGGGTTATTGTGCCATTGCCTAGCAATGACCAGAT
>Ga0123353_10000537_pt1 | contig 46924 bp, 33 predicted proteins | sample TergutLab28metaG_3_FD_92763 | JGI IMG/M metagenome (GOLD analysis project Ga0123353, IMG submission 92763) | Labiotermes labralis P3 segment gut microbial communities from Petit-Saut dam, French Guiana - Lab288 P3 | ecosystem: Host-associated > Arthropoda: Insects > Digestive system > Gut ... | reverse complement strand
TTTATACTATATATATTATCAAAGATTGATTTCATTGTCAATAGTTTTATTGCTAATTTATTGCTTATTTAATTATATTATCGCTGTTTCAATGGGATTATACAATTCCCTGTTAAGGAAATAAATATAAAGATTCCCAAGTGGCTGACTGTGCTCGAAAAAGGACACTGGCTCAAGAACGAAGTTTTTGCCGCGCTCAAGAATTCTGCGCAGAATATCCGGAACATCAGCGAAATCAACAACATGATTTGCAATCTGCCCGAGTGCGAATATGTCAGCGGCTGTGAGGTCGAGACGATTGACATGGGGCGGGGCGCCGGATTCATATCGGTGACGCTCAAAGCGGAGCTGTTCTACCGCGTGCTCGGCGAAACCACGGGGCTCACGCTCAAGGACGAGAGCGACCTCATGCCCTGCATGATTGAGCTGGCGCAGATTAAGAGAAAGTACGAAAAAGTCAAGAGCGCGCTTGAAGAAGTTCAGGCGACCGGCTACGGAATCGTCATGCCGAGCATAGATGAACTTAGCCTTGATGAGCCGGAAATCGTGAAGCAGGGCGGGAAGTACGGGGTCAGACTGCGGGCTGCGGCGCCGAGTATTCACATGATGGCCGCCAACATCACCACCGAGGTCTCCCCCATCGTCGGCTCGGAGCGCCAGAGCGAGGAGCTAATACTCTACCTCCTCAAAGAATTCGAGGAGAACCCTGCAAAAATCTGGGAGAGCAACATCTTCGGCAAGTCGCTGCACTCGCTCGTAAACGAGGGTCTTCACAACAAGCTTTACCGCATGCCGCAGGACGCACGCATGAAACTGCAGGAGACAGTCCAGAGAATCATCAACGACGGCTGCAACGGACTTATTTGCATAATTCTATAATAAAAACAACGGCTTGCTTAAAAGCGGGCCGTTGTTTATTGATTTATAAAAAAGTATGGCTTTTTTTATCCGCGAAGCAGTTGATCAACCCTTCCCTGTACCTCGTCGGCATTGAATCAGGCTGCAATCAGACGTTCCCTGCGTTCGGGGTTATTCCCCCAGCCTCCCGTGCCGCGTATAATTTCTCTTGCTGCTTCATCAACCGATTTTTTAGGGGACGGCGCTTTCGGCGGAGCTTGTGCGGGAACGGCGGGAGCCGACGGCTGCGCCGGAGCAAAACTGTTTGAAACATAACCGCGCACTAAATTCTTAAACTTATCCCACCCGTTATTTTTAAGGATAAACATCGGGCAGTTCTTTCCGCTGAAAAATATATGCCCGTACATATCATCAACCGCAAGATTATACTTATTAAGCAGATATGCGGCAATCCGGGCTGCGTTATCATTCGCTTTGGCACTATCTCCAATAATTTCAAACGAAATGCAATCGAGATTTCCGCCGATGGTTTTAAAAGGGCGAGCGGTCGCCTTGCGTGAGGTGCCGTCTGCCGCATGCCAGCCCTGCTCATCCTCGTCAAGCAGCTGCCAGGCGCATTTGTCGTCTACATAATAAGTAACGATAACTCCCGCCATATTGCCGCTATAAGTCGCGCGGGTGTATTGCTCCGCCATCGTGGTGCCCGCCGGAACCTGTATTGCTTCTGTGTTGTGGATGCAGATTCCCCGCGGTTTTCCCGTGCCGTCATTTAGTTTGCGGCAGGGCTTGATGTTCTGCCCTTTTTTTATCCACGACGTCATATCTTTCGGCGCTGCAAAGCTTGCGGGAACGATTTTCCGGTTAACGGTGACGCCGCCGATTGTTATTGTTCTGTCCGGGGTTAGAAAGTTTGACATATTGATTCTCCTTTCACATTTAGCTTAATATAATCCGGTCATTCCTGCCGCCTTGGCGATGACAGCCTGTGATTCTGTCGGCAATCGGCGCAGGATTTTGATTGTTTGCTCTTAAGCTGATATCAAGCGAGTTAATAAAGCTTCGGGAAATTCCGTCTAAACCGTATACATTGTCTCTGCCCCCTCCTACGTGACCGCCCACAGCATGAATTCTGATAATACCGCCGCCGGGATTGCCGTCTCTAGCCACAGCGCCGCTGTATGTGAAAAAAATTGTATACATAGCTTCCCTGTTGCGTGTGCAGGTTTGATGGGACAATCTTTCACCGTTGATTTTCCCTAAAGTTCCAAATCCGTTGTGTCCGTATCTACCTGCGTCAAGCTCTCTGGCTAGATTAAAAATAGCTGTAACTGTAACTTCTAAACATTCGTAAGCCCGCCTCCCGGCTCGCGCCCGATAAAAATCAGTGTAATTATCGTGAGTCAGAACAGGTGCACCGTTGCCTGCGTCGTTATCACCCCGTTATCGTCATACACCGCAGGGGAGGTAACTGTGGTTTCCTGATACTTAAAAGTAACCATGCGGATATTGCCGTCCTTATCGACACCGACATTGTCGATAAATTTCGCCATTTCCATGCTCATTTGGCTTTGCGCCTTGATTGCGGCAGTGAGCGGCGCTGCAACCATTTTTTCAATCGGCAGGTTATTGACTATGCCACTGACTATTTCGTGATTCATGCTGATTTCTCCTTTTTATTTTATTATTCTTCGGACTCCTCGTCCGGTTTTTTAAGAGCATATGCCGTTAACTGTCCGTTCAGCTTTTCAATTACCCTGCTGACAGCCTCGGGCGGCGCGCCCGACTTAAACTTTAAGTTGAGCTTCAGGCGTGTGTTTTTCTGGTCGACTCTTGCGCTGTTGAGGTCGACGGAAAACGAAGTGCGCGATAAGTACTCCGGGGCGATAATCTCGTCCAATTCGGAAGTCTCGGAAGCTGCCGGGTTTTCCTCAGGGATTTTTAAGTCCATGTTCCGCACGACAAGCTCCATATTGACATCCATTTCGTCAAGAGCGAGCGAATTGTGATTAATCATGCAGATAAGCGGAACTTCCATCGCGGCCTGCTCGTTGATTTTTACCCGTCTGGAGTGAGGCTTATCGTCATCGCCGATGAACTCTGCGAACTCCAGAATATGCTGGCGCATCGCCATTTGCCGGCTGGAGTTGACGCAGTATTGAAGCCCGCGGATAATATCAGCGAGCGTAATGCCGCTTCCGCTTTTGCTTCCCGAATTCTTTTTTTTCCAGAATTTCATATATACCTCTTATCTTTAATTCATTGAAAAAACTTTGGAAAACATGTTCTGTATCCTAATCCTAATTTAAGAACATCATAAGCTGCCTGACAATAATCTCTTAAATTTGTTCCTATTGTCTTTTTGTTTCCCTCGCCGCTATGGTCACGGTTCCCTTCAACAGATTCCGGTTCAAAATAGCTATGTTCAAGATGAATACGGCGTATTATATCCTTGGCGTAATCTAAATACGGCTGCTTGACAATAAGTTTATCGTCTTTATACGGGTCTAAACATTCCGAAAGAGTAGCTTTGATTGCTCTGAACTCCAAGCCGGACTTATGTCCGATTTCCCAGTTTCCGGGAAACCCTTTATATTTAGTCCCGCAATACCCCTCTGTTATATGATTACTATGCTTGTCTATCTTACAGTTTGCATGGCCCGAGGTGCAAGTACCGTTACTCGTGTAATATGCCCAAACACTATCCTTAAAACCTTTAGTCCATGACGAACGTGTAAATTCAGCATCCTTATCAAACTCTGCCCAAACCGTCATATCGAAGTCTGCAAACCGCCCGGGGAGAGCGCTCATTCGCGTCCCCACGCTTGCCATCTTACACACCTGACATTTACACCTCCCCTTTGTGCAATTATCCAACCTACAATTTCCAACACATTTATTTTTAAGTACCCGTAAGATGAAATTATTTTATGCTCGAAAAATCTCGAACTTTGTCAATTATAACATATTCCGGCAAAAATTCTTATATATATTTGTACAAATCGTTTGTATACATTCGTCTGATTATATATTATAATATATCTAAGGATATATTGCTTTAAAATTTATAAATATTTGAGGATGACATGGGAAAAGACAAAATACTAAAAATACTTCTGGTTGAAGACGAACCTAACGAGTGCGCTGCGATTAGCAGATGCATAGACCAGAGCGACGGGATTCGTTTAATCGGCATAACAAACAGCATCGAAAAGGCGTTCGCGGATGTCCGCGATTGTCTTCCCGATGCTGTGATTCTTGATATAGAGCTACATAAGGGCGATGGCGACGGTATTACATTCTTAGAGAGATTATATGCTTGCGATATTTTAAAGCCTTTTATACTGGTCACGACCGATAATACAAGCAGGCTAATCTACGAGCGGGTTCGCGAGCTCGGCGCAGACTTCATTATTGCAAAAAACCAGGAGAGCTACTGCGCTGAATACGTGGTGGACTTCCTTATGTCCATGAAAAGCACAATTCTTTTTAGGAAAATGAAGCAGGGCGTGCCCGAGGAACTCCTGACGCTGGATAACCGCGAAGAGATTACAAAGCGCATATTAAAACGGATAGACACCGAGCTTGACCTCATCGGAATCAAGCCCAATGTCCTGGGGCGCATGTATATTGTTGAAGCGATTCAGATGATGATGGTAAGGCCGGAGCCGAATTTTTGCTATTATATAGGGAAAAAGTACGGCAAAAGCAGCCAGAGCGTAGACCACGCCATGACTAACGCCATAAATAAAGCGTGGTCAAACTCGCCTATCGAAGAAATCCAGAAGCTGTACACAGCTAAGGTCGACATCATCAAAGGCTACCCGACGTATTCGGAGTTCGTCTACTACTACGCCCGAAAAATTAAAAACGATTTATAAATAAATTTACCGCTCTCTTTACGAAAAGCGGTAAATTTGTATTTTGTATTACATTGCTAATTTTATACCAAAAAGTTTCACAAAGTTATTCCACATAGCTAATTTACCCTCCTATAATGTAATTTATAAATTATATTATAGGATTTTATTGAGTTAAATTATTTCAATAATTGGGATATGTTTTAAGAGTTTTTTTTAAATTTTATTTATAGGAGAGTTAAATGATTGTTGAGTTTATTAAGTATTTTTCTGTAGTATTTTGGGGGTTATTTATTTTTAATAAATTAGTTAATCATATTTTAACAATCAAATTAATCATATCTCAAATTCTTTGCTCTGCTTTATTATCTGTTGTGATTATTTTATCAATAAAATCATTTTTACCGGAAACTATATTTCTTTTTGTTTTTATATTTTCTTGTATTTTTAATAAATTTATAATAAAAGAAGAATGGTATATTACTATAACAGTTTCTGTCATTGCATGCGCTTTTAGTTATGCTTTAAATATTTTTTCTAATGCTATAAGTTCATTTATTTTTATTATTATTTTTAACGATATTAATAATTTAATTATATTTTTATCTTCTTTTTTTGATTTTTTTGTTATGGGTTTATTCATACTCTTAATATTTAGAATAAAAAGATTTAAAAACGGTTTACCTTTTTTAAAAGAAAAAAATATCAGTTTATTAGGAGTTATAATAGCTTTAATAATTTTTCAGTGCTACACCGTTATCAATGTTTTAACCGCGAGATTAGATGGTATAATTGACACACTTGTATGGTTTTTGCTTTTATGTATTGCCGTCAGTGCCGTGCTTGTAATTATGTGGTGGCGGGCGGGGATTAAAAAAAACTATAAGAATTTTCTTGCTGTGAAAGAAAAAGAAGATTTTCAGCGCACGCTTGACGAAAAGGACGTGCGGATTGCGGAGGTTGAAGCCGATAACGCAGCGCTCTCGAGAATAATACATAGCGACAGCAAGATGATTCCCGCGTTTGAAAACGCCGTGAGGGGGCTGTACGAGGATTATTCCGCCGAAAAAGCCGCCGTGCTTTTAAACGAGCTTAACCGTGCCTGTGCGGAGCGCGGCAGGAAATTGAAACGATATAAGAAAAATTCAAAGCAAATGCCTTCTACACGGGTTGCCTCGCTGGATTTTACGCTGGACTATATGAAGCAGGAGGCGTATGAAAACGGTATCGAGTTTGATGCTTTCGTCAGCGGGAATATCAGGTACATGGTCGGGAACCTCATCGGAGAGGAGCAGCTGCGCACGGTTACTGCGGATTTACTGCAGAACGCGATTAACGCTACAAAACGCTGCGATTACCGCAACATATTATTCACAATCGGGATTTGCGACGAAGCGTATGAAGTGCGGGTCGAAGACAGCGGCGTCCCGTTTGAGGAAGAAACGCTCCGCGATTTGGGCAAAAAGCAAACCACCACTCATAAAAATGAGGGCGGTTCGGGGATTGGCATGATGGAGGTTTTCGGCATCATGAAAGATACCGGGGCGAGCTTGATTATTACGAGGCTGCATGAAAGCGGGCGCGGGTTCACTAAACGGGTGAGATTGCGGTTTGACGGGCTCGGCGAATTTAGGATTGAACCTCAAAACTCGCTCTCTCACTGCTAAAATCAAACACCCGCTCACCTTCCGAATAAAACCGAATCCGCACGGGACACGCAAGGCACTCGTTTATAAATCGGCTCATTCTGCCGCGCTGCGGTGCCGGCAGGTCGTGCCCTTTCCGCGGCGAAATATTTACAATAAGCAGCTCTTTACCCTGCTGTAAAATAATTTCCTTAGAGCTGCAGCGCAAGATTCTGACCCCGAGATATGTCGCCAGCCTGTATTCCCTGCCCTTGTAATGAATAACGCAGATACAGCCTCTGAACCTTAATCCGTAAAATGGTATGTCTGCAACAGACAGCGAAACCGAGCAGTTCTGCACGAAGTTGCACTGGAGCCAGAGGTACGACTTCGGGAATGAAATGCCGCTGTCTTTTTCAATGTAGCCGAGCCCGCCGTCAAGGTTAATCTCCTCGCCGCCCACGCTGACCCGCCCGCAAAGCTCATGCCGCATGCTGATGATTCCGTGTCGGCACTCCATGGGGAAATACTTAAAAGGCCCCATTATATCATACTTTATGGGCGTTAGTTGCCCGTAGCTAATACAGCCTTTAATGCCGCCGATGTCAATCAGCGCGCCCTTATCGGAGAACCTGCACTTCCCGTAGCCGTCAAACCAGTACGCCTTTTCATCGGTGACTACTTGAATAAACCTGCTGCCTGCGGCTTTTCCGATTATAAACGCAATCGTTTTGCTGCCGTTTTCATGTTTAAAATAATAGCCGTCAAATCTCATTTCATGTCACCCGTAGCGGGATTGTCGATTAGTTTTCCGCTCTTTTCAAACCGCGAGCCGTGGCACGGGCAATCCCAAGTCTTCTCGGTACGGTTCCACTTTAGTGCGCAGCCCATGTGCGGGCAGCGCGGAGCAGTCGGCGTCAATAAATTCCCCACCGCAGTTATGCCGTTAAGCAGCAGCTGCGGCTTAATTATGCTTCTGCTCGGCGAAAAGACGGCAGAATAAGGGTTTCCGGCTCCTTTTATTATATCGGTGAGCAGCATAGCGGCAACCATCGAACCCGTCATGCCCCACTTGTTGAAGCCGGCCGCAACATATAAACCACGCGTTCTGCCGGAGTAACGCCCGATATACGGAACGCCGTCAAGCGTCATGCAGTCCTGGGTTGCCCATGCGTATTTCTCGGCAGCTTCGGGATAGTGCCTTTTCGCAAAGCCGCGCAGAACATGATACTTTCCGCCTTTGTGACCTGTCCTGTGGTCGCCGCCGCCGATAATGAGCAGTTCGCCGTAATTCCTGAAAGACATGCCGTCCTTGGTTTCCTGCAGGTACATACCGTCAACGTCCGCGGCATTTTCCAGCGCAATCGCATAAGACCTGTGCTGGTACATCTTGAGGAAATAGCTCCCGTGCTTGTTCAGGAACGGGAAGTGCGTGGCGACGATGATTTTATCAGCTTTAATGGCACCTTTGCCTGTAACCGCTACATTACCCACAAGCTCTTTCACGAACGTATTTTCGTAAATATTCAAACCCTGCGCGATGCTGTAAAGGAATTGCAGCGGATTAAACTGTGCCTGTCCGCCGAACTTAACCGCGCCCGCCGTCCTGAAAGGCAGCGGGATTCTTTCCTCAAAGCTCGCTTCAAACCCTAAGTGATTCACAGCCCGAACCTCGTGCTCAATCGCAGCCCTGTCGGCAAGCGAGTAAACATACGCGTTCTTTTCTTCAAAGCCGCACGGGAATTTTACAGCGAGCTCCTTAAACTTCGCGACTGCCGATTGATTCGCTTTAAGATACAGCGCGGCTTTGTGAGCGCCCGCATTTTTAATAAGCTGCGAGTAAATCAAGCCGTGCTGGCTCGTTATCTTCGCTGTAGTGTTTTTTGTTGTCCCGGAGCCGATTCGGCTGCCTTCGGTTAAAACATAATCAACGCCCGCCTCTTTTAAAAAATACGCGCACAGAATCCCCGCCATTCCGCCGCCGATGATGAGAACATCGGTTTTAATATTCTTTTCAAGTTGGGGAAATTTCGGCGGGTGTGAGGTAGCAAGCCATACAGATTTCATATTTTTAATAAGTCCTTTCTTCACGGGCGGGAAATGAAAAGCTTCGTTTTCCCCGATTCAGTTATATTTATTTTCAAGCTTCTTCACAGGCAGGAAATGAAAAGCTTCGTTTTCCCCGATTTAGTTATATTTATTTTCAAGCTTAAGTCCTCCGAGAAATTGTGATTTCTGTATAGTATGTGCGATTGTATTTTGGAAATACTATTTTTATATGAAAGGCGGTGTCGGTTATGAAAAACAGACTCATCAATGAAACAAGCCCTTATCTGCTTCAGCATGCAGAAAATCCCGTGGACTGGTATCCGTGGGGTTCTGAGGCGTTTGAAAAAGCCCAGCGGGAGGATAAGCCTGTTTTTTTGAGTATCGGGTACAGCACCTGCCATTGGTGTCATGTCATGGCACACGAAAGCTTCGAGGACCCGGAAGTCGCGAGAATAATGAACCGTGATTTTATCCCCGTAAAGGTGGACAAGGAAGAACGCCCCGACATCGACAGCATTTATATGAATGTCTGCGTATCGCTGACAGGTTCGGGCGGCTGGCCTCTGACCGCGATTATGGACAGCGGCGGGAAGCCTTTTTTCGCGGGGACATACTTCCCCAAGCGCAGCCGTTACGGTATGCCCGGGCTTGTGGAAATTCTCGGAAACGTAAACAGTCACTGGCAGAATAACCGCGGGCGGCTGCTCGATTCCGCTGAGAAAATCACAGCGCATATAAATTCTCAGAGCAAAAAGCCGCCGGCAGCCCTTGATTCTGCCGTATTAATAAATAAGGGTATCGCTTACTTCAAGTCTGCGTTTGATAAACATTACGGCGGCTTCGGCCGCGCGCCGAAATTCCCGTCGCCGCATAATCTATTGTTTTTAATGGAAGCATACGAAAACCTCGGCGACAAGAGCTGCCTAGAAATGGCGGAGAAAACATTGCTTTCCATGGCTAAGGGCGGGATTTTCGACCATATCGGCTTTGGATTCTCCCGCTATTCCACCGATGAAAAGTGGCTCGCTCCGCACTTTGAAAAGATGCTGTACGACAATGCGCTGCTGATAATGGCATATACCAAAGCTTATGAAATCACGAAAAACCCTGTCTACAAAAGCATTGCAGGGAAAACGATTCTGTATATTAAACGCGGGATGACAAACCCGGACGGCGGCTTTTACAGCGCCGAAGACGCAGACAGCGACGGAATTGAGGGAAAGTTTTATGTATTCACGCCGCAGGAGATTCTGTCGGTGCTCGGCAAAGCGGACGGGCAGGCTTTCTGCAAGCTTTACGACATTACCGAAGGCGGAAACTTTGAGGGTAAAAATATACCGAATCAAATCAGTCTTGCCGAGCCTGACGACAGCCTTTCCCATCTTTTGCCCAAGCTTTATGAGTACCGCAGAACCCGCACTTCCCTGCATAAAGACGATAAGATTTTATCAGCGTGGAACGCGCTGATGATTGCCGCACTGGCTGATGCGAGCCGTGTTTTCGATGATGATTCTCACCTTGAAACAGCGATGAAAGCCGCTGCTTTTATTGAGGCAAATCTATGCGAAGACAACAATGTATTCACAAGCTTCCGCGACGGGAAACGCACTGATAACGGCGTTTTGGACGACTATGCTTTTTATATTTTCGCCTTACTGAAGCTTAATAGGGTAACGCGTGCAAAGCAGCTTGCAAACAAGGTTATAACAGATTTTTTCAATAATGAAAACGGCGGTTTTTATCTTACGGGAAGCGGAAGCGAAGCTTTGATTACACGCCCGAATGAAACCCACGACGGTGCGATTCCGTCCGGAAACTCAGTAATGACGATGAACCTGCTGACTTTAAATTTGCTGACCGGCGAATACGGCGATGTACTTGACAAGCAGGTTGATTTCATGTCTTCCGCAGCAGCAGATATACCCGGCGGGCACTCGTTTTTTCTTTGCGCTTTGTTGAAAAGAGAGCACACCAAACTCAGTGCGGATAATTATATTTGCGATGAAAACGGGTGCAGACCGGAATAAAGCGTAACTGTATTTTATCAGCAACATTATAATCAAACAACGGCTTGCCAAAAGGTTAGCCGTTGTTTGATTAATTGACAAAGGGAGGAGTATATGATATAATTTAATAAACCTGGAGGTAATAAAGCTTGAAAATAAATAAAACTAAATTGGGGAAAACATTGTTTTCATTCCGATTTTTTAAAGAAAGGACTTAGTGAAAATAAGTATGGCGAAATATAAAGTAAGAGCATATCCGTTATTCTCGGCGTGCGGGTTGAACTGCGGCCTGTGCCCGCGCTATTATACCGATGGGCCGTCCCGCTGCCCGGGCTGCGGCGGCGAGGGCTTTTTAGAAACGCACTGCACATGCAGCATATTGCCGTGCTGTGAACGTAAAGGCGTTGAATACTGCTTCGACTGCGATGAGTTTCCCTGCAAGAGATACGATGCTGCGGATTTATATGATTCGTTTATTTCACATAAAAACCAGCTCGCTGACATGGAAAAAGCAAAGCGAACAGGCATGGATGCCTACGCTGCCGAGCTTAACGAAAAAACCGGCATACTGGAAGAATTACTTAACAATTACAACGACGGGCGGCGCAAAAGCTTTTATTGCACTGCGGTCAATCTTTTGGAGTTGCAGGACGTAAAGACTGTCATGGAGCGGATTCATAGTGGGATTAATTCAGATATGCCGATGAAAGAAAAATCCGCCGCCGCTGTAAGATTATTCGAGGAAACGGCGGCACATAAAAATGTATCCATAAAACTGCGAAAGAAGCAGAAATAATATGAACCTTCAAATCACACAACTTACCGCTTTTATTAAACAAAGCAGAAACACTGTATTCTTCGGCGGCGCGGGTGTTTCCACCGAGAGCGGCATCCCCGACTTCCGCTCGGAATCGGGCTTGTACGCCGCTCAGGAAGCCTACGGATTACCTCCGGAAAAACTGCTGTCTTACTCGCTTTTCCATAAGCAGCCGGAGTTGTTTTTTCGCTATTACAAAGAAAATCTCATTACCGCCGCCAAGCCAAACCCCGCACATTCCGCGCTCGCCAAGCTTGAATCGCAGTGCAGAATTAAAGCGGTCATCACACAGAACATCGACGGACTTCATCAGGCCGCCGGAAGCAGAAACGTACTGGAGCTTCACGGTACAAATCACCGTCATTACTGTATGAAATGCCGCGCGGAATACACGCTCGGGTTTATTCAGGAACCCGAGAATTGTAACGGCGCAGTTCCTGTTTGCAATAAATGCGGCGGGATTGTACGGCCTGATGTTGTTTTGTATGAAGAACAGCTTAATCATAATGTTGTCACTGCCGCAATCAAAGCTATTGAGCAGGCGGATTTGCTGATTGTCGGCGGAACTTCGCTTGCGGTATATCCGGCGGCGGGATTGATTGACTACTTCACCGGCGACAATCTTGTGCTTATTAATAAAGGCGCAACCAGCCGCGAAATACGGGCGCAGCTTATTATCAGCGAAGCGATTGGAGAAGTTATGAGCGCGGTTATGAGGGAGATAGAAGTTTGAAAATAAAACAATTGAATCGGGGAAAACGTTGTTCTCATTACACTTTTGTGAAGAAAGGACTTAATGAAAATAAAGTTTGAAAATAAAACAATTGAATCGGGGAAAATATTATTTTCATGATTCATTTATGAAGAAAGGACTTAATGAAAATAAACATGAGCTTAAACAATGAAATCATCGAACTGATGAGGCAGGAAAACTGTAATATCGTTGGCTTTGCCGACCTGCGGTGTTTGCCGAAAGAAACGCGGCAGAACTTCGACTGCGGAATTCTGCTCGCGCTTACATATTCTAAAGAGGCAATGCAAAACATCAAAAACGGTGATATGAACCTATATTATAAGGAGTGGAAGCCGTACCCGAAGCGCCTTGACGAGCTCGCGGTTATAACCGCGGATTATTTAATAGAAAAAGGCTATAAAGCCCTCGCGAAAGTGCAGCCATCGGTAGTACAAGACGAAGATTTCCGCACTGTTCTGCCGCATAAAACAATCGCGACACTGGCGGGGCTCGGCTGGATTAACAAGTGCGCAATGCTCGTTACAGACGAGGTTGGCTCGGCACTGCGACTGACTGTAGTGTTAACAAACGCGCCGCTCGAGTGCGGCACGCCTGTTACAAAATCGCTCTGCCCGCCCAGCTGCAGTATCTGCATGGACATATGCCCCGGAAAAGCTCCGCTCCCTCACAGCAATCTGTGGGAAGCGGGCATAGACAGAAATGAGTTTTTCAACGCGCACGCCTGCCACAGGGCCGCCCGTGCCCGTGCAAAGGAACTGCTCGGAATCGAGGAAACACTATGCAGCCTTTGCGTGGCGAACTGCCCGTTTACAAGGAAAGCGCTCGGATATTAATTCACGGTCTTGCCTTTTTAATCGTAGTCTATCTTGGAGATTTTACCGTCAAAGTAAACGAAATCACCATCAGGATAATTCCAAACAGCTTGAAAATGCAAAGTCGCTTTCTATAAAAACTTCGTTTGTGAACGTTGTGATATTCGCTATCAGTTCTGTAACGTCGCGTAGGTGATACCCTCCCAAATATAATTATTTTCATGGTTCTAATTATATTTGGGATAAACCGTTCTGTCAACTGCTCATAAAATTAAAATAAAAACAGCATTCCCCCTATTTAATCTACTTATTTTCCTTGTCTGCAATCCTTATAAACCTTTCCGTAAACACCAGCTTCAGCAGCGCGGGCGCTATAAGCACCGTAATCAGCACCACAATTATAATCCCCGAGAACAAGCCGGGGTCCATTATACCCGCGGCAATGCCTTTGCTTGCGACGATAATGGAAACCTCTCCCCTTGTTACCATTCCCGCGCCAATTTGAAAACATTCGCTGTTTTTAAATCTGCACAGCTTAGCACTCAAGCCGCAGCCAACGAGCTTCGACAATACCGCAGCCGCGAGAAGCAGTCCCGCAAATAAAAGCATACCGGGATTAAACCCGTCAAGCACCATGTTTATGCCTATGCTCGCAAAAAATACCGGCGATAAAAACATATAGGAAAGCACATGCGTACTCTTTTCAAGATATTCAACATACCGCGTATTACAAAAAGCAACACCTGCGATAAACGCGCCCGCAATGTCCGCCAAACCGAAATCCTCCGCCAAAAACGCCATAAGAAAGCAGAACGCCAGCGCAAAAATGGAAAGTCTCCTGCTCTCCCCCGAACGGTTTCGGATTACACTGAGCAGCTTGTTCATTATAAAACCGCAGATAAATGCAAAAGCAAAGAACGTTATAATCTTGAGCAGAATCACTCCCGCGGCGATAAGGTCGAATTCGCTCCCGCCGCCCCCGATTCCGAGCACCACCGAGAGCAGAATGATTCCCAGTATGTCGTCAATCACCGCCGTGCTGAGCAGCGCGGAGCCCGATTTCGTCTTAAGCTTACCCATCTCCTGCAGCGCCTCGACGGTTATGCTTGTGGACGTTGAGGCGATTACAACGCCGATAAAAAAGCTTTCAAAAGCCGGCAATCCAACCGCGGAAGCAGCAAGAAATCCGCCGCCTACAGCCAAAGTGATACCGAGCACAGCTATTAACAGCGAGGGACGGAGCAGGTTTTTGAACTCCCTGAAATCCATCTCCATTCCCGCAGAAAAGAGCAGCACAATAACGCCGAGCTCCGCAATTATGGTCAGTGTTTCATTCGGCTGTGCAAACCCGAGGACAGACGGACCCAGTATGATTCCCGCAACCAGCGCGCCGACCACCTGCGGGAGGTTAAGCCGCCTTGTTAAAATCCCGCAGAACTTCGTAGCGAACAGAATCAGCGCAAATACTAAAATAATATTATAATCCATTGCTCAAGTATAGCATAATAATACCGCTTCGTCAACAGGAAAAACGGAAACCCCCGTCTGTTTAAACAGAACGGGGATTTCTCATTTTTTATTTTTGGAGTAGAAAGCCGTTTTATGTGTTTATATTAAAAGTACCGCTGACGTTTGATAAATTGATTTTAATTTCGGCACTTTCATTGCGCAGGCTGTTTTTATCAACACTGACGCCGTTATGGTTTAGTTTGCCGCTGATAGTATCGAATGAAATATCATAATTGCCGGCACCGGCCGGAAGCGTGACGGTTCCGCCTCCGATTGCGGTCGATATGCTGAGCATGCCGAATGTGCAGTTAATAACATCATACTGTCCGCTTCCGGAATTGATTGATAAACTGTCGGAAAAATCGCTGTCGCGGATTTCCGTTGTACCGCCGCCGAAGTTGAATGTTGCTGACTCGGTAATCCTGCTGCCATGTACATTTACATTGCCGCTGCCATAATTGAAGACCGCGCTGCCGTAAATCGTGCTGTTAATAAGATTAATGTCGCCGCTGCCGTAGTTGATTGCAGCATTGCCAAGAGAAAGGTTTGCATCTTCAATCGTTATCTTTGAGCTGCCGGTGTTTATTATGAAGCTGTCAAGTGACATAGATTCCGGAATAGTAATCTCGATGACGCGCGGCGCGGCGCCTTTTTCCCGCAGTATCGCAGTCAGCCAGGTGTTTGAGCTGTATCCGTTGCTTAGTTTCTGCCATATTTGCTGGTTGTGCGAGAATTCAACTGCTCCGTTCACGCCTTTAATGATATAATGCTCGTCAAACCATCGGTCGTACTCGATTGTCAGCTTGTCGCCTCCATGCCTTATATTAATATCGTTTGAAATAATGTTGAGCGTTAACGATGATACGTCACTGAATTCTGCTACCGACGGCACGGCCTCGTCATAAACAAGCTCTCTCAGCTCATCAAGCGTATAGCTTTTAAAGCCGTTTACATAATTATCCGCCCAATTTACGGTAATATCCTCCAGGTTATAGTTATTAATAATATCGTCCAAGCTGCCAAACACTCCGTCCAAATCAGTAAAAACATCACTAATATCATTGTTAATAATATCGTTAATATCTTTTAAAATATCATTATTAATAGTATCGTTAATATCATTGATATCGGCAATAGGATTAATGTTTGCGACGTTTGTATTTACATCTGCGTCAATCTCATCATCAATTCCATCAACAGGCTCAATTGTTTCCTCCGTACTGTCAGGGTCCGCTAAAATCCCGTTGCCGAGAACAAAAGGTATCCCGAATACCATCAGCATAACCGCCGCTGCCGCCGCGCCGAGCGTAATGTAAATATTTCTCGGTCTGAACGACTTTTCACTTTTATTTAGTTCCATAATACTAACCCTTTCATTTTCATCAGAATTATTCTCAGAGCTGTTTGTCTGAAGTTTAAGTGCTTTAATCACGCTCTCATGAAATTCCTTCGGCACTTCCGGAAAAACATTATACCACTTCATCGCAGTTTTCCTCCTCGCTAAGTAATAGTTTAAGCTCTGCCCGCGCCTTTGAAAGACGGCTCTTAACCGTACCCTCGGGGATTTTCAGCATGACGGCTATCTCAGATGTCCTGAAACCCTCTATGTAGTGCAAAACCGTGACAAGCCGATGCTTTTCGCCGAGCTTCATCAAAGCAAGGTATAACTCCGTGTTCTGCGTGCAATCTGCTTCCTGCTCATGCTTCATATAATCGTCAAATGAAATAATGCGCCGCTTATGCCGGTGTATCTTATAACATTCATTAATTAATATACGGCACAGCCATGTTTTGAAAAACTCTTCGTGCTTCAGCGTACCGAGCTTGCCGAAAGCTGTAATTATGGCTTCCTGAACCGCATCAGCACAGTCGTGGTCGTTTTTCAGAATAGATTTCGATATGTGATACAATGTCGGCTCGGCATCTATCACAAGCCGTGTGAATTCACCGGTTTCCATAAATATTTTCATTAAGTCCTTTCTTCATAAAAGTAGAATGAAAACAACGTTTTCCCCGATTAAGTTTTATTTATTTTCATACTTCCCCTTTCAGGTTATATAGCCCATTAACTTGAAAAATACTCCGCATTTTTCACAGCAAACTCGTTTGCTGACGCGCCGTAGGCGCGCTAATCGGCTATGCAATCGAATTAAGCCGCTTCGCGGCTTACGCGGCAAATGTCGCGTTTTCAAAAATGCTTAAGCATTTTTGAAGTTAATTGATTATAAAAAGCGCTTCTGTTAATTAGATAAAAATGAAAGGCGTTTGGTTCATTTTTTATAAAAATAAAAAGGAACGGCGTTTTGCGCCGCTCCCTTTTGATTTGTTTATGTTTTATTCAACGTCTTCCGAAGTCTTAAACCGCGCCAAAATATCTTCCGCCTCAGCGCACGGCGTTTCGGGCTCGCTCATGCCCATTTCACCTTTAAGGCGCGCGATTATATCGCTTGCTCCGCCCGCTCCCGAATACTTGGCTGCGAGGTCTGCCGCTTCATCGCCGACCTCCGCATCGAGAGAAGCCATTGCGCTCGCCGCGTCGAAGCGCTGCTGAATCTTGCGCTCCATGTCGTCAATCTTTGTGCCTATGCCGCCTGTGGTTTTGCTCGCCATCTTGTTGACAGACTCCTGCGCCTTGGAGGCGGCGACAAGCCCCTTCAGATTGGCGCGTTTGCCCTCAAGGAGCTGAACGTCAGCCGAAAGTTTCTTAAACATAGCGCGCATATTGTCGGCGTTTTCCTTGCACATCGCGTACACTTTTTCTGCCTGTGCGAGCTCCGCCTCTTCTTTTGAAACGCGCTCTGCAAGCTTGAGCGCGTCGGCTTCATTACCTGCCGCGAGCGCCGCCTTGGTAGCTCTTGTGTACTCAATTACGTCTGCGCGTTCTTTTTCAAGCGCGCGCAGTGCCGCGGTTTCCTGTGCGATTACGTTTGCGGATTCCTTTTTAACGTCGGCAAGATTTTTACGCGCGTCGCGCAGCAGCTGGTCAATCATTTTTGCGGGGTCCTCGCACTTGTCTAAAAGTGCGTTAATGTTACTTGCGAGAATATCTCTCGCACGGGAAAGAATACCTGCCATAATTCCTCTGCCTTTCTTAAACAAAATATTTTATTATCTGCGCGCTTTTGCGCGATATGCCCTTGTTATGGCGATTGCGGCGGCCCGGGCGGGTTCTGCTGAGGCTCGCTGTACTTCTGCAGAAGCGGGTCTGTGTTCACCCCGTCGAGCCCTGCAATCGGCGTGTTAAGCAGCTCCGCAGCCGCTTTGTCCTGTTCCGCGGCGGCAAGCTTGCGTTTGGTGTTTGCCCTTATTGCGAGGTTTACGCCGATGAAGACCACGGCAATCCCGAGCAGCCCTAACACCCACGGCATTGCCACCTGCGCCGCCGACGGCGTTACGCTCATAATGCGTTCAGCCGTGTTTTGGAGCGCGTCGCCGAACATCCGGCTGTCGCTGTAACTGCCGGGCTGCGACCAGTATCTGTTGATGTAGCCGAAGAGAATGTCCATCGCCTCGTCGTCGAACACCGTCCGTGCCGAGTTGCCTATTATGTCCATATCGGTATAGCCGTCGCCCGAATACACTAATACAAGCAGGAGATGCCCTGTACTGTCGCCGAACCATTCTTCATAAAGCTCGTCTGCGAAATTATATAAAACGTCGCTGCGCGGCCGCGAGCTGCCGTCGACATTGTTCGTTATATAAATGCCGAATTTTACGCCCGTGAGTCTGTGCGCGGCATTTGCACCGTTCTGCATTTCCCGAACGTTGCCGAACAGATTCTCGCCCGTCGAGTCGCCGTAAGTGAGAATTTCGCCGCCCGCAATCTCCGTTCCTGTGAGCGGTGTGCGCGTGACCGTGCTCGGGGGAATGGCCCCGCTTCCTATTCCAAGGCCGCCCAAACCGCCTATTGTCTGAAGCGCAACAAAAATAACGATGATGATGATAATTGCTTCAATTCCGATAATCGTGCCGCAGCCGCAGCCTCTTCTGCGTCGCCCGCCCCCCATGTTATTAAAGCCGCCGCCAAAATTACCCCCGCGGTTATTATTGCCGCCGCCCATGATATTACGCCCGATTTGCTGCCCTACGCCGAAGCCCAGACCGGTGCCGATCCCCTGCCCGAAGCCGCCGCGCGAGCCGCCGGAACCACCCGAACGGTTTGAGGAGCTGCCGCCGAATCCGCCGAAACTGCCGCCGCTTCTTGATGAACTGCTACGCGAACCGCCAAAGCTGCTGCGCCCGCCGCCACTGCTGCTTCTTCCACCGCCGCCGCTGCGTCCGCCGCCCCCTCTGCTGCTGCCTCTTGCCATGAATAATACCTGCTTTCTGAGATTTTAATTATTAATACAAGTTTAACATATCCGGTAAAATATGTCAACATCTTTTATTATATATGGCGCAGAAATTCCGCGACCTGTGCCGCTGTCGGCGGGCAGCCTCTGACATAATGTTCAAAGTTTTTTGCGCAGTTCCCGCAGCCGAGTTTCCCGCGTTTTCCCCTAAACCCCTGCCCTATGCATATTTTCACGCCTTTGTAACCTGTGCGGTTAATTGCGCTAATCAGTGCCGAATAGCACGCCGAACACGCGCCGTCCTCGTCGATAAAAGCCGAAAGCCGCTTCGCGAGCCCGCGGGCGCCGGCAGAAACTATAGGCTTCCTGTCAGCGTTCAACTCGGTGATTTTTGTGTCTGTGCCGTAAAGCTTTCCAACACCAATTCCCGCGGCAACCGAAATGTACCCGACTTCATCCGCGCTGTAGCCGAGCAACGCGGCACAGTACGAATCGAGCAGGAGCGGGTCCTCCCCGCAGATAATCATGTCGCGGGTTACGGGGTTTCCGCCCTCCTCGAAAGTCAAATCCCCGCAGATGCCGTCGATTACGCAGAAATGCGTTTTAATCGCCTTGTTCAGGTATGCAATCGGCTTGTGCAGCCCCATCGCATGGAAGTTCCGCTTCTCGCGGTCGGAAATACAGCCCTTGAGATTCTTTAAGCTGCAGGTCAGCCGCGTCTGGCAGTGCGCCTTAAGAACCGGAACATTTATAAGAAAATCGGTATCGAGCGCCTTTTCGCAGATTTCAAAGCTGTACTCCCCTGCTCTTACTTTTCGGATTTTGTCGTCCTTTAAGTCATGGAGCGTCACGCCGTATTTCGCAGAAAGCTCATCAAACCCGCAGACACTGTAAACCCGCTTGGTATCATCGCCTATCCATGCGCTTTCAATAATTTCAATGCTCCGCACGCCCTGCTCGCGCAGAAAAATTATAATCGCCTCGGCGACTTCAGAATGTGTCGTCGCGCCCTCGGACGGCGGCTTTGCTAAAACCATATTCGGTTTCAGCGCGACTTTCGTGTCGTGACGAACTAAGCTCCCAAGCGTACTCGCGCGCAGCGCCTCAAGCGTGCCGCCGAGTATATCTTTACTGTAGTTTATAATAATATCGTACATTTTTTTCTCATTAAGTCCTTTCTTTACAAATGTGGAACGAAAACAACGTTTTCCCCGATTCAGTTATGTTTACTTTTAAACTTATACCCCCGTATGTAAATTTTACCGCAAAATGTCTTGAAAGTCAAACAGAAAAGCTGACGAAAAACCGTCAGCTTAATTTTTATCCCGCAAAGCGGCGGCAAGGTCGATAATTACCTTCTTTTCCTTGTCGCTTAGGTCTGTTATATCTATGAAATGCTTTGCGTCGTCTACCATAAGTAAATAATCGGTTGTTACATAGAAAATCTTTGCTAATTCAATGATATTATTGATGTGTGGTTTGCTGATTCCCATTTCCCAAGCATTAACCGCGCTCCTGCTAATCCCAAGCCGATTAGCTAAATCAACTTGTGTCATTTCGTTATCTTTCCGCAGTTTTTCTATATGTTTATATAATTCTTTCATTTTATCACCCACGATAATTATACTACATACCCAATCAATTTTAAATTATCATTAGCGATAACTACAATTTGACATTTACATTTTTTTGTGTTATAATATGGAAAAAATAATCGTAAGAGGGAATTATTCATGGCTTTAATAAATTGCAAAGAATGTTCAAAAGAAATATCAGACAAAGCGGCGGCTTGCCCTAACTGCGGTTGTCCCGCAGAGCTTCCAGAACCGCCTACCTCACCTATTCAAGGCCCGCCTTATTATAATGATAAAAAAATACGTAAACAGCAAAATAATAATTTTCATAACAATAACGGGAAAACGTGTAAGCGTTGTAAATCATGGGTTTACAAAGAAGTAAAAATATGCCCTGTCTGTCAAAAAGACCCTAATACGAGCATTATTACTTGGGGTTGTTTTATCGTAATACTTATTGTCACTATTTTTCTTTTGGGCATTTTTAATGACGTAAGCAACAACAGCGTCCCCGCTTCAACATCACGACCCGCAACCACGACACCACGTTCCACGACGACAACTACTTCCCCAACACGGAATGGAGAGAGTTTATAAGAGCATACGAAAGATGGATTGATAACTATGTCGATATAATGAAACGATATAATGATAATCCGTCTGATTTAACACTAATCGCCGACACCATACAGCTCTCAATAGAAATGATTGAATGGGCAGAGCGGGCAGAAAAAATAGAATCCGAATTAACAGGCGACGACTTAATAGAATACCTCGCCGCTCTTTCAAGAATACTTTTAAAACTAAGTACATTGTATTAAATAAATGAAGCTGACAATTTAACTCGTCAGCTTTTATTTATAAAACACCTTGAAACCCAAACCAAAATATGTTAAAATATAAACATGAACTTCACAAAACTTAATATCTACACAACAAGCGGGGACTTAGAACCGCTTATAAGCCGCCTTGAAGACCTCGGTGCAAGCGGCTTTGAAATCCATGACGCCGCTGATTTCGAGGATTTCCTGGCAAGCGGCGTGAAGCACTGGGACTACGTCGGCGACGAGCTCGAACCGCTTAAGACACAGGAAACGCACATAACGCTGTACTTCACAACGGACAGGCAGGGGGAGGAGCTGCTCGCCGCTGTCCGGGGGGCTTGCGGCAGTTTACGCCTTGAACAGAGCGAAGTCCGAGAGGAGGATTGGGCGGACAGCTGGAAAGAATATTTCAAGCCGTTTGAGGTCGGTGAACGGTTTATAATCAAGCCGACGTGGGAGGAAATGCCCGGAACTGACAGGCTCGTACTCGAAATAGACCCCGCCTCGGCTTTTGGGACGGGGCAGCATGAGTCCACAAAGCTCTGCCTTGAAATGCTGGAGCGCGTAATTGCACCCGGCTGCAGTTTCCTCGACCTCGGCTGCGGGAGCGGAATTCTGACTATCGGCGCGCTGCTGCTCGGTGCGGGAAGTGCGGCAATGGTTGATGTTTCCGAGAACGCCGTTAAAGTTGCGAATGAAAATTTGGCGCAGAACGGTTTTACTGCCGCCGCTTACTGCGGCGATATGACCCGGGATAAGGAACTGCTTCATAAAATCACTGAGGTATTACCGGCGGCGGCTCGCCGGTTTGACGCTATTGCGGCGAATATAGTCGCTGATGTAATTATAGAGATGAGCAGCATTTTCCAGCGGCTTCTCACAAAAGACGGCGTACTGATTACCTCCGGTATAATCGAAGCAAGGCTTGACGAGGTTGTCGCTGCGCTCGAAAGTGCAGGTCTTCATATACTTGAAACTAAAACTGACAACGGCTGGTGTCTGATATTAGCAAAGCCGCGCCTTTTTGCATAAAATGTAGGAACGCCATTTATGGTATTCCTGTTAGCAATAAGGGAGGCTGATTTTATGTACTATTTTATGTTTTTTCTGCTGACTTTTTTTTCAATTTACGGCGCAGTTTGCTTTTTGAAGTCAGCGTATCGCTCGCTGCTCGTCATAATGAGCAGGAAAGAGGAGAATGTTCGCATATGGCTATCGAAAACATCGAAGTCGCCTTGGTTAATTTAAACGGTACCGTCGACGGCGTGATTTATAAAAACCCGTCGAACGGCTATATTGTGCTTGAACTTGAAACTGACGACGGGATTATTCCCGTCGTCGGGAATTTAGGTGACATCGCCGACGGCGAAAAACTCTCGCTCACAGGCGGCTACATCGACTCACCGAAATACGGCAAGCAGTTCAGGGCGCTGACCTGCGAGCGCATGCCGCCCGTGACGACGAGCGAGATTCGCCGCTGGCTCGGCTCGGGGATTATCCGTGGCGTGGGACCCGCGATGGCTAAAAAAATAACGGACAAATTCGGTGAGGAGAGCCTCGATGTTATTGAAAACCACCCGTATAAATTAGCTGAGGTCACGGGAATAAACGGCGACAAGGCAAGCTACATAGCCACTGAATATGCGCGCATTTGCAGTGTCAAGTCGATTATCTCGTTTCTTTCCGAGTACGGATTCAATCCGCAGACTGCGATTTTTACCTGGCAGAAGTATGATAATTCTTCTGTGGATTTAATAAGGAAAAACCCGTATCTGCTCTGCGGCGAGGGTATTGACGCTGACTTTGAGGCTGTGGACAAGATGGCGTTCGCGCTCGGGATTGACTCCTGTGATAACGGACGCGTGAAAGCCGCAATAACCTATGTTCTGCGCGCCAACGCCGATGCCGGGCATACCTGCCTGCCGGAAGAAGCTCTCCGCAAACAGGTCTGCGGGATTTACGAAATCAGCCTTGACGCATTTGACATCGCGCTCGAGGACGGCGTTAAAGGCGGGGAGTTCGTAGTGCTGTCGGGCGGCAAGCACGCGCGGGTGTTCCTTGCCGTTTATTATAAGGCCGAGCGTTACATTACGGACAAGCTCTCCGATATGTTTAAAATGAGTACTAAATCCAAGCGCGATTATACCGATGAAATCGCAGGAATTGAATTTTCTGAAAACATCAGTTACGAAGCCTTGCAAAAGGAAGCAATCACCGGCTGCCTCACGAGCAGTATTTTCATTCTCACCGGCGGCCCCGGAACCGGCAAGACCACCGCGCTCAACGCCGTTATCAGAATCTGTAAGTCCATGAAAAAAAGTATTGCGCTCGCCGCACCGACGGGCAGAGCAGCCAAGCGCATGAGCGAGATTACCGGAGAGGACGCCAAAACGATTCACAGGCTTCTCGAAGTCGATATAACCGGCGATAATATGCTGGCTTTCAAGCGCAACGAGCTTAACCCGCTCTCGCGTGATTTTATTATAATCGACGAGATGTCGATGGTAGACTGTTTACTTTTCGAGGCGCTTCTGCGCGCTGTGAAGCTTGATACAACGCTTATTCTGGTGGGCGATTCTAACCAGCTTCCGTCGGTCGGCGCGGGGAACGTGCTCGGCGATTTGATTGATACCGGGTTGATTCCGTCGATTGAGCTGACGGAGATTTTCCGGCAGGCGGCGGAAAGCCTGATAGTCACCAACGCACATAAAATCATCGGCGGGTTCGAGCCGGAGCTTAACATTCGCGACAAGGACTTCTTCTTCATGGAGTGCGGCAGCGACCATGACATATCGCGGCTCATTGTAGAACTTGTGAAGACGAGGCTGCCTAAAAAATATGAATACTCGCCCATTGAGGACATACAGGTGCTGACCCCGACGAAAATAGGGCCCGCGGGCACAAAGGAGCTCAACCGCGCTCTGCAGACTGCATTGAATCCAAAGTCAAGGGAACGGCGGGAACTGCAGGTTTTTGAGGCGGTGTTCCGCGAGGGCGACAAGGTCATGCAGACCGTCAACGACTACGAGGTGATTTGGCAGAAGGGCGCAGAAAAAGGAACAGGCGTCTTCAACGGCGATATCGGCGTGGTCACTGAAATTGACCCGCATAACGGCTCTATACGAGTGAATTTCGACGGGCGGGTGGCGTATTACGCGGGCAATATGCCCATGAAGCTTGAGCACGCCTACGCCGTGACGATTCACAAAAGTCAGGGCAGCGAATACAACGCAGTGATTATCGCACTCACCGACCGCTCGCCGCGCCTGCTGTACCGGAATCTGCTTTACACGGGCGTCACGCGCGCAAAAAACATCCTAATCGCCGTCGGAAGCCGGAGTGTTATTACGGCTATGACCGAGAACTTCATGAAAACCAACAGGTACTCATGCCTAAAGCCGCTGCTTATTACGAGGTTTAAGAAGGAAGATGAGAACAAGTAACAATGTTTGACAATTATTTACAGTTGTGATATAATAAATCTACACAGAGGTTGTACCACGCAACATTGCGGAAAATAGGCGGTTGGCTGAACCCCATCTTAGAAGAAAGGGGGGATGCACTATGGAAATGGTTTTGACGTTACTTGCATTATACATAACGTTTCGGATAATCCATGATATAGAAAAAAGACCGCCCACCTGCTAAAGTAACGGTCTTTTAGCCTATACTTTCAGCTAACCGCTTATCCGGTACAGCCTTTGTTGTCTTTCATTATACCATAATACCATTTATTTGTCAACCTTTTTAATAATAAAAAACTAAAAGACCGTCTTTACGGTCTGCCATTGTTATTTCTATTATATCACAATTTATATCACAATGAAGAATAATTGTCAAGTATACTTTTTTTACCCGCTCGGGTATACCCACAAGTGTAAATCGCCTTATAATTATATAGGGTGATTTTTTTATGTATATTAAAGACGCAATCGTAGAAAGATTTAAAGAATTATGTGAAGAGTGCGATATTAAATATAACGAGCTCGCCACGCGTTCGGGTGTTACGCCATCTACGGTATACAACATGATGAATAATGAGCGTAGAGATTTATCGGTTATAACGATGAAAAAGTTTATCGATGGGCTTGATATGTCCGTCACGGAATTCTTCAACACCGATGTTTTCCGCAATTTAGAGCAGGAAATAAAGTAATGAGCCTTTACGAGCTGAAAAGAAACCTTATAAGCTTTGTCTATCCGAACCGCTGTCCTTTTTGCGACAGGGTGATTGCGGCGGGTGAGTTTTTCTACACGGATTGCGCTGCTGCGCTCGATTTCTGCGAAAACAGCAATAAAGACACATTCTGCTGCGTGTACAACGAAAAATCCAAGCCGCTTCTGATAAAAGCTAAGGAAAACGCCGACGGTTACGCTGTTTCAGCATGCGCAAAGCTGCTGCACGACGCGCTCGTGAGAAATAACGTGCTGCATAAAATCGACATAATCACGGTAATTCCCGCACGTAAGGCAGCGCTTAAGGAACGCGGCTACAGCTTTCCTGCTCTCCTGGCGCGTGAGCTCGCCTCGCTTTGTGAAAAGCAGTTCTCCGGTAAAATGCTCATATTTCTAAGGGAAATCAAGGAGCAGAAGGAGCTTTCCGCCAAAGAGCGCGAGGAAAACCTCAAGGGCGCGCTGGGGATTTAAAAGCCGCCCAAAGGTTTAAACGTGCTCATTATTGACGACGTCTGCACTACGGGAGCGACGTTGAATGAGGCGAGAAGAGTTCTCGAGGAGCACGCTGGCGGGGTTTTTATTGCGGCTTTCTTAAAAACGATATAAATTAAATAAAGTATCCTGCAAATATTGACAAATTATGCTGCATACGCTATACTTTATTTAAGGCGCCTGACACTTCGGGCAACCGTGGTTTTCGGGACGCCGGTAACTTATGATGACAGCATTGTTAAATCGTAGCCGAGGCAACGGTTTTGCCGGCTAAGTGAGAAGCGCGGGCGTTTTTATAAACCTTGAAAACATTAGATTCCCTGAGAATGACAACCTTATGGAGTTTACACAAATCCCGCCTGCATAAGCTGAACCTCGGTGGAACCGCCGAAAGTTACGAACAATAGTGTGACAATCCAGAATTACCAGCCGGATTTCCCGGCTACAGCCAAGCGAAAAGCTCGGCTTTACCTCAAGCAGCCGCTCCGGCGGTGTAAAAAACCGTCATTCAGACGGTTTTTTAATTTTCACTAATTATAGTATAATAGAAAATATTTTAATACAACCTGTTGACATAAGCAGAAAAATGTGTTATTATATAGTAGTGGATTCTCGGTAAAAGCTTGCCCGCAAGCAAAAGAGATTTATACTTCAGCAAATTCCCCCGATTTATTTCGGGGGAATTTGCTGTAAATTTTTACTTTTTCGTATTGACTAAACGATTGTTTTATGTTATACTATTGTTTGTGGCGTCGTAGCCAAGTGGTAAGGCATGGGACTGCAACTCCCTGACCCCCGGTTCAAATCCGGGCGACGCCTCGTATATAGAGCCTCCGAAATTAAGTATCGGAGGCCTTTTTCTCGCCACTTTTATTATTCTCCGCCTCGTGCAGCCCTATCCTAACTTCCGGACTACAATAAAAACCGCTTAGTTTTCACTAAGCGGTTTTTATGGATGTTCGGCATAGTTTAGATTTTGTCTATTACACCCGCGATATATCTTAGGATGTTCAGCGCGTCGGTTGTACCTGTGTCGCCGGCTTTGCCGTTTGCTACGAACAGTTCAAGAGCGTTTAACCGGGCAATGCCTGCGATGTGCCGCAGCAGTGCCAATGCGTCTGTTGTTGTAACTTCGCCCGTTGCGGTAATATCGCCTATTTTACGCACTATTACGAGATAGTCACCGGTTGCAGGTATGTTTTTTCTTGCGTTCCCGTCTGTACCGATTACTACAGAAGATACAAATTCAAGTTCTCCTGTTTCAGAATTATATTTTATAAGAACCGCATTTTTACCTGCATTTTCAATACCGAAAGATATAATTTGATTGCCTGCACTGAATATTCGGAGCCGCGCAAACGGGAGAGTGCCTGCGATATTGTTAACCGTTGCCGCGGGAATCACGAAATTCGCCGGTATGACGCCCGTATTACCGATTTGAACAATGTTCGCGGCAGGCTGTACAGGTGATGTATCATCGCCCGATGAGGTTCCGCCGCCGCCTCCACCACCGCCTCCGCCGCCGGTTGTTTTGGGTATAGATTCTACTACGTTGCGCTCGCAGTCTGAGCAGGTGCGGTTTCGTGAGCCTTCGCGGGAGCTTGTAGGCTGTGTGGTTACAATCCAACCGCCCCAATTGTGCAGTTTGGTATCTTCACAGTTTTCACATGCACAATGAGTCGGTGTTGAGCCTGCTAAAGTCCAGCTATGCTCACATTCACCTGACGGCGTTTTATAACCGCAAGCCTCGCAGGTCGCGCCCGCAGTATTCGGGGAGCAGGTTTCGGTTTCCTCGCAGTCATCGCGGTTACATTCGTGCGTACCGTTATTTTTACTTGTTCCGAAATCATGCCCTAAAGGTAAACCAACACTGCGAATATGTGTTTCGGTGCACCCGTTATCACCGTTATATTTACAAATGCTCTGTTCTGTTGCCGTCATTGTGCAGGTCGCGGAGGTGAGCGGTGAATATGATATAAAATTATGCTCTATTAAAGTTTCCGATTTGTTTTCTAATCTGGAACAATTGGCGCATATTCTAATTTCATTTCCTATATCACCGCAATATTTTCCTGCTTCGGGAGTCCAACCCGCACCCCAGTCATGCGTTTGTTCAAGACCGCAAATAGTGCAGATACAGTCATTTTCATCGTTTTCATCCCATTCATGAGCAGGACATTCAAAATATGAGCATACTGTACAGATTCCGGTTTCGGGATTAAAAGAATGTGGCTCCGTGTGCGAACAATCGATACATTTGTGGTGTGTTTCGGTTTTCTGGGAATCCGCGTTGAATGTATGCGGTAATTTTGATATAGGCTTTGTTCCTTTTATATCCTCGCATACAGTACATTTTTCAGTTTCTATTCCCTCCTGCGAACAAGTCGCGTCTGTTGTTGCTGTCCATTGGTAATCATGACTGCCCGCCGCGAGTATTTCAATTCCGCAATCCAGGCATGTATTCGGCATCGTGCAATTGCCTGCCTGCGCGTTATTAGAATTATGACTGTCTTTCGCCGTTAATAATTCAATAAAGCAAACTGAACACTCGTTCGCAGCCAAGCAGTTTAATGCCTGTGCACCATTGTTAGTGTGGGATACCGTAGTGTGGGATATTGGTTTTGTAACATGTTCGGTACAGCCTAAATCGGAATGTACGCAGTAGAAAGTCTGCTCGCCATCCACAGCGCATGTTGCGGATTTGGTTACTTCGCCCTCAATGCTGAAGTCGTGCGTAACGCCGGGGCATATATTGACAATATCATATTCAATATCACCGCAGGGAGTACATTTTCGTTCTAATCTTACCTTACCCTCAGGAACACTCGTTTGGTCTGAGCTTTCATACCAGCCGGTTCCCCAGTTGTGCCCGTCCGGAACAGCAGTATTCGACTGCTCTGTATGAAGGCAGCCCGGTCTGTCACATTTGCGATGAGTAACTTCGTAATCCGTGCAGGTCGCGGGAACAACATAGTCTGTTATCATATCGTGACCTATTGCCTGTATAGCTCTAATACCGTTTCTCTCAGTACATCCCGGGGTTTGGCAGTGGTGTGATTCTTCGCCGTCAACTAAGCATTCCGGTGCAATATCTACCGTAAACGACGTTGAATAATTGTGCGGTGCAAAGTCGGGATGCGGGCTCGTTTCTATACGTGCGCAGCCCGCGGTTTGACAGGTTCTTGTTCTTGAACCCTTACTTAAACAGGTTGCATCAACTTCACTGGTATAACCGCCGTAGCTATGCTCCTCCGTAGCGCCGCAGGCGCATATGTGATATGTGTCATCGGCTCCTGTGCCGTTAGTCCATGTATGGTTAGCTCTATTACGTTCGGCAGGACAGTCGCTGCATTTCTCCCAATGCTGAGAAGCATTATATTGTTGAACGTAATTATGATTTTCTTTCGCTGCGGTCATTTCATAGCCACAGTCCAGGCACTTATTCGGCACTAAGCAGTCGTCTGCCTGTGCGTTATCGGAAACGTGTGCTGTTAAATCCGCGGTATGCGCACAGCTATTATTTTCACACTTCTTCCAATGGTTTGTATCATCATTGAACCAGCCTGCGCTTAAACTATGACTGCCTGCGGATACAACAATTCTGCTGCAGGTCATGCAAATGCTGTTAGCTGTACAGTTTGTATTGTTTGCATTATCAGAAGCAGTTACATGAGTTTCAAAATCCGAACAATTGCCGTTTGTACACGTCCGTTTGCAATTTGAATCGTCCGCTCCCCAAGAGCCGTAGCTGTGACCGCTTTTTGCGGGGGTTATTTCATCATCGCAAACTGTACATTCGTTCGCTGTAAAACAGTCATTTTCCTGTGCGTTATTGGATATATGGTTTTCTCTGTTGAATTTATTACCGCAGGCCGCGCATACTTTCCAGTGCTCAAAAGAGTCTGTCTGCCAAACATCGGAGGTTATTACACTGGGTTTCCAGAGCAGAAGGCTGTTTGCAAATGCGGAAGAACCGCCCCAAGCCGTGTCAGGAGCTGCATACCATGAGATACAGCCTAAGCGGGTTCCGCCTGCTGATGACGAATCATTTATCTGAACCTCAAAGGTAAGCGGAGCGTCGGGGGCAAAGGTGAGAGAACCTTTTGCTACTTTAAACTCAACAATATAGCCGGTGCCCGTAATGCCTGCCCAGGACTCGTTGGGTGCCTGTCCGGAGCGCGCACCGCTCGGGTTCAAACGATACTGGTTAGACCCGCTGCTTCCTGCGCCGACAAAAATCTCAACGCCGTCATAATTATGATGATTATTCGGCGGTGTTCCCGTATACACGTCGGGGTCGGTTACTTCAACACGGACATATAAGAAGCTGTCGTCCCACAAAACTCTTGCTTTCCCTCTGGCTGTGGCGTTAACATGATTACTGTTGCTCACGTCCAGTTCGGCAGCATTATTCCAAATCGTGTTGTTTGTACCGAGGGTAGGTGTACCGAATGAAGCATAGGGAACGCTTGGAGGAGCCGCCGCGCAGTCATCTGCAGCGGTTTTATAATCGCAGTTCGTATTGCTGCACACCTGCCAGTGCATATTGCCGCCGGACTCGTAAACAAGTGTATGAGTGTTTTCGTTTTCCTTAACGGGGCATTTACTGCACGTCTGCCAGTGATGTGTAGCGTTAAACGTCCATGAAAGAATATGTGCGCAGGGGATAACCGAGCTCGGTTTTAAATTTAAAGCTATCTTTCTGATATGGAAAACAGCAGGAGCATTATGGTTGTCATTTATACCGATTCCAATGTGGACTACTTGTGTGTAATCAGATGCGGTTCCGGGCGTAATATTATTTGTCCATGTGCTCCATCCATTGGCTCCCCCTAATGCGCCGCTTCTTGTAAAGAGCGCGTTATTTGTTTGGAGCAAACCGAATGTTCCGTTTGCTGACGCGTTGGATGTTACCATTCTAACATTCTTATGGGTAGAATCTCCGCTTATTGCCGCGATTTCTACAGTTATTGATTCAATATCATCCATTGTAAAACTCCCTATATCAAAGGGAATGACAACTATATCATGCCGTGCTCCTAAAGTGACTTGAAGCGCACCGCCTGCAATTTCGGCTTTCGTAGAAGCATTAGCGCCGACATTATACATAGGTGTTACACTATCTGTACTAAAATCATAACTCATTTTTTGGGGTAAGATAAAATCTCCCCCGCCGCCGGCGGCGACGTTAATATCAAAGGTTCTGTTATGTCCCGGGGAAAACTCAAACGTCAGTGTGGTCTTGCCGTTTGGAAGATTGGCTAAGTAGCTCTCCCTTATTGTTATTAAATTGCCGATTATGATATAATGCACATTCGGCGTAAGTGTTACGGTACCGTTTTTAACAGCTCCCAAAGCGTTGCCGTTCCACGCTATATTAATTGTGATGTCATCAGGATTTTCTGTATCAAACGCCGCCCCGGACGGGGTGAGGGTGGCATTGGGAATCGCACCGGGCTTGGGTATTAATTCGATTTCACTGATTTGATAGGTAACAGGGGTATGGCTTCCAACTACCCCGAACCCTAATTTTACGATTCCGTTCAAACTCGCAGCAACACCGGGCGTAACAGGCATTGTAAACGTGCCCCAGTTATTTGCAGTCGAAAATCCGTTGCTTTGCGAGGCAATCGGAGTAAAGCCGGCCATTCCGGTCGAATATATTCCTGTGGCTGACGCCGCTACACCGAAAGTTTTATAGTTTGTGTCTCCCGTTGTTGACCGCACTCTGATTCTGACTGATTGAATATCATTTAAAGTCAGAGGGCCCAAATCGAACGGAATGACTACTAAGTCCCCCGTTGCGGCGGCTGTAACTTCAAGCACGCCTGATTTTATTTCAGCAATTGTGTCGGCATTTTTGTTTGTGTTAAACTCAATTAAATCCGTTATATTATCTTTACTGAAATCATAACTCAGCCTCGCGGGTGTGCCGACTACAGGCGTGCTGTCGGAAACAGTTACGGTAAATGTACGGTTGATTCCCGGTTCAAACTCGAACGTCAATGTGTTTACGCCAATGGATAGTGTTAATAAGTAGGATTCAAGCAGCTTTACCGTGTCGCTGCTCCGGGTAAATTGATTATCCTCTGAAAGCGTTACCGCACCGTGATTAATCCCCTGAAGCGTATTGCCGTTCAAGGTCATATCAACATCAATATCTTCCGGTGAGAATTTATCAAACGTTGCCGAATACGAGCCAAGAACGGCATTTTGGATACTGCTGTCCTCAACATTGACGGTAAAGGTTTGGTTTGCCCCGGGTGAAAACTCGAATGTCAGTGTGACGGCAGTACCGAAAGCCAGCGTTTTCAGATAGGCGTTGTTCAATGTCACCTCATTGCCGCTGACAGAATAGTCTGCGTCCGGTGTAAGCAGTACTGCGCCGTTTCTAACCGCCGTAAGGGTGTTATTCCCGTTCGGTGTTATATTAACAGTAATATCGGAGGAACCGCTTTTATCGAATGTTTCTGAAGCCGGACTGATACTTGCGTTTGAAGCAGCAACAGTAACCGCAAGGGTTCTGCTTGCTCCTGCGCTGAATGTAAATGTTAAATTGGTTGTACCTATCGGCAGTGTATTTAGGTATGAGGCGTTAATGCTCACATTATTACCGCTCACAGTATAGTCTGTATCCGGTAAAAGTGCTGTGCCGCCGCGGTTAATGCCTGTAAGCGTATTTCCGTTAAGCGTCATAATAATAGGAATAGCGGCAGGGTTGGCTTTATCAAAATTAGCGGTTGTTTTGTCAATATTAGAACTCGGAACCGTGACGGTGCCTCTCGGCACTAAACCGATGTATTCGAGCTCGTAGGCGTGGTCGGCGGCGTTCATCAGTCCGAACGCGATATTTATATCTCCCGATATAGCGGGCTGACCGCTTAACGGGATTTGAAGGTCAATAAAGGAAGTGCTGTCGCTCAGATTTTGACTTAAACCGCCAATCTGGGTGTTATTACCGAGCTGAGAAAATTTTGTACCTGCGGAGCCTGCTTCCACTCGGATATTACGCCCGCCGCTAAATCCGCTGACTAACCGCAGTCTTACATATAAGGTGTTATAGGTGTTCAATGCTCCGTCCGCTAACCTGAACGGGAATATTACCGCATGGCTGGAGTGTCCGCCGGTTTTGACAACATGCAGTAAATCGTCGCCCCTGTAATTCGCAGTAAGCGTTTGACTGCCGGACTGCGGACCGGGGGTGTACTGCACTGACACCCGCTCTTCAAACGTATGCCCTAAAATTGATTTGGAAGTGTCGTCTATATAAATTGATAAAGTTCTCTTTTCACCTGCGCTGAACGTGAATTCCAAACGGACTGTGCTGTAAGTCGCCTGTGCCGTTAAATATGTACTGCTCAGTGTGATTACATTGCTTGCTGTAGTATAGTCAGTGCCGAAAGCTAACAATGCGCCGTTTCCTGTAATACCTGTAAGCGTATTGCCGTTCCACACCACGTTCACGGGAATCTCTGCCGGAGCCGCTTTATCAAATACCGTGTCTGACGCAGCAATACGGGAATTCTTTACCGCGCCCGTTCCGGGGCCCGTTGAATAATATGCTTTGTAATTGCCGCTGAGCTTCAGCATGGCAAACATGTACAGACACCCGCCGTAATAACGGTATAAACCCTGGTCCTGCCCGATGTTCCAAAAATGGTCTATAAAATCCCATGCCTGCGCGTCTGACGCCGCTAATGAAGCCGCTGCATTGCCTGCAACCAAGCCCGCCGAGTGTCCGTCGTTCTGAACGGGAGAACCGTCTACATACCATTTGTTTCCGTACGAGAATATACCGTTAGGATTCCGGTCGGGGTGAATAAAGAATGTTTGGATTCTGTCTGCGTGCGCTATCTGCCGTGCGTCTTTTGCCCACCATGAATGGTCTAAAGCAATATTCATGGCAGTTCTCCAGGAATCATAGGAGAAAAGGTGAGAATTTCCGACCCCGCCCCCGCCGCCCGGGGTACCGTCATACTGCGCGTATTCAGACGACAATCCTGTTACGGGGTGTGTTCCTTTAGTCATAAGCCAGTCACGGCAGACCGCCGCCGATTCTCTGTAGAATGTCGCATCCCTCGTGACCGCGCCTATATCGTTGTTCCAAATATCCCAATACTGCTCGCCGTATATTATTTCTTCAGCCCAAATTTCAAAAAACGCTGATAAATGATAGGAAGCGTCGGTAAATGAAGTCATGGGCGAAAATTCGGGCAGCTTATTATCTAAGTTAAATAAGGGTTTCCTTTCACCCGCTCTTCTGTTAATCAAATCATATAGAATTATACGGGCTTCTCTTCCGTATTCATAGATGCCGGTTTTATCACCCCAGCGGTTGGAGGCGAACAATAATGCCGTCGCGAAGTACATTTCACCGTCCGGAGCGGGGTTTGTATCCATTTTATTTCCGTTTATACCGCACTGCCATGCGAAATACCCTCTGGCTTCGCCGGATTTATTTAACATATAGGTATGCGCCCAATTCCATAATCTGTCAAACTTCTCCTGGTCGTCCATTTGCAAAGCCATCATCATACCGTAGGACATGCCCTCGGAACGCACGTCATTGCTGTCTACAGCATGTATATATGCCATATCAGTGCCTACGGGAACATATATGTTATAACCGCCGCCGTCGGCTCCGTTGAATAATCTGTCATATGTCCGCTTTACTCTGGCGTCGATTTCCTCCTGACTGTATCCGGCCTCAAGGAACATATTCCGGTATATGCCGGTTTCAGCCGCGCCCTGCCCCGCGGAAGCCGGAACGGGTGCCGATAATGCTGTTGTTTTAACGTGCAGTGACGCGCTCGGAGCCCCCGCTCTGTGAGTAGCATTTGCTTTAGAGCGGGCAAATATGTAATAATCGGTATTCGGATTCAGGTTTCCGAATGTTAATCCGTCCTGCCATACAGAAGGCGGCGAATTTATTGTTCTGATACCGTATTCTACAGCTTGTCCGCCGGGGTTCGACGGTATGGTGACAGGGTCGACTATGATACTTTTCTGAGAAGGTGCCGCTGATACTGGGTTATTCACAGCCGCACCGGAATTAGCGGGGAGAACGCCGTCTTTCAGCGTAAAAATGATGTCGTCTATTAAATAGCTTGCAACTGCGTTTGTGTTAATACCGATTGCAAGGAAAATATCACCCTGCAGGTCTTGGGTAGCCGGGGTTAGAGTCAAGCTGCCAACTTCAACCGTTGTCCAGCTTGTAGTGCTTAAAACGGTCGGACTGAACGCCGCTATCCTTCTGTTAACGAACTGATTCGCCGCTCCCGACTCGTTTCCGAAACCATATCGTATAAAGTTACCGGCTTCAGCATTGCTGCCTGACGCAAAGATTTGCAAACCGTTATCTCCGACGTTTCCGCTGACCGCTCTCAATCTTACGGAAATTGATTTATAGTCACTTAGCGCATAAGGCAGGTGAATAGGAATTATAGGCGCCTGATTCCAGTCTTTGACGTTGACCTGCAGCGACTTCTGCCCGGGGCTGTCCGGGTCAGCTGTAATAAAAACATCAGGATAATTTGCACCTCTCGTGGCAAAACCTGTCCAAGGCCCTATATTATAGTCCTCAAAATCTATAACGGTTATCAAGTCCGGGTCTGCCGCCGCTGAAACATCAAATTTAAATATATTTAACGGAAGAAATGAAATCGTCAGACATAATGTCAGAAATTTAGACAATATGCTTTTAAAATGTAAGTGTTTCATTTGAGAATCTCCTTTTATTATAGCGATATATGTAACTATAATATTACCATGATTTATGCTTAAAGTCAATAATTATATATATTATAAAGTATATTTGTATATTATCACCAATCAGTCGTAATATATTTTAGTATTAATACTGTAAACTATTTTTTGATGATGCTTCTTTTTTATATTAAAAAATGAATTTCTCTTTTTTTCCTGTTAACAATAATAAAAGAAATGTCAAAAGGAGCCAGAAAAATGGAAAATATAAAGAAAGATACATTTCCCGCGCAGCATCAGAATAAACATCCCGGCAAGGAATCGGAAATGAATCCTGCGCCCGTCTATGAAAGCGAAAATTATAAACCTGCCGGAAAACTCGAAAATAAAATTGCAGTCATAACCGGCGGCGACAGCGGAATCGGCAGAGCGGTTGCAGTAAGCTTCGCGCGGGAGGGTGCGGACGTGGCAATCGTCTATCTGAATGAGAACAATGATGCCCGTGAAACCGAGGCGGCGATTATTAAACACGGAAGAAAGTGCCTTAAAATAGTAGCCGACTTGAAGCAGGAAAGCGAGGCTATTCATGCAATTGAGACGGTTAAAAACGAGTTCGGAAAAATTGACATTCTCGTGAATAACGCCGCAGTTCAATATCCGCGCAACAGCATACTCGACATTGACAAAGACCAATTTATTCACACATTCGAGAGCAACATTTTCTCGTATTTCTATATGACAAAAGCTGCCTTGCCGTATATGTTAGCGGGCAGTGCGATTATAAATACAGCGTCTGTGGTTGCGTTTGAGGGGCATCCGGAACTCATCGACTACTCCTCTTCAAAAGGCGCAATCGTGACCTTTACCCGCTCGATGGCGCTGTCGCTGGCGAAGCAGAACATCAGGGTCAATGCAGTTGCGCCGGGGCCCATTTGGACGCCGCTTATTGTGTCGAGCTTTTCCGAACAGCACGTTAAGACGTTCGGCTCAACTGTACCGATGGGCAGAGCGGGACAGCCGTATGAGCTCGCGCCGGCTTACGTTTTTCTGGCGTGCGGCGATTCTTCGTATATTACGGGGCAGGTGCTGCACATTAATGGAGGAACAATTATATAGCCGATTAACTTGAAAAATGCTCCGCATTTTTCACAGCAAACGAGTTTGCTGACGCACCGTAAGCGCGCTAATCGGCTATGCAATCGAATTAAGCCGCCTCGCGGCTTACGCGGCAAATGCCGCGTCTTCAAAAATGCTTAAGCATTTTTGAAGTTAATTGATTATAAATTAGGGGGTGAGAAAATGCCGAAAGACAGTCAAATCGACCCGAAGGAAGTTCGCAAGGCTAAGGCGAAAGGACAAACTCCTTTTGCGAGCGATAAAGCCGACAACGGACGTAATAACGACAAAAAGCAGTCGGGAAACCGCCATAAGCCCGGTAGTGATAAGTAATATAAATGCATTTAAAAGCCGCTTAGTTTTCACTAAGCGGCTTTTGTTTATAGGTGTTGGTACAATTTAGATTTTGTCTATTATCCCCGCGATATACCTAAGGATGTTCAGCGCATCGGTTGTGCCGGTGTCGCCGATTTTGCCGTTAGCTACGAACAGCTCAAGAGCGTTCAGCGGGGCAATGCCTGCGATGTGGCGGAGAAGCGCCAGTGCGTCCTGTGTCTGGACTTCGCCCGTTCCGGTGATGTCGCCTGTCTTACGCGCAAGCACGAGATAGTCGCCGGCTCCCGGTACGTTTACTGTCGCCTGACCGTTCGCGCCGATTGTTACAGCGGATACGACCTCAAGCTCGCCGTCTGCACCGATTCTGACGAGGATTGCGTTCTGTCCTGCAACATCTGCGGTTGTGCCGAAGTTAACCGTTTGATTTCCTGCTGCGGTTGCGCGGATTGTCGCTGCGGGGAGAAGCGCATCGCCTCTGAGCGCAGCAACGGTTGTTGCGGGAATCGTAAAGTTTGCAGGAAGTGTCAAGGGGGCGCCGGGCTGTGCGACTACGGGAGCGGATGTAGTAGGTGTAGTCGGGTCGCTCGGTGTGGAGGGACCACTGGGACCGCCGCCGCCACCGCTGCTTCTAGTATAGGTGAATACAGCTACGTCACTCGCCACGCCGTTTATAACAGCGATTGCTCTGATTGTGTGAGAGTCACCGACTTTTGGGAAATTAAGTGCAATCGGAGTCGTGTAAAGTGTGCTTGACGTTGTCGGTTCGCCGCCGTTTACTGTGTAGTAAATTGCCGCGCCGGGTGCGGTGAGTGTTATGTTTCTGCTTGCTGATGTGCTTGAGCCGTTTGCTGAAGCGGTCGGTTTCCCGGGTTTAGTTGCGGGTTTACACTTCGGGCATTCACATTCACATTCCGGGAGGTGCCCGCCTGCTCCGGTTATCTTTTCAATAATTATGCTTTCAATTGTGTAGCTGCCTGTTCCGCTTATTCCGTCGGCGCGTACACGTATTCTGTGTCCGTTTTCAGTTTGAGATACGCTGCCTACTGAAGGCATTACACTGTCAAAGGTTATGGACGCTCCTGTGTTGGTTCCGATAACTCTTCCTGTTGACCACGGGTCGCTGTCTAACGGGAACTCAAGTACGAACGGGCCGGGTGCAGTACCTGTTACGGTGAGCTTGTATTCTACGCCCGGTTCGAGGTCAAAGTCTCTGAGGTCTACGTCCACGGAGTGCCAGTCATTTGTACGGCCTGAAACAACAAGCTTGCCGTCTGTGACAGTATATTGAGGTCTGCCTGCTGAACCCCATGCACGAACTAAGCCTCCGACATTTCCATCATTAGTGTTAAGGTCTTCCAACGCAGGTGTGATGTCCAGTTCCCAAATTTTTTCAGTTCCCGGCGGGCAGACGCAGATGCAGTCTTCGCCCTCTAACATCCACTGCGCGTAAAGGAAAGTGTTTTCTTCAAATGTGAAAGCCGCAGGGTCAATTTCTGTACCAAGCATTGGCGCTGTAAACCAACCCTTGAATATAAATCCTTCTCTTTCGGGGACAGCGGGTATGTTGCCTGCCGCGAGCTTGCCGTTTGTGCCTGTCGCCTTGGTTATATTTGCAGGTGAGCCATCATAGTTGAAATTGAATGTTACGTTGTACGAACCTTCTTCAAGCCATTGTGCGTATACAGTGGTATCGGTTTTGAATCTCGCTGTAGTTAAGTCAACCGCTGTACCGTCTTCCGCCGCTGTAAACCAGCCGCCGAAGTTATGGTCATCTTTAGTCGGATCCGCAGGGATATCGCCTCCTGCCAATAATACTCCCCCGCTACTCGGTAAACCGTCTGAGAACGCTACTATTGACGAGGACCTGAAGCTTGCGAAATCGCTTGCTATAGATGCATCCGAAGCTTCATCTGCGAGGATTAGATATGCTCTCATGTAGTTTAGGTCTTCCCAGTTAGAGCTGTAATAACTGATGTCGAAGCGTCCCCAGTCTACTGATTTAGCTACAGTGGGTACGTGTATGTTCATCGGTGCGGGTATCTTCGAGAAATCAAGTACAAGTGCTCCGTTGGGTCCTATGGAGGGGTCATAAACACTGTTTAACCCGGGTGCCCACTCAGGCAGCCATGCTCCGCCGCCGTCGTTTTCAATGTGTAACTGCATAGTGCTGGTGGTGGTGGTGAAATTCGCAGCTACTTCAATTATAATTTTTTCAGTTCTGCTGTAAATTTCTATTGGTAAGCCTGTTGCAGGAGGGATTGTTGTGTTTCCGCTTGTTTCTCCATCAGTCTGCCAGCCGCGCTGACGGTGAGATGAACTGTTTATCATTGTCGGGAAGAAAGGTAAATCCCAACGGTTCGGGTCTGCATCGATAACAGGTGCAGTCATATTTCCTATACGTTCGAGAATAATAATGTCAACATCAGGACCAAATGCAGCTCCTGCGGGAGGGGCTCCGACGTTTCCGCCGTTGTAAGGAACGCCGTTATTGATGAAGAACATCTCAATGATAACCTCTCCTGCTGGCAGATAGAAAGTCTCATCACCTGCAATCGGTGCAGGAAGAAGTGAGGTTTCTGTAGCAGCGAATGTAACACCATCGCCGTAACTTGCCGGAATAGAGAATTCGGTTAGAATGTTCTGATTCGTGTCTCTGAGCAGAACTCTTTGTACAGAAGCGATTGCGTTGACTGCGCCGAGCGATGCTTTGTATTCACCGGCTTGCTCCACGTCGAGTTCATAGCGTATCCATTCGCCGATACGGGTTCCTGTGACGTACGTTTCGTTTACTCCGCGTCCGCCTTCAAGTGTAGCCGGGGCAAACCTGGATTCGGTGCGCTCATAAGCTCCTTGATGAGAATACGGTGCTTTAGTGAAATGCTCGAAATACATGGGTTTGTTTCCCATTTCCGCCTCAATGTAGTATGGGTCTGTTTCTTTCATCCAGTCAACGGCAGTGATTGTATACGGTGCGTCAGCCGTAATTTCATGGACGTAAATCCACGGGCACGGAGGCTTGCCGACTGCGGTAGCCATATATGCCGCTAATCCGGTTTCGAGTTTAGCGAACACAGCGTCAACAACGTCTTGCTGTGTGATTCTTAATTCAAAAACATAGATTGCTTCGTCTAAAATAACTTTCAGAATTGCTTTTGAACCGGGGGCATGTTGATTTTCCCATCTGCCTTCGGTAGTTGTGGCAAGCGTTTCTTTAACATCAGCGATTAATTCTTCCAGGTCGTCTTTATCAGCTGTTGAAACGAGTGCGTAGAACGCGTCATATAAATCCATATACGCTTCATGGATTACGTCAGCAGATGCAGTGCTTGTGATTGCTTTTGCACTTGCGATTTCCGCTTGGAAAGCGCTCCAGCTTGCAACTTCAATGTCGTCTGACGAAACATCTTCCATACCGGATAAAACCTTATTACCATCTTTGTCTTTCGTACCGGATATAAGGGTCTCCAAATCGTCGAAGTCAGCTGTTTTCTTGAGTGTTATGCTGTCTAACACGATGTCAGGGTTGCTGCCTGTTGCCATTTTATAGTTTGTGAATGTAAGGGTGTCGCCGTCAATTGTAAGGATTCCGTATTCTCCCGCTCCTTGGCTTGAACCGGGTGCTCCGGGGATATGCGCCGCCCATGGTCTTTCTTCAAGAGATGCAGGATTATACTTAGGCCAGTCAGCCACAGAGCCCATCGAAATGAACTGTGTGCCTATCGGGTCTACATAAGCGCCCGGAGGCTTTGCTTTAAATATGTTTAATTCATCAATATCCACTACGGACGGATGTTGATATTTCGCAATTTCCCAGCCGGAAGTGCCGGCGCCCTGTATAAACTGTGAACGTCCGTAGTTGTGGTCGTGTCCGTTAATTACAAGGTCAATGCCGTGTTTCTCGTATACGGATGCCCACCAGTCTCTCATAGCAGCTAAGCCGAGAGAGTGTCCGTTTCCTATACCGAAGGGGTCAAAGTGGGAAATGGCAATTCTCCATGTCGCGTCAGGATGAGCTGCGACAGCCTCTTCCAAGAATCTGTCATGCTGAGCATCAATTCTGAGGTTTGTGTTAAGGGAGATATACTGAACATCGCCATAACTCATATACCAGTTTCCGCCGCCGCGAAGTGAATCGCTTTCGCTTCTCGGTCCGGAAACTACAGAAGTATTGCTTCCGCCCGGTGTGAACTCTAACCATTTATGGTTCGGCCAGTTGTACACCATAGACAACAGTGCGAGCGGATGTTCGTTATTGCTGCCCTCGGGACCGGAGCCATGGGTGAGAGTCCGCTGGCTTTGCGTATCGTGGTTACCGATGGTTACCATCATCGGATAGCTTCTGAGCTGAGGCTGCTCTAAATAACGTGCCATCTCGAGGTAGTCGTTGGCGTAACCTGTGTTGTCGCCTGCGGTCATCAGGAAAGCAGCTCCGCCCATTGTATTTGCCTGAGCGATTGAACGTGTAAGCCCGTCGCGCCATTTGCCTTCATGCGCACTGCTGTTGCTTAACTGAGGGTCGCCGAATACGATGACGTTATACGCTTCATTCGGGTTTTTCACCTCAAAGGTGTAGGCAGGGCTCCAGTGACCTTCGGTGCCGTCACCTAAGCGATAAGCGTATTCGCCAGGTATGAGGTCTCTTACAACAATCTTATTGGTGCGGAAACCGTATGCTGTTTCATCAGCTTCCGTGCCAGCAAATTCAGAGAATGCTCTCATGCCGGCGGGATTTTCATCCGGCCAGTCGCCGTCTTCCAAATCTGAAGCCGGTATTAACTGAAGATGAGAAAGGAATACTTCCTTTTCTACGGTTTTATTTTCAGCGCTTCCGGCCCAGTTACCGCCGGTAGGGTCGAAAGTAATAGTGATTGTGCTTGACGTGTGCTCTTCAATCGGCGTAAACCACGCAAAATTGATTTCCGATTCGTTTGCACCGGGGGTGAGAGTAATAAATGTGTTAAATACGAGAGGACTTAAAACATCTAATTTTACTGTGTCGATTATATCGAATTCTTTTTCGAGGTCAATGCTGTTTACACCATTTCTTGAACTGCCACCTCTGTTTCCGTTAGCCGTGGTGTAGTTATCGCCGGCTGCCATATCTCCTGTCGGGCCTTTGTCGATAGTCATTATGGCATAAATCTCGGTGGCGTATGTGTCGGTTTCTTTGTCATACAGCAGTTCCTGCGGGATTCTGAGTTCTGCTCCCGTGGCACCGCTTGCCATAAGTCCCGATACAATTACTTTTTTATCCGCGATATTATCTGTCGTGGCAAATGTAATGTCTTCTATATCCGGTTTTTCGCCGGACAAGTCTGTCCATGCTAAAATACGTCTGCCTGTATTGTGCGCTACGCGGTAGTCGATAATCAAATTAGCTCCGCGCGTGGGGAGGTTAAACTCATCGAATTCTAAGCTTTCCAGCTTCATTACATGACCTGCGCCGGAGTTGCCCGTTGTACCCATGAAGCTGACGTTCTCGTCCGCAGGGAATACAGTCCACTCAAGCATTGAGAGGTCGGGTAAGGGGTCAAATTCGTGGATGCTGAGGTCTGCTATTCTTACACGGTTGATGGTCGTGTCAGAGGGGGGATTACCTGCAGAACCGCTGGTGGTGCCGCTAAAACCAACCGATGTGATTTTATTGCCGGGACCCCATACTAAAGGAATTCTTGCATAACTGGAGTCAGCCGGGCCTTTACCTCTGAAGAGTTCATCCCAGTTGCCCGGTTCATCGCCCGAATCAGTTGTCAGTATATAAATGAAGTTCTCATTTGTATCTATGACAGCCTGAACTCTTTTCCATGTGTTAGCGTTTCGAGACCACGCAGTCCAGCCGTCACCCTGACCGGGTACTCTTATGCGCGATGTGGTGTGATGGGAGCTTGACTGCCACTCAAAGAAAGTGTTATTTGCGGCGGCACTCGAAAACGCAGCTGTGCCTTGGTCTGCATCACCTTCTGACTTTCCGTCAATAGTCGTATCCGAAAGGTGAACGGTTACACGTGCGCTCTGAGGCATTTGCTGTGTGTTAACGTAAGTAGAAAATGCATATTGACCCGAATTACGTAAAATCGGTTCTTCTAATTCAACGTGATAACGGGAGCAGGTAGAGGATGAAGCTCTTTCAAAACTCATTTCCAGTGCAACACCGCCCGGGGCGCTTGCGTCCTCCAATACTCTGAGAACAGAGTTAGCGTGCGATGCAGCCGCTTCTCCTGCAATGTACCAACCGCCTACGCCCTCTGTCCAGCGGTCTGATGCGGGGGCAATCATCGTATTCGGTAAAGAAAGCGCGTCATAGGGTTCTTCGTTTAAATCTACATCAAGACGCACGGGTGTGCCCCTGCCGTAGTTCGGGTCGCAGTTCTGGCAAGCCATGCACATGCCGTCAACAAAGCATTCCTCACAACCGCATTTTTCACACTCCTCGTAATCCGGTAAAGTACTTAAATCAAAAGTACATCTTGTACACTCGGTACAGTTTGTAGTTTTGGGAATATGGTTGCCGTTGAACATTCCGCAGAGTATGCAAACGGTGCAGTCATCGTCGGCGACTTCATGCTCCTGACCGGCGGGCGGGAAGCAGTCCGCGCACGGGCAAAGCCCGCACTCACCGTCCTCAAAACAAAATTCGCATCCGCATTCTTCGCAGAAGAAGCAGAATTCAGGATACTCAAACAACGATATGTTTGCCAGTTGCAGGAAGCGCGAAGAACTGTTCGCGGCTCCGCTGAAGATAAGCGAATTTATAACGCCTTCCGTGTTCCATGACAAGGGACCTTTCACGCCTAAAGCCGAATCTTCGGCAAAAGCTTCAAATGTCATGGGAGCAGAAGCACCCGTAGTAGCGGTAATTGGAACCGCGTGCCACCTAACTGCTTCCGCCAAGCTGGAGCCGGTAGCCGCGGTATCGATAAGGCCGTAGACCCTGTACCAGGTTCCGCGTGTCATTGAACCGAGAACGAGAGTTTCCGAACCGGTACCTGTCGAGTTGTTTCTCAGTGTATCGTCAAACATTCTCAGATGGCGGTTCACGGCAACACCATCATCTGCCGCCGCAGGCGAACGTCCGTTATGGCTTCTGCCGGAAAAGCCGAAAGTAAATTCTTGGGCAGCAGCTTGCCCTATTCTATAATCGAATGTTATTCCGTATTCTCCGGTATTCCATTCAATAGGTGTATCAAGGTCGAGGTTATATGCGCGCGCCCAAGCGGTGTCAGTGCTATTAAACTCTATAACCTTAGAGCCTGTCATCACACCCTCGCCCTCAATCAGCCTTAAAACGCCCGAGGAACCATTGTTGGCATTGCTTGCCGCATAATACCAACCGCTCGCAGCGTGTCGTGTCCAGCGGGTTGTTGAGTTACCGAGAAGATTACCTAACGTCGGATATTGTGTTGTGTCGTTGGGGTCCATATGTAATCTCAACGGCACACTGCCCGTTCTGGGGGTTACATCCGCCGACGCTATCATCGGCATAAACGTGAACAATCCGGCAATCATCGCCAGAGTCAAGAAAAGCGATAGGATTTTGCGTGGTGTTTTTCGTACTTTCATTTGTTTAACTCCTCTTTTAAATAATTTAATGCCCGCCATAAAATGTACTTTTTGGCGAGTTAACTATGCAAAATAAATTCTACCATAAAACGCAAATAAAAACAATCCCTTTATATAAAATATATAAATTTTGTGCAATATCGCCAAATAAAATATTAAATTTTGGTAATAATGCGTGTTCGCCACTTAAACTAATCATTTGACTTTCGTTTAAATCCGTGCTATATTATATAAAAATAAGAGGAGCAGTTTATGAAAAAGCCGGCTAATTTTCAAGATGGAATCCATACCTCGGATTTTTGGGATTTTTATAAGGAAAAGGCGATTCAAAATTCAGTAATCGCCGACTTTTCACGCGGGAAAGAGAGCCTGAGCGGCATCTGGCAATACGGGATTGACCAATATGACACCTGCCTGCGTAATAAATGGTGGCTCGAACACGAGTTTATGCATGACGGGCGGGCTCTTCCGCTTGATTACAGTTTCGATAATTGGGCGGACGTGCATATTCCCTCATGCTGGAATATGCAGTGCGAGAAGCTGTTTTTGTATGAGGGCGGCATGGTTTACACGCGGAAATTCCTGTATTCGCGCGGGGAAAATGAACGTGTGTTCATAAAATTCGGCGGCGTGAGCGGGCGGGCAGCGGTGTTTGTGAATAAAACTTACATGGGACTTCACGAGGGCGGCAGCACACCGTTTTATATAGAAGTCACCGATGTTTTGCAAGCCGAAAACCGCATTGTCGTCGCAGTGAACAATACCCGCCGTCCGGATTCGGTTCCCGCGGATAACACCGACTGGTTCAATTACGGCGGGATTTACCGCGATGTAGAGCTGATTCGTGTGCCGAAAGCTTTTATAAAAACCTTTCAAGCCGGGCTTGACTTTATAAGAATAGAGGTGGACGGCGCAGATACGGGAACAGCGGTTCTGCGAATCCCCGAGCTTAATTATACGGCGGGAATTAATGTTCAAAACAGCAGGGGTGAAGCCGAATTCTCTGCAGACCCTGAACTGTGGAGCCCCGAAAATCCGCAGCTTTACGAGGTTGAAGTTGAATTTATCACTGCCTGCGGCGGTACGCGCGATAAAATTTCCGATAGAATCGGCTTCCGCGAGATTGGCGTACAGGGACGGGAAATTCTGTTGAACGGCAAACCTATCTTCTTGAGGGGCATCAGCGCGCATGAGGAAAGCGTAATCAACGGCAAAGCGGTCACTGAAGACGAAATTCGCGAGAACTACGCTTTAGCCAAGGAAATGAACTGCAATTTTATGCGGCTGGCGCACTATCCGCACAGCGAACACGCCTCCCGTATCGCCGACGAAATCGGTATTCTGTTATGGGAGGAAATTCCTGTTTACTGGGCTATTGAATTCGACAATCCCGCGGCTTATGCAAACGCCGAAAATCAGCTTTCAGAACTTATTTCACGCGATATTAACCGCGCAAGCGTAATTATCTGGTCGGTCGGAAACGAAAACCCCGATACCGACTCCCGCCTTGAGTTCATGAGCAGGCTTACGGAGAAAGCGCGCGAGCTTGACAAGACACGGCTTATAACCGCCGCCTGCCTCGTAGACCACGGTACGCTCGTTATCGCCGACAGACTGACTGAAAAGCTTGATATTATCGGCGTTAACCAGTATTACGGCTGGTATGACCCCGACTTCTCGAAGCTGCCAACGGTTTTCGAGAACAGCAACCCTGCAAAGCCTGTCATAATCAGCGAATTTGGCGCGGACTGCAGGGCGGGTTTCCACGGGGGCAGCGATGAAATGTTCACCGAGGAGTTCCAGCTCGCCGTCTATGAAAAGCAAATCGAAACGCTGTCAAACATCGAATACATAAAAGGCGTCAGCCCGTGGATTCTATATGATTTTCGATGCCCGCGCAGGCTGCATTATATGCAGGATTATTACAATATAAAAGGGTTGTTGTCAGCAGACAAAACGCATAAAAAACTTGCGTTTTACGCAATGCAAAAGTTTTATGCGAATCTCAACTGACGTTTGAGTTTAGAAGAATCTCAAATAATAAGTTATTGATTTCTTTGAATATAAGCGGTATAATTAAACCGGGGTGAATAAAAATGAAGAACATATTGGCAGGAAATATAGCCCGCCTTCGCAAAGAAAAAGGGTTTACGCAGGAAGAGCTCGCGGGCAAGTTAAATATAACTTATCAGGCGGTGAGCAAGTGGGAAACAGGAGCCTCCATGCCTGATATTGCAACTCTGCCGAATCTTGCGGCTGCACTTAATGTAAGCATTGACAAGCTGCTCGGCTACTCGGCTTTCAAAGATGAGAAGCTTTACTACGAAAAGGTTTACGGAAGCAAAGACGAGTACTACTGGGGCGTAAATCCGTCTGCGATGTGCCTTAAAATCATTTCGTTTATGCCGCCGGATAAGCGTATAAAAGTTCTGGATATAGGATGCGGCGAGGGTAAGGATGCGGTATTTTTTGCCCGATGTGGTTATGATGTAAGTGCTTTTGATATTTCGGAAGCGGGGTTGGAAAAAACAAAGCGTCTTGCTGACAATGCCCGTGTGCATG
>Ga0123353_10000536_pt1 | contig 46931 bp, 46 predicted proteins | sample TergutLab28metaG_3_FD_92763 | JGI IMG/M metagenome (GOLD analysis project Ga0123353, IMG submission 92763) | Labiotermes labralis P3 segment gut microbial communities from Petit-Saut dam, French Guiana - Lab288 P3 | ecosystem: Host-associated > Arthropoda: Insects > Digestive system > Gut ... | reverse complement strand
TCGGGCGTAACCTCGGGCTCGGGCGTAACCTCGGGTTCGGGCATATCCTCGGGCTCGGGCGTGGCCTCCGGCTCGGGCACAGGCATGGGCAGGGGTATGATTCCCTCAAAAGAAGGAGGGGGATCATCGAGAACGGCCTGCAGCTCGGGAGAAACTGCGTCCTCAGTGGCGAAACCAGCAACCGGAGTGACACCCATCAATAGGGTAAGCGCCAATAGCAATGACAGTGTACGTTTGACTTTTCCCAACATTTTGCGCACCTCTTTCACAGAAATTACCACAGGTTGCACGGCCTTCAACTTTTCAATCTTTTTTCCACATTTCATCGCATTCAGCGAGCCGCCCGGCGCCTGTGAAAAGCTCAGATTGTCCGTGATGATCCGGCGTTTACCAGCGTACACTGTGGTGTAGCACACACGTCAAGATTTTTTTTCCTTAATTCCCATATAATATTTTATGCAATATCGATAAATATTCCTGTTATTGATTTCTCGTTTTTTATAAGAGCTCACGCAAAGGCTTAAGCGCTTCTTTACAAATGCCTCGCATGAACTGTTGTGCAGCACAACGGTTTATCGTGCAAGAGGTGGTTCGCTAGCGTGGCGCCACAATCGTCTTCAAAGCCCCAATCGCTTTGTCCATCTCTTCATCATTGCCGATGGTGATGCGCAACCAGTCCACGATGCGCGGTTCGTCGAACCGGCGCACCAGTATGCCCTTGCTTCGCAGGGCGCTTTGCAGCGCGTCGCCCCGGTGGTTGGGGTGGCGGGCGAACACAAAATTGGCGTCCGATGGCAGCACCGTAAAACCCATCGCTTTCAGCCCGCTGGCAAACCGCAGGCGGGCGGCGCATACGGCGGCCACGCAGCGCTCCGCGTAGGCCGTGTCGTATACGGCAGCCAAAGCCGCGGCCTGAGCCAGGCGGTCCACCCCGTGGGGATTGAAGCTATTTCTTACTTTGTTCAGCCCTTCGATCAGCGCCGGATGGGCCATGGCGTACCCCACCCGCAGGCCCGCCAGGGCGTAAGCCTTCGAAAAGGTTCGCACGATCACTACGTTGTCCAGGGTTTCCAGCAGGGGCAACGCGCTCTCGCCACCGAAGGAGATGTACGCTTCGTCCACCAGCAATACCTTCCCTTGGGCAGCGCAGCTTTCGGCGATGGATCGCAAACCTCCACGAGGCAGCGCCCGTGAGGTGGGCGTGTTAGGATTGGCCAGCGCCACCCCAAAGTTGCCGCCACACAAGCTGTCCGGGTCGATTGAAAAATCCTCCAGAACCGGCACGGTGTGGTATGCCGTGCCGCAGAGTTTTGCCAGCGTAGCAAAGAAGCCATAGGAGATGTCCGCGCCCCGCACTGCGCCTCCGGCAAAGAAAGCCGCAAAACAAAAAGCCAGCGCCTCGTTTGCGCCGTTGCCCACAAAGATACCTTCGGGCGCTATGCCATGAAGCCCGGCCAGAGCCTTGCGCAGGGCCGCGCATGTGGGATCCGGGTATAAGCGAAGCTGCGCCGCTTCGGCCTGAAGGGCGGTGATGACGCCGGGGGCGGGGGAAAAGGGGCTTTCGTTGGTATTAAGCTTGATGTAGCGGCGGCCCCTGGGTTGCTCGCCGGGTATCCAGGGTTGCAGGGCCTGGGTCCATTCGCTCAGGTACTTGCGTTGTTTCCTCATAAACCATAGGTTTACCAGGATGCGATCATCTTAAAAGCGCTTCATAGGTAAACTTCCGCATGGTGTTTTTCATCAGGAAAGCGGCAAGCAATGAAAATACCACGCCCGCGCCTGACAGATACCAAGCGTTGATCAGCAGGATGCCCGTGAATTGCCCTATGATCAAAAGCAGCACAGGCAGTATCAGTATGATGGCCCGCTGCTGGGATTCTTCCATCGTTTGCGCCTTGGCGGAGCCGCCAACAATCAACGTGATGGCCAACAGAGAAACCGCGGGGGAGACTACCAGCATCATCACAAGCCAGCTGATATCGGGCAGGAGCAAGCTGCCGGTGGTGAGTATAATTTGCGTTTGCACCACGATCAGCATCACAACAAAGGACGAAAACGACACCGTCATGCTCAGCAAAAAGGAAGCCCACACTTTCGACTGAAATATCTTTTTGAGCGGAAGGGGGCAATACAGCAATGTCTCTAACGTACGCTTCTCTTTTTCGCCCACAAAGGAGCTTGCCGCCATCACCGACGCCGCCATGATGGGAATCATCATAAAGAAGATGGGCAGGATATTGTTGAGCACAAGCATGATCAGCGTGCGGTTGAGCGTATCCCCCTGTTTGCCCATGGGCAGCATGTTGATGAGCATTTTAAAGGGGCCCATTTCATCCAGGGCAAAATGAATCGTTAAGATAAAAATCGAAGGCAGAACGATCGTGAAGACCAGGGGAACGATGATCAGCACAGGGAATAGACGCTTGTTGGAGACCATGCTGTGAAAATCCTTTTTGATGATGGCGGCCTGCATGGAATTAATCATTTTTGCTCCCCCTTCGTTCAAGTAAAGCGAAGTATATCTCTTCTAGCGATAATCTTCTGGCGGATACGTGGTATACGCTGCCGCCCTCGTCCACAATGCGCTTGACGACGGATGGGATTTCCTCTTCGGACTGTACACTGACTTCATACTCCCGCTCCCCGGTCTTGATGCTCACCGTCATGCCGGAAAAGACGAGGGAGCGCAGTTCCTCGATGTTCCCCGCCGCAAGCAGGACGCCCTCGTCGATCAGCCCGTAGGAGCTGCAAATTTCTTCTGCGTAGCGCAGTTGATGGGTACATAAAAAGATGGTGACGCCTTGGTTCTTGGCAAGATCTTTGATCATGTGGTTGACGCTGAGCACGCTTTCGGGATCCAGGCCGGAAGTGGGTTCGTCTAAAAAGAGGATCTTGGGGCGATGCATCATGGCCCGTGCCAAGGAGAGCCGCTGGCGCATGCCCGTGGAGTAGGCGGCCAGCTTCCGGTCTTTGGCTGCCTCCAGGTCCAGTTGGGACAACAAAGCCAGGGCGCGTTCTTTGCATTCTTTCGCTGATACGCCAAACAGCGCGCCGTAAAAGGCCAGGTTCTCAAGCCCGGTCATGGTGTCGTACATCTGCGCGTGTTCGGTGACCACGCCGGAGACCGCGTGAATTTGCTCGGGCGCCGCGGAAGGATCCATATCAAAGACCCGGCATGCCCCTGCCGTGGGGGATAGGGTTCCGTTCAGCAGCTTAACGGTGGTGGTTTTGCCCGATCCGTTGGGCCCTAAAAACCCAAACACCTCGCCCTGCGCCAAAGAAAAGCCGATGCTTTTGACCGCTTCTTTGCCGCTGGGGTACGTTTTGGATAGGTTGTCGGCGATAACGGCTTTCATGTCATTTCTCCTTTTGTGATTACAGTAGTATTTTGAGCCTGATGGCGGACATTGTGGATTCTTACCACTTTGGTCTCTTCAAAAACCTCGTAAAAGACACTGTAGCGATACTTATCAATTACCATCCGCCGCAGATTGAGCACCGGGTCTATAATTGGAAAACGATAGGGGAAAACCACAAGATTGCGAATATTATGAGTAATGTATTCAAGAGTGAGAAGGGCAAGTTCATCACCGGCCCGTTCTTCAAGAAACGCCTTTATCACTCGCATGTCAATCCGTGCAGCCTCGGAAAGAAAGACTTCGTATATCGTGCTCATGGATGTATCCCTAATTCTTTCTCAACTTCAGCAAGGGAATACCACTTGGCATCCGGCTTATTTGCTTCTTCGACACGATGCCTAAGCTCCGCGATCACCTTTTTCATTTCGTCTGGGTCGGAAAGGGGGTCAAGGACAACGTCAAAGGGCAGGCCCTGACGTTGGATGGTAGCGTTGACAAAAAGGTTGTAAGCAGTCGAGGAGGTCATACCCAATCGATTCACAATCGCCTCGAATTGTTCTTTTGCCTGGGTGTCGAGCCTGAAATTGGTTTGCGTGGTAGACATGGGTGTCGCACTCCTTTTCAAATCATGTATAGCTATTATATAGCAGATCGCTATATTGCGCAAGAGGTTGTCTTTACTGTATAATGAAGACAAAACACAAACGCAACGGAGGATCCCTTTTGACTTATCAATATGTCGTGTCCGACCTGGACGGCACCCTCCTAGGCGAACAGGGTGAGCTGACGCCTTACACGCTGGAGGTGCTGGGCCGCCTGCAAAACGCGGGCGTAGGTGTGATCCTGGCTTCGGGTCGGGTCACCGCTTCGATGCTGCCCCTGGCCCGGGTCATCGGCACCGAGTTGCCCGTCATTTCGGGCAACGGCTCGGTGATTGCCGACGGCCGCACCGGCGCGCCGCTGATCGCTCAGTATGTATCGCAGGAGGATGCGGTGGAGGCCGCGTTGGCATTAGAAGCCGAGGGCCACTACTTTCACAGCTATAGTGTTGAGCCGGATAAACCATTTTATTGCGCGGAACCCTCCGAGGGCAGCAATATATACGGCCAGGCTGTGGGTATGGAGGCCCGTGCCGTGGGCCGCCTGTCCGACTTTTTGAACAGCCCGGAAACCGCCACCCCCAAGCTGCTGGTCGTGGTGGATGCCCAGGTGATGCCCGGCCTGCGGGACCGGCTCCGGGACCGTTTTGCCGGGCGGCTCACCGTCACCAACTCCACGCCTCACCTGATCGAGATCACGCGCCACGGCGTTAACAAGGGTTCTGCGCTGCTGGCCCTTTGCGCCCGGCTGGGCGTGGAACCGGCCCGGTGCATCGCCTTTGGCGACGGCGGAAACGATAAGGCTCTGCTGGCGGTGGCCGGGCTGGGCGTGGCGGTACAAAACGCGCAGCCTTCGCTGCTGGCCGTAGCCGCCAAGGTGTGCGGTTCCAACGGGGAGGACGGCGTGGCCCGATATTTGGCCGCGCGGCTGCTAGGCGATACGGAGGGGAGAACATGATATCTGCCCAGGACTTTGTGGAGACCCTGGAGCTTCAGGTGCTGGTGCCCGGCGTTCGCACCGAGTGGGACGTGCGCACCACCGACCTCAACCGGCCCGGATTGCAGTTTGTGGGTTATTACGATTACTTTGCCTACGAGCGGCCCCAGGTGGTGGGCAAGGCCGAGATGTCCTACCTGCAGTCGCTGAGCCAGGAGGTGCAGCGGGAGCGGCTTTCCAGGTACTTTTCCTACGACATCCCCTGCGTGGTGATCACCCGCGGCATGCCCTGCCCGGAGGTAATGGCCGAGCTGGCCCGGGAGCGCAACGTGCCGGTGTACCAGGCCAGCGTGGTGACCACTCGGTTTTTTGTGAGCGCCATCAACTTTTTAGGCTCCCGGCTGGCTCCACGGGTCACCCGGCACGGGGTGTTGGTGGACGTGTACGGCGTGGGCGTGCTGATTACCGGGGAATCCGGCGTGGGCAAGAGCGAGGCCGCCCTGGAGCTGGTGAAGCGGGGCCATCAGCTGGTGGCCGACGACGTGGTGGACATCTGCCGGGTGGCCGAAAACCGGCTGGTGGGCGAAGCCCCGGAGATGGTGCGGCACTTTATGGAGATTCGCGGCCTGGGCATCATCGACATCCGCGCTATGTACGGCGTGGGCGCGGTGGTGCCCACCAAGTCCATCGACATCGTGATCCACCTGGAGTTGTGGCGCGAGAACAAGGAGTATGACCGGCTGGGCCTATCCGAGGAGTACATCACCATCCTGGGCGTTAAACTGCCCTACATTGTGATGCCGGTACGCCCCGGCCGCAACCTGGCCATCATCATCGAGGTGGCGGCCCGCAACTGGCGGCTCAAGCGCATGGGCTACAACGCCGCCGCCGAGTTGGACAGCCGGCTGACCGAGATGCTGCAGCGCTCGAGAGACGAGGAGAATAATGGAGAATTGAGAATGGAGAATTGAGAATTGGGGGGGCGATGAGAGATGGCCGCAACTCCTAATTCTTCATTCTCCATTCTCAATTCTCCATTTAAAAACAGGAGGTTTTTATGGTCTATATCGGCATTGACCTAGGGGGAACCAACATCGCCGTGGGCGTGGTGGACGAGCACGGCAAAATTCTTTGCAAGGGCTCCAGGCCTACCTTGGTGGAGCGGGGGTATGGCCCCATCATCGCCGACATGGCCGCCGAATCCCTCAAGGCGCTGGCGGAATCGGGCCACTGCTTGGACGATGTGGCCGCCGTGGGCGTGGGCGTGCCCGGCGTGGCCGACCCGGACAGCGGCCGCATCCCCTTCTGCACCAACCTGGCCTGGCACGACGTGCCCTTTTGGGCCGAGTTCCAGCGCCATATCGACAAGCCCCTCTACGTGGAGAACGACGCTACCGTAGCAGGACTGGCCGAGTCGGTGTCCGGCATCAGCGCGGGGGCAAAGAGCAGCGTGTTCCTCACCCTGGGTACAGGCTTGGGCGGCGGTATCGTGATCGACGGCAAACCCTACAGCGGGCATCACCACGTGGGCTCGGAGCTAGGGCATATCATCATCGAAATGGACGGCGAGCTGTGTTCCTGCGGTCAGCGAGGCTGTTTTGAGCGCTACGGCTCGGCTACGGCCCTGATCCGGGACGCCCGCCGCGCCCTGGACAATACCCCCGATTCGCTGATGGTTGCCCTTTGCGGCGGCGATCCGGCTAAGATCAACGCGAAAATTGTAATCGACGCCGCCCGCCAGGCCGATCCCGCCGCCACCAAGGTATTCCGCCGTTACGCCCGCTCCCTGGCCGTGGGCATCGTGTCCATCATCAACTTTATCGATCCCCAGGTGGTGGTGCTGGGCGGCGGCGTATCCTTGGCGGGGGACTTCTTGCTCGACGCAGTAAAAGAAGCGCTCAAGCCCATGATCTTCTTTAAGACCCTGCCTTACGCTGATGTCAAGCTGGCGACGTTGGGGCCCGACGCCGGCATCATCGGCGCGGCCATGCTGGGCAGGTGACGGGATTGCGCTTCGGTCCGGCGGGCAACTCCGAATCCTTTTATGCCCAGGGGTACAAACATACCGATCAAGCCCCGGCCTGGCTCCAGGCCATGGGCCTCAATGCCATGGAGTACTCGGCGGGGCGCGGACTAAACCTCAAAGAAGAAACCGCCCTGCGTATCGGCCGGGCGGCCCGGGCCCACGGCGTGGTCTTCAGCATCCACGCGCCTTACTATATCAACTTTGCCAACCCCGATCCCGAGCGGTACCAGCGCAACAGCGCTTATGTGCTGGACAGCGCCCGGGCCGTGCGCCTCCTGGGCGGAAACCGGGTGGTGCTCCACGTGGGCAGCTGCGCCAAGTCCGATCCCAAGGAGGCCCTGGCCAACGTGCTGGACGGTTTGCAACGCGTGCGCCAAGAGCTGATCGACGCCGGGTTCGGCGATATGCATCTGTGCCCTGAAACCATGGGCAGGGAAACTCAAATTGGCGGTTTGGACGACATCTTGCGCATCTGCGAACAAGACGAAACCTTTATACCCACCATCGACTTTGCCCATCTCCACGCCCGCAGCCGGGGCGGCCTGCGCGCAACCGAGGATTTTGCTTTCATCCTCCAGCGTTTGGTGGAAGCGCTGGGGGAGGAACGCGCCCAAAATTTTCACGCCCACTTTTGCCGCATTGAGTTCAACCAAAGCGGCGAAAAGCGCCACCGTACCTTTGCGGATACTCAATTCGGGCCGGATTTTGCGCTGCTTGCGCCCTTATTGGTTGATGCGAAGTGGACGCCCAGGATTATCTGCGAGTCCAGCGGCACACAGGCAGAGGATGCTTGTGTGATGCGGGATATGGTGGTGGCAGCTAGAAAACGCTGATTTTTGCTAAAAATCGTTGACTTGCCTGGGTTTTCTGCGGTATAATGGGATCGGCGAATGGGCTTTGTAGGGTTAAGCCCGATTATAAGCGATCGCGGCGCAGTAACACCGTGGTCGCTTTCCTAATTTCCCCAATCAACCGCGCAAGCGCATTCATCAAAGCAATCAGGTCTCGCATTGGGCCTCACCTCCTTTCGTTCGCTAAGGAACAGAAGCAGGTATCCGCCCATCCGCCGGCAGCCTTGCGAATGACTGCACGGACAGAATAAAACAAAATTCGACAGAAGTAAAGATATTTGGGGGCGAACGCACCCAAGCCGAGGACGCTTGTGCGATGCGGGATATGGTGGTGAGGGTGAGAGATTGACAGGCATTGTTACAGTTTTTGCTTTTCCAATATTGTACTTGGCGTTATCGTTTGCGGCGGCTGCTTCTTCTGCTGTAGATGAGTTTGTGCCATGGCGCGGCGAACCTCGGGAACAAGTGCGCGAACTCGTTCAAGAGCAACAAGCTTTCCTTTTGGAAACCGTACCGCTCGTAAGAGGGGAGAGCTTGTTTCGAAGCAAAGTTGAAGATATGGAAAGGATACCGGCGTTTCACATTGACGGCATTTACTGGGTTGATGGGCGAAGCAAGGATGGCAGTGTTGCATTTCATTTGTCCAGGCCCTTTTCAGTCCCCCTTGAAGGGTCTAGTATGCTTATCTATGACCCCGGGGATGCGGTTCACGAACGATACGCTCGGTTTTGCAAAAGCATGCCACTCCTCAGCCAGACCGAAGATACATGGCACTGGGAAGGTGGAGGACTTGGCGGCAGCGGGCATACCATCGTTCATCGCATTGCCGGGAATTGGTTTTATGTGGAGACGTACATACCTATGTGACCGGCCTAACGCCCATTGTACATTTTGCTAAAAACCGTTGACTTGCCTGCGTTTCCTGCGGTATAATAGGGTCGGCGAATGGGCTTCAGTTCATTCAAGCCCTGGCTTAGAAGCGGTTACGGTGTTGGAGAACTCCCGTGACCGCTTTCCTAATCTCAGTGATTAACCGAGAAATTGCGTTAATCAAATCAATCAGGTTTCGCATCAGGCCTCACCTCCCTTCGTTCGCTAAGGAACAGAAGCGGGTAAACCCATCCGCCGACAGCCTTGCGAATGGCTGCACGGACAGAATAAAACAAAATTCGACAGAAGTGAAGATATTTGAGTCCAGCGGCACCCAAGCCGAGGATGCTTGTGTGATGCGGGATATGGTAGTGGGGGCGCGGGATTCCGAATAAAAGCAATAGGTTCATAATATAGAGACGGAGGGCGAACGTGAAAAAGATTAATCATGATATTCTCCATGCTTTGGCTGCTTTCTTTATGCCTGCGATTCCCATGCTGTACTTGTATGCCAGGAATGCGGACTTTCTGTCTTTTGCACAGACAGCGTATGTAACGGCGGTGATGTGCGTGGTTTCTGTGGTGGGATTCTTTGCGGTTCGAATACTATGCCGCTCAGGATTTATGGGATTGATCTTTTGCGTAATGCAATGGATGCTTTTTTTCGCGTACGGAAGCCTGTATGCGTGGACGGCATTGCGTCACCGGTTCCTGTTGCTTCTCGCGCTTTTGCTGTTGTTAGGGTTTACTGTATTGATTCACAGAATAACCAAAAAAAGGAAAACGCAAGGCCTGTGCGCTTTTATTGACCTGATGGTGGCTTTATTGCTTGTATGGAACGGTGTTTCTCTTTTGAGCCGTACTTCCTATCCCGCTTTCGGGGGAGCCGACTTATGCAAGGCTGAGTTTTTTGTGCGGGAGGACTCCCCGTCACCCAACGTGTACTGGCTTCATTGCGACGGTATGTTGGGGTTTGAGGCTATGGAACAATACTTTGGCGATCCGCAAGAAAGCTTTGCCGGCGACCTGGAGCGGCGCGGCTTTGTCATCAATCATGCGGCTAAATTTGAAGCCGCGCATTCCACGGCGATTGCCATTCCAGCGCTCATGTGCCCCGGTTACTACGATGATTACGCGGCCGCGCTGATACGGACGCTTCGAGATCTGCATCAAACGGAATTGGACGGATCAAAAGCGCGCACGGCCTTTGGCGCGGATAATCTGGCTAAAGTTAGGAAGAGCAATGAACTCGTCGGCGCTTTTCGCCAAAAGGGATATTCCGTCGTGGCCATTGATCCCAGCTACATTTATTACCCTATTGCTTTGACTGTGGAAGAGGACAACGCCAATGACCTCCTCGCTGTTGGTCAAGCTAACGAACTGATCGAGTTACTGTGTCAAACGACCATGCTTTCCGCCGGGCATGTTCCTTTGGTAACCCAGTTATTGCAAACTTTTCTTGGAACGCCCTTGCCCGTTTCGACGCCCAGGGAGATTGACGCGGCAAAGTATATTCCCTCTGACGAGATACGCCACACGGAAGAAATGTTGATCGTTGGCTTGAACGGCGCATTTTCTGCGCCGTCGCCGCGGTTGGTGATCGGTGTGATGGACGTCGCGCATGCTCCTTTTGTAATCGATGAGAACGGGCGTGGGGAGAAAATCCCGTACGCTCCGTACCGCATGCTGGATTACGCGCCCCAACACCGGTACGCCGCGAAATTCCTGATCAGCGTGGTGGACTATATATTGGAAAACGACCCCGACGCTGTTGTAGTCTTACAGGCGGATCACGGTTTGCACGGGCTGAAGGCGCAGAGAATCATGGACCAGTTCGCGGGTTCCGAAGAAGCTGTGTGGGATATATGGAACAGCACGATAAGTGCTGTGCGCATACCGGAGGAATATGGAGTTTTGACCGAGCCGCTCGATCCGCTGAATATCACGCGATACTTGGTCAACCAGTACGTGGGGGACAACTACGCGTATCTGGAACCCGTGGCGGGGCATTAGTCTTACCGCCACGCGCCCCGGGCATTAATAGAATAAACCATAAGCCGACGAGAAGCGGACGCCAACCCTCTCAGGCTAATAGATGCAAATAACGACGGTATCATCCAAGAACAGCACCTGCTCATCCGAATACTCTTGCCAATCTTGCCAGTAAAAGTGCCACTTGATGTCTTCCGACGCTTCGACGCGCTTCAGTTCCCTGCCCGTGTAGAACTGGAACATATCCAGTGCGGCGTAGGACACCTTCCAAGTGCGAACAAGATCATAATAGCTCACGGTGTCGGGATAGGCATGGGTAATCTGCTGGTCATACACCAGCGCAGCCTTGGTTACGCTGATGCCGCTCTCCGCCTCGTACCGGGAAATCACCTGATTGATGGAGCGGCTGATCTGCGCGTCTATCGCATTGGTCTTCAGGATATCTGTCCCCAGCCGGGCTGTCGAATACGTAAAGAGCGCGATCATCAGCGCGCACGCCACGCAAACCCCTTTTGTCACGCGCTGCCCCAGAGGGGCTTTCACCTCCTGCAGCAGCAACAGGCAGGGCAGCCAGCAAAAGGCAAGCTGCGAGGGGAACGCGGTGGTGGTGCGGTGGTTAAGCCAGGCCTCCGCCAAGATATGCGTGGCAAAGGTGGCCAGCAGGGTGAGGCCCCAGGAGAGCAAGATCAGCGGGATCAGCGCCGCCCGAACGTTCTTCCGCCGCCGGATGCACAGCACGATAAGGCCGGTCATGCCGCACAGGAATAACACCAGGAACAGAGCGTTGTCGATCCCGACAGCCTTCAATAGCCATAGCTCAGGTTGCTTGTAGAGCACCATCTTTAGATTTTCCCACACCATGAAATCGGTGCGGCTCCAGCGGCCACTCAGGTCCCCCAGCCTTGCGTTGATGGCCTGAAATGCGGTTATGCCCGCGCATATGATCCCCGCGGGCGTCAGCGCCGACAGATAGCGCCGGAATGCGCCGCTTGAGGTAGTCGGCGGTTCGCGCAGCAGCTGCAGCAGTGAAAAAAGAATGCAAAATATCGCAAAATAAGCCAGCAGCAAATGGTAGATGCCGACGCAGAGCACCACCAGAAACGCGCAGGCGAGGCCGCGCCGCCAGGTCAATGGCGGTTTCGCGAAGTACAGGCGCGCAGTCGCCGTCATGCCCAGCATACCCGCGCAGTAATAGGGGGTATTTCCGGTATAGGCGAACCACTCGGCGAAAAAGGGATTGCAAAAGACGAAGGCGCTGCAAGCAAATGCGGCGATCTGCGCGGCGCGCGTAGAAAAGAAGCGGCGCACATGCTGAAAAAACACGAAGAGGGACGTTGCCATCAGCACGATGGAGAGCATGTGCGAAGCCAGACCCGTGGGATAGGGATGGATGCCGATCCATGCCAGCGCGTACATGAGCAGGCCCAGCGTAAACCGGCCTGTCTGCACATATATCTCGCCGTAGGCCCTCCACGTCCAATTCACATCCGGCGACGGTGAGTGCACGACGTTGTAGGCGTCGAGTATGTAGTGCGGAAACAGGAAAATGCCGTAGCACAACAGGCACAGGATCAGACAACGGGCAAAGAGTAAGAAGCGGTCCTCTCCGATATGGGAAAGGATGGACACAATATCTTTCCGTGCTGTAGTGATGGTTATGCGCTTCACTGATACATCCCCTTCTACGCTTCATTTTGAACATAGCCTATCTCTCGATTTTATAGTTTAACCAGTTTCTTGTCAAGAAAGCAAAAGCAGCCCGCAAGGAAAACCTTGTACCACGCGCCCCGGTATGATAGAATAAGCCGTACATTACGAAACCATGGAGGAAGACGGCATGAACATGCGTACCAAGGCGTTGCTTGACCGCCTGCCGGGCGGAGCCCAGGCCGCGCTGATTCACAATTCATCCAATATGCGGTATTTGAGTGGCTACACCGGCGAGGGCCTGCTGCTTATTTCCCAGGCAATCTGCGCTGTGGTAACGGACTTTCGTTACATCGAGCAGGCGGCTATGGAAGCGCCCGGTTGTGCCGTGCATCAAACGTCATCGCCTACCACCCACAACGCGGTGGCCTTCGCTTTGTTAAACGAAGCGGGAGCGGCCTGTGTCGCCGTAGAAGAGGACGCCGTGACCCACGCCCAATACAAGGCCCTCGTAGCCGCCATGCCGGGCGTAAACTTCGTGGCCCTGGCAAATGTGCCGGAAGCCCTGCGCCGTGTAAAGGACGAGCAGGAGACCGGGTTCATGGAGCGGGCCAACGGCATCACCGCCAAGGCTTTTGATTACATTTGCGGCTTCATTCGCCCCGGGGTGACCGAAAAGCAGATCGCTATGGAACTGGAGCGCTGGATGCAGGAAAACGGCGCGGATTCGGCGGCTTTTCCCATCATCGTGGCTTCTGGGCCCAACGGCTCTTTGTGCCACGCGACGCCTGGGCCTCGCGCAGTGCAGGCCGGGGATTTGGTCACCGTGGACTTTGGCGCCTGCGTCAACGGATACCGGGCCGACATGACCCGCACCGTTGCCCTGGGGCCCATTTCTGCCGAACAGCGCCACATCTACGATACCGTGCTGGAGGCGCAGCAGCGCGCCCTGGCCGCCGTAAAGCCCGGCGCGCTGTGTAAGGACGTGGACGCCGTGGCCCGGAATTACATCGACGAGGCCGGGTACAAGGGCCGGTTCGGCCACGGGTTGGGGCATGCCACCGGCTTGGACATCCACGAGGAGCCCCGCTTCAACACCACCTCTACGGGCGTGCTGGAGCCGGGTATGACCATGACCGTGGAGCCCGGCGTGTACCTGCCCGGTGTAGGCGGCGTGCGCATTGAGGACAGCGTGCTCGTAACCCATGACGGGTGCAAGATTTTAACCCCGGCCACAAAGGATTTGGTAACAATACCCGTGGAATAGATTGTATAATAAAAGTGGAGGTATTTGAATGGTTACCGCAGGAGATTTTCGTAAAGGATTAACCGTCGAGTGGGAGAACGGCGTGTGGGTTGTTGTGGATTTTCAACATGTAAAGCCGGGCAAGGGCGCCGCTTTTGTGCGCACCAAGATCAAGAACGTCATGACCGGCGCGGTGGTGGAGCGCTCCTTTAACCCCACCGACAAGATGGCCCGGGCCATCATCGAAACCAAGGAGATGAACTATCTGTACAAGGATGGCGATCTCTACTACTTTATGGATACGGAAACCTACGAGCAGCTCCCCTTAAGCTATGATCAGGTGGAGGACGCCATTCCCTACGTAAAAGAAAACACCACGGTGCAGGTGCGCTTCTTTAAAGGCAGCGCCTTCTCGGTAGAGGCTCCCAACTTTGTCACCTTGGAAGTCACCGACACCGAACCCGGCTTTAAGGGCGACACCGCCTCCAACACCTACAAGCCCGCCACCCTGGAGACCGGGCTGCAGGTTGCGGTTCCGCTGTTTATTAACATCGGCGAGCTGATCCGTGTGGATACCCGCAGCGGCGAATACATGGAGCGTGCCTAATAACAATCCAAATAAAAGGAGGAACCGCCATGAACTCGATGTCCGATCAGGTGGCCTATTTGAAGGGCTTGGCCGATGGCTTGAACATCACCGATGCCGACAATACCGGCAAACTGCTGCTGGCGATCATCGACACACTGGACGCCGTCGCGTCGGCGGTTTCCAAGGTGGAGATGGCGCAAAAAGAGCTGGACGATTACGTAGAGGACATCGACGAGGATCTCTCCGGCATCGAAGAGATACTCTTCGGCGACGATGACGACGATGAGGATGAAGATGACGACGACGATGAGGACGACGGCCTGATCGAGTACGATTGCCCTCATTGCGATACTACCGTGTTTTTTGACGAGGAGGCCTTCTCGCTGGAGGAGGAGCACAGATGCCCCCGCTGTGGAAAAGCGATCTTTGGCGAGGGGGAGGATGGCGGCGAAGAAGACGAGGATGACGAGGACAACGATTAAACGGTTATTTGCTTACATCAGCGCGCGGGGCGCGCTTTTTCTTTGCCTGGCTATAAAAAGCGGAAGGAATTGCCTCAAAATAGATTTCCCTGAGTTTCTGTATATATCTTGACACAAGAAAACCGGTACTGTATAATCACTCTAATGTTTGCGCGCGGCGTTGCTGTACGCGGCGTGGATGGAAGGCCTAAAAGGTCGCAAAATTGAAGGGGAGGTATTACGGACTTATGAAGAAACCATGGATTCTAGCCGGTGCTGCGCTATTGGTTGCGATTGCGGTGTTTGCCGTTGTGCTGTTTGTGCAAAACGGCGATCTGCAAAAGCAGGTTACGGAAGCCAACGCACGCGTTGAGGCGTTACAGGAGGAACTGGGCGCCGTGAAGGAAGAGGCTGAGGCGGCGGAAGCTGCCGCTGCGGAAGCGGCTGTCGGCCCGTTCCCGGGCAAGATCGCCATTTTCTCCAGCCCCATCGATCAGAACGAGGAAGAGTACCGTGCGGCCGAGCAGATCGTCGCCAAGTACGGTGAAGACAAGATCCTGCACGCCACCTATCCGGCCAACTTCATGGCCGAGGCGGAGCAGATCATCACGACCATGTTGACCCTGGGCTCCGATCCGGAGGTGGGCGTCATCGTGATCAACCAGGCTGTGCCGGGTATGCTCAATGCCGTGGACAAACTCCAGGAGATCCGGGATGATATCTTCATCATCTTTGGCAATCCCCAAGAGAACGCCCCGGACATTTCCGAGCGCGTGAACCTAGCCCTGAACCCCAACACCCCTGCCCGTGGTTTCACCTCGGTGAAAACCGCCGCTGACATGGGCGCCAAGACGTTCATCCACTACAGCTTCCCGCGCCACATGTCCCAACCCATGAACGCCGCCCGTATGGACAACATGGCTGCACAGTGCGAAGCGCTGGGCCTGGAGTTCGTGGTGCTCACCGCGCCCGACCCCACGGCTGAAGGCGGCCTTGCCGCCACCCAGCAGTACATGTATGAGGACATCCCGAAGATCATCGACCAATACGGCAAAGACACCGTGATCTTCTCCACCAACTGCGGCATGCAGACCCCTCTCATCACGTCGGTGGTAGACCTGGGCGCGATGTATGCCGAACCCTGCTGCGCTTCTCCCCTCCATGGTTTCCCCATTGCCCTGGGCATTGAGGTAGAGCTTGGAAACGTTGACCTGAACTGGGTCATCGAAGAGACCAGCCGTCTCCTGGCCGAAAAGGATATGGCGGGCCGCATGGCCAACTGGCCGGTTCCCATGGCGTTCTTGTACACCCATGTGGGCACCGAGTATGGCATCCGCTATCTCAACGGCGAAGTGGCCTTCGACAAGGTCGACCAAGATGTGCTGGCCGAGTGCATTTCCACCTACATCAAGGATACCGTGGGCAAAGACGTCAACGTTACGCTGGAAGCGTACCACGAGCCCTTTGGCGTGGCTGATTCCTACGATGTGGAACTGGATAACTTCATCTGGATCCTCGTGGAGAGCTTCGTTTACTAATCGGGCGTAGGCATCAAGGATATTGACTGCGGAGCCTGGAACCTGGGTCCTAGAAAAACCTATTCTAGGCGAAAGGTTCCAGGCTCCGACTATCATCAGGATGTAAGGTGGTTTTCTATGCAAAACCTATTGTCATTCAAGAACATAACCAAAAGATACGAGAGTACGGTGCTGCGGAACGTCTCCTTTGATATCCGCGCCGGGGAGATCCACGCTATTGTAGGCGAAAACGGCGCCGGCAAGTCCACGCTGATGAACATCCTCTTTGGTATGCCCCTGATCCATGACAGCGGCGGTTTTGAAGGCGCTATGGAGCTGGACGGCAAAGCGATCGATATCCGTTCGCCTTTCCAGGCGATGGACATGGGCATCGGGATGGTGCATCAGGAATTCATGCTTCTGCCGGGTTTTACCGTCACCGAAAACGTCAAGATTAACCGGGAAATCATCAAGGACAGTTCTTTCGACAAGATCACCGGCAAGCTTTTCGGCAGCCGCGTCCGTTCATTGGACCGCAAGGCCATGGGCGCAGATACCAAGAAAGCAATATCATCTTTGGGGATTGGCATTGAGGAGTTCGCTATGGTCAGGGGCATGCCCATCGGCCATATGCAATTTATAGAAATCGCCCGGGAGATCGACAAAACCAACGTCCGCCTCCTGGTGCTGGACGAACCTACCGCTGTCCTTACCGAAACCGAAGCGGAGACGCTCATCACCGCCATGCGGAACTTGGCCAGGAGTGGCATTTCCATCATCTTCATCAGCCACAGGCTCGAAGAGATCGTGGCTGCTTCAGACCGGGTCACCGTGCTGCGGGATGGCGAGCTGATCGTCACCAAGGACACCAAGGATACCACCGTGCTGGAGTTGGCCGAACTGATGGTTGGCCGGGAGGTTTCCATCGACAGGGAAATCAGCGACCGTGCCGGTTCCGGCGATGTCGTGCTCACGATCAAGAATCTGGAAGTGGCGATGCCCGGCGAGCGGGTCCGCGGCGTTGACTTGGAGGTTAAAAAAGGCGAGATACTGGGCATCGGCGGCCTTGCCGGCCAAGGCAAGCTGGGCATAGCCAATGGCGTGATCGGGTTGTATCAAGCCAGGGGAGAGGTTCAGTTTGAAGGAAAATCTTTGCCTTTGGGCAGCGCCAAAACAGCGCTGGATTTAGGTATCGCTTTTGTGTCCGAGGATCGCAAAGGCGTCGGCCTCCTGCTGGAAGAGCCGATCGAGATCAACATCGCCTTCACCGCCATGCAGGTGCATAACGAGTTCTTGCGGCGGGTGGGCCCCTTTAGGTTTTACGATCAGCAATCCGCCAAGGCCCATGCCAATGCGATGATCAAAGACCTGGATATCCGCTGCACATCGTCTATGCAGCCCGTTGGCGGGTTGTCCGGCGGCAATCAGCAAAAGGTGTGCTTGGCCAGAGCGCTTACGCAGAAGCCCAAGCTCCTGTTCGTCTCCGAGCCTACCCGTGGCATTGACATCGGCGCCAAGAAGCTGATATTGGACCTGCTGCTCAAGCTGGCCGAAGAAGGCATGACCATCGTGATGACCTCTTCGGAGCTTGCGGAGCTACGCTCTATTTGCGACCGCATCGTCATCATCTGCGAGGGGAAGGTAGCCGGAACCTTAAGGCCCGACGCCCCCGCCGCGGACTTTGGCCTGATGATGTCCGGCGCGGCAAAACATGTTTAGGGGGCTGTGGGATGGAAGCAGTAAATGAAAAAAGCGGATTTCGGCTAAAGTCTGTTACAAACCATATCAGCGTACCGGCGCTGCTGGTGGGCGGGTTCTGGATTCTTACCATGGTTCTGGGCGTAATGAACGGCATCAAGCTGCCCATGATGCTTTCGGATACCTTGGGACGTTTTGGCCGTTTTGGCATCCTTACGCTGGCGATGGTTCCCTCCATCCAATCGGGTACAGGGCCCAACTTTGCATTGCCCATCGGTATATTGTGCGGCTCCTTGGCCGCCGCGTGCGCCATTCAGTGGGGGTTTTACGGGTGGGGTTTTATCTTCTTTGCGATGTTCCTGGCTATAGTGATCGCTATCCTCATCGGCTATATCTACGGCAAACTGATGAACGCGGTGAAGGGCTCGGAAATGGTCATCGCCACCTATACCGGCTTTGGTTTTGTGTTCCTGTTCTGTATGTTGTGGTATATATTGCCTTTCTCCGATCTCAGGCTGCGTTTGCCCATGGGGCAAGGCTTGCGGCAGGACGTGCAGATGGAAAGTGTGGGCGCCAGGGGTATATTGGACAATATACTTAAGTTTGACATAGCCGGCGTGACGGTGCCCACAGGCATGCTTCTGATATTCTTCTTTGCTTGCTTCTTAGTGTGGCTCTTTATGCGCTCCAAGACCGGCATGGCCATTACCGCCGGGGGAACCAACCCCATGTTCGCAAACGCCGCCGGTATCAACGTCAATCGCGGCCGCATCATTGCCAATGTCATCTCCACAGCCCTGGCCGCCGTGGGTGTCATCGTGTATGCCCAGAGTTATGCCTTCCTGCAGTATTATCAATTCTCGCTGTTTATGGCCTTCACCGCGGTGGCCGCCGTCATCATAGGCGGAGCTACGGTAAGGCGGGCGAATATATTCAACGTAATCCTGGGATGTTTGCTCTACCAGGGTATTTCGGCCACCACTCCCCCCGTAGCCAACGCTCTCTTCGCCGGCACAGAGTTGCCCGAAACCATACGCACCATCGTGCAAAACGGCGTGATCCTGTATGCCCTGACCCAGGTGAGAGGGGGAAAAAGAAAGTGAAAAACATGCAGCTTTCTAAAGTGAAGGAATTTGTTCTGGACAACATCGTGGTCATTCTCTTTGCTTTTCTGGTGATTTTCGGCATCAGCGTCTCCGGCGGCGGCATGACAGGCAACTACTCCATCTACTTTCAAACCTTCTTCACCGATCTTCTGGTGCGTATCTTCCGCAACAGCTTCCTTGTCATGTCCCTGGTGATTCCGGTCATCGCGGGGCTTGGGTTGAACTTTGGCATCGTGGTGGGGGCCATCGCGGGCCAAACCGCCCTGATCTTCTTGCGGTACCAGGGGCACTATTACCCCGAGTTGGGCGGCATCAACGGATTTTTGCTGGGCCTGCTCTTGGCGCTGCCCCTGGCGATTTTGTTCGGCTGGCTTACGGGTAAGCTGTATAACAAAGTCCGGGGCCAGGAGATGATCGCGGGCCTGATCGTCAGCTATTTTGCTGCGGGGTTGTACAACTTTGTGTTTATGTTCGCTACAGGGTACATCATCCCCGTGGACGGTTTGAACCCCATCATCATCCCCGAAAACTCCCAGGGCATAGCTGCCGGTGTCCGCATGACGATGGACATGGGCACCATCCGCAACTCCATTGACAACCTGATCCAGATACCCTTCCTGTCCCTGGTGCTGGTGTTGGCCGTCGGGATGATGTGTTACTTTGTGTACAAGCATCTGCGTGTATTTATCAAAACCAAAGAGGCGCTGGCAGTGCCTGTGATAAGCCTAGTGTTTATCATTGCGTTGGTTGTGGTGGGCGCGCTGAATGTGGGGGGCCACACTTCCGCCATCCTTGGCCTGCTGGGCATCGTATGCCTCCTGGGGCTGCTGGTCTATTTTTCGGTGGATCATAAGCGAAAGAATCCCGGCCATATACAGATAGGCAAAGCGGCAGTAACCTTTGCTTGCGTTGCAGCCGCCGCCCTCTCTTTGTGGGCTTCCTACAACATCATCTTTGAAACAGGCCTCACCCGCCCCACAGTGGGCAAGGCGCCCGTGGTGACCGCCCTGCTTAGCGTGGCCCTGTTCCTGCTGACCAGTTACCTGATGAAAACCAAGTTGGGGCAGGATTTCCGCGCTGTGGGCCAGAATCAGCATATCGCGGAGGTGTCGGGCATCAATGTCAGCCGCACCCGCATTATCGCCACCATCTTGTCCACCGTATTCGCCGCGTGGGGTATGATCATCTACCTGCAGAACATGGGCACGATGAGCGTATACGAAAGCCACCGGAACATCGGCCTCTTCGCCGTGGCCTCCATCCTGGTGGGCGGCGCCTCCACATCCCGCGCAAGCCTGCGAAACGTGATTGTGGGCGTGATCCTGTTTAACGCGATGGCTATCGTGGCTCCCGATATTGGCAGGTATACCTTTGGCGACGCCGTGATGGGCGAGTACTTCCGCTCCTTTATGCAGTACGCCGCCATCGGCCTTGCCCTGGGCCTGTACGTGTGGCGCGCAAGGAAAGCCAGCCAAAGCCAGAATACGTTATAAAAAGCATCGCTATACTAAGGTTACGCCATCGGGTGGGAGGCGTCCTCGTGCAACAGATTACCAGCCTGCAGAACCCGCGTATCCAAGCGTTACGTGCCCTGCAAGACAAAAAGCGCCGCCAAGGGTCAGGGCGCTTTTTGGTTGAAGGCGGAAAAATCGTGGAAGAAGCCCTTGCCCATACCGTGGTCCACACGGTGGTGGTAGAAGAAGGAAAAATTGAGCATTTTGCGAAGCTGCTGGAAGCGTTCCACGCAGCCAATGTGCAGGTGATCCTGTCGCCACGGCATGTGCTGGAAGCCCTTTGCGATACCAAGACGCCCCAGGGTATCGTAGCCGAGGCGGACATGCCGGTCCAGCGCATGGCGTCCGGATATCTTGTAGCCATGGACGGCGTGCAAGACCCCGGCAATGTGGGAGCTATCCTCCGCACCGCCGACGCCGCCGGATTCGACGGCGCGCTGCTGGGCCCCACTTGCGCTGATCCCTTCGGGGCTAAAGCCCTCCGGGCGAGCATGGGGTCGGTCTTCCGGGTGCCGGTGCTTCAAACGGAAGGGTTTGCCGACAAGCTTGCTGTTTTGCGGGAAGATGGATACGCAGTGCTCAGCAGCCAGTTGGATGGGCAGGACTTTTTTGCAAGAGGCTCCTTGCCGCCCAAGCTGGCGCTGGTGATCGGCAGCGAAGCCGAGGGCGTGTCCGCCCAGGTATCGGGCCTGGCCACCCATCGCTTGCGCTTGCCCATGAAGGGCGGCGCGGAATCCCTGAACGCGGCGGTGGCGGCGGGCGTGATGTTGTATGATTTGGCGCGTGAGAGGGGATAGTTACGAGTTACGAGTTATAAGTTACGAGTTACAAGAGGCTACGGCCAGCCATGCTGCTTACTTCGTATCTTCTTGTAACTTGTAACTCGTAACTTGTAACTAAAAAGGAGGAGCCCATGAGCGTAACCCTTGCCGACGTCATTCGCGCCAAGCAGGCGCTGCTGGGCGTCGTCCACAAGACCGACCTGGTGCCTTCCCAGGTGCTCAGCGGCGAGGGGCGAGAGGTGTACCTCAAGTCCGAATCCCTTCAGCAAACCGGCTCCTTTAAGGCCCGGGGCGCCCATGTGCGCATCGCCGGGTTGAGCGAGGAGGAGCGTGCCCGTGGGGTGATCGCGGGTTCGGCGGGCAATCATGCCCAGGGAGTGGCGCTGGCGGCGCGGCACTTTGGCGTGCGGGCCACCATCGTGATGCCCGAGGGCGCGCCCCTGGCGAAGGTTGCGGCTACACGGGCGCTAGGGGCCAAGGTGGTTCTTCACGGCGACGGCTACGACGCCGCTTACAAACACGCCCTGTCCCTGCAACAGGAGACCGGCGCGGTGTACATCCATCCTTTCAGTGATCCCCTGGTGATCGCGGGCCAGGGAACCGTAGGCCTCGAAATTTTAGAGGATCTGCCCCAGGTTGATACCGTGGTGGCGCCGGTGGGCGGCGGCGGGCTGATCGCGGGCATCGCGGTGGCGGTAAAGGCCATGCGCCCCCAGACCCGCATCATAGGTGTGGAGGCCAGCGGGGCAGCCAGCATGAAGGCTTCGCTCCAGGCCGGGCGGGTCACCACGCTGGAGCGCACCAACACCATCGCAGACGGCATCGCGGTGAAGACGCCGGGGGAAGAAGCCTTCGCCATCTGCCGGGAGTTGGTGGACGAGATCGTGACCGTGGACGACGATGAGATCGCCCAAACCATCCTATTTTTGCTGGAACGCTGCAAGATCGTGACCGAGGGCGCCGGAGCGGTGGCGGTGGCAGCCGTCATGGGCGGCAAGTTTGATTGCCGGGGCAAGGTGGCGGCTGTACTATCCGGCGGCAATATCGACGTCACCATGATCTCCAATATCATCGACAAGGGTCTGCTCAAGGCGGGCCGCCGGGCTAAGATTCACACGTTGATTGAGGACAAGCCCGGCCGCCTGAGCCGGGTGCTCAAGGTGGTGTCCGACGGCGGGGCCAACGTGGTGTCCGTGCAGCACGACCGGGCCCACCCAGAGGCGGGCATCGGCCACGCGCTGCTGGAGTTGGTGCTGGAGACCCAGGACAGGGAGCATGTGGGCCGGGTGATTCAGGCCCTGGAGGGCCAGGGTTTTCGCATTTCGTGAAACATATCGAAGGGATTAGCTAAGCATATGAGCAGAAACACCTACGACCTGACCGAGGGCGGCATCCTGCGCAAGCTGTTGCTGGTGGCCGTGCCCATCATGGCTACTTCCTTTATGCAGATGGCCTACAACCTGACCGACATGTTTTGGCTGGGCCAGGGCGTAAGCAGCGAAGCCGTGGCGGCGTCGGGCAGCGCGGGCATGTATCTTTGGCTGTCCATGGCGTTTATGCTGATAGGGCGATTGGGCGCCGAGATCGGCGTATCCCAAAGCCTTGGCCGCAAGGATGGGGCGGCCGCGCGAGGTTATGCGGAAAACGCCATCTTTTTGGGATTGGCTCTGGGCTTAGCTTATGGGCTGACGCTGATGCTGGCTAGCAAGCCCCTGATCAGCGTGTATGCCATCCAGGAGGCCAGCTTGGCTGGCAGCGCGGAAGCGTATTTGGCCATCGTGGGCGCGGGCGTTCCCTTTCAGTTTGTGAGCGCCGCCATCACCGGCATCTTCAACGGCTCGGGAAATTCGAGGCTCTCCTTCTGGGCTAACGCTGCGGGCCTGGCCCTGAACATGATCCTGGATCCCATTTTGATTCTGGTGGCGGGATGGGGCATCGTGGGCGCGGCGGCGGGTACGGTGTTCTGCCAGGCTGTGGTATGCGCGCTGTTTGTGGTGTTCCTCAAGCGGCACAAAAAGCGGCCCTTCCAGGCTTTCTCCCTGCGGATCAAACCCCAATGGAAGCCCACGGCCCAGATCCTCAAGTGGAGCGTGCCCGTGGGCCTGGAGAGCGGGTTCTTTACGTTGCTCACCATGGCCACCACCCGCTTGGTGGCCGGATTTGGCGGGGAGGCCTTGGCGGTGTCCCGGGTGGGTTCCCAGATCGAATCCCTGTCCTGGCTGATTGGCGGCGGGTTCGGCAGCGCCGTCACCGCCTTTGTGGGGCAGAACTATGGCGCGGGCAAGTGGTCCCGTGTGCATCGCGGGTATGGGATGGCGGTATGGTCCATGATAGCCTGGGGCGCCCTGGTGACCGCCCTGATGTTCTTTGGCGGCAGGCAACTCTACGCCGCCTTTTTGCGGGAGCCGGAAATTCACGAGATGGGGGCGGTGTACCTGCGGATACTGGCCCTTTCCCAGCTGGCTATGTGTCTGGAGGGTATATCCGCCAGCGCCTTCCGGGGCGTTGGAAAGACCGTGCCGCCCGCCGTGATCTCCATCGTGTGCAACGTGCTGCGGGTGCCGCTGGCATACTTCTTGTCTACCACGGAGTTGGGGCTTAACGGCGTTTGGTGGGCGTTGTGTATAGGCTCGGGTGCGCGTGGTCTACTGATACTCATCTGGTACCTGCTCCACGCACGAACCCAGCCCAAAGCTGATGTGCCTGTTGCAATAGAGGCCGCGTTATGAAGGGAACAGCATATGCCCTGGGTTTGCTGAAGCAATACAAATATGTTGTGGTGTTTGCCCGCCATCAAAATCGCTGGGTATTTTGCCGCCATGCCGCCCGAACCACCTGGGAATCACCCGGCGGCCATGTCGAATCCGGCGAGACCCCGGAGCAGGCGGCGCGGCGCGAGTTGCAAGAAGAAACCGGCGCCCTGCGATTTACGCTGACGCCGGTGTGTGATTACTGGGCCTGCATGGAGCCTCACGAGGTGCAATACGAATGCGAACGCGTCACCCATGACAACGGCCAGGTGTTTCTGGCGGAGATCGAAGCGCTGGGTCCGTTGCCGCCGGTTAGCGAGATGGGGGAGGTTGCGCTCTTCGACGATCTGCCCCAGCGCTTAACGTACCCGGATATCGCGCGGGAAATCTTTCCGCGGGCGCTTAGCGCACTTCGCTCCAAATCCCCATGTACTTTTGCGTAGCTTCTTTGTTGTACATAAAGGGCTCGCAGCGGGCCAGTTCCTCGGCGGATGGGAACATGATGGGATTGCTGGCGAATTCTTCCCACACGATAAACACCGGCGAGGTATACCCTGTCGCCGTCATGTTGCGGATGGCGATGTGTGGGCTGCACATAAAATTGATGAAGTTATGCGCCGCCTCCAGGCGCTCCGTGCCCTTCACGATCACAAACCCGTCCACCCACTTGTTGGAGCCCTCCCTGGGGATCACATAGGCCAGGTTGGGGTTCTGGTCCACGGCGGTCTTGGCGTCGCCGGAGTAGACGAGCGCCAGCGTGCCTTCATCCGCGATCATGCTGTCGCGGATCAACTCGCTTTCGTAGCGCACCAACTGGCGTTGGGACAGCAGTGATGCTTTGGCTTGCGCCAACTCGGCGTCGTCGTTGGAATTAACGCTGAAGCCGTGCATTTTCAGGGCTAAGCCCACGACGTCGCGCATGGAATCCCACATCCAAATCCTGCCCCTGTACTGGGTGTCCCACAGCGCGGCCCAGCTGTCCACGGGGACGGGCACCATCCGCTTGTTGTACAGGATGCCCAGCGTGCCCACCATGTAGGGCACCACGTACTCGTTGGCCGGGTCATACGCGGGGTTGAGGTATTCAGGCGCGATGAATGCCATATTGGGAATCTTGGCCGGGTCAATTTTCTCCAACAATCCCTCTTGAATGAGACGGTCGATGGCGTAATCAGAAGGTATCAGCACGTCGAACGCCTTGGGATCCCTGGCGATCCGGTCATACATCTCTTCGTTGCTGTCAAACTCCTCATAGATCACCTGAACGCCAAATGCCTTCTCAAAGTCGGCGAGGATTGTGCGGTCTATGTATTCGGCGGCATTGTATACCCGCAGCGTCTGGGGCGTGCCGCCCGCAACCGCGATGCCGGCTCCGCCAAACCCGGCGGCGATGACCAGTGCCAGGGTGAATAAAATCAATTGTTTTATGGGTTTTCGCACTTTGCAACCATTCCTTTCTGCGCAAACTGGATTGCTTGGTTTTTTATAACACAATAGCATTTTCCAGCCGCACGATTTCCTTTTCGCCAGCCTCGGCGAGGGATCTGAACTGCGCGACGGTCTCTTGCATCTTGGGCAGCGCCTGGCGCTTAAACGCTGCGATGTCGTCCAGCGCGGACAGCGCGTCCTGGAAGGCTTGCTTGAGCACATCGGGCGATACGGCGGTTTGTGTCGCCTGCTTTTGGATGGCCGCGCCCTGCTCTTTGAGCATGCGGCTGGTCGCGGCGATCACGTTGCTGGTGGTCTCATTGAGCAGCTCGATCTTGCGCAGCACGATCTTTTGATTGTACAGCGCGCTGGCCACCATCACAGCGGTGCGCAGCGCGGTGACGGTTACGGTCTTGGCTCTATCAACGCCGCGCATCAGCTCTTTGTTGTTGCGCTTGATCACTTCCATGGCGATGATGCCCTGGTGGTTCACTACCTGCATTTGCTGCATGTCCATGATACGCTGGCGCAGGGGAAAGAGCACTTCTTCCGTGGCGAAGCGTATCTTCTCTTCACAGGCTTCGCCGTCTGCTTCGCCGCCCGCCTGCGCACGCTCGATCAAGCCGGTGATGTTCTCGTCGAGGGCCATGCCCAGCGCAAGCTCTACGTTAAGCTTTTTGCTGATCTCGCGCAACGCGTCCTCTTCCAGATCAAGGGTGGTATTGTCGTTTTTGAGCGTAGCTTTGCCCTTGTCGAGGGATACCAGTATGTCCTGGATCACGGCGTCCGCCCGTGTATACCGATCAAAATAGCGGCGGATGGGGTTAAACAACTTGCCTAGCGCCCCTTCCTTCGTGAAGTCCAGCACCGACGGGTCTAGATTTTTGATCTCCCTGTGCAGGTCGGCTAAGCTGTTGGACACCACGCCCCCGTCCTCACCGCCTTTGGAAAGATTGCCCACTGTGGTTTGCAAAAGCGTATTTTTGCGGGAGGCGCTTTGCAATACCTCCATCGCGAAGTCGTCCATCGATTGGATGATTCTGCGCCTTTCCTCTACCTGCTCCATGTCCAGGGCCATGATCTCGCTCGCGTTTTCCGCGGCCTGTTTCGCAATCGCGCAAACCTCGGCCTCCGCGGGCTTAACTTCGGTTTCGACCTCTTTCCTCAGGTCTTCCGTATTGACAATCGCCATTTCCATTACGAAGCCCCCTTTCATTTTTACATTTGCGCGTTGAACAAACTTTGCAGCTTATAGATCACATCGTCGGTATCCGCGTTCATCGTAATCGCTTCGTTGATGGCCGATACGCTTTCCAGTATCTCGATATCCGCCTCATAGCCGATGGTATAAATCGGGATTCTCAACGCTCGGATCAGATCCTCTACTTCCCTAAACTCGTAGCCCCGGTTGGTCTCGCCGTCGGTGAGCACAAAGAGCATCAGTTTGGTGTTGGGGTTCCGGGCCTGTGCGTCCATCAGCATTTTTTGGGCGACCACGATGGCGTCAAACATGGCTGTCCCGCCACCGGCGCGCATCGACTTCACCGCGTTGGAGAAATACGATTTTTGGTCCTGATCGAACTTGGCGATGGGCAGCGCGACGCTTACGGTATCCGAGAAGGTGACCAGCCCCACGTTCGTGTTCATATCAATGAATGTAGCGGCCCGGTTGAGGCTTGCCTTGAGCTTTAGCAACGGCGACCCCTCCATGCTGCCGGAGACGTCCGCTACGAACACGGCGGTTAGGTCGCTGCTGCCGTTCTTTTCTTTTTTCCAAGCCTCTTGCGCCTGTAAGATCGTGGTTCCGTCCGGCTTTGTCTGCGTCAGGACGTAATCATCCAGCCCGTAGAATCCCCTGTCCTTCGCTGCTTTCTGCGAATCCTCTGTTAGGCAAAACGCGGCGAATGCTTCGGCGATCTGTTTCTTGACCGGGGACAGCTCGCCGATTGCATAGAGCGGATGATCGTGACGGACGCCAAAGGGTATGAATTTGTAGGCCGACACCAGCTCGGGAGAGGTGGTGTATAATTGGTAATCGGTCACAAAGCCGTCCAGCGCGCCGCCCTGCGCGGAGTTCCTTAGTTGCGACACGTTATACGAAACATAACGAATGTTGTCTTGGAACGTGCGCAACTGCGAGATGGACCCGTCGCCCAGCGGATTCCTCTCGTCGAAGGTAAAGAGCGCCGTTAGTACAAAGTTCAGGCCCTCCGAGCTGCTTAGGGGGTTGGTGTAACCGATCTGCACTTCGCCGCTCAGGATGGAATCGATGATGGTTTTTGCGCTGAGCGAACCGTGCTTTGCCGTCATCTCATCGTACTTTTTATTGTATAGCGCCACGCCCGCTACGTTGCCCGCCACCCGCTCGGCAATCAGGTGGGCGTTTACGCCCTTGCTGATGAGCATGTCGCCCCAGAGCTGGGTGGAGGGCGCGTACACGTCGGGTTTGTATTTATCGGCGGCGATGAAGTCCGCGCCCAGTCCGCTGGGCACGGCGCGTATACCCACAGACACCGGGTTTCCGTCGATCTCCGCGCCACTCTGATTGAACCTTTCGGCGGCATCGGCCATCCAGCTGTCCGCGCCCGCTTTTTCGGTACATGCGTATACGGTAAGGAAGTGTGCGGTGGCGGGATTGACCACAAAGGGATACTCCGACAGATCGGGCAGCACCGTCACCGCTTCGTCATAGATAAAGGCTTCGTCTTTTCTGGGGTTAAGCGTGTCGACTCTTAATCTGCCATACAGTTGGTTCAGTTTTTTCAGCGAGGTTTCGGCGCTGATCGCGTCTTGGCTCTTGCCCCAGTCCCGGGTGGCCGAGACCACGGCGAAGATCAGCCCGAAAACAACAATGGCAATCAATCCAAGCTTGACAGAGTTGGTTTTCGATTTCCTCAATGTTTTACCCTCCCTACATACTATTTATCTGTATAAACTCGCGTTCTTGATCATCTGATCCATTTCCACCACCGCGGGAAGATTTTGCACATCGCCGCCTTCCAGGCTGTTGTAGCGCGAGATTTCGAGCAGCATTTTGTCCATCTTGAGCAGAATGTCCTCGTTGGCGTGGGTGGCGCTCTTTACAAAAGAGATGTAGTCATTGTAGATGTCCATCTTCGCCTGGGCCTGTGGGCTGTTTGGCGTGCCTTGGCGGCGCATGGCCTGGTAGTCGGCCATGTCAAACGCCGAGATTTTGTTGAGGATGCTGCGCATGTTCATATATACGACCTGCTCCACTTCCTGTAGCACGCCGTTGAATTTTTGGAAACTCATCTCGCCGGCAGAAAATTTTTGCAACAGGATCTCCCGGATCGTATTGTGTTTGCGCCTGAATCGCCCGGCTTGGTCGATATTTTGGCGAATATCGTTGGCAAATACGTCCCCACTGCGAATGGCCTCTTGAAAGACCGGAACGCAGCCTTCCAGTGATTGGATGCTCTGTGCAAGCAGGCGCGTATCCTTTTGGGCCAGTATGCGAGAATTCCCCCGCACAAACACGAGCGCGCTCACCAGGAGGGCGCCCCATGCCACGCCAACGGAAAGCGTGTCGCCATCCGTCAAGCTCAAGCCCAAAAAAGGCTGCGCGAACAGCACGATATTCACCAAGACGATCGCGGTATTGAGTATGAATAATCTCTTTTTCCTTTTTGAACTCATGGGCTTTTCCCTCCTTTTATACGTCTATTATGACATGTGCGTTTCCTGTGTGTCAACTGCTCATGCCCCGTCATTTTCCACTTTCCACTTTCAATTGTCCATTTTCCCTGAAATATCCCTCGCTACCTTGATGCCCGTCACCGAGGCCTGCATCAGCCCCCTGGTGATGCCCGCGCCGTCGCCGATGGCATACAGGCCGGACACCTCGGTTTCAAACCGGTTGTCTACCAGCACCTTGGAGGAATAGAACTTTACTTCCACGCCGTACAGCAGCGTGTTTTTGCTGAACAGGCCCGGCGCGATGTTGTCAAAGGCGCGCAGCGTTTCGATGATGGAGGTGAGATGGCGCGGGGGCAGCACGAAGGACAGGTCGCCGGGTACGGCGGTGGCCAGGGTAGGCCGGGTAGTGGAGCGAGCCAGCCGGGCGGGTGTGGTGCGTCGGCCCCGCAGCAGATCGCCCAGACGCTGTACCATGATGGGCCCGCCGGTGAGCATATTGCCCAGTTGAGCGATGTAGCGGCCGTATTCGATGGGCTGGTCAAAAGGTTCGGTAAAGCGGGTGGACACCAGCACGGCGAAATTGGTATAGCCGGTGCGCAGGCTTGGATCTCCGTAGCTGTGGCCGTTCACCACCGCGATGCCGCCTTCGTAATGCTCTTCGGACACCACGCCGCCGGGGTTCATACAAAAGGTGCGCACTTTATTTTCGTAGGTGTCGGCGTGATACACCAGCTTGGCTTCGTACAGGTGTTCGGTGAGGTGATCCATAATGATGTTGGGCACTTCCACCCGCACGCCGATGTCCACCTCGTTGTTGCGGGTTTGCAGGCCCATCCGGGGAATCTGCTGGGAGAGCCAGGCCGCGCCTCCCCGGCCCGGCGCGGCGATGATGTAGGGCGCGTATACGGTCGTGGCTTCGCCTTTCTGCGGCTGCAGGCGGACGCCGGTGGCCTTGCCGTTCTCCACCAGGATATCCAGGGCCTCAGTGCGCTCTAAAAAAATGGTGTGGGTATTGCCCATCAGGTGGTCGTGCATGGCGGAGAGCACGCCCCCAGCCTTTTCGGTGCCCAGGTGCCGCACCGGGCAGGGGATGAGCTGGATGTTGTGGCGCTGGGCCTGGCAAGCGATCTCGGATACCCGTTGGTTGTCCAGCCCGTGCACGGCGTCGGGCGCGCCGAAGCGCAGGTAGATGCGGTCCGCGTCCCGGATGAGGGCCTGAGCTTCTTGCTGGCCCAGGTAATCGGTGATGTGGCCGCCCACCTCGTCGGACAGGGACAGTTTGCCGTCGGAAAAGGCGCCCGCGCCGGCCCAGCCGTGCATGATGGCGCAAGGCGTGCAGTTGGCGCAGGCGCCGGTGGACCGTGCCGGGCAGGTGCGCTTGACAATGGCCCGGCCGGTGTCGATCATAAGTACGTGGGCTTGCGGCTGTAGCGAGGTCAGCTCCAGCGCGGTAAAGATGCCGGCGGGGCCGGCGCCTATGATGATAGCGTCGTATCGATTTTGATTGGGCATGTTCAAACCCTCCCAGACAGATTGAAAGCCCCTGCGCGGGGCCTGTGAACGAGGGAACTATAGCATATTGGGGTGAGTAAGTCAAGAAAACGTTATGTTTTGGTTCTTTGTTTGTCTTTCCATTTGATTTGAAATGTGGTACAATGTTAGCACAACGTGCACCAAATGAAAGGAGCAATCAAAAATGAGCCAGGAAAGAATCACTTTCCGTACCGATAGTTTGGACAAGAGCCAGTTTGAGCAGCTGGTTACCGCATTGGGATTAACGACTTCCAGTGCGCTTAACCTCTACATAAAGACCGCTATTCGTGAGCAAAGATTGCCTATCGATCTGGCGCTGGATTCGCCGATCGGCGATACTTCTGCGGCGGAGCGAACTGAAATCAGCCGTATTTTGCGGGAGAGAACGCAAATTGCAAACGATCCGGGCACCCGGTGGCTTACCAGTGAGCAGGTGCGGGAATCATTGGGGATATAGCGCATGAACTATAAAATACGATGGCTTCCCCAAGCAAGTCAGGATTTGCATGAGGTTAGGGATTACCTCGACAAAGAGGCTCCTGACGCGGCAAGCGAGATCGTCAGAAACATCTATGAGTCCATTAACAATTTGGTTTTTATGCCCTATCGATGCAGGATTGATTACGACAATCCAGAATACCGGTGCTTGGTGATTCTAGAGAGTTACCTCGCCTTTTATCGAGTGATCGGTGAAATTGTAGAAATCAACTATGTCCGGCATGCTTCCAGAGATAACAAGGGACTGAATTGATCACCTCTCCCGATAATACGCCAACAGCAGCGCCATCAAATCATCTCGCTGGCCGGTTGCGCCGGTCTTAAAAGCAAAGGTTTGCAGGTACCGCTCGTTGGTAAGATTCACAAGCCCGGCCATCGGCGTGTCAAAACGTTTCCAATAGTCGATCTGCCGGGCGTAGTCCTGGGCGATGCCCGCAGAAAAACGGGCGCACAGCCTGTGGTACGCGTCCGGGTCGGCTTCGCTGAGAGATAGGGCGGCGTAGCGCAACATGGTCAGTGTGCCGCTGTAGGCGATGGAGGGGTCGCTTGAGGCCATGCAAGCCAGGTAGGCCACAAAATCCGCCTCTGCCTCCCGTGCGATCCCCCGCTGGTGAGCGACTTCATGGGCAGCGGTATGGGCCAGTTGGGATGCCGGTATACCGGAGTTGAGCAAAGCTTCGCCGGTAAAGGGGATGAAGATACCCATGATCCGCATCTGACTGAAGGCTTCGCCTAGGGAAGCGCGCTTGGGCGGCGCATACTTCCCGGCTAGGAAGGGGTACTCTCCGGCCAGTGCGTCATATGCGATGGGAACATTAGTTAGCAGATCATCCAGCGCGCCGGGTAAGGCAAATGCGCCCTGAGCATCCTCGGACGCTTGGGCGCGCAAGGCCAGGGCGTCTTGCAGCAGGGTATCGCATAGGGCGGAGAGCTCGGCTTTGTTGGCGGGCCTCAGCTGCAAATCCGCCGCGTCGGCAAAAGGGAGGCGGGCGAAGTGCAGCCCCCAGCTCAGCACAAATACCGCGTACAACGCGCCCGATGCGCATATCAAACGATACAGGCAGCGCAGCAGCGGCTTGGCGCTCAGCCGCAAGACCGATTGGGCCGCACGGATCAGCAGCATCCCCCCGGCGCATACGATCAAGGCGACCGACAGTTTTTCAGCCACCGCGCTTTCAAACAACCCGGCCAGCTGGCTCAATCGCGTAGCCCAGAGCGGATAGAGCCGCCGGGAGAACCATGCCTCCACGATCTGGGGATGGCGCACGAAAACGCGTAAGGCCAGCAGAGCCAGCGGCGCGGGCAACAAACAGAGCAAGCGTTTGCTCCAGCGCACGATGCCCCCCATGGCCGCTCACCTCCATGACCTATTGCATGCCATCAGTATAGGCAGGCATACATGGCTTCACAATACGCCAAATGATGGGCAAGCTTGCGGGTTGGAAACAAACGGCGTATACTGAAGTGCAAAGCGAAGGCTCCACGATGGGTCCCGGGGCCTTGTTTGTAAAAATTACGTGGGGGAATCGCGTTGAAGTTGGGCCTAACCACGGCGGCGTACTATGGGCGCATGGAAACCGAGGAGGCGGGGGGCCTGCTGGCCACCATGGGCCTGGACTGCTGTGAGGTTTTTTTGGAATGCCCCAGCGAGTACACCGCTGAATTCGGGGCGCTGGTTCGGCGGGAGCTGGGTGATCTGCCCGCCCACTCGGTGCATCCCAAGGGCACGCAGTTTGAAGACGGGCTTTTTGGCAGATCGCCCCGGCAGCGGGCTGACGCGCTGCGCACCTTTGAAGGGGTGCTGGCGGCGGGGCGTGGGGTGGGCGCCGATATGTACGTGTTCCATGGCATAGGCGATCTGTTCCGCCGTGGCGCCGGGCCTAATATGCAACTCCACGCCGGGTTGGTGCGGGAGCTTTGCCAGGGCGCGCGGAGGTACGGCATGCGCCTGGCCTGGGAGAATGTGTGGTGGTGCCAGATGGCCAGGCCTCATCATGTGGCCATGGTGCGCGACGCGGTTCCCGAGGTGGGTTTTGTGCTGGACATCAAGCAGGCGATGCATGCAGGGGTTGATCCGCTGGATTTTTTGCTGGTGATGGGCGACCGCTTGCTAAACGTGCATGTGTGCGATATGGACGCCAACGGCGCGGTTTGCCTGCCGGGGCGGGGCGTGGTTGACTTTGCGGCGTTTTTCCAAGCGCTGCGCGATCACGGGTACAGGGGGCCGGTGATATTGGAGCCCTACGCGCATCTGTTTGAGCGGCAGAGCGAGATTGAGGACGCGCTGGCGGTGCTGCGCGGGGCGATGGGGTGCAATATTCTTTTGTGTTGATGTCGAAAAAACAAGAGCCTTAATCAGCAAAAACGCACATTTTGTTGAATTATTCATGCTTTTTTCTTATGATTCTACAAAATGTTATCATTGCTTTTTTGCAAGAAAATCTGTATAATAAAAGCAGGTGGAGAGATTCCTACAAGGTGGATGAGTTTTGCCCCGTGACTATGTGTACGGGGAGGTGAGGCCGGAATGACAGCCGAAACGTTTTACACGCTAAGCGCCGTCTTCTCGGTACTGAACCTTCTGATCGCAGTAGCAATGCTCTGTAAGAAGAAGTAAGCAAAACCGCCTGTAGCGACCACTACGGGCGGTTTCTGCTTTTGGCTTGGCTCGCACGGGGTGCGATCCACCTTGGAAGAAGTCGATCTCTCCACCTGCATTCTACTATATTTTTGCGTAAAACACAAGTAAGTTTTCATCATTTTCCATCCAAATACTTCTCAAACTTCGCCGGGCCAAATATCTCGTTGGTCACAAACTTGCCGTTATCAAAGAAGCTATAGGTGGTAAAGGGAGTGGGCGCGCTTTGCGCTTGCTCCTTTGTTTCGATTTTGATGAGCTTTACCTTCATCCCCCTTTTAGCGGCCAACTCCTGGAGGAGGGGGGCGTACTTGTCGGTATGGGGGCATTGGTTTGTGTAATATAATGCCATGCCCTTTTCATCGATGTTGGGTTGTTTGGCGCAATCCTTGAACTGCGGAACGGGCGCAACCGTATCAAAGGGCAGATAATACAGCACAAAGTAGGGCGGCGCGGTGTCCGCCGTCAGGAACCCCTTGTGTTTCAAATAACCGGGATCGGGAAGGTAGCTTCTTTTTTTGTCGGACGCCACGACGGTCAGCCCTCGCTTGCCTTTGGCTCTTGCGTCTTCCATGCATTGGGCTAAGAGCGCATTGGCAAAACCCTTGCCCTGGAACTGGCCCGATACCCACAGGCAGTTGATGTGCATGTAGCCGTCGGCCGCAAGGGGACACCAGGCGTTTTCGGCGGGGATGTATTCGATCAGCACCTTGCCGCGCTCGTCCAGCCGCCGGAACACCAGGCCGTCGGCAAAGGCGGCTTTCATCCACGCCTTTTTGGAGGAGACGCAGGTTTCGCCTTTTTTATCGGAAATGGCGCAGCAAATGTGTTCATGATCGATGTTGTCTTGATTGATGGTGATGATGTTCATGGCAGCTTTCTCCTTTATGTGTTTCGGAAATCATCAGCTTGCGCGTGATTGCGCCTTGCTACCAGCCGGTTCCAGCGCATGATTTCATTGTTGTGGGTTGAATCGTACTTGTCCATGATTTTTGCCCATTGTTTTGTGACGCGAACGCCGTCGCCATCCAAATCGTCGCCCATTTCGATCGCGAACAATTTGGTTTTCTCAAAGTGCCAGCGCCACCAATCCAAGGAATGAAAATAATAGAAGTCGGGCCACCAATTTGCCTCTATTTCATCGGGAACTTTCCCGCCAAATTCCTTGTCTGGCCCCCATACCACAAGCCCAAACTGGCCTTCCGGCCGGAGCAGATGGGCCATGTGATCGATCAGATAATTGTCCGCCGTTCCGTACATCTGAAAGGAGTTGATGCAGACGATGGCGTCGAAAAAATTATTCGCATAAGGCAAGGCATGGGCTTCGCCGTGAATCGGGAAAACCAAGTTTTGCATACCAGCCGCGCAAATGCGTTTCCAATTGTCAGACGGGCTTATCCATAAATCATTTGCGAATACGGTAACGCCAAACTCCTTCGCCAGAAAAATGGAGGTCAGGGCTTTGCCGCAACCCATGTCGAGTATGCGCATACCCGGCTTGAGTTCCATCACACGGGACAGCGACTCTACAAGCCACAAGCATTGACAACCCATTTTGTTCTCGTACATCCATTCGGGATCGTACTTTGCCGCCAAGGGGTATTTTTTATCGACAATCAGGTTCATCTTTTCTTGATGTGTGGTCATCGAAGATGTCCTCCAAAGAATCAGATGAACCAAGTATACCATATAGAATCTGACAGCGTCGCGTCATATTTTATACGCCTTGCTCCATGCCCCAAAACCGCCTGCTGACTGCCTTGCGTATCATGTCCACCGGGATCACAGTGAAAGCCAGGCACATCGTCCAAGCCAAATCCCGCAAGCTAAGCTGCGCCACGCGGAACAGCGGGCCGCCCACAAACAGCATACCCACCTGGATCAGCAGCACCAAACCCATCACGGCGCTAAATAGCGGGTTCTGGCGCAGGTGGTGCAGCAGGTTCAGGCGGTGGGTGCGGGCATTGGCGGCGTTGTATATAGCCGCGAACATAAACAGGCCAAAGAAGGCGGTGAGCCGGTAGGCGGACCCGCTGCCCCCGGTGAGCCCGTAGCCGGTCACCAAAAACCACAGGCACAGGGCCATGGTGTACAGGCCGGTGCACAGGATCTGCCCGGCCATATAACGGTTGAGGATGGGCGCGTCCCGCCTCTTGGGCGGCTCGGCCATGTATTCGAATAACGGCGGCTCCCCGCTGAAGGCCAGGCCGGCCAGGGTATCCATCACCATGTTGATCCACAGCATCTGCAGCACGGTGATGGGCGTCTCCACGCCAAAGAAGGGCCCCAGCACCGCCAGCGCCACGGCGCATAGATTCACGGTGAGCTGAAAGATGATGAACTTACGGATGCTCTTGAAGATGGTGCGCCCGTACAAAATGGCCCTGCCGATGGAAGCGAAGTTGTTGTCCAGTATCACCACGTCTCCGGCCTCTTTGGCGATCTCCGCGCCGCTGCCCATGGCGAACCCCACGTCGGCCAGCTTGAGGGCGGGCGCGTCGTTGATGCCGTCGCCGGTCATGCCGGTGACCATGCCTGCCTGCTGGGCGACGCGCACCAGGCGGCTCTTGTCGCCGGGCAACGCTCGGGCCACCACCCGCAGTTTTTCTAGGGCGGCGGTGAGGGCACGGTCGTCCATGGCCGCCAGATCGCCCGAGGTTAGCGCCAAGTGGGTGGGATCGGACACCAGGCCGGTCTCCCGGGCGATGGCCATGGCGGTGTCGCGGCTGTCGCCGGTGATCATCACCACCTGCACCCCGGCTTGAACCACACGGGCCACGCCTTCGATCGCCTCGGGGCGCAGGGTGTCCCTCAGAGCTACCAAGCCGACCAAGGCCAGGTCACCGGGCAGCGCGCCACGCTGCGGGGCCTGGTCGCTCACTGCCAGGGCGATCAGCCGCGCCGCCTTGCCGCTCAGGGCTATGATTTGCTCCTCCAGCGCGGTTTGCTGGGGCTCCAGCAGGGGCAGGGTTTCACCCGAGGGGCCGATGTACCGGTTGCAGGCGGGCAGGATGCGGTCCGGTGCGCCCTTGGCAAACGCCTTGTTGAGCCTGCCGCTCGCCTTGGCCACCGAGTATTTGTGCGCCGAATCGAAGGGGGTGATGATCTGAGCGTGAAGCGCACCCCGCTCGATATCCATGCCGGTGGCGGCTTCCAGCAGCGCCCGGTCGGTGGCGTTGCCGCCGATAGCGCCGCCTTCTCCGATCACGGAAGCGTTGCCGCACACCATGCCCGCGTATACCAAAGCCCGCAGCTCCGGATGCTGGCCTAGCGCGGATAAATCTTGGTACTGTCGGCCCGCCCCGTCCACAAAGCCGTGAAATGCCAGCTGGCCCTGGGTGAGGGTGCCGGTTTTGTCGGTAAACAGCAGGTTGAGGCTGCCGGCGGTCTCGATGCCCACCAGCTTGCGTACCAGCACGTTGTCCCGCAGCATGCGCTTCATATTAGCGGAAAGCACCACGGTGATCATCATGGGCAAACCTTCGGGCACCGCCATGATGATCACCGACATGGCCAGCATCACGCAATGAACCAGCGTGCCCATCAGGTTCCCTGGCAACAACAGATCCAGCACAAGGCGGGGGAGGGAGAACCCGTTTTCCATCAGCAGCTTGTAGAATAGATACGAAAGCACCACCGCCACCGATCCCAAGTACCCGAACCGGGCGATGGATTTTGCCAAGCGGTTCAGGCGCAGGCGCATGGGGCTTTCCCGGGTGTCCTCCTGCACATCCAGGGCCAGCTTGCCGTAAAAGCTTTGGTCGCCTACCGCCAGCACGTGCATGGCGCCCTCGCCCCCGGTGATCACCGAACCCCGGAACAGCCGGTTCCGCGCGTCAAAGTCGTCGGCCCGGGTGGAGGCGCCGGCGGGATGCTTGTGAGCCTCCCGGCTCTCCCCATTCAGGGCGGACTGGTCGGCGTCCAGGGAGCCCTGCATCAGCATGCCGTCTGCGGGCACCCGGTCGCCGGGCTGTAACAGCACGATATCGCCCACCACGATGTCGTCGATGGGCGCCTCCCGCAGTTCGCCGTTGCGGCGCACTTTGCAGCGGATACGCGCCGCTTCGGCCTGCAATTTTTCAAAGGCGGATTCGTTGCCATATTCGGAAATGGTGGCCACCAGCGTGGCGATGAGGATGGCGGCGGCGATACCCGCGGGCTCGTACCAACTAAAGGACGCGCCAATCAAAAGCACCAAATTGACGCCCAAGGCCACCAGCAATATGCGGATGATGGGGTCGCCAAAGCTGGCCAGGTATTGCCGCCCAAAGGAGCGCCGGGCCCGGCGTGTGAGGGTGTTGGCGCCGTAGGTTTGGCGGGCGTGTTCCGCCTGGGCGTCGGTGAGGCCATCGGGGACTATCCACATATACAATCCCTCCTGCGTCACTGTATGGAGTGAGCGGGAGGGATAGAACGGGGGATCGGGATATGTTATCAGTGCCACATTGTAGGGGCGACCGCCCTCGGTCGCCCGCTCGTCCCCTAGTCGCTTCGGGGAATCGATGCCGCCTTAAACCGACGGGCGACCGAGGCGGTCGCCCCTACAGCCGCACGCAATGCAAAATTAATTATCTAAAATATTTGTCTTCAAACCATCTTGCGGGATTATCTCCAATATATTGTCTTATCATTCGATACTCGTCTTTGTCACGAATGATGTGGTCGTGAAATGATCGCTGCCACATTGAAAACCCAGCCCATTTGGTAACATAGGACTTGATGTTGCGGACAACGTGATGTAGGGGCGACCGCCCTCGGTCGCCCGCTTGTCCTCTGTTGCTCACCTCTGGGTGAAGTGCTACAATCATGTGTATGTGGTTGGGCATTATTACGTATTTGTCAATCATTACGCCATCTTTGCTTGCTTTTTGTATTGTTTCATTTACGCATATTCCCAATGGAGTCAAATCGACATACGGACGTCTGAGGGCGGTTGTTTCAGCAATTTTGCCAAATAATGCGTGCCCGTCTTTAACGCAAAGGGTGACAAAATAGCATCCTGTTTTTGAGTAATCATATCCTTGCAATCGCAGGCCTTTCCGCCTTGGTAATTCCTTTTGCATAAACCATTTCAACCTCTCTTCGCATCACTTTAGCACAACCCGCCCTCAAATTCCATTAATTTTGCGCGCAAGGCCCCTCACCCATTGCGGGGGATGTGGAAATGCGATACAATACTCCCGTGATGGAGGTTTGTGCCGATGAGCATCCGCAGCGCCGCAAAAGCGATCGTCGTTCATGAGGGGAAGGTACTGCTTAACAAGTGCCACAACCAAAGGATTGGCGGCTACTTTACGCTTCCGGGCGGCGGGCAACATCAGCACGAGACCTTTTACGAAGCCATACGCAGAGAGTGCTTGGAAGAGACAGGGTATGAGGTGAGGCCGGTTCGGTTTGCGGCCCTGTACGAAGAAATCCGCATGGATCCTGATATCAGGAGCGACCACCCGGATTATTCGCACATCGTGTATCATGTCTTTCTATGCGAGTTGGCAAGCGATGCCGTCCATCTGCCGACCGAGAAAGACAGCAGCCAGATATCCAGCGAGTGGATCGACGTGAGCGTATTGGCGGATGTTAGGCTGTTGCCAGCCGCCATCGGCAAAAACATGGCGGGCATTATACAGGGTACAATCCCACCCTTTTTGGGATCGGAACAAATAACTTTTGAGGGGAGCGACGGAGCATGCGTGTAAAAAAAGATTGGTGGAAGCGCCCATGGGCTTGGTGCGTGGCAGCGGCGCGGGAGACGGCCATGGGTTTACAGGATGCGGTGGCCCTTTTGCGGCGCGACCTGTGGAGGCCCCTGGCGCTCATCGCCGTGTTTTACTTTCTGCCCAGCATCTTGGCCTTTCTGATACCCCAAGCGTCGTCCTTTCTTTCCCTTGTGCAAACCTTTGTGTGCCTGCCGCTGTTCTTTGCCGCCCTGGCGCGGGTACAGCTGACCGCCCTGCGCGGTGAATCTGTGCCGGTGATTGGTACGGTGCGCGAGGTGGCGCGCCAGTGGCAAGACCTGCTGTTGCTGGCGTTGGTTGGCATGATGTTGGAGCGGGCGGGCGCCTTTATCGCTAGTACCGTGAGCCAATTGTTTCTTAGCCTGCTGGGTTTATTCACCTGGATTCCGTTGTTGGGCCCGGCGCTGGGCGCGGTTTTTTCCGCGCTGATCACCCTGTTTGGCTTATTTGTGATGCAACTGCTGGTCCAGGCCGTCTACTTTATTTGGCTCACCCGGGAGACGGAGCGGACCCCGGTGCTGCTCACCCTGTCCACCACCTGGATTTTTGTCAAAGCCCATGTGCGGAAACTTGTGGGCCTGTATGCCTGTTTTGCCGTGGCGCTGGGCGCGCTGATTTTGCTGCCTTTGGGAAGCGCGCGGCTATGGTTTTCCATGGCGCTGAACGTGCTGATCTGGCTGGTAGGCGCCAGTTATGCCGCCGCGCTGTATGCGGGCCGTGGAGGCGCAAAAGGGCGCGGAGACCATGCGCCGCCCCCAAACCTGCACGTGATGAAGCGCGCGAATGTTCCGGAAGAGGATTAATGCGAATCAAGAGTAGAAGCGACCAATGTGGGGATCCATGTAGGAGACGATGGCAATCGTCCCGATATAACGGGCGGATTGCCATCCGCCCCTACAAAAACGGCGAGGGTTGGGCGCATCTCCGTAGGGGCGGATTCCATATCCGCCCGATTAACAACGAAGGCGGATGAATGAACAGCATGGAACAACCGAGGAAACGGTCGCTGCGGGAGATGGCGACGCGGATCAAACGCATCGAGTTATTTGATTCCACTGGGCTGGAGGAAGGGACGCGCCGCAACTTGCTGCTGATCATCTACGCGGTGATGATCGGCCAAGTGAGCTTTTTTATCACCTCCGGCGCGGCCTGGACCGGCTACCTGCGCGAGGTGCTGCGGGCCGACGACTTTTTGCTGGGCATCCTGGCGGCGGTGCCGGTGGCGGCCAACACCGTACAAATTGTGATCGCCCATTGGATGCAGCGCTTTCAAAAGCGGCGCTTCTTCTTGATCTTCTTTGGGTTGCTGGGCAGGTTCTTTTGGATCCCCATCGCCCTGGTGCCCTATTTTGTGCCCGATAGCCAGCACAGCGCCCAGATGATGCTGGTATCGGTGTTTGTGGTGGCGGTGGCCGTGGGCAACAGCTTTGTCAACCTGGGGTACACCTCCCTGGTGGCGGACATCGTGCCCATGCGCATCCGAGGGCGTTACTTCTCGGCACGCCTGTCGGCTTCGCTGATCACCGGGCTGCTGGGCGGCCTGGGCGCGTCCTATCTGGTGGACACCCTGGGTACCACCGGTTACACCGTGGCGCTGATCGTGGCCGGCCTCACCGGCATGGGGGATATCGTGTGCTTTTTCTGGGTCAAATTCCCGCCCATGCATCAAGCAGAAGATAAAAAGCAATCCGGCATGTGGGCTTCCCTGCGCCAAGTGCTGGCGGATAAAAGCTTTATGCGGGTAGTGCTTTGTTTTACCTGCTGGGCTTTTGCGGTGAATATCGCCGTGCCGTTCTTTAACGTGCACATGCTGGAGAACCTGCGCATGTCCTACATCCGGATCACCACCATGAACCAGATCGCCGCCAACGTGGTGGCGCTGCTGCTGGTTCCCTTGTGGGGCAAACCCCTGGACCGCTTTGGCAACAAAGCCATCCTGCAGATGTGCTCCCGGGTGTGCATGCTCATCCCGGCGCTATGGCTGTTTGTGACGCCTAACAGCCTGTGGGTGATCCTGGTGATCAACTTTTTTAGCGGCGCGTTTTGGGCGCCAGTGGACATCTCCCAGCAAAACTTCTACTTTAACGCTTCTTCCGCCGAGAACCGGGCGATGTACGTGGCCGTGTTTTTTGCGGTGTTTAACCTATGCGGCGTAGCCCTGAGCAACACGGTGGGCGGGTACCTGGTGCAAAACGTGTTTGGCGACGTGGTGGCCGGGGCGCCCCTGCTGCAAAAATGGGGCTGGACAAAGTATCACCTGGTGTTTTTGCTCACCGTGCTGCTGCGGATTACCGTGGTGTTCGGGCTGTTTCCCCGGCTGCGCGAAGAGGGCGCCCAGTCATACCGGGCTGCATTACGCACCATGGGCGGCGAGTGGTACCGCGCCAGGGTTCGCTGGGTGCTGGGCGTGCGCGCCTTGATGGCGCGCAAGCGCTATCGGCGCGACCATGATCAGGAGGATGTATGAGAGGATATGATAGCGAAAAGGCGGCTGCGGACATCGCTTCCAAGTTGGACAGGAGCCGCTACCCGGAGTTTGCCGTCCAGTTGGACGGGCTGATCCGCCGTGCCGTGGAGTTGGACCTGGAGTTCATGCGGGAGTCCGGCGTGATGCGGGAGGACGGCTTGGCCGGTTCATCCTATTACGATGACGACGAGGCCTTTGAGTACATTGTGGAGGGCATCGCCCGGGAGCGCGGATGGGGCGAGGACAAGCTGGTGCGCCTGGGCGCCCTGATCGACGACTACATGGAGGGCCAGGAGCGCTACATGGAGGCCGCCGGCCTGTTGGAATGGGAGTAGGGGCGATTATTAATCGCCCGTCCGTCTCATGGGTGTTTGCGCGACGGCGGGCGATTGATAATCGCCCCTACAGGAACGGCAGGCTTGACCGTTGGAACGCGTGGGGCGTTTGCGCATAGGCTGTTTTGGCATAATGCGTATGGAGGCGAAAGTATGCGGCTCAATGGACGACAATGCTTGATCTGTGGGGAATTACACGGTGGAAATTTGCGTGTGGCGGGGTATGAGATCTGTGCGGGATGTGAGAGCGGGCTGGTTGCCGGACTGCCGGTGCAGGCGGCGTTGCCTGGTTTGCGTAGGTTGGCGGTGAAGGCTTGTTTAACCTGACTTAGGGGTTGAAGTGACCAAGGCAGGAATCCATGTAGGGGCGATTATTAATCGCCCGAAAAGGCTGGCGGGCGATTAATAATCGCCCCTACAAGAACGGCGGGCTTTCCAAACAACATAAAAAAGGGGGGCGAATGACCCTGGCTGCGAACCGGCAGGAAGGTGTTGTCATGGACAGCCCTCCGGAGTTGTACAAGGTGTCCCGCCCGCCCCGCCGGGTGTGGCCGGTGCGCTATCTGCTGGCAAAATGCGCGTCCTGCGGGATTGCGTTGCTAGTCATGGGCCTTTGTGTGGGTTATCTGCTGCTGCCCTCGGCTGTGAACGACGCTACCTCCCTGCTGCTTACGGCGGGCATCACCGGCATCTGCGGCACCGTGCTCCACGGCGCTGCAAAGCGCATCCTTTGTTTTGTTACGCCGCTGCGCTCCATGCGCACCCTGGCCCACTGCCTGCTGCAATCCATGCGGGACGCGGGCTTTTTGGTTACCGGGGAGTTCCGGCTCCTCGTCCAATCGCAAAAGGGCGAAATCGAATGCGCGGTGGAGGGCGGAACCCCGCCCGAACGGCGGGTGTTTGCCCACGCTCTCCACGAGATGCTTTCGCCCATCGATCACCCGCGCTATGTCTTCTTGCGGAAAGCTCAGGGCAAGAAACGGGGTGTGAGCGCCTTTGTGCAAAGCTACGCCTGCCCTCTGGCGATGAACGAATCCCATAACGCCGAGCTGCTGGCCTATCGCCTGAGCCAGGCTATGGGTAGCGTGGAGGCCATCGACACCCGCTACCCCGAGGGGCGCACGATTTTGCAATACTGCAAAGAATTTTCGTATATGAACAGAGGAGGAATAATGAAGTGATGACCCAGCGTCACCAGCGGCTGATTGAAGAGCATGGGCGGATTTTCGGGGAGGGCAAAGCGATTCGCCTAGTATCCGCGCCGGGCCGCATCGAGATCGGCGGAAACCACACCGATCACAACCGGGGCTGCGTGCTGGCCGCCGCCGTCAACTTGGATACCCTGGCGGCGGTATCGCCTACCGACGACGGAGCCATCACCGTGCACAGCGAGGGGTATCGGCCCATCCGGGTGGAGACGGTTGACCTGGTTCCCCGTGAGCGTGAGCAGGGCACCACCGCGGCGCTGGTCCGCGGCGTGGCGGCCCGGATGGGGGAGTTGGGCTACCGGGTGGGGGGCTTCCAGGGGTTGGTAACCAGCAGCGTGTTGCCCGGCTCCGGCCTGAGTTCCTCGGCGGCCTTTGAGGTGCTCATCGTGGCTGCGCTGGACGCGCTGTACAACGGCTGGTCGGTACCCGGCCTGCTCCGGGCGCAGATTGCCCAGTATGCAGAGAATGTGTTCTTTGGCAAACCCAGCGGCTTGATGGATCAAACCGCCAGCTCCCTGGGCGGGCTGGTGCAGATCGACTTTGGCGGGGACAAGCCCCAGATACAAGGGCTGCAGTACGATTTTTCCGCCAAGGGTTATGCGATTTGCGTGGTAAACACCGGTGGCAGTCATGGGGATTTAACCGCCGATTATGCGGCGATCCCCAGCGAGATGGAGCGGGTGGCCGCCCATTTCGGAAAAAAAACATTGCGCGATGTGGACGAGGAACAGGTGGAAGCCCGCCTAGCCGCCCTGCGCTTGTCCGCGGGCGACCGTCCTTTGCTGCGCGCGCTGCACTTTTTTGCCGAGAACCGGCGCGTGCAGGCTCAGGTAGACGCGCTGGATCGTGACGACCTGCCGGGTTTCTTTGCCGAGGTCAACGCGTCGGGGGACAGCAGCTGGACGCTGCTGCAAAACGTGTGGGCTCATCCGCAAGAGCAGCCCATCGCCCTGGGGCTGGCCCTCAGCAAGCGCATATTGGGCGGCCAGGGCGCGTGCCGCGTGCACGGAGGCGGTTTTGCCGGAACCATCTTGGCTTTTGTGCCCAATGCTTTGCTGGAGGAGTATGCCCGGCGCATGGAGGCGCTGTTTGGCGCGGGGACGTGTGCCGTGCTGGACATCCGGCCCGAGGGGGCGGTGAGCTTTGATAACATGTAATGGAGGAGGGCATATGATCACCATTGCTTCTACATTCGTGCTCGTGGCGGGTATTCTTGGCTATATGCTGTTTTTCACATGGAAAGGCGTGCGCTCCGAGTTTGTTCCCGGTATCCTTGCCTGTTCGATCATTTGTTGCATGTTTATCGCGGGGCTGCTGAATTGCTTGATTGCGGCGACCTGTTTCATTGTTGCATTGGGTGTGTTTTTGTGCTTTGTAACCTGCAGGCAAATATCCCGCGCCAGCGCGTGGCGTTCCGTTGCCGCCGAGTGGATCACGCCGGGAAACTGCATCATGGTCGTGTTGCTGGCGGTGTTTGCGGTGCTGTCATACCGGCAGACTTTTACGAGCGTAGACGACTTTAATCACTGGGGGCTGATTACAAAATCGATGAACATCGAGAATCGGCTGCCCACCTTTACTTCGGTGAACGTGTTTAATGCTTATCAGCCAGGAAGTGCGCTGTTTATCTACTTTATCACGCGGTTTATCAGCTATGGGGAGGGTCAGGCGATCTTTGCACAAAAAATCCTGATGATTGCCTGCATTTGGCCACTCCTGGCGTTTGTTCCTCGAAAAAGCAAGGGGGATGAAAAGACGAGCCTTTTCCATATTTGCGTGTCGATGGCATTGATATTGTCTTTTATCTGCATGCTGTTAGTCCAGGAAACGGGCACCTTATTGGTGGACATATTGCTTGCAGTGGTCGGGATCGGCGGATTTGCCGTGGCCTATTCCTATCGGAAAACGTTTGAAAAGGCCATTTGGCTGACGCTACCCTTCGCCGTTACGATGGTGCTCATCAAAAATAGCGGCATGTTTTTTGCCGGAGCCCAGGCGTTGCTTTTTGTATACTATTTTTTGCGGTATGGCAGAAAGAAAGGAGAAAAGAGGCGCGCCGTTGCGATGTTGTTGTGTGGCGTAGGCGTTCCGTACATCGCGCTTTTGCTGTGGTTTGCCCGCGTGGAGATGGTGTTTGTCGAGCCGTTTTTGACTCCGCATGCTTTTAGTATCACGCGGTTTTCAATAAGGTTTGCCGAAAAAACCTGGGAGGAAGTGCAAAGCACTTTTCTACCGTATCTCAAAATCGTATTCGACGTTCAAAACCCTATGTTTGTGCACTTCTTGCTGTGGATCGTGGTATTGCTTGCACTATGGTTTGTGAGTTCGCGTCTCAAACAAAAAGATTTCCCGAACGGTTCCCGTCCATTGATATGGGCAGTATACTTCTGCAGCGCTTTTTACCTGCTATATGTCGTGGGGTTACTGGGAACGTTTGTATTCTCCATGTCGCCGTTCGAGGGTGCGAATTTTTACGGGGTTTTCCGTTATTTGTTTACGGCATATGCTTACTGCGCGGGTGTGTTTGTGATTGTGGGTCTATCATCGATCCAAACACTGCCCAGCCGCAAGTTGGCGGCGGTTTGCCTTCTAGCGTTGTGTGTGCCCATGTGTCAAGCGATTGCAAGAGATCAAATTCCGATTCCCCGTTTATTCCCTCGATCGGTTTATCAGGCGGGAGAGACGCCTTTACAGCGAATCGATCGCGCAGTGGTGTTTGAAACGCGCGGAGCAAAGACGGCAGTATATTGCCCTCAGTTGGAGAAGGAGTATCCTTTTACGGAAGCAGCGCTGCGATACAAGCTGTACGCCAATGTGGAACACTTTACGATGCTTGTGAATCCTGATGAGGATCCGGATCGGTTGTGGGAAACGATCTCCGCTCATGGAGTCCTGATCGTAATAGACGAGGATGATTTGATTGGCCAGATCATAAGCGAGCATTGGCAAGAGCGGGAAACATACATAGGCACCTATCTATTGGATCAGGCGCATTAGCCTTTCTTTGGTGTTACCCTTACAAAAAAATGCGGGATACCCCATACTGGAGCGCGACAACGCCCTGCTTTGCGATGAGGGGCTGGAGGCGTGGCCAAGCTGCAGGATGCGCGCCGGGCAAACGGATTTGTGTATCAGCAGAAAAAAGCTTGACGCCCGCCCTCCGTTCTGCTAAAATACGCCTTGACAGTCAAATACCTGTGCCGTAGACAGTGGGTGCGCATGCGCAATAATGGGGTTTCCCCGCCCGCCGAGGTGTGAGGGTCTCGCTTGCCGAGATAGGTGTATTTCCGCCCTTGCGCCCACATGCGCAGGGGTTTTTGGTTGGATGATTCACAATCAATTTGGAAAGGAGGAAACCAGTTGTCCGAAAATTTGAAGCTCAAACAGCAAGCCGTTGCCGAAATCGTGGAGAAGTTTAAGGGCGCAAAGAGCGTGGTTGTGGTGGATTACATGGGCTTAACCGTGGAAGAAGTCACCGGGCTGCGCGC
>Ga0123353_10000535_pt1 | contig 46941 bp, 48 predicted proteins | sample TergutLab28metaG_3_FD_92763 | JGI IMG/M metagenome (GOLD analysis project Ga0123353, IMG submission 92763) | Labiotermes labralis P3 segment gut microbial communities from Petit-Saut dam, French Guiana - Lab288 P3 | ecosystem: Host-associated > Arthropoda: Insects > Digestive system > Gut ... | reverse complement strand
TTATGAACTTTGGACCATGGCAACTGGCAGTCATCCTGATCATCATTCTTATCATCTTCGGCGCTGGCAAACTGCCCCAGCTTTTCAGCTCGATGGGGCAGGCCGTACGCGGCTTCCGCGAAGAGGTCGGCAGCACCGATGAAGAGGTCGAAAAACCTAAGAAGAAGCGCAAGGCCGCCAAGACTACCAAAGCCGCCAAGACTACCAAGGCCGAGTAATCCACAGGAGCTTTTTAAGGAGAATTTGAGTCCTTGTTGAACATCCTGGGAGTGGAAATCGGCTTGGGCCAGCTGCTGGTGATTCTGGTTGTGGGTCTGCTGGTGGTCGGTCCTGACAAGCTACCATATTACGCGCGCAAGGTGGCTAAAGTTGTGCGTAATATCCGCAAAATTACCAACGACCTCACCGGACAGGTTTCCAAGGCGCTTGACCTCGACGATGAAGACGGCAACGCCTTCGGCATAAGGAATGATCTGACGGCGGTCAAGGAGTCTTTGGAAAAGGACATGGCCGACCTCAAGGCTTCGCTCAATTTCCAAGCCAATGACATCGCAGAGACCCTGGAGAAGAGCTCCCGGGAAGTGTCTGAAACGCTGAAGAAAGATCTCGGTGATATTTCCGAGTCGCTGAATACCAGCGCCACCGAAATGAAAACCACCCTCGAGGCACAGGCGCAGACTGTCTCAGAAGCCGTATCGACCGGAGCCAAAGCGGCCTCGGATGCCATTAATGAAGCCGGCGGCGCTACGCTTGAAGCGCCCAAAGAGGCTCCCGTTTCCATCCCGATAACTCCTTCTTTCGATACGGCAGCCGCCCAGACAGAGGACGAGATCTACTGATATGAGCGACACCCAAGCCGCTGAACTACAGACACCGCAAACCCCCTATGAACGCGCTCCCTTCATGGAGCACCTCAAGGAATTGCGCAACCGCATCCTATATTCGGCCATAGCCATCGTCATCGGACTGGTAGTCGGCATGTTCTGCGGCGAACTTGTACTGCGCATTCTGCTGGTACCGGCGCCATCCCACGCCGAGCTGGTTACCATCAGGCTGGTGGAGGGCATCGCCGTATATTTCAAGGTTGGGCTGCTATTCGGCCTCATCATGACCATGCCGTTTCTGCTATATCAGCTTTTCGCCTTCGTCGCCCCCGGGCTGACACCCAAGGAAAGACGGTTTATTCTCATCATGATCCCCGCCATCGTTTTCATGTTCCTGTGCGGCGTGGCCTTTGCCTATTTTATAGCCCTGCCGCCGGCGCTGAACTTCCTGTTCACCTTTGATGTCGGGGCTACGCCAATGGTTTCACTTGACAACTATGTCAGTCTGGTGGTGCGCATTCTGGTGGTCTTGGGGCTGGTATTCGAGACACCGCTGATTATCATGGGCATGGCCAGCCTCGGCGTGGTATCGCCGCAATGGCTGGCCAAACGCCGCAAGTGGTGGATTTTGCTTGCCTTTATCATCGCGGCAATCTCAACCCCCACGCCTGACCCAGTGACGCAAACTATCGTCGCAGTGCCGCTGATACTGCTGCTGGAGCTGGGTATCCTGCTATCGCGGCTGGTTTACAAGAAAAAACGTGGGAATCCCACACAGAGCGCGACGGCATAGTTTCGCGCCAACCACCTGCGCACAAGAGCTTCCGTCATCCGACTAAGCGGGACGGAATGGCATTATCCCCATGTGTCATTGCGGGCTTGCCCCGCAATCACGGACAGTCGTAAGTCCATGCTGAAACCTTTAGCCCCGAACTTGATTCAGAGGCAGCGAAGCATCTGGTGGGGTTGTGGATGGTTACTCCCCGCCGCCAGATCCTTCGGTCGCTATGCTCCCTCCAGGATGGACTTGATCATAAATCCATGCTGGAGGAACGAGCTTGCGAGTGACGAAGCATCCGATGGGGCGGTGGATTGTTACGACTCCCCGCCGCCAGATCCTTCGGTCGTTGCACTCCCTCTAGGATGGACTTAGTCGTAAATCCATGCTGGAGGAACGAGCTTGCGAGTGACGAAGCATCTGGAGGAGGCGGGGAGTAGTAACTGGCACCTCCGCCACCAGATCCTTCGGTCGTTGCACTCCCTCTAGGATGGACTTGTACATAAATCCATGCTGGAGGAATGAGCCTGCGAGTGACGAAGCATCCGGTGGGGTGGTGGAAGGTTACTCCCCGCCACCAGATCCTTCGGTCGCTGCGCTCCCTCCAGGATGGACTTGTACGGGACCGTACTCGATATTCGCAACTCGCAACTCATCACTGCCACAATATTGCCATAGAGATATCCGCAGGATATAATACGATGGTCGCATTTCACGGCACATTCCATGCCGATATGGAGGTCCTGATGAAAAAACTACTGGCTCTTGCAATCGTAACCATAATGCTCGTACCCACCCTTTCCGCCTGCCGCGGACATTCGGCCGCCGGCACCGGATGGGTCTACGTAATGAACAACTCCACCACCGCAAATGCGGTGCTGGCCTACACCCACGACGCCAACGGCAACCTGGTTTATGACGATTCTTACGCCACCCAAGGCAGAGGCTCCGGCAGCTTCTCCAACTCGCTCGGTTCGCAGGGGGCACTGTCGCTAAGCAAGGACGGTAAATGGCTGGGGGCTGTCAACGCCGGCTCGAATGAAATCAGCATTTTTAAAACTACCAATGACGGGCTGGTGTTCGCCGACAAGACCTCCTCGCTGGGACAGTTCCCTTGCAGCATCGCGATTACGGGTAGAGCGGTGTTCGTACTCAACCAGAAAAGCACTCCTCCCAACATCACCGCTTTTACCATGGACAAAGACGGCGTACTCGATGTGAACAAAGAATCTACCCGTCAACTGCCTCCAGGCACCTATTCCAGCATTGAAGTCTCGCCCAACGGCAGATGGCTGGTGGCCACCGGTGAATCGAATAGCATACTGCTGACATACGCCGTGGACGGCAACAACTTGGGCATTGATCCCATTGTCACCGAATCTAGCGGACGCGGCCCATCTGGACTCGCCTTCAGCGCCAACAGCAATCTGCTTGTGGTCGAGGCGGCTACCAGTGCCATCTCCGAATATTCCATCTCCAACAACGGGCTTCAAACGATAACCGCCTCGCTGTCAACCGGACAGCAAACACCCAGATGGATAGCCGTGTCCGGCAATTTCGTCTATGCCGCCAACCTTACCAGCCGCACCATCAGCTGCTTCGAGATATCGCGTTCTGACAACGACAAACTCCTCGCAGTGGGAGTGGTCGCCGACGTTCCCGGTGTATCCGAGATTGCCGCGAGCTCTGATGGCAAATATCTTTACGTGCTGGACAATCAGTCCATGGCTATCCAGATCTTCAAGATCGAGAAAGATGGCAAACTGACTCCGGAGGGAAGCGTGGGCGCCCTAATCGGGCGGGGGGCACAGGGAATCGCGGCAGGCTAAACGCGGGCAATGTTTACACCGCGTGCCTATTGGGGTAGAATTACCTCTGCCCCAGTGCGGGCGGTTAGCTCAGTGGTTAGAGCGCCTGCTTCACACGCAGGAAGTCAGAGGTTCAAATCCTCTACCGCCCACCATAAGATATCGGACTCCCAAGGGGATTAAAAAGGCCGGCGTTTGCCGGCCTTTTTCTTATTCCTCTGGCTTCTGGTTTTCAAATGAACCCCGCCAGCTGTGTTTCAGTGCGGCAAATCCACATCTATCGTCTCGCACTCACCCACCGGCTGAGACATAATAAACAGCGCCCCGACCAGCCCAGCCACCAACGATGACAGTACGATTGCCAGCTTGGCAGCGTTGATCACCTCGGCGTCCAGTGACATCACAGCGATGTACATGGACATGGTGAAGCCCATACCGCCAAGCAAACCCGCCCCAATGATGTGCTGCCATTGACACGAAGAGGGCTTTCTAAGCAGTTTCAGCTTGGTTAAAACGAACGTCAATCCCACGATGCCCAGCGGCTTGCCGATTACCAGCCCTAGCATAATGCCAAGGGCCACCGGTTGCCAAATATCAATTCCACCACCGAACGGTATGCCAGCATTGGCCAACGCGAAGACAGGCATGACGAAATAGGCGCTGATAGGATGCAGGCTATGCTCCAGCCTGAGCAGCGGATTCTGCACTTGCTCATAGGCTTTCCCCATCTTGTCCAGCGTGTCCTGCTGCTCATAGGTCAGCAGGACATTGGTACGCCGACCTTCAGCACTGCCGAAAACCTCCAATCCCGTCTTGCAGGTATCAATAAACTCGCTACAGGAAATTTTCTGACGCAGAGGAATGGTCAGCGCCAATATGATGCCGGCCAGAGTTGCGTGCAGACCAGACTGCAGAACAAAATACCACAGTATCAGCCCCAATAAAAGATAGGGCACGAGTTTCTTAACACCACCGATATTCAGAGCAATCAGCCCCGCGATAACCAGCCCCGCCCAGCCTAACGCGGCCCAGTCAATTGAACTTGTATACGCCGCAGCGATGATGATGACCACCCCGACGTCATCGATGACCGCCGTCGACACCAGAAAGACCTTGAGCGACAGCGGCACCCGCTTGCCCAACAGCGCCAGAATGCCGATGGCAAAAGCAGTGTCGGTACCCATCGGTATGCCAAAGCCACGGGGAACACCGCCGTCGGACATGTTAACCAGAAAGTAGAGGAGAGCAGGCACTACCATCCCTCCGACTGCGGCCACCGCCGGGAAAGCGAGCCGCGACGGAGATGACAGCTCGCCCGCCAGCACCTCGCGCTTAACCTCCAGCCCGATCAACAGGAAGAACAGGGCTATGAGACCGTGGTTAATCCAGTGCTCCAGCGACATCTCAAGACTGAAACGTCCCAGCTTGACGCCGGCATCCATATGCAACAGGTTAAAATATTGCTCCGACCACGGCGAGTTAGCGATTATCATCGCCGCCACGGCAGCCACCAGCAGCAGAATGCCGCCGAAAGATTCCCGCTTTATAAAACGCTCAATAGCGCGAATCCTTGCCGCCCGGCGTTTGCGCCGGCTGTCGAGCTTCTGTTTGAAGCTCTCCTTTTTGTCGGGTGTACGTGAAGACATAGTTTTTCCCTTCAGACAAACTGTTGGTATTCTACCATTAAAACACCTTTTTTTGTAAAGTGAAGCACTGAGGCAGCGGCCTGCACCGTTTCACATCTGACAAGCAACCTCTGGCAGAGCATATTTTTACAGCCCGTGGATTTTTTAAGATGGATGACACATCTGGGTTCCGACTCGGAGGCCAGAATGCCAGTGGAGCGCAAAGATAGAAAACTAAAAGCTGCCAACTGAGTGCCATTATATGTCTTGAACGCGTACATTTGCTTGACATGCTTAACCAAATACAAGTATAATACTGTGACTCACACGCCAGCTTATTTCCATGTTTCAGAAGGCGCGCCCCTATATTTTATAGAAAGAAGCCATTATGGATATCAAACTAAATGAACTTATCGAAAAAATAAAACGGGACGGAATTGCGGCCACCCACGCAGAAACAGCCCGAATCAAAGCTGATGCGGAGGCTGAAGCGAAGCGAATAGTTGAAGAAGCAAAAAAAGAGGCTGCCGCAACTATTTCCAAAGCCAAGGAAGCCATTGAACTGGATGAAAAGGCAAGCATTGCAGCACTAGAACAGGCCTCCCGTAATCTAATACTCGCTTTCAAAGGCGAAATCCAAGCGATTTTGGATAATCTTATGGCCAAAGCGGTGGCTTCTTCCTATTCATCCGAGGTAATCAAGGAAATTCTGCCAGACCTAATTAAAAATTGGGCAGGTAGACACACTGACTCCATCACAGTATTGCTTTCTGAAGAGGATTTAAAAAAGTTAGACAACGCTTCTAAGGCTATGATTGTATCCGCCCTCAAAGAAGGAGTGGAAATTAGAGCAATAAAAAGGCTCCATCATGGTTTCCACATTGTAGAAAAAGATGGTTCTGTTTTCTACGATTTTTCCGCCGAATCTGTGACTGCCATGCTTTCCGCTTATCTTAATCCAAAGTTAGCAGAAATTCTTAAAAGAACGGCGGACAGATAACTTTGGCATCGCCAAAATACTACTATTTTGCCTCAACGTTGCCATTTGTCAACTATGGCGACAAACCGCCGAAAAGTTCTGTAGAATTTCAGGAGGAATGTTATTCCTTGCTGGATCCGAAGGATGCCGCTCTTATACCGTATTGCAGCTATAATTCTAAATTGGCAGTCGAAACGCTGGAACCTACTGGTTCAGACTATGTCGATCTATTTTTGTTACAAGAACGCACTCTGGTTTTGAATCTCGCCTATCTCAGAGCAGCAAGGTTAAAATTCCAGGCTCCGGCAGAGCCTCCTCAGGAAGCAGCTTATGTCGCAACCGTCGCAAAAACTGCCATTGAAATTGATGATCCTCTCCAAGCCATGCTATATATAGACAAATCACGCTGGAATTTTTTGGATGCAATGCTAAGATTAGATGATATGTTTGGTGTAAACGTTATTTTCGACCACGTGTTAAAGCTTCAGCTGTTAGAACGCAAACAAGTTTTTGACACTAAAAAGGGCTTAGAGCAGTACCAAAAATGCTATAATGCAATACTGGATGAATATAACGCCAAGCTCTAAAAAGCAACGAGGCTAGGATAATGAACGGAACTAAGGGAAAAGTCTTCGCAGTAAACGGCAATATGATAACGGTCCATTTTGACGGGCCTGTTATGATGAATGAGGTAGCATTCATTGAAACTGATGGAAGAAAACTTAAGAGTGAAGTTATACGCATAAAAGGAAATCTTTGTTCTTTGCAAGTTTTTGAGATGACCAAAGGAATTAAAGTAAATGATGACGTCGAATTCTCAGGAGACATGCTTGCCGTAGAACTCGGGCCTGGACTGCTTACCCAAATATATGACGGGCTTCAGAATCCGCTTCCGCAGCTGGCGAAAAAGTGCGGCTATTTTCTTGAACGCGGAGTATACTTGGACCCGCTTCCAAAAGATAAAGATTGGGCTTTTACTCCTGCTGTAGAACAGGGCGCCGTAGTCAGTTGTGCAGATACTATCGGCACTGTGCCGGAATTGAGTTTTACTCACAAAATCATGGTGCCGTTTAACCTGAGCAGCACCTACACGGTAAAATCAATAATGCCTGCGGGGCATTATACCACTAAGGAAGTAATTGCCGTCCTGACAGACGATGCAGGTGAAGATTATAACATCCATCTTTCATTTTATTGGCCCATAAAACGAGCGATCACTTGTTATGAGGAACGTTACCGCCCAAACGAACCGCTGGTAACCCAATTCAGACTCATTGATACTTTTTTCCCGGTAGCCAAAGGCGGCACCTATTGCGTACCAGGCCCGTTCGGCGCAGGGAAAACAGTACTGCAGCAAACCACCAGTCAAAATGCAGATGTTGACATCGTAGTTATTGCCGCCTGCGGCGAACGGGCAGGTGAGGTGGTTGAAGTAATTCATGAATTCCCCAAACTCACAGACCCCCGAACAGCTAAACCTCTGATGGAACGGACTGTCATAATTTGCAATACATCTTCTATGCCTGTGGCATCACGGGAAGCGTCATTGTATACAGCAATAACCATATCCGAATATTACCGTCAGATGGGGCTCCATGTACTCCTCCTAGCCGATTCCACCAGCCGCTGGGCTCAAGCGTTGCGTGAAACATCTGGCCGCTTAGAGGAAATACCAGGAGAAGAAGCATTCCCGGCTTATTTAGAATCTACAATTGCAGGATTCTACGAAAGAGCAGGGCTCGTGCGCAATAGGGATGGAAGTATCGGATCAATAACAGTAGGAGGTACTGTAAGCCCTGCCGGAGGCAACTTTGAAGAACCGGTAACACAGGCAACTCTTAAAGTGGTAGGTGCTTTCCACGGCCTTTCCCGCGAACGCTCAGACGCTCATAAGTATCCGGCCATCCATCCCATGGATTCATGGTCAAAATACAAAGGAATCATTCCGGAAGAAAAAGTGGGCTATGCTATGCAACTTCTCATTCAAGGATCCGATGTGGAACAAATGATGAAAGTCGTCGGAGAAGAAGGGACAAGCCTGGAAGATTATATCCGCTATCTAAAAAGCACGTTCCTTGATGCGGTATATTTACAGCAAAATTCTTTTGACAAGGTAGACAAAGCTACAAGCCCAGAACGACAAAAGCATGTTTTTAACAATATCCTCCTGATTCTGGGAAGTATTTTCAACTTTGCAGACAAAGACGCCGCCCGCATTTGGTTTAACAGATTACGCCAGAAGTTTATTGATTATAACTATGCGCCTTGGCAAAGTGATGAGTTCAAAGCTATTGAGAGCGAAATTCTCGGCATGATAAAAGAAACGTCAAACGGTTTGGATCAGATCGCAGAAGCGCACATTGCCAGTTGATTTCTTTTTATAAAAAAGGATGTTTTAATGAAAAAGGTTTACTGCAAGATTGAATCAATAGTTGGCAATGTTATTACCGTCCGTGCAGAAGGTGTGCGCTACGGAGAACTGGCAAAAGTTGAAACTCGGTTTGGCACATCCTTGGCAGAAGTAATAGGATTGTCAGGAGACTTGGTGTCTCTTCAGGTTTTTGCCGGGGGCCGCGGCATTTCTACCAAAGCCACTGTTATATTCCTCGGCCATCCCATGGAAATTTCTTTTTCTGAAAATATTCTGGGCAGAGTCTTTGACGGTTCCGGTTCTCCACGTGACAACGGTCCGTCTCTGGCAGAAGACCTCATTCCTATAGGAGGACCTTCTGTTAACCCAAGCCATCGCATCATACCGAGAGAGATGATACGAACGGGCATTCCTATGATTGACTTGTTCAATACCCTAGTGGTTTCACAAAAACTGCCCATTTTTTCCATCTCAGGCGAACCTTACAATCAGCTTTTAGCACGGATTGCCATGCAAGCCAACGCCGATGTAATTATTCTCGGCGGTATGGGGCTAAAATTTGATGATTATCTTTTCTTTAAGGAAACTTTTGAGCGGGGCGGCTCATTTTCCAAGACAGTTATGTTCATACATACCGCAGCTGACCCTACCGTGGAATGCCTTATGATTCCAGACATGTCATTAGCAGTAGCCGAACAATTTGCCCTCCAAGATAAAGATGTGTTGGTACTTCTGACTGACATGACCAGTTTTGCAGATGCCATGAAAGAAATCGCCATATCCCAGGATCAAGTCCCCAGCAACAGGGGTTACCCTGGAGACCTCTACAGCCAGCTTGCATCCCGCTACGAAAAAGCTGTCGATTTTGACACGGCGGGTTCCATTACTATCCTAGGAGTAACCACCATGCCTGGCGATGATATTACACATCCAGTGCCAGACAATACAGGGTATATCACAGAAGGCCAATACTACCTTCGCGGCGGGCATATTGAACCCTTTGGATCGCTGTCACGACTCAAGCAGCAAGTAAACGCCAAAACCCGCAAAGATCACAGAGCTTTGATGGATTGCATGATAAAACTTTATGCAGCCTACAAAGATACTCTGGAAAAAAAATCCATGGGCTTTAACATGAGCGCATGGGACAACAAACTACTAAGTTATGGCGAATGTTTTGAGCAGGAGATGATGGATTTATCAAGGAATATTCCGTTGGAGAAAGCCCTTGATTTGGGATGGGAAATCTTAGCAAATAGTTTCACAAGTGATGAAACTGGCCTTCGGTCAGAACTGATTAATGAATTCTGGCCGCAAAATAAGGACTCGTAAAAACATATGGCGAAGCTAAATCTCACCAAAAATGAGCGGAAAAAGCAGAAAGATAATTTAAAGCGATTTCACCGCTACCTGCCTATGCTTACGCTAAAAAAACAACAACTCCAAGCTGAGATTCACGGGGTGGATATACGAGTAAATGAATTGCGCCGGCAAAAAGACCAAGTGGACAAAGGTTTCAGCAGTTGGGTCGCTGTATTTGCCGAAGAAGGGGTTTTTACGCCAGACGTACTACGAATTACCAAATTAATAACCATAGAAGGCAATATTGCCGGAGTTGCCATCCCGATTTTTAAAACAGTTGAATTTGAAACAGTTCCGTACGATCTTGTGGAAAAACCATTATGGCTGGATCTCGCAGTAGATAATATGAAAAAAACACTTTCTTTGAGACTAGAACTGCAATGTGCAGAAGAACAACAACAACGTCTCAGGAAAGAGCTGCAGATTACCAGCCAGCGAGTAAATCTCTTTGAAAACATAAAAATTCCGGAAGCTGAGGCAAACATTAAAAAAATCTCAGTTTATCTTGGTGATCAGCAGACTACGGCGATAGTGCGAGGCAAGATTGCCAAACATAAAATGGAGAAGCGCTGATGATCACACCAATGAAAAAAGTGTTTCTCCTCGTGATGGATAAAAATAAACAGGAGGCTTTAGAACAGGTCAGAGATTTGGGTGTCATTCACCTAGAAAAGAAATCTGTTTCTTCGCAAGCTCTGACAAAGCTCACAAACCGCTATGCGCAGATTGAAAATGCTTGGGGAGTGCTTTACAGTTTCCACAACAAAAAAACGGCAAAAGCAGAGCCTCCGTGTTTTGAGGGAGATATTGCAAGCCATGTCATAGCACTTTCTGAGCGCCGCAAAAAACTGCAAGCCTATATGCTTAATAATCATAGCGAAAAAGCCCGCTTTGGCAGATGGGGCGAATTTGATCCGCAAGATATCCAATATCTTGCGGATCACGGAGTAAATATATACCTATATGAAATTAGCTTTGATACATACAAAGACAACTTTGGTAACATACCATTTGTCGTTCTTGCTAAGGACAATCGGCAGAAATGCGTTCGTATAGCAGCTTTCGAAAAAATTCCAAACGAAGACCATTGGACGATGCCGGATCAGCCTCTTTCCGTAGTTCATGCAAGGGATGCACGCAGAAAAAGCGAACTGGCTAAAATCGAGGCAGAATTAACTTCTCTTTCGCCACTGAGAAAGCGTTTGGAAAACGAAAAAAAACACTTGATGGCAGACATTGAATTTGAAACAGCACGTGCCAGTATGGAACTAATCGACGAAAATAAAACCAACCATGAGACAGATTTATCTGTTTCATGGTTTTCAGGTTACGTTCCGGCACACGATGTGAGATTACTTGAACAAGCAGCCAGCGAAAATGGCTGGGCATTATGTGCCACCGATCCAGCAGAGGACGATTTTAACGTCCCTACCAAATTAAAAAACAACCGCTTCACAAGCCTTGTATATCCTATTATGAATTTTCTTGACTTATCTCCAGGTTATAGAGAGACAGACATTTCCAGCTGGTTTCTCGTTTTCCTTGCTATATTCTTTGGGATAATTTTCGGAGATGCCGCATATGGAGCTATTTTGCTACTTATTTCACTCATCTTCATGGCTAAAAGCGCAAAAAAAGGCATCCCTCTTTTTACAAAATTCCTTTTTTTAATGAGTACTTCATGTTTTATTTGGGGAGCTCTTACCGGCGCATGGTTTGGCCTTGATATCGCAAAAATACCTCAGTTTTTGCAAAATATAACTCTCCCATTTATTACCAATGCCTCCAGTGAATCCGGATGGATTACCTCATACAACGAAAGCAACCTCTGGATTAGCTCAGGGATTGCGACAGCTCATGCTACAGCCGAAGCCCATACCGGAGCAGTTGAAGCGAACCTTAAATTATTCTGCTTCAGCCTTGCCTTGGTACACCTTGGACTAGCTCACATAAAACGAATGCTCCGTAATATTAAATCACTGAAAGTCCTAGCGGAATTAGGACATTTGGCTATGCTTGTCGGAATGTATTTTGTCATCCTTTCAATGATGGTATATAACACAGGATTTGAAGGAGTAAAATCATGGCAACTTTTACTCCTGGCTGGTGGTTTCATATTGGTGTTTATCTTTGCAAATTATAAAAATAACTTGTTAAAATCCATAACTTCAAGCTGCACAAATTTCATATCCTTACTACTTACGATAACAGGCGCGTTTTCAGATATCATGTCCTATATAAGGCTTTGGGCCATGGCTATTGCCGGAGCGGCTATTGCCAGCACAATCAATAGCTTTGCCGAACCAATGCTGGGAAATTTAATATTTTTCGTTTTTGGCGTATTACTGTTCGTGTTCGGACACGGCTTTAATATGGTGCTTAACGCAATGTCGTTTCTAGTTCACGGAGTACGGCTTAATACATTGGAGTTTTCAAGCCGTGTAGGGCTTGAATGGTCAGGATTTGCATATAAACCATTTGCCAGGCGATCGCAATAATAATATTTGACAGGAGGAGGAGTTCACTATGGATTCACAATTTTTAGGAACGTTAGGCGCAGGACTTGTACTTGGTCTTTCTGCTGTTGGAACTGCCATAGGTATGGGTATTGCAGGAGCGGCTGCTATAGGCAGCAGCAAGCGCTGCTACAGAGCCAATAAGCCAGTGCCTATGTTCATGCTCACATTCGTAGGTTTTCCTCTTACACTAACTATCTACGGCTTCATACTTATGCAGCAAATATTAGCTGTTACAGTAACACCGGAAAATGCCGGCTTACTATTTGGTTATGGAGTCGGCGCAGGGCTAGTTATGGCTGTAGTCGCGGCAGTAGAAGGCAAAGCAGGCGCCGCTGCTTGTGACTCGCTAAGCGATACAGGCAAAGGCGTAGGTTTTTACATCGCCATACTCGGCATCATGGAAACTGTAGCCCTTTTTACCATGGTTTTCACTATGACAAACCTGACCTGATACAGTCACGCATTTATTTTGTGCCATGCTGTATAAGCAGGTTTAAAATCTGTATCCATAGATGGTTTGGCTTTGCTTGGTTTGGCAGTGAATCACAAAGCAGTGGGCGCATACAAAACAGCTTGGAGTATGCATTTTGAACTTATTATGAGGAATGTATAAGTTCAAACATATATCGGACTCCTGAAGGGAGAATAGGAGTCCGATGATGAAACAGACCTATACGCTGATTAACTTGAGGCGTTATGCTTCCAGCGTTATGAAGCATGTTTCAACTACCAGCCCATAGTATCTGTCCAATCAGGCTGTCTGCGACTTCTGGATGAAGGTTCTTTTACCGGAAGAAGGCCTTTAGGACTTCGCCGTATGGCATGCGGACACCCTGCTGGATGACTTCGATGAGTTCAACCGCAAACTTACAGATTGGCTTATCTTCTACAACACCGTTCGTCCTCACCATGCGGTGCGCATAAATGGCAGACAGGTGCCGCCCCTCATAGGCTACTTCAATATGCCAGAATACGATCCCCTTAAGTCCAATATGTTTTGGACACATACATCTGGTTGCTTTTGCGCCGCAGCAGTAATAAAATAACGGACGGACACTGCCAAATCACTCAACGACACCAAGACGGGAGGAAACTATGAAGGCTTTCTCGGAATTCAAGCAATTTATCATGCGCGGCAATGTGATAGATATGGCCGTCGGTGTGATTTTCGGCGTGGCTTTCGGCGCCATCGTCACATCCATGGTAAACGACATCCTGATGCCGCCAATCGGACGCCTGCTAGGCGGTGTCAACTTCTCTGACCTCTTCATTAACCTGACCTCAACCGAATACGCGACCCTGTCAGAAGCCCGCGCGGCTGACGCCGCCGTCATCGCCTACGGCGCATTCATCAACACCATCATCAACTTCATTATCATCGCCTTCGTGCTGTTCCTGATTGTTAGGAGCGCCAACCGCATTATGAAAGCCTCTCAACAGCAAGCCCCGGTAGCGCCACCACCAGCCACCAAAGACTGCCCGTACTGTTTGTCGAAAATTCCGGAGAAAGCCACGCGCTGCCCTGCCTGCACCACCCAACTGGGAGAGCTAACATAGGCAGGATATCTCCGGCGGCTATTGCGACCGGCGCTGGTCAGCCTACTCATCGGGATGACGGCTCTCCTGACTGCATGCCACGCAACCATCCCGCCGGGCATCTTGGTAATCGTGCTGAATGCACCATCCGATCCCGAAATCAGCCTTCTGGCAGAAAGCATAAATTTTTCCCGCACTGACGGGATTTTCGAAAGTTGCTTCACCATCTAGAGCCGTATTCTCGTCACTGGCAAAAATTACACGCTTGAGAGAACAACCCGCGAAGAAAGTTTCGAGGTCTCTACCGGTCCTCCGCCGAAGAGCGCCAGCAACCTTTATACTTTGGACATTAAGCACCAGTCCATCAGCTCCGGCGAATTACAGTCCCGTGAAATCGGTCTGACCGCGATGCGCATCGGCGTCATATTACTGCTTGAAGACGCTGTCTTATTTCTCTTCGGCTACCGCTCGCGGCATTCCTGGTTGGTCTTCCTGATGGTAAATGCCATCACGCTGTGTTACCTGAACGCCATTCTAATACACACCACCCAGCCACGCTCCCTGTCCAGCTCCGTCATTTTCGGCGGGATGATTGTGTTTATCATAGAAATGATTGCCTTCCCTTTTGCGATAAAAGAGAACTCCCGCTGGATTACCGCTGCCTACGTACTCGTGGCCAACATACTTAAGCTGCTTGTCGGCATCTGGCTGGTAACCAAACTACCATTTTAGCCATTTGACCATCCGCCCGTTTTACTGGAAAATATACCGGAGTATATGCGCCACACCGGCGTCTGGTGAAACTTTATGACTGAGACATCCATCATGCAGGAAAACATTGCCTGGCTCAAGGACTTCTACCGCCGCTTCGACGGAGAGGTGAAGTTGCTTTACCGGAACGAGCCGTTCTGGAACACCTGCAACAAGTGCAGCGACGGCTACTGCTGCGCTCACGCCATTTTCCCAGTGCTGCAGAGTGCTGGCAACCCTTTCAGCGCCGAGGAATGGTGGATACAACTCGAATATGCACGCGACCATTTTACTCCAGAAGAGAAGAAGCAGCTTTTGCGGAACGTCCGCTCGAAACGCAAAGATTGCATATTCCTCTTTGGCAGCCGCTGCGCAATCCATCCCGCCCGCAGCTGGGCCTGCCGCGTGCATCCATATGTTATCTCGTACCATCCAGCTCCCACTATCTTCCCGGTCGGGGAGATGGCGTTGCCGTCATGTCCGACGTTGGCCAGCGCGTTCGACATCGGCATCGACGAGCAAGTCACACAGAAGCCTACGCCAATCGAGCGCCACCCTGACGGGCGCCTGGTAAAGGTCAAACTGCGCAAACGCAAGCCGCTGTGGCTGATTGACGCCTCTGATTATGTCAAGGAGTATCAACAGCACGCGCCCATACGACACGATCGTCCCATCGGTGACTGGGAAGAGGTGGTCAAAATGGCAAAAGAGGCGGGAGGCGGGGGCGACGACTCCGAAATCATGGCGCATTACCTGGCATTCACCCAGGGCATGACCTACCTGCCGGACGGGCGCATCGGATATGAGGCGTAAAGCAACATTTCCAAATGGCTACCAAACGGGTTTTGTAACTTTTCCGGTAGCGCACACCCTCCAAAACATCTATAATTGGCACAACCTGTTCAGTTAGAGGGATTTAGATCGTGATTGTACCATATTACGAAAAGCCCAATTTTAAGTTATATCTGTCCGATTGCATTGAGTTGCTCAATTCTATGGAAGAGAACTCGGCGGACATGGTTTTCGCCGACCCGCCATACTTTCTTTCGTCCGGTAGCTTCACATGCCAAAACGGAAAAAGAGTGAGTGTCAAAAAGGGTGAGTGGGATCTGAGCAATGGTTCCAAGAAAAACTTTGAGTTCCACATGGATTGGATAAAAGCCTGCCACAGAATACTAAAACCCAACGGGACAATCTGGATTAGCGGTACGTATCACTCAATTTACCAATGTGGGTTTGCGCTTGAACTAAATGGCTTCCATTTTTTGAATGATATTGCGTGGTTGAAACCAAATGCCGCGCCAAATCTGAGTTGTCGATTTTTTACTGCCAGCCACGAAACCTTACTGTGGGCAAGAAAAGATAAAAAGGCCAAACACACCTTTAACTATCATGCCATGCGAAACGGAGCATGGACTGATGACCAGCTAAAAAAACCAAATACGCAAATGAGATCCGTATGGTCTATTAATACACCTCCAGCGACAGAAAAGAAATTCGGAAAGCATCCGACACAAAAACCAAGTTCACTATTAAAACGAATCATCTTAGCCAGCACAAATGAAAAAGATTTAATCGTAGATCCTTTCACAGGAAGCTCAACCACAGGATTGGTTTCATATTTTTACAAACGCAACTTCGTAGGGATAGACACAGCAAAGCCATATCTAGACCTATCCATCAAAAGGTTTGAGTCCCTGAATAGAAACATCCAGGTCAAGCAACCGTCATTCTCAAAATTGGCTACAGCCACGGCAGAGATGACTTCTGAATACATGCTGGTAGAGAGATTTTTTAACGAAGATGAACGCAAGCCTATCGACAAATGCTTGAGGTCACAAAAATGAAAATTGTAACAAGAGCAACAGCAATTAAGAACCTGCAGAAATTTATAGGACATGACCTGCGCGAATTAGCAGTAAAATACGGCGTAACCACCTACGAAACCGGAAAGCAAAATAAGGGGTGGAAGGGACTGCTGTTAGAGAAACTTGCCGGACTGGAAACCAACGTGTCAAAAGCTCCCAATGGCTTGTCCTATGAAATAAAATCCGTAAGCTTTCACTACGTTAAAGATAACCTTGTTCCCAAAGAAACCATGGCAATCACGATGCTCAATGAAGATGAACTGCGAAAATCAGAGTTTTTTGAAAGTCATTGCTGGGACAAACTCAAATCACTGGTGTTCTGCGCCGTAACGTGGGATGGCAAAAATGCAGAATCTTCTAAACTGTTAAGCGTAACAAGCCTCGATTACGCGGAAGACGATAATCTGATTAAAGAAATACAGGCCGACTATGATTTAATCAGGCAAAAACTGATTGACTACGGATTTGACAGTCTTACCGGTATCGACGGCAAATGGATTCAGGCCAGAACTAAAGGCGCCGGTCATGGTTCAAAAAGTCGGGCGTTCTATGCCAGAACTTGTCTTGTCGCGGAGATATTCAAAACTGCTTCATGACAACTGCTTAGAACGCTCGCTATTGTCCCCAACCAAACATAGAATAGGCACCCCACCGCGCTTCACACACCACCCCACCGACTTTTGAGCTGCCCACAAGCGGCATCTATTTCCCCGCCGTAACTCCTGCGCAGCGTGACCGGTATGCGCAAACGCGCCAACTCCGCTTCAAAGGCCATCGCCGTCTCTTTCAATGACGGCTTATAGGTGCAACCGGCAGTCGGATTGGCGCTAATCAGGTTGATATGACAGTTGAGACCGCGCAAAAGATGCGCCAGTTCCCGCGCCTGCTCCATGGAGTCGTTGATGCCATCGAACATGGCGTATTCGAAAGTGACGCGCCTGCCGGTGGCCTGCACGTAGGCGTCGCAGGCCGGAATCAGCTTTCCCAACGGGTATTTACGATTCATGGGCACCAGCCGGTTCCTGAGCAGGTCGTCCGGAGCGTGCAGGGATACGGCAAGCCCGACCTGCAATTTTTCCTTGCCGAGCTTTTGTATGCCAGGGATATGCCCCGCTGTAGAGATGGTGATATGGCGCGCCCCTATCCCGAATCCCCACTCCGCGTTAAGACGCCCCACAGCCACCATGACGTCAAGGTAATTGGCGAACGGCTCGCCCATACCCATGAAAACAATATTGGAGATAGTCTCTCCACCCTCCATCCGCCTTGCGAAATACAGTACTTGGTCGCAGATTTCGGAAGAAGCCAGATTGCGCTCGTAACCCTGCTGTCCAGTGGCGCAGAAGGGGCATCCGATGGCGCAGCCCACCTGCGAGGAGACGCACACCGTGAACTGGGACTTAGCCGAGGGTATCAGCGCCGTTTCAATGCTGCGCCCATCCCACAGCACCAGAAGAACCTTCTGCGTACCGTCACGCGCTGTCCGGAGTTCTATTTCGGACACACTGGACAGGGTCAGTTTTTCCCCGAGCCGGACACGCAAGTCTCTGGGGAGATCCGACATAGCATCAAACGAGGAGGCACGTTTCTGATACACCCAGCGCAGCAACGCTCCGGAGCGATAGGAGGGCTGGCCGAAGGACGCCATCAGCTCCCCGACCTGGGACGGGCTTAGATCTGTTATAAAGACAGGACGTTCAGACATGGCCTTGCTCTCCCTGAATTATTTGCCGACGCTATGCATCTCGCGGTTAAGAAAAAAACAGTGGCGCAGATGGCCACGATTACGGTCAGTATACCCGCTTCCTTCAGGGCAGGCTCTATCGCGGGGTTGATGATGTCGGCGGCTATCATAAACTCCAACCCAAGCAGCAGGTGGCCAGTCCCTTGTTGTAACGGCTGTCTCGAGCTGCACGATGGACCCGCGTCCAATCAGCGCCTTGATTTCCACGCGCAGGAATGAAACGACACCCCACACCACCACCCAGATGACGCCTGCCGCAACAGCTACATCCGTCAGAATTTCTTTCATGTCGGCGCCCACGCTTCTTCGCGTTTAAAGTATCGGCAGGTAGCGCGTCCTCTCATAATCGGTAACATGCATGCGGTACTGCGCCCACTCGCGCTTTTTGTTCCCGATAAAGGCGCGGAAAGTATGTTCACCCAGTGCCTTTTTTACAATCTCACTCTTTTCCGCAGCCTCGACGGCCTGCTGCAGATCGGCGGGCAGAAGCCCGATGCCGCGCCTGCGAAGCTCTTCTTCGCTCATCTCGTAAACATTCTCTTCGACAAGTTCGGGAGGCACCATGCCCTTCTCGATGCCATCCAGTCCCGCCGTCAGCATCACGGCAAAGGCAAGATATGGATTGCAGGCCGGATCCGGCGAGCGGAACTCAATACGCGTGGCAGCCTCGCGCCCAGGCTTGTACTGGGGGATGCGTATCAGATCGGAGCGGTTGCGCTGCGCCCACGAGATATAAACCGGCGCTTCGTAGCCGGGAACCAGCCGCTTGTAGGAGTTGACCCATTGATTGGTGACAACGGTGATTTCGTGCGCGTGGGACAACAACCCTGCCACATAGCTATGCGCCAGCTTCGAGAGATAGCAAGGACCATCATTATCAAAGAAAACATTGGAATTACCCTTGAAAAGCGACTGATGCACGTGCATACCGGAGCCGTTAACGCCAAAAACCGGTTTGGGCATGAAAGTAGCATATACGCCGTTGCGATGCGCAATCTCCTTGACCACCAAGCGATAGGTCATGACATTGTCTGCCATGGTAAGCGCATCGGCATAGCGTATGGCGATTTCATGCTGAGATGGGGCGCCCTCATGATGCGAACACTCCACACCGACGCCCATCTGCTCCAGCGTCAGCACCGTCTCGCGGCGCAGGTCTGATGCCTCATCCAGCGGTGTCAGATCAAAGTAGCCGCCGGCATCAAGAAACTCGGTATCATGCTGAATGACGCTGTCCGCACTTTTCCTGAAATAAAAAAACTCCAGTTCGGGCCCCACGTAGAAGGTGTAGCCCATATCAGCAACCCGCTTCAGCACCTTTTTCAGAACATAGCGGGGGTCCCCCTCAAAGGGACGGCCGTCGGGCAGTAGCACGTCGCAGAACATGCGCGCCGCCGCATTATCTTTGGGTCCCCACGGAATGATGCGAAAAGTCTCAGGGTCAGGCAAGGCGATCATGTCGCTCTCTTCAATACGCGTGTAACCCTCAATAGAGGATCCGTCGAAGCCTGCCCCCTCTTCCAGCGCTCTTTCCAGTTCATTAATGTTGATGGCAAAGCTCTTGAGTATGCCAAGCACGTCGGTAAACCAGATGCGAATGAAACGCACGTCGTTTTCCTTGCACTGCTTCAGTACATGAGCCTTGGCTTCGGCGCTGGACTTGGGCATCGTAACCTCCATGAAGATACTACTCTGCATTATAACACAGCAGAGTCGCCGTAGATTGCCGGTTTGGAGAAAGGATTGCGATGTGCGGAAGCCAGCAGCCGGATAAAAAGAGTGGTCACGTTCATCAACTCCAACCAAATCCGGCCACTATATCATTCCAGCCGCATTGACTAATCCAACGGGCGGTAGCTATAATGTTTCCGGTTATCAGTGACGAGCTAGCCGGCTGACCGCTGGACTTATCCAGGTCTGGAAGACGTCTCGCCCAGATGAACCCCTGAAGCAACACCTAAAGTAGCTGTCGTCTTTACTCCTTGGGGAGTGTAAGTGGTTACAGGATGCATACAGTCCGCACTCCAACGGGAGTGATTGAGTTTTTGTTTTTAGGACAGGAGGCATAGTGAGATTAATCGCAGCAAGCACTGGTAGCTTCCCCCGCATCGGGGATGGAAGCCAAGAGCAGCAACTACGCAAGGCATTGGCCAGCTTGGACAGGCAGGAGATAGACCTGTCGGGGCTGAAAGCCGTTGAGGAAGAGGTCACGCGGGAAGCCATCGCGCTTCAAGCTGTCGCGGGCGTTGACCTGCTTACCGACGGGCATATACGCTGGCACGACGCAGTTTCGCATGTCATGGGCAAACTGCAGGGCGTACAAGTCGGCCCACTGTCCCGTTTTTTCGACACCAACACCTACTATCGTCAACCCATTGTTCAGGAGAAAATAGTCTGGCAGCGTCCGCTGGTGCTTGACGAGTTTCTTTTCGCTCAGCGCAACGCGCCGAAGCCCGTCAAACCGGTGCTTACCGGCCCCTGCACGCTGGCCCGGCTGTCGGTAAACCAAGCCTACGGCAACACCGATGAACTGATGGAAGCAATAGGCATTGTTATAGCCGAAGAGGTCAAAGCCCTAGCCGAAGCCGGAGCCGCCGTTATACAAATAGACGAACCGTCGCTACTGCAAAACCCGCAGGATATTGCGCGGTTACGTCCGTTGCTGGAGGCAGCAAACCGCTGCAAGGGGACGTCGGAGCTGGCTCTCTACACATACTTTGGAGACGCCGCCCCGGTCTGTGATGAACTCCAACAGCTTCCAGTGGATATTCTGGGACTGGACTTTACCTACAGCACCAATCTGGTCGAAATCCTGACCGGTTCAGGCATCGGCAAAAAACTGGGGCTGGGGCTTGTAGACGGGCGCAATACCCGGATGGAAACCGAGGCGGATATTTTCCCTGTGCTGGAGGCGCTGTCAGCGCTGCCAGGAGTGGATGACTGCTATCTGAACCCATCCTGCGGACTGGAATACCTGCCTAAGGAAAGAGCCGTTGCCAAGCTGAAAAACATGGTCGGCCTGCGCGATAAATTCATAGGAGGCAAGCATGCCTAGAATCAAACTGGAGCAACTCGGCCTGTATCTGCCTTTACTGCCCACTACCACGGTGGGAAGCCTGCCCAAGCCGGATTATCTTTTGACCGCCAGGGCGCAGTACGCCCGCGGCGCGATGGAGTACGCAAAACTCAAGGAGCTTGAGGAGCAGGCCACCCGGTTCTGGATTGAAAAACAAGACGAAATAGGGCTGGACGTTCTGGTGGACGGCGAAATGTACCGCGGAGACATGGTAGCGTATTTCGCCGAGACCATGAAGGGCTTCCAGACGGGAAAACTGGTGCGTTCATACGGCAACCGCTACTACCGCAAACCGGTGATAGCCGGCGCCGTGGAATGGTGCAACCCGATTACGCTGGACTGGTGGCGGTATGCTCAGTCGCTGACCCAAAAGCCGGTGAAGGGGATGCTGACCGGACCCTACACGGTTATGGACTGGTCGTTCAACGAGTATTACGCCAACCGGCGCGAAGCCGCCGTCGCCATCGCCCGTGAAATACGGAAAGAGGTGGAAGCACTGGTAGACGCCGGGGCAAAAATCATACAAATCGACGAACCGGCCATATCCACCCGCGTCGACGAACTGGATCTGGCGCGGGAGGTAATGGAAATGGTAACCGACGGCATCGCCGCCTACTTCATCTGCCATATCTGTTACGGCGACTTCCTGCCTGTTTACCGCCATATGCTCTCGCTCAGCGTCGACAACCTCGACCTGGAAACCTGCCGGCGAACACATATACTCGAGGATTATATCGCCAGCAACCGCTTCGACAAAGATATTTCCTACGGCGTCGTCGACGTACACAGCCACAAGATAGAGAGCGAACAGACTATTGAGGCTTCCATACGACATGCCCTGACCCTTTTTGACAAGGAATCCATCTGGATTGGCCCCGACTGCGGGTTGAAAACCAGAAATTCAGAAGAGTCCATCGCCAAACTTACCAACATAGTAAAGGCTGTGTCGAATATCAGGCGGGAGATATAGTCAAACAACAACCAGAGGATGGCGGATACTGCCGGGCAAAGCCGGACGGATAAGGAATTGCATACGGACTACGACGTAGAAGTAAAACTGCTGGCGATTACGCCTGATTGCGAACAACTGCTGGAGCAGGCGGGACGGCTTTGCTATGCCAGCGGGGATAAGCTCGGCACCAGCGCGGACTGGCTTAAAACCAGAATTAAGCAGGGGCATGAAAGCCTGATTGAACATGCCAGCGCCACCTTTTACATCCGGGCATCCCGCGCCCTGACCCACGAGCTGGTGCGCCATCGTATCGCCAGCTACTCCCAGCGCAGCCAGCGTTACGTCAAGGAGCTTCAGGAGGAATATATCACTCCTCCCGAACTGGCGGAGAAAAGCGCTGAAGCTACTACGCTGTTTCATCAGTCGATGTCAGCCGCCTGGGACACCTATCGCCGGCTGCTGGATGCCGGAATCAAGCCGGAAATAGCCCGCTACGTGCTGCCTAACGCCTGTGCCACTGAAATAATCTGCACTTGGAATTTTCGTGAGATACGGCATATCCTCAAACTGCGCTCAAGCACGGCGGCACTGCCGGAGATAAGGGCGGTCGCCGGTAAAATAGCCGCCGTCATGAAAGAGCAGGCTCCTGAAGTATTCGCGGACATAGACTGCTAACACAGAAAAAACGGCGAACCAGGCGTCAAAATACGGATGGAACTCATGGGAATGCGCCCGCGTCCCCAAGTCATCCACTTCCTGCATGCGCTTGTAGTCCAGCCAGACTGAAGTCCATATTATACACTCGAATTGTTTTGGAAATGTTTCATGAATGTTGTGCTGGTTATTGCCGATAAGTTGACTGGTGACTTTTCAACATGTTACGCTCTACGTGGGTGTGAGTAGACTCTAGCAAAATATTCACAGGCGAGGTGTTGCAGGCGGGCTGTCTTATGATAAATAAGATGCAGGAACGCAGAGAACCTTCAGCAACCAGTATTGTCCGTGTTGTTTCGATGGCGCGGGCGTCTGGTTGCTTTATTGTTTTTACGGGGAAAGCACTATGAAGCAAATTAGTGCACGAGCGATATTGACATGAAAAAGTTGAAGCTGATTGCTTTACTATCGTTGGTTGTGTTCACGCCTGTTGTGATGGTGGCGTGCAAAAATAATGCTGGTGACGAGTGGAACAATTATCGAAATCATCCGGGATTAAGCAATGAATTGCAAAAACAAATTGTCGCTGATTGTTTTAGAAACATTGACAATACCTACGGAAACTATAAACTGGAGGATTTTTATATTGCCAAATACTATGGCACCTACAACGCGAGTGTTGCTGTAATTATGGGAGGTCTAATAGGACCTCCTTCAGTCCCTCCACCCTATGAAGTTGCCGGATTTGTATTTCAACATAGTACTTGGGAAACCATTATCATATGGAATTCAGGGATACTTTATGAGCTAGTCATTGCTTACGACGAAGGCTTATTGACAATAGCCGATATAGAAGCACTACACAATATACACACAGCATAACTGTAAATTAGCGGGAGGAAAAATAAATGAAAAAGTTAGTATCAATCGGACTATCCTTAACATTGCTGGCATTGACATAGTGTCAGACTAAAGATGGAATTGGTACAATTTTCGTGGGCAAGACCACTTTACGGACCAGTGGGCGGCTGATGACTTTAGATACCAAGCCTATAATGGAACCCAGGTACTGGGTTCATACATGGGTAACACCATATTCTACGGTGTCTACTGGCAGGTGGAATACTACAGTAATGGATATTGGTATTCGTACTCACCTGCGCCATAACTGCCAACTCTTTTGACATTCAGGCAAGGCGGGCGTTGTTAGTTTTGTGTCAACGCATCAGTTTGACATCCCCACCCGTTTTATTTATCATGTTTGTTTCATCCGGCACCGGTCTGCCGTTTTTATTCAAGATATGAATACTAAAATCGTCATCGTGGATTATGGAGCTGGCAATCTGCGCAGCGTGGTAAACGCCGTGCGCTCGCTGGGCCATGAGCCGCATCTCACGGCTGACCCCGCCGAAATCACATCCGCCGCAGCCGTCATCCTGCCCGGCGTAGGGGAGGGAAGCGCGGCGATGACTGAGTTGACACGGCTTGGCCTTGCAGAGGCGCTACAAGAGCGGGGCAAACGCAATCTACCCCTTCTGGGCGTCTGTTTGGGTCTTCAAGTCCTCATGGGCACTACGGAGGAAGGAGGGGATGTCCCATGCCTGAACATCGTGCCCGGACTGGTGCGAAAACTGCCGGAAAATCATAAAATCCCCCACATGGGCTGGAACCAGGTAAAACAACTCCGTAGCCATACCATTTTCGAAGGTATCCCTGACAACGCCTATTTCTATTTCGTGCATAGCTATTACGCCGACCCGCAGGATAAAACAGCGGTTATCGGCGCCACCGATTATGGCGAGCAATTCTGCTCAGTCCTCGCGCAGGGTAGCGTGATCGCCACTCAGTTCCACCCGGAGAAGAGCGGCGAAACGGGGTTGCGCCTTTACGGCAACTTCCTGCGCCTGGCACTGGGAGGCAGGACATGTTAACCAGACGCATTATTCCCTGCCTGGACGTCAAGGACGGACGCGTGGTCAAGGGCACCAGCTTTCTAAATCTGCGTGACGCCGGAGACCCTGTGGAACTGGCGGATTTTTATTACAAAGGCGGTGCCGACGAGCTGGTTTTCCTCGACATCACCGCCACCCCGGAGGGACGCGACACCACGGCGGAAATGGTTGAACGCATCTCGGAAAAGCTGTTCATGCCGCTTACCGTGGGTGGAGGGCTGCGCAGTATCGAAGATATACAGAAACTGCTACGCGCCGGAGCCGACAAGGTATCGCTCAATACCGCCGCGGTGAAAAACCCGCAGCTCATCAGCGAGGGAGCGGCGCGCTTCGGCAGCCAGTGCATCGTGGTCGCCATCGACGCCCGCCGCCGGGAAAACGAAGCCGGATGGAGTGTATACGTTAAAAGCGGCCAGACCCTCACGGAGCTGGACGCCATCGAGTGGGCCAAAAAAGCCGCGGAACTGGGTGCCGGTGAAATCCTGCTCACCAGTATGGACGCCGACGGACACTGTTGCGGCTACGACATCGAACTGACGCGGCGGATATCGAAAGAGGTAAACATTCCGGTGATTGCCTCCGGCGGCGCCGGCAGTCTGGAAGATTTATACGCTGCGCTGGATGAAGGTGGTGCTGACGCCGTGCTGGCGGCCAGTATTTTCCATTACGGCAAACACAGTGTTGCCGAAGTCAAGGACTATCTGAAACAACGCGGCATACCAATCCGCCCCTAGGCCTGCGCAACAAATCAAGGACGCCGACCACAGCTTTATCGACACCATGCGCAACATGAGAGCTACCGCTTCCACAAACGGGGATAGCCAAGCAGCCGTAAATCCCCTATTTGCAGAACGGGCACAACGGATATTTGCACGGCTGGCAGGAAAGACACAACCCGCCATGCCCCAACGCTGCCACCTCGTCACGCATGATGCGGTCTTCAGCCAGCATACGCGGTAAAAACACGTCCATTACCGTCGCCTTGTTCCATAATGCGCAGGTGGGAGCGCCCAGCACCGGAACGCCGTCCAGATAGGCTACCAGACAGGAACTGCCCGGCATAACCGGCGCACCGTAAGAAACAATTTCGGCGCCGGCGAGCTCCACCGCCTCTGTTGTCACATCATCAGGATCGACGCCAAAACCGCCGCAGGCAAAAATGATTTCCGCCCCGCGTGTTTTCATATCAATAACGGCATCGGCAATCTGCCGCTCGTCATCTGGTACGATTACAGAGTGAATCACCTGCGCCCCCAACGCCTCCATCTTGCGCCAGATCAGTTCGGTGAACTTCTCCTCGGCCTCTCCCCTGAAGAACTCTGTGCCGACGACCACCACACCGGCGCGCTTGAGGACGAACGGCAGGAGTTTCAGCACCGGTCCCTTTTCGCGGCACAGATTTTCGACAGTGCGCAACCCTGCGTCGGGGATGTACAGCGGAATAATCTTGGCGCCAGCGACCACCATATCCAGTTCGCAGACGGTGCCGGTGTGACGGGTGGCCAGCACCACGCGGCCAGCGGCGTTTATTTCACCCAACAGCGACATATTTACCTTTAACACACCGCGCGCGGCGGCAATAAAATCAATGCGCCCCTCCTTGATATCAGAGCGACGGAACCCCGCACCGGCGAAGGCGTCAGACAGGCGATAAGCGGCGTCTTCCTCGTTGACGTCCGCTTCCCCATCCGTCATGACGTAAACATGGGCCTTTCCAGAATCGAGCGCTGCCGGAATATCCTCGCGACGCAACACCCAGCCACGCCGGAAAAGCGTCTCCGCGCCGCGGGTCAGGTCGTGACCCAGCGTCATGCCGGCGGCATCATGAATCGGTACTTTTTTAATCATGGACGGCTTCTCCGGAGATAAAAATTGCTAAACGTTCACGAGATGCTTACGGTATTCATCAGGGGTGTTGAGATTGACCAGCACGCTGCCGGAGGATACCGGCACCTCTAGGATGTCGCCTGAGTGAGCCTTGAGTAGTTCGCGCCCACCAACGTCGCCGCTCTGCTTAAGTAGCTCCGTCTTGTAGTAAGCAGCGATCAGGATAGGATTGCCGCGCTCGCCGCGGCGCACCGGAATCACAATACCCTTGCGGGTGGCAACAGCCGCCGCAATCAACTTGTTGTAGATATAGGGAGAAATCAGAGGCTGGTCGCCCAGCGCCACCAGCACAAAACGCGCCTCGGGATTTACCAACTTAAGGCCGGCGGTCAGCGAGGTACTCATACCGCGCGCGTAGTTTTCATTGAACACCTGCGTTACCCCGCGCCTGCCAATACGGGCACCGATTTCATCCGCCTTCGAGCCGAGGACAACGATCACCTCACCGGCGCGCGAGGCCAGCAGGTTGTCAAGGGTGCGCTCAATCACAGTGCCGCCGCCGAAAGGCAACAGCAACTTATTTTCCCCCATGCGGGTACTCTTGCCGGCGGCCAGCAGAACCGCCGATACGCAGGATGTTTTAGACGCGGTCATAGCCAAAAGAAAATTTCTCCAGAGGTAAAGTATGTCATGAAAAGTAGCATGCGTCAAAGACCCTGCGACAATCTTGTAATACGTCACCATTTAAAGTTCGATGCAGAAATCAAGACTACTCGTAAATATCAGAAACCTACATGAGTGACTTATTGCTGGAACAAATTACGATTAAAGCGACCTAAATTGCTTCAGTCATTTAATATCATTGTCAGCAAGTTCCTTGTATCGCCCCAGCAACTCCGCAACAATCTCAAGCTCAGTAGTCTTAGGATCAAATCCATACAGCTTCATCACGGCGCGGTCGAGTTTCTGGTGAACTTTTAATAATTCCGACGGCATGGTCAGCGGGTCGTATAGATCGGCAAGAGAACTATCAGAGAATACTGCGCGAGCGCCAAGAACAGCTTGCGCTAACTTTTCTATTGTAGCTTTTTCTTTATCAGGTGCCTCTGGCCACGGGAAGTTGTTGTAGACAAGCGTATTAGAATAACGGTAATCGCTTTTCAAGCGTCCGCATACTGCCCGCGTCCACGCCATGTGGACGGATGATGTCAAAATTCCGAAATGGTAAAGCGTGGCGTTGGGGATGATTTTTACAAGATTACTGCACAGAATTTCTGGCGTGAGAAAACCAATAGGAATGTATCTGCGGCGTTCTGATGAAACTTCGGGGACAACGATAAATGTTCCATCGGAGATATTGGTGAAAGCAAATTCTCGCGGTGTTTCAGCCAGTTGTTTCGTAACTTCACGATTGCTTTCAAGCCGAAACATTTTTACCGCTTCAACCCGTTTCATTGCTTCGGGCATTGTGCGCAATTCCGCAGGAGAACAATTTTTCAAAAACAAAAAATAGCGGTAATAACGATTAATAAATTCATGTGAACCTATCCACGGACGAAACCATTTTTCCGCCTGCGGTTCTTTTTTCAAAAACTCCTCTTTTTCTTCTGCCGTAAATAGATAATGACCTCCGTCTATCGGTTGGTTGCCAAGACTCATATTCGGCACATCGCAAATTGGTTTGCTACGGCTCTCGATAAAAACGGTCGGGGCTTCAAGGAGGTAGGGGTTGATGTTTTTCGCTGGAATCTTCGCCCCGTCGCTGCCGCAGATGAACAAACCCCCGTCACTTCGTGACACCCCCTTTATTCCCGCTACCGCAGAAAGGGGGCTTGTTTCCCCTGCCCCCTTTTCAAAGGGGGTACCGCCCGCAGGCGGTGGGGGTTGTTTCCAAACATAGTCTATATAGCCCATTTTGCCGTCTGACAGGGGTACTTTGTATTCGAAATCGCCGATGGCTTCAGGGTCAGAAACGCCGAAAACACGCAGGAAGTCAGTGGTGAATGACTGGGCTTGAGCCTCTTCCTTGTGAGCGGCCTCCCAACGCTTTGAAAATGCTATGGCTTTGGACTGAATTTCATTCCATGAGAGTGCCATTGATTTACTCCATGATTACAGCTATAGTAGACGCGAATAGTATAGCATGCGCATTCACCAATGTGGATTAGGGCTTAAAAATACTTGAACGAGGAGCTTTACAATGAACATTGCTGGTTTTGAATGGTTCACGATACTGATTGCCGTAGTAGGTATAGCGGTTAGTCTGGCGCTTTATTTCCTGCCCAGTATAATCGCCATATCGCGGCGGCATCGCAACGCCGCTGCCATCGTACTGGTAAATTTGTTTCTGGGATGGTCCGGCGTCGGCTGGATTATAACGCTGATCTGGTCGCTGACAAAATAGATTCTCCCACCCCCGCTTGACGCGCCCGCGCCTCTGAACTATGCTAGTGCCAATGAACGGCAAAATTATGCTTGTTGGCATCGGCCCGGGGCAGCCGGAAATGATCACTCCGCAGGCACGCGAGGCTATCGGGCGCGCCGGGGTGATTATCGGCCACCCAGACACACTGGCGCTTATCGCCATGCTGACACAGGGGAAAGAGCTACTGGCCGTAACCAGCAATCCGCTGGAGCGCTCGCGGCTGGCGCTGGAAAAGGCGCAAACCGGCGCGACTGCGGCAATTGTTTCCAACGGCGATCCGGGAATTTACGCCATCGCCGCCACCTTTTTTGGCTATCTGAAGGAGCATAACCTCAGCGCCGATGTCGAGGTTGTACCGGGGATTAACCTGGCGCTCTACGCCGCCGCACGAATAGGCGCGCCGCTGGGCGGTGATTTCGCCGCCATCTCGCTCACCGACCAATGCGCTCCGTGGGAAACCATCCAGAAAAGGATCACATCCGCGGCAGAAGCGGATTTCGTAATCGCGCTCTTCAACCCGCTGGGCAGGCTCGGCCCGGAGCGGCTCAAGGAAGCGCTAGCCATCATCGGAAGATTCCGCCGCCCCAACACCCCCGCCGGGTTGCTGAGCCAAGCCGCGACCCACAATGAGAATATTCTGATAACCACCATGGCGCAAATTGAGACCGAAAAACTCGCCGCTGATACACTCATCATCATCGGCAATTCGCAGACCTACACGCTGGACGGGCGCATGGTGACACCACGGCCATATCTACCTGGAGCGGGATATTAAAAAGGGAGCGTGCCGCTCCCTTTTTGGTACTTTAGGTTGAACCAGCCGCGCTGTTACTCGCCGGCTGCCTCGGCCTTGAGAAACACCTCTTTGGCATGAGCCGCCGCCGCCTTCATGGCTTCCATCACCGGCGCCAGCTTGGCCATGTCATACCCGACACTGATGACTTGCACACTTTGTGGTAGCTCCGCCAGGCTCAGGGGGCGCGCCTTCGGAGGGGGCGGGGGTTCGACCGGCGCGGCAGGAACGTTTTCTACAGGTTCCACCGGAGCATTTTCGTCCAACGAAGCATCAGACAAGGCGGGGACATCTTCGACGGGAGGCGCTGGGGGAACCGGCAGCTCTACTTCGGGAAGAGGCTGGAAGGCCTCGCCGGGCACCGCAGCACGAGAGATTATGAATGTGCCGAAACGCGGATTACTCACCAAATCGTGGCGAATAATAGCCTCGACATGAGCGGCATCCCACCACTCATCCTCCTCCATGAACTCGATTATCACGTCCGGGCGCGCCATGCGCTTGTGGTCAGCCATCAACCGCAACTCTTCCGGGCGCTCATCGGCGGCAAGCAGCGTCAGATCAGGCCATATCTGCCCCGTGCCATAATCACGATAGAGCTGCAGCAGATCCACCCACTCGTGCCGTCTGGAGATTTCCTTGGCGTTCCAGCGAGGGGCGTACCAGCCTGCCCTAAGGCCTATGTAGGTATTGAGCTTCGGGGTGTGTACCAGCACATCAGGCACCACAAACGAGGCGCGAATCAGGTTGTTAAACACGAGCTTTTTCGACTCCTCCGGATCATGCACCCAGTCTATGTTCAGCCCTTCGACGATGTCTTTTTCCAAGAAATTGTCAGTGTAGAAATCGTGCGTTTTGCCCAGCCACAGGCGGTCGGGAGCAAGCAGATGCAACAACGCCAGTGTCCCCCAGCGTTCGTAACCCTCACGGTACAACAGCCGGAACCGTTCGCTCACCACCGCATCACCTGCCGCGATAAAGCCGTCGAGATCAATTTTATCTTTAAGAAGATCAAACAGCGGATCGAACAGCCAGTGCATCAGCCCGTACACCGGATCATCCAAGAACCACTTCAGGTGGGACTGCACATCGATGCCTTCAAGAAACATCTCGCTCTTGACCGTATCGCAGGCCTCTTTCCAGCCCCGTCCCATGTCGTATGCCTTCTCGAGTTGGGCAGCGAAGCGTTCCCTGACGAAGGCAGTGCGCACTGCGTCAAAGAGACGATAAAACTCCGGACGCTCGTCATCAAAAAGCGTCACGACCTTGGGGGTTATCTTGATCGCGGGATGATCGGCAATATATTTTTTAAGTTCGTCGTAGTAATTCTGCCATGTATGTGCCATTTTATCTATCTCTCCACATGATTTAGTTGCCAACGGACGGCGCGCTTTCGCATATATGGGAGGCCGCCGCCGTGCCCGCCGCGCGGCGCACCGCAATCATCTCGGCCAGTATGCTGACGGCAATCTCCTCCGGCGTCTGCGCTTTGATGTTCAACCCAATGGGGCTATGCACATGCGCCAGCTGCTCTCGCGAGAAGCCTTTGGCCTCCAGCCGAGCGTAAACAGCAGCGTTCTTGGACTTGGAGCCAATCATGCCGATATATCTGGCCGGAGTCCTCAGCGCGCCCTCTAGCGCGGCTTCGTCCCCGTTGTGCCCATGGGTAACGATGACGATATAAGCGCCGCTACCGATTTCCATCTGCCGGTAGGCATCCGGAATTTCCAGCGCAACAGTAGCGGCGTCGGGAAAGCGCCCCGCCGAGGCAAACCCCGGACGCTCGTCAATCACGGTGACGCTGAAACCGCACATGACAGACATCCGCGCCAGCGGCACCGCTATATGCCCGCCGCCGAAGATATACAGGGGCGGGGCGGATTTGACCGGCTCGATGAAAATCTCGGTATCCCCGCCGCAGATCATACCAAGATCACCGGAAGGGTTCAGCTTGTACTCAAACTTTTTAGCCACGCCGCGCTTCAACACCTCCAGTGCTTCCTTTATGGCAGCGTTTTCCACTGCCCCGCCACCTATCGTCCCCATAATGGAGCCATCGGCGCGCACCAGCATCTTGGCGCCTTCCTCGCGCGGCGTCGAACCAGAAACCGCTATCACCGTCACTAACGCCGCTTCCTCTCCAGCGGCAGTGAGACGCACCAGCTCAGCGTAAATATCATTCTGCATAGCTACTCCCGCGCCAGGGGAAGGAAAACCCTGAGCGTCTTATTTTGCGATAGTACCGCCCCGGACACCACCCGCCCAATTTGCGGGTGACAGCGAGCCAGAATCCCGCCGGCCAGAGCAGCCACAGTGTTCTCCGCCGCCAGATCAGCCTTGTTAAGGAACGGCACGATGCGTGCCCCCGGAGGCGTATTTTGTATGATACCATGTTTGTCCGTCATCAGGGTAGTGATGACCTGCGGGGTAATTTCCTCACCCTCCAGCAACCCTGTGAGACTGGTGATAAACTCGACGCGGAAGGCCGTATCCCTACCTAGCAGCCTGCACAAGCCATCCAGCCCTACCACAGCCACCACTAGAGTGGTGCTTTGAGGAACCACCGGCTCGGTGGCATTGGGCGCCTTGACAGGCATCCGTGCCGCTCCGTCAGCCTCGTTGATTATGTAATCCGCCAACGCCAACCCGGCCAGCCGGTCAACCGTTTCCGAATGCAGCCCTTTGAGCTTGACTGCCTCCACACAGCGCCCAGCGGTTACATGGGGGTAACGCGCCAGTTCGCTCCCGATCTTTGCTATCAGCCGGTTTTCGTCTTCATCGACGGCCAACGATGGCGACTGGTGCGCCTCCGGCGGCATAATGCGCGTGGTGGTAGTGGTAATCACCTTTTTGCCCGCCCGAACCAGTTCCTCAGCCAGGGTAAACATGAGGCTGGTTTTGCCACCGCCCCCGACAACTGATATGACATCCCCGACCACAACTCCCAGAGCCTCCGCCAGACCGCCAGCGTGATGCTCCGCAACCGGCGCGGGTTTGCGCATCTCCAGCCACACCCCGCCTTCCTCGGTAATATGCACCACATCGCTCAAATTCCGCGTAGCGACGAGGGCTTTCAAATCGGTGACCGCCACGCGCCTGCGCCCAAGGCGGTCGTTGAGAAGACGGGATTCATCAGCAATGGCATCAATATCCGCCTGCGGGATACCCCTACCATAACCGCCGCCCACGAATGCCAGTCCGCCATAAGCCAGCACGCGGTGGATTTCGGACAGGATGGACGGCGCATCCATAATAAAGAAAAAAGCTCCGCGCAGGATAATAAGGTCAAAACTGCCGTCGGCAAATGGCAGCGCGTCCAAAGCGCTCGAAACTATTTTGATGCGCGAAGGCAGGCCACGGCTGTCAATCTGCTGTTCGAGCCAGGCGAGATATGCGGCATTGGAATCGGCGATAACAAGCTGCATCTCCGAATAACGCCCAGCCAGTTCGAAGGAAATGCCGCCGGAAAATGAGCCGAGCTCCAGCACCCTGCCTGAAGCGCGCCCGAAAGACCCGATTATCTGCGCCGCGGTGTATGGATATACATCGCGCCACAATTCGTTGACATCAATCAGATCGTTGATATCGATGGCAAACTCCTGCCGTTGAAATGCGCCAGTATGGCCTCCAGCACGCCGCCGGATATGGTGCGTCCCTTGTCGGAAATGGTATCAATATACTCAACCCTGCCACGCGGGTCTACGTCACCCGACTTGAGACCTTTGGTTACCGGCGTGCCGTCCCTGATCAGGCCGCGAATTACGCCGGGGATGGTAGTTTTAATCGATTCACCATCAACATAAGCAACTATGTCGCCAGCCTTGACCATGTCGCCGATTTGTTTGACTGTCCTGATGATGCCGCCACATGGCGCCCGCATCACGCGCTCGAAGGTATAGCCGCAGATGTCACCAGGGTTGCCGGTGTCCGGCTCGGCGATACCGCTGCGCAGCACGCGCCCCAGATTATGACCGCGGTTGGTCTCAATCACCACATGCACGTCCCTGCCAGCCTCGAAGCCAATTCCCAAACCGATGACCAGTCCAGCATCAGTAATACGCGTTCCCAGATTCTTCTTGGCGATGATGGCATCGACCACAACATCCGGCTTTATGTCGCCAAGAATAGTGTTGTCCGGATCCACGATAATGGCCATCTCCTCCGCTTTCCAGGCAGCCCGGGACTGGGTGGCAGAGGATACCAGTCGGGCGGTCCGGCCCTCGACGGTCTTGTAGCCATCGTAAACAGCCTCGCAGAAAGAAACATGCCGCCGCACCGCTTGGGGAGCCGACACGTCGGTCATAATGACCTTGAAATGGCTTTCAGCCAGCCGGCAGGCGACGGCGCTGGCCAATTCACCCCCACCGCGGATAAGTACCTTGAGATTTCTGACGCCCATATTTTGTATACTCGCTTTCACGACAGTAGCTATTTCAGTATTGTATTTTACCCTATTCGGGGATAACAATGAGATGGGCTGCCGGCAGGTGTACCCTGCAGGACTCACCAGTCTTGGCACAAAATGCGCCGGGGGCCGGGATCGAGGCGCTGACAAGATGCGCCGCCTCCCGGTCGCAATCTAGCTGAAAGCGATAGCTGACGGCCGATATGCCCCGCACCACTTGCAAAGACCGGGCGGAAAAAACATTCTCACCGCAACCATCAGTAAGCTCGACATACTCGGGGCGAATGCCGACAGCTGCCTGCTGCCCAACCTCAAGCCGCATATCCGGCGGCAGGACGCACTTGATTTCACTGTCCCACGCCCGGACATGAATCCAGACATGGTCAGGCTCGAAACGCGTCACTGCCCCGACCATGATGTTACGCACTCCGGTAAGACGGGCCACAGTACGATTCAGCGGCGCGAAAAAGACACGTTCCCGCAGGTCACACTGCTCGATGCGCCCTGCATGATAGACGGCAACGCGCGAAGCCAGCTTGTAGCCTTCCGCCAGATCATGCGTCACCATAAGCATGCTGCAACGATACTCCCGCTGCAGTTCCAACAGTTCCATTTCCAGCCGCTCCCTGAGCTGCGTGTCCAGCGCTGAAAAAGGCTCATCCAGCAGCAGAATGTCCGGATCCGGCGCCAGCGCACGGGCAATCGCCACACGCTGCTGCTGGCCACCGGAAAGCTGCCGGGGATAGCGGTCGGCAAGCGGGCTGACATTCATCAGGCCAAGCAGCCGCGACACCTTCTCTTTCACCTCGGCGGAAGGCAGGCCATGAATCGAATAAGCCACATTGTCGGCGACCGTCATGTGGGGAAACAGCGCGTAGTCCTGGAAGACGAATCCCACCCGTCTTTTCTGCGGGGGAAGATTAATGCCGGCCTCAGAGTCAAAAAGCACCTTGCCGCCCAGCTCGATGCGCCCTTCGTCCGGGCGCGCCAGACCAGCGATACAGGCCAGCGTCATGGTCTTGCCGGAGCCAGATTGCCCGAGAATGGTCATCAGCTCCCTATCCAGCGACAGGTCGATATCAAGCGTAAATCCCGGTAGCGCGCGTTTGATTCTGGCTTTGAGCATATTTGTCCGTTTCAGCTGATGATAACTCTTCTGGAACGGGAGGCACGGCGCTGCCAGTAGCTGACAGCCGCCAGCGCCACAACAGAAAATATCATCACGATGCCGGCCATCACAGCAGCACTTTGATAGTCGTTGGCCTGAATACTGAAATAAATGGCGACTGGTATTGTAGCGGTGCGACCGGGTATATTGCCCGCCAGCATCAGCGTAGCCCCGAATTCACCCAGCGTGCGCGCCAGCGCCAGCACGGTGGCAGCCGCTACTCCCGGCCAGGCCAATGGCATGGTCACCGTCCAGAAGACACGCCATTCCGAGGCGCCCAGGGTGCGGGCGGCGTCCTTGATGTTAGGCTCCACCTGCTCGAAGGCGCCGCGGGTGGTCATATACATCAGGGGAAAAGCCATCACCACTGCCGCGATGACAGTGGCCCACCACGAGAAAATGATGTTGACACCGATTTCCATCAGTATTTTGCCGATGGGTCCGTTGCGGCCGAATATCACCAGCAGAATGAATCCCACCACCGTCGGCGGTAGCACCATCGGCAGAATGAAAATGCCATCCATAATACTTCTGAAGCGGCCAGTGTAGCGCCCCAGCCAATGCGCCGCGCCGATGCCCAGGAAAAAGGTTATCGCCGTGGCGGTCAACACGGTGCGTACTGAAATCCATATCGGTGAAAGATAGGTGTCCATCATAGCGATGTGGTTTATTATTCCAACAATTCCCGTTTACAGTCACCCATAAACACAACAAAACCACCGTTAGCAGCGGTTCGCTATGCTATGTATACATCATCAGAGAGAAGTTGGCAAGTCCTGCCGCTTGCCCGATTACACCTAGGGCTCCGCGCACGGGAGGGGGAGGTTATCCATTTAAGACGAGACTGGCTCAGAACCCGTCACCCTAGTTTCCCCCGGCAGGACTTGCCATCTCTTGCCAGTAAGGCTGCTTGTGCCTGACAAGTACCAATATATCACAAACGATACAGCATGTCAAACACCGGGATGAGTCCAGCACAATATTGGACTTAGCAGCAGATAATCCTGGTATGTTGAGACAATCCGTGAGGGAATGTCCCTGCCTGCAGTTGATGCGTACCGCATGGTGAGGACGAACGATGTTGTAGAAGATAAGCCAGTCAGTGAGTTTACAGTTGAACTCATCAATGTCATCCAGCAGGGTGCCCTCATGCTATACCGCGAAGTCCATCCTGGAGTCCCGCCTCGGCGTGATGAAGGATTTGGTGGCGGGGAGTAACCTTCCACCTCCTCCGGATGCTTCGTCACTCGCAGGCTCATTCCTCCAGCATGGATTTATGACCAAGTCCATCCTGGAGGGAGTGTAACGACCGAAGGATCTGGTGGCGGAGGGGGTAACCGTCCACCACCCCACCGGATGCTTCGCTGCCCCTGAATCAAGTTCAAGGCTAAAGGCTCCAGCATGAATTTATAGCCGCACTGGATTGCGGGTTTGACCTGCAATGACTTTGAGGAAACGGGTCGTGAGTAATCAGTTTTGAGTCATGAGTTCAGTCCATTTACCAAAAGCGCACACACACAGGAATACCCGTTTTGATATATAATGCCTGTACCATGAGAGTTATCGCAGGCTCCGCCAAGGGCTTTCCGTTAAAGGTTCCTAAAGGCACACCGACGCGACCCGCCACCGAGCTGGTGCGCGGCGCCATCTTTTCCATACTGCAGTCTTCAGACAGCGGCATGGAGCGCATACTCGACCTCTTTTCCGGCTCCGGCTCGCTGGGTATTGAGGCGCTGTCGCGTGGCGCCGATAGCGTGGACTTCGTTGACCAGGAATCACGCTGCTGTGCTATAATCAGGGAAAATTTAGAGAAGACAAAGCTGTCGGGACGCGCCCGGGTACACTGTACGACAGTCGGTCGTGCCATATCCGCGCTCACAGGAACGTACGACATCGTGCTGATGGACCCGCCCTACAATGATACAGGCATCGGCGTCATCATTGAGCAGCTGGCGGCATCGAATCTGGTGAACGAAACTTCAACCGTGGTGATAACCCATTCCTCCCGCTTCAAGCTTGAACCGGCCTACGGGAGGCTGTCACTTAGGCGCGAATACCGCCATGGCGACTCGACCATTGCCATCTATCGTATCGAGGAGAAACATCTTGAGCATCGCGATTTACCCCGGTAGCTTTGATCCCCTTACCAACGGACACCTGGATGTCGCAATGCGCGCCGCCCGCATCTTCGACCGCATCATCATCGGGGTCTACGACACTCCCAGTAAAAAACTGATGTTCAGCCCGGAGGAGCGCGTTGAGATGGCGTGCCAGGCGGTCAGGGATATCCCAAATATAGAGGTGCAATCCTACTCCGTGCTGACCGTGGATTTTGCCAGGAAAGTCGGGGCGACAGTGATGGTGCGCGGCCTGCGCGCCAGCGCTGACTTTGAATTTGAGTTCGAGCTGGCCATGATGACCTACCAGATGGCGCCGGACCTGCAGATGATATGCTTTCTGAGCGCCCCGCAGTACCAGTTCCTGTCTTCCAGCCTGCTCAAGGAAGTGGCGCAGCTCGGCGGAAACATCGACGACTGGGTGCCCGCGCCGGTGGCACAGGCGGTAAAAGCCAGAGTTGCCACAATCAAGCGCCGGCCTCTGTAAAATTGGGGATTTAAGCGCGTTGTCGTATAATCTAACTACCAACTTCAAAGGAGTACAAAATGGCTTACAAGATTTCCGATGATTGCATCTCCTGCGGCGCCTGCGAGTCCGAGTGCCCCAACAAGGCCATCAGCGAAGGCGACAGCAAGTACGTCATCGACCCCGCACGCTGCACTGAATGCATCGGCAGCTTCGACAAACCGCAGTGCGCTGACACCTGCCCAGTCGGTGCCCCCGTCCCTGACACCGCAGGCTAGGGAAGACATTGGCACGTTAGGCAGCAGGTCCACCCGGCGAAACCCCAGAAGACCGCTTAATTCCCGCCGCCTGAAAACACATGAAGGCTCGCGTACGCGAGCCTTCATGTTATTCCTTTACAGAGAGCCTTCTGACAGCTTGTTATCGCGCCTTTATTTGAAAAAATCCTTGATGGAATTGAAGCTGTCAGGCAGCAGCCCCAGCACCAGCGGAAATTTATCCAGCAATAACTTGGCCAGCCATGATCCGCCGATGGATCCCGCGCCGACGAATTTGCCCCACACCGCCAGCAGCGCCCCCCAGAAGACAGCGCCGATAAATAATCCCAGCACCCCGCCCAGCAGACGATCCAGCCAGCCCAGCATCGCCAAGGATATAAGCCTGCGCAGCAGCTTGCCCAGCAAATCCGCCGCGATTATCACCACCAGGATAATGAGAACGAAAGCAACAATCTTGGCGATGTTTTCATTGGAAATGAACCTCAGCCAACCAGCCACCGTCTCGTGCATCCTGCCGGCAAGGAAAATCGCCAGGATAAACCCAACCAGACTGACCACGCCGCGAATGATCCCTCTCCCCAGCCCCGCGATTGCGGAGGCCGCCAGAACAATTAGAATTATAATGTCCAGCCAGTTCATATCAGATCTCCTTTTTTGCTGTAAACATCTTTCACCATCAAAATACGGTGTTTGATTTTATGCCCCCAGCTCCTGTGCCCGTTTGTACGCCGCCGCCTCGGCGCGCCTGACGATGCCGGAGAAATCCGCTTCGTCGAACACCTTGAGCGCTTCCGCCGTGGTGCCGCCGGGAGAGGTGACATTGCGGCGCAGCTCATCGAGGGACTTGTCCGACTCGCGTGCGTATTCCGCCGCGCCAATCAGGGTCTGGAAAGCCAGTTTCTTCGCCATTTCATCAGGCATGCCCAACTCCACGGCGCCAGTTATCAGCGACTCCAGAAACAAAAATACGTAGGCCGGGCCGGAGCCAGAAAGCGCCGTAGCCAAATCCAGAAAATGCTCGTAGCCAGTATAAATGGCGCGCCCCATGACGCATACGAGCGCCTCGACATGAGTGCGCTGTGAAGGCGTCACGTCCCGCGTGGCCGTCCATACCGTCATACCCTTACCAATCTGCGCCGGCGTATTGGGCATGGCGCGCACGATGGCCTGATGCCTGAGTCCGGCCTCCAGCGCCGCCAGCTTCCTACCGGCAACGACGGAAAAGACCAGAGACTTCGGATGGAGTTTGCCGGAAAGCTCCGCCATAACACCGTCCAGAATCTGCGGCTTGACCGCCAGAACGATAATTTCACCACGCAGTGCCGCTTCAAGATTGCTCTGCGTGGTATAGACGCCCATCTCACTCTTGAGTGTTTCAAGGCGCTCGACGCTGACGTCGCTGACGGATACGTCAGATGCATCAGCCAGATTATTTTTGATGACGGCGGCGGCCATGGCAGCGCCCATGTTGCCCCCACCGATAAAAGCGATTTTAAATAATCCCACTCCTGCCTTCCTTCCGGATTTATTTAACCACAATATTGACTAATTTGCCCGGCACGTAAACCACTTGAATCACCGTCTTGCCGGCGGTGTAAACCATGACCTTTTCGCTTTCCTGCGCCAGTTTTTTGGCGGAGGCCTCGTCAATATTCGCCGCCACCATCAGCCGGTCGCGTAGCTTGCCGTTGACCTGCACCACCAGCGGAATCTCTTCGTCTTCAACCAGCGCCGCGTCCCACTCCGGCCACTTCTGGTTGTGGATGGAGTACGCATAACCCAACCGCGCCCACACCTCCTCGGCAAAATGCGGTGCGGTGGGAGCGAGCAGTTTCAACAGCACACGAACGGCCTCCCGATAATCCTCAACCGGTACTGAGCCGTTCTCGCGCACTTTGCCCAAGAAATTGGAGAATTCCATCAACGCCGCAATCATGGTGTTGAAACGCAGCTTTTCCATATCACCGGTGACACGGCGGATGGTCTGGTGGGTAACACGAGACAAGTCTTTCGGCGACAGCCCTTCCCCACCACAGGCACCACCCTCGTAAGGCTCGAGTGCCAGTGACCAGATGCGCCCCAGCCAGCGCGCCAGCCCATAAATGCCGGAGTCGTCCCAGTCGCCACCCTGCTCCCACGGCCCGATAAACATCAGGTAGGCGCGCACCGTGTCGGCGCCCATTGCCGAAACATATTTGTCCGGGTTTACCACGTTGCCTTTGGATTTGGACATCTTCTGGTGGTCGTGTGTAATCGTGCCCTGGTTGAACAGTCGCAGGAACGGTTCGCCGAAGTCCAGCCGCCCCATGTCGCGCAGCGCCTTTGTGAAAAAGCGGGAGTAAAACAGATGCATCACGGCGTGTTCGCCGCCACCGGTGTAGATGTCCGCCGGCAGCCATTTTCCGACCGCATCGGGATTGAAAGCCCCATCCGCGTAGAGCGGGCTGGCATAGCGCAGAAAATACCACGACGAACACATGAAGGTGTCCATGGTATCTGTTTCACGCTTTGCCGCGCCGCCGCACTGCGGGCAGACGGTATTAACAAAACTGTCAACATACTTGAGCGGTGATTCGCCGGTTGGCTTAAACTCGGCGTTCTCAGGCAGCAGCACCGGGAGGTCTTTTTCCAGCACCGGCACGATGCCGCATTTTTCGCAGTGGACCATAGGAATAGGCGCTCCCCAGTAGCGCTGGCGCGATATCAGCCAGTCACGCAGCTTGTAACTGACGGTGCGCCTGCCCCAGCCGCGCCTGGCGATAAATTCGGAAATCTTGATTCCGGCCTGCTCACTGGGCATGCCGTCAAAACTGTCAGAATGCACCATTTCGCCGGGTCCGGTATAAGCCTCCGCAAGCGGCCGCCCATTCCAGTCCGGGGGTGCAACCACCACTTTTACTGGCAGCTTGTACTTTCCAGCGAAGATAAAATCACGTTCGTCATGCGCCGGCACGCCCATGACCGCCCCCGTCCCGTATGAAGCCAGCACATAATCGGCAATCCATATTGGCACATTCTCACCGTTCAAGCGGTTGATAACGTAGGCGCCGGTAAACACCCCGTCCTTTTCGTGTTCGGCGGACAATCTCTCTATTTCGGTGCGGCGCCGCGCTTTATCGATATAAGCCTCGACGGCGTCCCGCTGCTCCGCAGTGGTCAGCTTCCGCACCAGCGGATGCTCCGGCGCCAGCGCCATGAAACTTACACCGAAAACGGTATCCGGACGGGTAGTGAAAACGCGAATTTCCTTTTCCTCAACATCCGGATAATCCAACCCGAAAGAAAGCTCTGCCCCCTCGCTGCGCCCCACCCAGTTGGCCTGCATGATCTTGATGCGCTCCGGCCAGTCCAGACCGTCGTGTTTCATGAGTTCGTCGGCATACTTGGTAATACGGAAGAACCATTGCTCCAGATCGCGACGTGTCACTGGCGTTTCGCAGCGCCAGCACTCGCCATTGACCACCTGTTCGTTGGCCAGCACCGCCTGGCAGTTGGGACACCAGTTTACTGGCGCCTTGGCGCGGTATGTCAGCCCCGCCTCCCACAGCTTCAGGAAGAACCACTGCGTCCACCTGTAATATTCCGGCTCACAGGTGATAACCTCGCGGCTCCAGTCGTAAATGGCACCAATGCTTTTGAGCTGCCGGCGCATATTTTCGATATTGGACATGGTCCAAGTGCGCGGATGAATGCCGCGCTTGATGGCGGCATTTTCCGCCGGAAAACCGAAGGCGTCAAAACCCATGGGGTGCAGCACGTTATAGCCCTGCATACACTTGAAACGAGCATAGACGTCTGACGGCGCCATAGCGTACCAGTGGCCGATATGCAGATCGCCGGAGGTGTAGGGAAACATGGTGAGGGCATACCATTTCGGCCGAGGGTCATCGTCACGCGCCTGGTACAGGTTGTCGTCAGCCCAGCGCTGCTGCCATTTGGCTTCGATTTCGGAAGGATTATATTTATCTATCATACAAACCATCCTTTTACAGATTCCTTATTGTATCAAGCGTCCGAAAGGGGCGCAATCATTATAAACTAACCAGAACCACGTTTCTGCGTTATAACAAGCGCGAGGCGGAACCATGAAGAAGAAACCAATGATATCAGGAATTATCGTCGTAGCGCTGTCGGGAGCCGTGGCGCTTATGCTGGCGGCCGGCTGCGGAAAAGCGGCCAGCGGGACTCTGCACAGCCCAACCGACACCCCCACCGAGGCACCGACGGATATTTTGCGGGCGGACATTCCCAGCAGCCTGACCGGCACCTCGTGGCAACTGATTTCATACGGCGAGCCAGAAGCGTTAAAAACAGTCATCCCAGGCACGCGCCTTACACTAGTATTTGACGACACCGCCCGACTCAGCGGCAACGGCGGTGTAAACATCTTCGGCGGTGGTTACACCGTAACCAGCGGCAACCGGATTGCCCTCAATGACATGTTTTGGACAGAGATGGCAGCATTAGACCCCTCCTTCAACGAACAGGAATATGCTTACCAGCATCTGCTGGCGAAGTCCCACAGTTTTTCGCTTGAGGCTGGCGCGCTTGCTATCTACTGCGAGGACGGTCAGGTGCTCAATTTCATCGAGAAATAACTATATCGCAGCCGGTTGAGAGCGCAGACGCTCCATTTTTTCAATTCAACCCTCAAAAGTTGCCTCATTTCCCGTTTAGCCTTATGATTGTACGAAACTGTTTCACGGGAGCATCAATGGAAAGCCTTTACGCCATAATCCTCATAAACTTTGTCATTTTCATAGGCGTGAAGATAGCCGGCGGTCAGGCGCTGGATATACTGGCGCTCGCCCCTTACGAAGCCTGGACTCATCCGTGGCAGTTTCTCACCAGCATGTTCACCCACGCCTCCTTCATGCACATCCTGTTCAACATGTGGGCGCTGTATTTCTTCGGTTCGTCCATTTTGCAGATACTTGGCGCGAAGCGCTTCTGGCTGGTGTATCTGGCAGGCGGGTTGGCTGGCGGACTGGCTTTTGTTGGACTAGCCTATCTTGGAGACGCAACAGGCATGAACTGGCTGGGAAGGAGTTATTCCGCGGCTATCGGGGCTTCGGGGGCTATTTTCGCACTTGGAGGGGCGCTGGCGGTACTCAGGCCTAATCTCCGGGTGGTCTTCTTCCCCATTCCCGCCCCCATGCCGCTGTGGATTGCCATCATAGGCAGTTTCACGATTTTCACCCTGCTCTCAATCTTCACCGGCATGGGCGTGGCTTGGCAGGCGCACCTCGGAGGACTGGCCTTCGGCGCGCTGGCGGGGTGGTTTTACAAACGCCGCAGCTTCAACCGCTACCGCTGGAACTGACGACTGCGCCATCTGTCGTTCAAGGCAGCCAGATTCCCGGCATGGAACACTGCTAACTGACTGCTGACGACTACTTTTTCAGTTCTTTCTTGAGCGCATCTATGTCGCGCCGCATGGCCCGTTGGCGGCTGACAAGCATAACTACATAGCCGAACACCGCCAGCCAGATGATACCGTAGGCGGCAAACAGATACCACAGATTATCGCTATTCATCGGCACAAGCCTCCTTAAGCTTTTTTATTTCTCTTTCGTCCTTTTTAATACGAACGCGCACCTCCATGAGAAGCGCGTACAGAACGGTGAAAGCCGCGACGCTTACCAGTAGCGTCGCCAGCATGGACATGGAGCCTGCCAGACCCCCTTGAAAAATCATCGCGGGGGGATGCTGGGTGCGCGACAACTGGATGGACAGCGCCACGACAGGCACGTCCACAAAGCCAATAATACCCACCACAGCGGCGAAGCGCGCCCGGCGGTCCTCATCGGAGATATACGAGCGTATGATAAAGTAAGAAAGGTAAATCAGCCACAGCACCAGCGAGGCGGTCAACCTCGCATCCCATGTCCACCACACCCCCCATACCGGCCTGGCCCAGATGGAGCCGGTAATCAGTATAAGGGTGGTGAACACCAGCCCGATTTCCGCCGATGCGCTGGCTATCATATCCCACTTCTGGCTGCGATTCGTCAGATACACGATGCCAGCGACAAAGGTGATAAAAAAGGCGAAAAACGCCACCCATGCCACAGGCACATGGAAATAAAAGATGCGCTGAATCACACCCTGACCGGCGTCAGTGGGCACGGAAACGAAAACCATAAACAGCGCCACCAGCATCAGCAGCGTGCTTGCGACAAGCAATATTTTGAGTCTCAACACTTTACCTCCTCATTCTTCAAGAGCGTATGGGAAAACCAGGAATGGCACCACCAAGAAAATGGCGTCGAACGCCAGAAGTATCAGAAGCCACTGCAGCATATCGCCGCCCCAGCCGCTCCCAGCAAGCGACAGCGCCGAGGCCTTGACGGCGGCGATAAGCACCGGTGTAACGACCGGCAGGAACAGTATCGGCAGCACCATCTCGCGCGCTCGGGTATTGACCGCAAGCGCAGAAAAAATGGTGCCCACCGCCACGAAGCCAATCGTCGCCAGCAGCGTGGTGGCAATCAATTGCGGACGGAAGACATCAATGTTAAAAAGCAGCGCGAACACCGGCAAAATCACGATTTCCACTGCCAGCATGAACGCCAGGCTGCCGAGGGCTTTGCCGGTATATATCGCCTCGCGCGGCGCTGGGCAACCAAGCAACCCCTCCAAGCAGTTTTCCTCTTTTTCCGGTATAAAGGCACGGTTCAAAGCCAGCACGCCGGCAAAGGCGAAGGCCACCCACAATATTCCGGGAGCAACCTCCCTCATCAGTTCTGCATCCTGCCCGAAAGCGAAATTGAAAATCACCAGCACCAGCGCGGCGAACACCAGCACCGAGGAGATGATTTCACGCCCGCGTAATTCGGCAAGAATGTCCTTGCGCGCGATAGCCAGAACACACGGCCAGAATCTCACGGCTTCACCGCCCCTGCGCTTTCGCCGTATCTCTGCCTGAGCGTGGAAAGATCGAGATTGCAGGCGCGCTCGCTGAAGGCCACCCTCCCACGCTCCAATATCACCACCGCGCTGCAAACACCCAGCGCTCTTTCAAAATTGTGGCTGGTGAAGACGACCGTGCGTTTTTCCTCGTCCCAGCGGATAATCTGCCACAGCGAATCGAGAGCCTGCTGATCCAGACCTGTTTCCGGCTCGTCCAGCAGCAGCACGGATGGATTGTGAAGAAGCGCGCGCGCCAGAGACAGTCGCTGTTGCATACCGCGCGAGAAAGTGGCAAAACGGTCGTGGCGGCGCACGGTCAGCCCAACCATCTCCAGCACCTCGGAAATGCGTTTTTCACGGGCTTTGACTCCGTAGAGACGAGCATAGAAATCCAGATTTTCCTGCGCGCTGAGACTGCCATAGAGATAACTACTGTGCGCCACCAGCCCGATTCCGGCGCGCAACCGGGCGTTATCACCCAGCTCCACGCCGTTAATCAACACACTGCCGGCTGTAGGGCGCATGATGCCAGCCAAAATCTTGACAAGCGTGGTTTTGCCGGCGCCGTTGGGGCCGAAAACCGCCAGGATTTCGCCCGCGCCGACGCGAATATCAACGCCGCGCAACGCGCGATAGCCGCCGAAGGACCGGGTTAGTCCGACAGTTTCAATGGCATATGGTATGGATGCTGTAGTATCGCTCATGGCAATAGATTTATTGTAGCGGTTCGTCGCCCAAAGAGCCAGTTTACCAGCCTGATTGCATATGTTGCAATATTATGTTAACACGATAAGATGTCACGCCTGAAGCTGATCAATGGCGTTCGCAACTGCCGCAAGGCCGTATCCGCAGACAACTGTTTCTTCTACTATGTGGCGCTGCTGATACAGGGACAATCCGGATTATGCAGTAATGTCATGTGGCATTAGATCGAAAGATGCTTCATGCAAGTGGACTGAATAAGAAGAGCCTTCTATCGTATGCAGTGAGAAAACCACATTGAATGTCAATGCATCACCATTTATAAGAACATAATTACTTAAATAGTCGACGCCGTTATTCAGGCCTTTGGACAAATCCGCATCAGCAACAACATTCAGCACAGCTATTATAAACCGCTGGTTCTCAAGTGCGATGGTCCGCTTGGCTGTTATTGTGACGTTCAACACCAGGAAATTTTTGCCGTCTTCCGCCTGTATCGTATTTCCATCAATAGTAATGGAATCCATGCGGCTGGCACTGTTCAATGTTATGCTTGAATCGTAACTTTCATAAGTGTCACCGACACCATATATAGTCTGCGGAATAACTACGCACGACCCTAGGCTTGATACAGCTGCCAGCAATGATAAAACCGTAGCAAGCACCAAAAATCGCTTCATCGGAAAGCTACGACATTGTAACAAACGTTGCAAAAACATTATTTACCACATACGCATCATAATCGAAATATTGAACGGAGGCATCATGATTATCATTCAGCGACATGATGAATTGCCGACAGCCATGTATTACACTATCTCAAATTCAGCATATACCCAGTGACTAGCGGTATCGCGAATAGGGGGATTGCCGGGTTCAGAAGGGTCAGTCACAACTTTGTAAAGGCTTTCTGAAAATTGCGTTACGATTCGGTATGTGCCTTTTTCAAGATTGCCATAGTAGAAGTTTATACCATACCAAAGCTCTTTTTGGGAGTGTGGTGCGAGGACAAAAGGAATCAAAAACGTAAATATATCGCGGACAGGTTCA
>Ga0123353_10000532_pt1 | contig 47123 bp, 49 predicted proteins | sample TergutLab28metaG_3_FD_92763 | JGI IMG/M metagenome (GOLD analysis project Ga0123353, IMG submission 92763) | Labiotermes labralis P3 segment gut microbial communities from Petit-Saut dam, French Guiana - Lab288 P3 | ecosystem: Host-associated > Arthropoda: Insects > Digestive system > Gut ... | reverse complement strand
TTGTAGCCGGTGTTCTACCTTTCCTTCGTATACGCGGAGCTTCTAACAAATAACCATTACTTTAAGAGTTTACTTTAAGTAAATCAAACCAGGCGGTGCAATACAAACACCGCCTGGTTTTTTGTGAATACCAAACATAGCGATAACCCCAACCTCAATACTATGCCGTGAATTGAGTTAGACACATATGACATATGACTCCCGGTGGAGTTTAAGGAAAAGGGTTTATTGATTTTGTCTAGTTAAGTGTTGATAATCCAGACCACTTATTTATATCTTTCTACACTGAAACGATAAATTTTTACGGCGTCCTGTAAACCGATGCCGCCTTTTTGGCGTGCTATTGATAACTGTTGTTCAACGGTATCTACACCTTCTAAATCAGGTAGTAACAAGCCACGGCGGTGGCCGCTCTCCACAATAACACCAAAAACTTTCGGATCTAGCTCTACTAAACTTTGCACCAAAGTAGGAGTAGTCAAAACATCTACACTAAAATCCAATTGAGGTAACTCATCCGGTTTAACAGGCGGAAAACGCGGGTCTTGGGTAGCAGCAGCAATAGCATTGGAGATAATTTCCTCACCCACCATTTGATATTGTGGCAAAATAGTACCTATGCAGCCGCGTAAATTGCCGCCGCGCTTTATTGATACAAAAACAGCATTTTGCTTCTTCATGTCAGGGTGCGGTGGTATATCATGTATACGCTCACCTCGTAAAACATAAGCCCATACCGCTTTCTCAGCCAATTCGGCTAAAGGATGTATGCGATGGTTGGTAAATACTAAACCGGCATAGCCCACCACACTGTTTTTATCTCCGCCGTAATCAGCAGAAGTTGCATAACCAACCAAGCGACAAGATCTAACACCCAAAGCACGAGCAGCCGCAATAACTATTGAAGCCGGTGCCACACCGCACATGGTAACGTGATTTTCATCTACAACATCATTTAAAAGTTTGACATCCATTTTAAGTATAGCCTCAATAGCCATACGGTCTTTAGTTTCAGCTTGTTCCACAGGTTCATAATGAGTCATATCTCCAGAGGCCAAAAGTATACATTTACGACCAGAAGCTATAACTGTCTGGGCTATCTCCTCTCCCATTTGTTCATAAGCTATAGGCGAAGTGCTGCGTACTACGATAGGTAATATTTGAACGCGCGGGTTTAAATACTGCAACAGCGGCACTTGTACTTCCACTGAATGCTCGCGATCGTGAGCCTTAGTATCACCTTGAAAATATTTAGAATTGCGTATTAGATAATCAGCCATACCCTCGGCTACAAAAGTCTCGCCAAAGGGGGTGCACCATGAGCCCTTAGGATAAACACTGTAGGGTGCACCTTCGCCAGTATGGGCCGTACCAATGATGATAGCTACTTGCGCTTCAGAAACTTCAAGGCAGGAAAGAGTGGCAGCAGCTAAAGCTCCGGAATAAGCGTAGCCGGCATGTGGCAAATATGCGGCAAAAGCTCCTTTTTTAGGAGAAACAAAACCTTTGCTAGCATGAAATAGATCGTCCATCAAGGCTAGTAATTTTTGCTTTGAGTCCGGGTAAAAAGCCCCGCTGGTAATAGCGTCACGCATATTTAGACTCCTTCGTGGCGACAGATATTTTAAATAATAAAGTTAGCTGCAGCATGACAATTATGGCAGGTGCCGTCAGCATTCAGACCCTTTTGTAAATATGTACTACCGAAGCGACCTACCAGTTGTTCGCCGCATTCGGCGCAATAAGTGTTTTGCGCACTATGGTTTGGCACATTGCCCACATAGCTATATTTTAAACCCAAGGCCCAGTTTTGTGCCAGTACTTTATTAAAAAAGTCGTAATCAGTGGGCGGAATACCAGGTAAAGATTGTTGCGGTATATAGCGTGTAATATGGAAAGGCGTCTTATCTCCTAAATTATCGCATACCCACTTGGCAGCATCTTTTAGTTCGTGCATATCAGTGTTGACAGTAGGAATAAGATTAGTAACAATCTCCACATGAACGCCGCTTTCTTTTAATAACAAGCAGCTATGCAGTATACCTTGAAAATCGTTTATTGCCGCCGTTACTTTATGCATGGTTTTTTTACTAAAAGCCTTAATATCTACACTGGCCGCATCCAAAACAGGAGCTAATTGTTCAATCAGTTCGCAAGACATATAACCGTTAGTTACATAAACAGTATAAAGACCAGCCCTTTTAGCCAGCTGAAAAGTGTCTAGAGTATATTCAGCATATACGGTAGGTTCGTTGTAGGTAAAAGCAAGACCATGGCAACCAGTTTTTATAGCCTTATCCACCAAATCTTGCGGTAAAAAGCGACGGGTAAAGTTCAATTTTTGCTGGTCAAAACGGGCAATGGTATAATTTTGACAAGATGGACAAGCAAAGTTGCAGGAATAGCCACCCACCGAAAATACTTTACTGAAGGGGTGGAAATGAAAAAGCGGCTTCTTTTCTATAGGATCTATGCTATAAGAAGATACGCAACCATAACCCAGCGAATAAAGCTTACCTTCGCTGTTTTTGTACATGAAGCAAGATCCGTGCTGCTCTTTTTTTATAAGACAATAGCGACGACAGGCCAAATGACGTATGCCGCTATCTTCATTTTTAATTAGGTTTTTAACTTCAAAATCTACCATCTCTATCCATACGCCCAAAATGATGATTATATTATACCAGATAAATAAATATAGTATGGCTTATCAATAGACCACGCAGATCTGCTGCAATTGTATTGCAATAAATATTTTCGCGATGAATTTATGTTCCAGTTCTTATGATTTAAGAATTCAATTTAATATTTTGAAAAGATCTCACATAAAGAAGGCTTGACTTAAATAATACAACAACTCTAAAATGCAATTGTGAAGATTATTGGAATTACCGGAAATATAGGCAGCGGTAAAAGCACAGCAGCTCGTATTTGTGGCGAGATGGGTGCTGCCACTATTGATTTGGATGCTGTGGCTCACCAGCTATACAATGATGATGATGGTCTTAAAGAAGTATTGATAAATGCTTTCGGAGAAGATATCTTAAACACCGATGGACAAATAGACCGTAAAGTTTTAGGGCAAATCGTTTTTAATGACCGACAAAAACTGGATATTTTAAACCTATTAGTGCATCCGCGCATCACCGTTGAAGTGCGTACACGCCTGCATATTTATGAAACTATGCAGAAGGATGCCGTAGTTATTCACGGCGCTTTGCTTTTAGACATCTTAGGTAAAGATTTTCTAGATGAACTATGGGTAACAGTAGCCAGCGAAAAAAACACTCTTGTGCGCTTACAAATACGCGGTATTGATGTTGAAGAAGCTAAAAAACGCCGTTTGATGCAAACAGATGAACAAAAGCTTATAGCCCAAGCCGATGCGGTTTTACAAAACGATTGGCCTAAAAAAGAGTTTGAAGATAAAGTGCAGGAAATATATGAACTGCATGTGCTGGTGTCTAAATACGGCACCAAAGATAATCATAAAAAGTAAAATCCTAAATTACTAAAGGATAATATGTTTAAAAATATTTTGCTGCCTATTTATAATAATCGTCGTGCTGAAAGAGCCATTCCTTATGCATTAGAATTTGCTGAGCGTGCCGGCGCTCACCTGACTTTCATTACCATTGTAGACAAAAATACTTCCACCGATGAAGAAAATAAAGCTATAGATTATATTAAAAACGTGTCCGAAGAAACCTATAAACTAGCCGACGGCAAAGTAAATGTATGCTGGGAACTGGGGCGTGGCGAGTTGGAAAAAACCATCGCTAGATACGTTGAGAAAAAGGCCATTGATTTAGTATGTTTAGCCTCTTCTACTCAAAAAGGGCTGATTACGACTATTACCGGTAATCACACCGAACGCATTACTCGCGCTGTACATTGCCCAGCTTTGGTGGTCAGTAATGACGAAATAAAAGAATACGGATATATATTCAGTCATATATTGATGCCCTTAGACGGTAGTGAAGACAGCACCAACGCTCAGGTTATCGGTGCCAAACTGGCTAAAACTTTTAAACTGTCCATCACTTTGTTTACTATGGTGCAACCGGTAAGTATTGCCGGCGGTGCTGATCTGGTAGGCTTGTCAGGAGTTACCAACAACATGATAAACAAAGAAAATTTTAAAGAAGCTAGACAACATTTAGAGGAAGTAGCAGCTTCCATGACTGAACAAGGCATTGACGCTACTTTTAAAACAGTTATGGGCACCAACAGCGCCGATGAGATAGCTAAAGCATTTAAAGAATATAAGGCTGATTTAACAGTAATGGTTACCCGTGATTATTCACCAATGGAGGCTTTCTTTATGGCTTCTACTTCACGCAAAATTGTATCGATGGATTGCCTGCCGGTATTAATGATTCGGCAAAAATAAACTATAGTATGCCCCATTAAACTTAAAGATACCGACAATATCGATCCTTTTTTATAGCTACTAAGTAGTTGTCTTTTATTCTTTGGTTTGATATTATATAGTGTTGCTTATTCTTGGGAGGTGTTATCATTTACGCTATTATTGAAACCGGCGGCAAACAATACAAAGTAGCTCCCGGTCAGGAAATTCTGGTAGAGAAACTGGACGCAGCTGAAGGCAAAGCCGTTGAGTTACAAAACGTATTAATGATCAATTCTGATGCCAAGTTAACGATTGGTAATCCTTCCATAACCGGCGCCAAGGTTTTGGCTACTTCCAAAGGTATGGAAAAGGGCGAAAAATTGATCGTCGCTAAATTTAAAAATAAAACCCGCTATTTTAAAAAGACCGGCCATCGCCAGCCTTATACCCGTCTGGTCATAAATGATATCGTAGTATAGGTATCTAATTATTTACAGGAGTATTTAACTACAATGGCTCATAAAAAAGGTGGCGGAAGTAGCCGCAATGGTAGAGATTCTAAACCTAAAATGCTAGGCGTAAAAGTTTACGCCGGACAGACTGTGAACGCCGGTACAATTTTAGTGCGTCAACGCGGTACGCAAATTCACCCCGGTCAAAATGTAGGCGTAGGTAAAGACTGGACTTTGTTTGCTACCGAAAGTGGTGTAGTACGATATGAAGCCACTTCCAACGATAAAAGAAAAGCTTCGGTATATCCGGAGAAAGCTGAATAAAATATTATGGCCAAAAAAGATATTCAACCCAAATATTACCCCAACGCCAAAATCTCGTGTTCGTGCAAAAATGTTATTGAAGTGGGTGCCACTCAGCCGGAAATTAAAGTAGAAATGTGCTCTCAATGTCATCCTTATTACACTGGCGAAAGCAGGATGGTTGACACTGCCGGCCGTGTTGAGCGCTTTAATCAGCGTTACGCCAAAAAGAAATAATTTATACGATTTTGACAAAAGGGAGTGACAACTCCCTTTTGTTTTTTAGGAGCTTCTTTGAAAAAGCAAGAAAAAGAATTTAGATACGGCGGACAAGCGGTTATAGACGGCGTGATGATGCGCGGCAAAACTACCATGGCTACTGCTATACGTCGGCCCGGCGGAGATATATTGGTAGATAGCCGCTTTGTAGAACGCATATACAATGGCATCTGGCGCAATATTTTTTTTGTCCGCGGAATTTTTGCTTTAATAGAATCTTTAGTTCTTGGTATAAGATCGCTTTACCGCTCAGCCTCAGTAGCCTTAGAAGAAGAGGTAAAGGAAGTACCTAAAGTAGCCGTAGTCATGGTAATGATATTTAGCTTTGCTATGGCTATTGGTTTATTTATTCTAGTGCCCTTTTTCATCACCAATTTGCTAAAAGACATAGTAAGCTCTTCTTTTTGGTTTCACTTTACAGAAGGTATAATTCGTCTTCTGATATTTATCTTGTACATTATGCTTATTTCTCTTATGAAAGATATACGTAATACTTTTGCCTATCACGGCGCCGAGCATGCTGCTATTGACGCCTATGAACATAAACAGTTTCTGGATCCTGCTAAAATAGATCCTAAAAAAATCGCTCACGCTAGATGCGGCACTTCGTTTGTCATTATGGTTCTGCTTATCGCTATCGTAGTATTCTCCTTTGTAGGCTTCCAACAAGTGTGGCTGATGATTTTAGCACGTATTTTGCTGCTGCCGATCATTGCTTCTTTATCTTATGAACTTCTAATGTTTACTGCTACTAATGCTCGTAACCCTATAGTCAAAGTCATTATGCAGCCTGGACTTTGGTTTCAAAAGCTTACCACCCGCTACCCCGATGAAAAACAACTGGAAGTAGCTGTAGCTGCTATACGTCGCGTATTAAATGTAGATAAAGCCGGCGGCGACATGGCCTTGGCCAATATATCAGAAAAAATAGCTACCGTAAGTAAACAAGACGGACAAGACATAGACCAAGTCTATGATGTTATTATTAAGGAACTTTTGGCAGCTAAAGAACAAGGCGGCATGGCCGCTGTTTATACCGTAGAAAATAAATATATTACACTCGGCCAGTTAGAGCAAAATTCCCAAGCCATAGCAGGAGCCAAAGTTACTGTTAAAAAAGAAGCATCAAACGAGGGTGATTAAATATGGAGATTATTCCCGCCATAGATTTAATAAACGGACAGGCCGTACGTCTCTATAAGGGTGACTATTATCAAAAAACAGTATATTCATCCAGTCCGGTGCAAGTGGCTCAGGTTTTTGCTAAGCAAGGAGTGGCGCGCTTGCATGTAGTTGATCTTGATGGAGCTAAAGAAGGCCGCTCCGTTAATACCAAAATTATTAAAGACATCTGCCAATCAATACATATACCAGTTGAAGTAGGCGGCGGTATACGCAAGATGGCAACAGTAGATGAGCTTTTGCAAAACGGCGCTGACAGAGTAATTTTGGGCACAGCGGCTTTACAAGATAAAGCTTTTTTAAAACAAGCATTGCAAGAATACGGACGGCATAAAATTGTGGTGGGTATAGATGCTAAAAATGGTAAAGTAGCTACGCGCGGCTGGCTAAATACCTCCGATGTATACGCCATAGATTTAGCGCAAGAAATGTATGAAATAGGCATAAAATACATAATATATACCGACATCTCCCGCGATGGTACCCTCACCGAGCCTAATTATCCGTCTATTAAACAAATGATAAATATCTTTAAGGGACATGTTATTGCCAGCGGCGGCATGGCCACTCTGTTTCAGTTAATTAAATTAAAGGAAATGGGCGCGCAGGGCGTTATTATTGGTAAAGCAGCCTACACCGGCCAAATCAATTTAAACGATGCCGTGCGCTTCGTAAATGAATTTATAAATTAACAAAAGGAGAAAATAAAACAATATGAGTAAATTTAAAAAAGATGACAGCGGTTTAGTAGCAGCTATTGTGCAAGATGCTATTACTTCGGAAGTTTTGATGCTAGGTTATATGAACGACGAAAGTATTGCCTTAACTATGCGCGACAATGAAGTATGGTTTTACTCTCGCTCGCGTCAGGAACTGTGGCATAAAGGCGCCACTAGTGGAAATACTTTAAGCGTAGTGGAAATGTATAAAGACTGCGATGCTGATGCTATTTTAATAAAGGCTAAACCGGCCGGCCCCACTTGCCACACCGGTAATGTTTCTTGCTTCTACAGAAAAATAGAAGCCGATGATCTAGAAGACTAAAGAATTATCGTAAAACATAAGCCGCTTTAAAAACCAAAGCGGCTTATTTACTTTGCGACATCTTTATTGATTGGTATGCGTTTGCAAGTGTATAATTAAAAGGCAATTTTATTAAGAAGGAAAAAGCATGCAGCTGAGTAAAGAAGATGTTTTACGGGTAGCAAAACTGGCCCGTTTAGACTTAGACGAACAGGAAATAGAGCGCTTTCAAAGTCAGCTTTCTAATATTTTGCATCATTTTTCGGTGCTATCTGAAGTGGACACTGCCGGCATAGCCCCCACTTCACAACCTTTTGATACTAAAAATATTATGCGAAAAGACCTGACAGCATCTAGTTTGCCGACTGCTCAGATATTACTTAACGCTCCCGACCTCCAAGACGACAGCTTTAAAGTAAAGGCGGTGATGGAGTAGGTAATGATTAATTATACTATTACGCAAGCTGCTGAGCTTTTACATAAAAAACAAATATCAGCCGTTGAACTAACTAAAGAATACTTGCAAAATATAGCTAACACTGAAAATCGTGTACATGCTTTTACCCAACTAAACGAAAAACAAGCTTTGGACTCTGCCCAACATGCCGATCAAAAATTACATAACGGCAGTGCCAACAAACTTACTGGTATACCCATAGCCATTAAAGATATTATGAACACCGTAGACTGGCGTACTACTTGTTCTTCTAAAATGCTGGAGAATTACCAATCTGTATATGACGCCACTTGTATATCCAAACTCAAAGAGCGTGGCATGGTAATAGTAGGTAAAACCAATATGGACGAGTTTGCTATGGGCTCCTCTACTGAAACCTCGGCCTTTTTTAAAACCTTCAACCCCTGGAATCTAGAATATGTACCAGGAGGCTCAAGTGGTGGCTCAGCAGCTTGTATAGCCGCTAATCAAGCTATTTGTTCGCTGGGCACCGATACCGGCGGCTCTATACGCCAACCAGCTTCTTTTTGTTCAGTGACTGGGTTTAAGCCCACTTATGGACGGGTATCACGCTACGGTGTAGTGGCTTTTGCCAGTTCTTTAGATCAGGTAGGTACCTTTACTAAAGATGCCCATGATGCTGCTATATTGCTGGAAGCTTTGTGTGGTGCTGACAGTAAAGACAGTACTTCTGCTAAACAAGCAGTACCTGCTTTTAGCCAAGATCTTAGGGATGGTGTTAGGGGCTTACGTATAGGCGTACCTAAAGAATATTTTGCCCAAGGTATTAACCCACAAGTGGAGAGTCTGGTGCGTAAAGCCGTGCAAGAATTGCAAAACCACGGCGCTATAGTTAAAGAGATAAGCTTACCTAATACCAAATATGCTTTGGCCGTTTATTATATTATTGCTCCCAGTGAAGCTTCGGCCAACCTAGCCCGCTTTGACGGCGTTAAATACGGCTTAAGGGCTGACGGCAACGATATGTGGCAAGTAATAGAAAAAACCCGCGGGCAAGGTTTCGGTGATGAAGTTTTAAGACGTATTATGATCGGCACTTACGCTCTTTCAGCCGGTTATTACGATGCCTGGTATTTAAAAGCACAAAAAGTACGCACGCTTATTAAGGCTGAGTTTACTGATGCTTTTAAAGAAGTGGATATTATATGCGCCCCTACCGCTCCCGTTTTACCTTTTAAAAGCGGAGAAAAAATAGACGACCCTTTAGCTATGTATCTTGCAGATATATGTACCATACCAATCAATATAGCCGGTCTGCCCGGCATGAGTATACCTTGTGGTTTTGCCAATGGACTACCGGTAGGCTTGCAGATAATAGGACGCCCTTTTGACGAACAAACAATATTAAACACCGCCCATACCTATCAAAAACTTACTTCTTTTCATAAAGAACAACCTAAATTATAATCAGATAAATATTATGTTAAATATAGAACAACTAAGACAAGAGATAGAAAAATTAAGCACCGTCTTAAACGAAAAAGACTGGCACGCTTATGATATTTTTTTACTGAATCGTTTAATGTTAAGATGTCAAGAATTTATTCTGCAAGGCTGCGACGAATGCTCTAAAATATTGGATAATATCGCTTCTTGGGTAGCTGTCATGAAGAAAAATAATAATGTACCCAAAGAACAAGAGATTCACTACTTTCATTTCTTAAACAACAGCAAGCGCCATATGTTTTCCGACCATAAATTAGTGAGTAAACGGCAATATTTAGTGGCTACTTTGCCTGTATTTTTAATACTGGGTTTATTGAGCGGCTGGATACTTGGCAATATAGGCATAGGTGCTTTAATAGGCGTAGCTGCCGGCATTGCTTTCGGTGTGGTTATGGACTTACAGTCAGCCAGGAAGAACAAAATCATATAGATTTAGAGAAAGAAGGTAAATACATGAACAATAAAAAAACAGAGGTATTAAAAGCTCTGCAGATTGATGCTCGCCTTTCTTATGAAGAACTTGGTAAACAAACCGGTATTTCTGCTCAAGAAGCTCAAGATATTGTTAAAAAAGCAGAAAATGATAAAGAAATTTTAGCTTATAAAACGGTAATTAATTGGGAAAAAATGGACGGCGCCGAGGAAGTATTGGCATTAATTGAAGTAAAGACAACACCTCAGACTGAAGTGGGTTTTGATGCTATCGCTGCCAATGTTTGCCGTTTCCCGGAGGCCAGAGATGTTTATTTGGTGTCAGGTGATTATGATCTGTGTGTTATTGTTAAGGGCAAAAGCATGCGCCAAATAGCTGATTTTGTTTCGCAAAAACTGGCACCCACCGAGGGCGTGCAAGCCACAGCTACCTATTTTTTAATGAAAAAATATAAGGAAGATGGGCATATTGTGGACAATTATGATGATGTCCGCCGTCAGATGATGATGCTATAGAGGAAAAGACCTTGTCTGATAAAGATCGTATTTCACAATTTGCCCGTGTACTTAAGCCCAGCGGTATACGCAAATATTTTGACTTAGCACAAAGTATGAGTGGCGTTATTTCTTTAGGTGTAGGAGAACCAGACTATACCAGCCCTTGGAGAGTGCGTCAAGCAGCTATCAAAAGTTTAGAGATGGGTCAAACAGCCTACACTTCCAACTCCGGCATGCTGGAACTACGTAAATCTGTCTGCAAGAAAACGGAGGAAGAAACCGGCATCTGTTATGATCCCTATAGCGAAGTATTTATCACCGTAGGTGTATCTGAAGGCTTAGATACTGCTTTTAGAGCTATGATTAACCCCGGTGATGAGGTGTTAGTACCCGATCCGCACTACGTGTCCTACGACGCCTGCGCCTTTTTGGCCGGTGGCACACCGATATATGTACCCACTGTGGAACAAGACAATTTTGAAATAAGCTATGATCTGCTCAAAAAATATCTTAGTCCTAAAACTAAATTGCTTGTTATGGGCTACCCAGCTAATCCCACTGGCGCTATCTTGCCCAAAGCCAAAGTAGAAGAAGTAACACGTTTTGTTAAAGAAAATGATATTTTTGTTATCAGTGATGAAATATATTCCAAATTAACTTACGGACAAAAACATTACTCTATAGTCAGCCAGCCTGATATGAAAGAGCGCACCATTCTGCTTAATGGTTTTTCCAAAGCTTACGCCATGACTGGTTTTCGTATTGCTTATGCTTTAGGACCTAAAGACATTATTGCCGCTATGGCCAAAATACATCAATACACCATCATGTGCGCCCCCACTATGTCGCAGATAGCAGCTATTGAAGCTTTAAGACAAGATGATGATGTAGCTACTATGGTAGATGATTATAACCGCCGCCGCAATGTGATGGTGAGTGGTTTACGCAGTATAGGCTTTTCTTGCTTTGAGCCCAAGGGCGCTTTTTATGCTTTTCCGTCTATTGCTAAAACCGGGCTTTCCAGCGAAGAGTTTGCCGAAAAACTTTTGATGGAAGAACGAGTGGCAGTAGTACCAGGTGAAGCTTTTGGGCAGAGCGGTGCCGGTCATATACGTTGCTGTTATGCTACTGCTATCAGTCAAATAGAAGAAGCCCTGATGCGTATTGAGCACTTTGCCAGAAAATATTTCTGATTTGTTTAGTTGACAATATTGGAGAGGAAAGAGTAAAACTAGACTTATGAAAAATAAAGACCTGGCCATTCAAACAATTGGCCTAAACAAAAGTTTCGGTACATTTACCGCTCTTGAAGATCTCAATATTGAAGTAGAGCCTAATACTGTTTATGGCTTTTTGGGCCCCAATGGTAGTGGCAAAACTACAGCCATTCGTTTGTTAACAGGTTTATCATCTCCTACAAAAGGTATATCTTGCATCTTCGGATATGACAGCTTTGCGCGTGATATGAAAGCTAGACGTATTATCGGTTATTTGCCCGATGTGCCTTCTTTTTTCAGCTTTATGAATGGCTTGCAGTATCTTACATATTGTGGTGAGCTTTTTGGTATTAATCATCAAAGTGCTCAAAAAAAGGCCCATGAACTAATTGAAAGAACCGGATTGAAAGAAGCCACTTTTCGTAAGACTGGCAAATATTCACGTGGTATGAAACAGAGGTTGGGATTGGCTGCTACTTTGGTAGGTAATCCCAAAGTAATCTTTTTGGATGAGCCTGTTTCGGCATTAGATCCTATCGGACGCGCTGATGTTTTAGATATTATTAAAGACTTACGCGAGCATACTGCCGTTTTTCTTTCTACTCATATACTAAACGACGTAGAGAGGGTATGCGATAAGGTAGGTATTATTGATCACGGTAATTTAATAGTTTCTCAAAATGTTAAAGACTTAAAAAAAGAATATGCTAAAAAAGGTTTTGAGATAAAATTTACAGAAGATCCGTCTGTTATTTTGCATATTATCAGGATGCAAAAATGGTGTGAAGGCGTCTCCTGTTCGGTTTGCGAAGATAATAAATATAAACTAACAGTAAATGTATTAGATAACGCTAAAGCCGGTAAAGAATTGCTTCAGATTATTACGCAATCTGATCTTAGTTTAGTAAGTTTTAACACCCTAGAAATTTCTCTAGAAGACGTTTTTATGAGATTAGCGAGAGTAAGATAGTATGAAAAATTTTGCCCTACTTATAAAAAAAGAACTGTGGGAGAACTGGGTCAACTGGAAGACAATTATTGTCTTTGTATTTTTCATGGCTTTAGGCGTTATAGGAACATACTCCCGCTACCAAAATGCACTGCAAATGAAAGCAAGTTTTCAATCATCGTCATCGTTGATAACTGGAGGTCTTGAATATAACATCGCAGCTGGAGATTTAATATCACCATTATTTTTATTTGTTGGTGTAGCGGTAACAATTATTGCTCCGCTTATGCTTATGAGTACGGTGGCACATGAAGTACAAAGTGGTCAAGCTGCTTCGATATTAGTTAAGCCCGTCAGGCGTACGGCATATATTTTATCTAAATTTATAGTTTATTTGTCTATTTTCTGGCTGGCTATTATCAGCTCCGTTCTTATTAGCATTATATATGCCAATTCGGTTGCCGACGTCACTATAGATATGGGACAAACATGGCGATGCATTGGTTTGTCTTTAATTTTTGCTTTATTTTGTATATCTTTTATGTTGTTTCTCTCAAGTATTACAAGAAATCAATTAATAGCCGGCGGCATTGGTATCATATTATTATTTTTTATGTCTTCCACCTTATATAGTCCTGAAGTTATATTTACATGGATGCCCAGTAAGTTGTTAGAATGGTGTCAAAATATAATTAACAACTACACGCCACCTTGGGATTGGGCATACCACTACCCTGATTTGGGTATGGACTCTGTAGAAACGGAAAAATATACTCCGGCTTGGATAGCGTTTGGTTTTTCAATTATTTCTTCTGTTATTTTACTAGTAATTTCTGTAATGTTTATTAAACGTAAAGAATTATAAAGACTTTTCTTATAAGTTTAATAAAATACCGGGCAAGTTGGTTCTCTTCATATCTCTAATGACATACTGCAATGAATGATCTGCCAAATAGTACTTTTCATCACTCTTAAGTAATTCTTTGCCTTTGATGTCATACCTTGAAACTCTTTTAACTATGTAGGCATTTTCTAAATAACCTATATAGTTACTCACCGTGTCAGAATTACCACCGCTATTATTTTTTTATATATTTTGCAAGCAACGGCAGCCCTTATTGTTACCAAAATAAAGGTCAGTCGTAAATAAAAACAAAGTCGGATTATATTTGAAAAAAAATAGATTTTACAGACTTTATATACATTAAGAATGCCGAGAACGCTAACTTAAATTAAAATAGAACAAATCTCATTTAAAGATTTTATGCCTTCTTTATACATAAAATCCTCAATACCAGCAGCTATATCTATTGCTGCGTTAGGATTACGTAAAAAAGCCGTACCAACTGAAACAGCATTGGCTCCGGCCATGATAAACTCTATAGCATCTAAGCCGTTCATAATGCCACCGCCGCCTAAGATAAGAGCATCTCTACCTAAAGTCTTGCGCACATTATATACATGGGCTAGGGCTACCGGCTTAATAGCCGGACCGGAAAGACCGCCGGTAGTATTAGATAATAAAGCTTTTCTTCTCTTAATATCGACGGCCATACCGCGGATAGTATTGATTAATGATACGCCATCAGCACCAGCATCCATCACAGCCATAGCTACTTCGGATATCAGAGCAGTATTGGGTGTAAGTTTTATCAAGAGCGGCAGAGTGCAGACTTTTCGCACTTCTTTAACCAGCTCAGCAGCTATTTGCGGTTGCGAGCCAAACTCTATACAACCGTTACGCACATTGGGACAGGAAATGTTAAGCTCTATGCCGGCTACTCCTTCAGTATGGCTTAAAGTCGATACCACTTGTAGATATTCATCTATGGTACTGCCAGCCACATTGACAATGACCGGCCGGGCAAATTTAGCCCATAAGGGTGCTTTTTCTTCAACAACTCTCTTTAGGCCTATATTTTCCAAACCAACAGCATTTAACATACCGCAAGAAGTTTCGGCTATGCGCACCTGAGCATTGCCGTCTTTAGGATTTAAAGTAGTGCCTTTAGATATAAAAGCTCCCACTTTTTGCACATTAAAAATCTCAGCGCACTCTACGGCATAGCCGCAGGTACCAGACGCTAAAATTACCGGATTTACCAGTTTTATACCTTTTAAATTAACTTGAACGTCCATATTCTTGTCAATTATATGTTAAATCTTATTTGCTGACAAGGCCAATAAAGAGCATCAACTATAGCAATATGAATTTAACAACTAAGCAAATAAAAAGACTTTAGGCTATGCCTTATGATAAACTATGTTTAGTCTGTAAGAGCAAACAACCAAAAATATGTCGCAAACAAAATCTACAAAATCAACTATTATTATAATATTTGCCGCTTTGACCGCAAGTATAGTTATTCTTGATCAAATAAGCAAAGTGCTGGTGCGCGCTAATATTGAGCTAGGATCACATCTTTCATTGATAGGTGATTTTTTTGGTTTAACATACTATCAAAACAGTGGGGCAGCTTTTGGTATTTTTCAAGATGGCACGGCTATCCTAGCTTTAATCTCTGCCTTGTTTGCCAGCGGATGCCTGTTATTATTTTTAAAACCAAATATAATCCCGCAATTAAACAATGTTTGGGGCAATGCGGGGCTTACTTTACTTTTTAGCGGGTCGGTAGGCAATCTTATAGATCGTATTTTTTTGGGTTTTGTTACCGATTGGATCAAACTGGGGCCCATACCTAACTTCAACGTCGCCGACGGCTGTGTAACTGTAGGCGTTATATTACTGTTAATTTTCGTGTTACTGCCAGAACTCTTTAAGAAAGAGCAACGGCATGCCTGACTTTATAATAGAAAAAGCCGATGATGGGTTAAGATTAGATGTCTTTTTAAGTCAAAAGACCAAATTTACACGTGCTAAAATAAAAAAACTTATTGATGGCGGTCAAACGACTGTTGACCAATGTTTAGTTAATAAAAACGGACTTATCGTTAAGAACGGCATGCAGATAACAATCAATATACGTAACCCGCAGCCTCTTGATGTGGCAGCTTATGACTTTCCGCTAAACATAGTTTTTGAAGATGAATATTTTTTAGTTGTAGATAAGCCAGCCGGTCTGGTGGTACATCCAGCGCCAGGTCACTATGACGACACTTTAGTAAACGCCCTTAAAGCTAAATATGACAATCTACCCAGCCTAGGAGGACAGGAACGCGCCGGCATCGTTCACAGACTGGATATGGACACCAGCGGTTTAATACTGATAGCTAAAAGTGAAGAAGCCATCGTATATTTCTCGCAGCTTTTCCAGCAACACCAAATTGAAAAACACTACATAGCATTAGTAAAAGGCCGACCTGCAAACAACTACGGACGTATAGAAGCTCCCATCGGTCGTCATCCCAAAAACCGCCAAAAAATGTCCGTTAACACCAAGGGACGTGAAGCTATAACCGAGTATACTGTTAAAGAATACTATAAAAATCATGCTCTTTTGGATATAAAACTACTGACTGGGCGCACTCATCAAATACGTGTACATCTAGCGGCTATAGGCCACCCAGTATACGGAGACTGTCTTTACGGCCAAGAAGAAAAGAATCTTACCAGGCACTTTTTGCATGCTGGCTATCTTTTATTTACTCACCCTAAGAGCAAAAAGCTGATGCAATTTTCCTCACCGCTACCTAAAAACTTAAGCGATATTTTAAAAAATACCAGCCTTTAAGAGAATCTATGGCAATGCTATAATAAATGCATTAATTGCCATAAGTATGAATAATATTTTGATAAGTAAACATTGGCTTAATTTTAGCAGCGTTTGCTAGTTGTTTGACTGATATATTTATCTTATTAATGTTTGATTAATCTTAATAGTTTATATTTAGCAAAGAAGGTTTTACAAGGAGAAATACAATGAAAAAGCCAACAAAAATATTTTTGGTTTTACTAAGCTCAGTTTTGCTTCTGGCAGGTGTGATCGGTACCACCGGTTGTATGTTTACTGATGACAGCAATAGTGTCAAATCTTACGCCGTAAATAAAACTATAACGTTTGCTAAAGTCAAATACACCGTGACCGAAACAATACGCTCTGCTACTCTAAACGATATAGCCGCTCCTGAAGATTACGAGTATTTGACTATTACCGTCAAGATAGAAAATACCGTCAACAACCGCATGACTTTTAACCAGCTGTGTTGGCGTTATGTAGATACCAACCATATAGAACGCGATTGTCTCAATGATGCTCAATACCAAACTTCCACCTCTATGGGCGCAGGTGCTATCGTAGCTAAAAATTCCACTCCTTTTGTCAGTACTATTAGTTTTTTAGTTAAAACAGGCGAAACTGGTTTGATCAATTTCTACTTTACTTTAGATTCTTTAGTAGCCGGATTTGCCATTGATCTAAGCAAAAAATAAGAGTACATATGGGAAAAGAAGTAAGAGTACGCTATGCTCCTAGCCCCACCGGACTTCCGCACGTGGGTAATATACGTACAGCCTTATTTAACTGGCTGTTTGCACGCCATTACGGAGGTAAATTTATCGTACGTATAGAAGATACCGATCGTGCACGATATGTGGATACAGCCACCGAGGCTATGCTGGACGGCCTGCGCTGGTTAGGCATAGATTGGGATGAAGGTCCTCAAGTAGGTGGCCTCTATGCTTCTTATTTTCAAAGCGAGCGCTTACCACTTTATCAACAGGCCGCAAGCAAACTGGTAAGCGAAGGTAAGGCTTATTATTGCTACTGTACACCCGAGCGTCTTGATAAAATGAGAGAAACGCAAATTGCTGCCAAAACTCCTCCGGGCTACGATCGTACTTGTCGCTCTTTAAGTGATGCTCAAAGGGCTGCATTGGAAAAACAAAGCCTGCCATGCGTAGTACGCTTTAAGTGTCCTTCTAATGGCAAAACTGTCTTTAACGACGCTATACGTGGTCAAGTAGAGTTTGAAAATGCCTTGCTAGATGATTTTATTATTTTAAAAAGCGACGGCTACCCCACTTATCATTTAGCCAACGTAGTAGATGATGCTGCTATGCATATCAGCCATGTACTGCGTGCCGAAGAATGGATACCCTCCACGCCTAAGCATATTTTATTATATGAAGCTTTAGATCTTAAAGACCATGTACCTATTTTTGCCCATATGCCTATGATTTTAGGCCCCGATAAAAGCAAGCTTTCCAAAAGACATGGTGCAATAGCCATCACAGCCTACAAAGAAGAAGGCTATTTACCGGAAAGTATGTTTAACTTTTTAGCTCTTTTAGGTTGGGCCTACGATGATAAGACTGAGATTTTCGACTGTCAAGAATTGATAAAATATTTTGATCTTAATAAAGTATCCAAAACAGCAGCTATCTTTAATGTGGATAAACTTAATTGGATGAACGGCATGTATATTCGCTCTTTAGAACCGACCGACTTGGCTGCCCGTATGCAACCTTTAGTTGAAGAGCATATAAAAAAGCTTACGATACAGGATGTACAATATTTGCAAGATATCACACCACTTATCCAAGAGCGCATTAAGCTCCTAAATAAAGAAAATGTAGTAGAACCCATCCGCTTTTTCTTTACCGATAAACTAGAGTATAGCACTGACAATCTAAAAGCCTCCAAACTGGAAAAAGAGCCAACACAAAAAGTAATATCGACTGTAAAAGAAAGACTGCAAACATTAAATGAATTTAGTGATAAAAATTTAGAGATAATCATCAAGCCCCTGTTGGAACAAAGCAGTCTTAAGCCCGGACAATTCTATGGAGCTTTGCGCTGGGCGGTATCGGCCAGCGAAGTTTCTCCACCCATCTACTCAACCATGCGCGTACTGGGTAAAGAACGAGTAATTAATAGAATGCAAGATGCTTTAGCCGCTCTTAAAACTTTTTAGATTTGGCCCTAAACGATAAATGGCCCACCATAAATAGGCCATTTATCGTTTACAAGCAGTTATTTATTTTAGACTATTTTTAGCATATCTGCTATCGGTAATGGCATCACGAATAACTTTATAGGTCTGAATAATAAACGTAGGAGCAAAAGCTAAAGCAACAATCTGCCATATTTGTGCACCGTTTAACGGTTCAACCTGAAAAGCTCCCTGTAAAACAGGAACGAAGAGAGCACAGACTAACAAAGATACGCCGGCACCAAAAGCCATCCAACTGTATTTATTTGCTAAAATACCCAGCTTGAAGATAGAGCCTTTGCCACGGCAGTTAAAACCATGGAACAGTCTGGCTAAAGTAAGAGTAGCAAAAGCCATGGTCATAGCCATAGTCGCACTGTGTGCATAACCAATATAAAAAGCCCACATGACAAAAAAACCTATCGACAAACCCTGGACGCAGATAGCCGTTAGCAGATAACGATTTAAAATAGGTTCTTTAGAGTCCCGCGGTTTATCTTTTAATAAATTCTGGCGCGGACTTTCCATACCGATGGCAATAGCCGGCAGACTATCAGTCAGTAAATTGATAAACAAAAGCTGCACAGCAGCAAAAGGCATAGGCAATGCAACTACCGAAGCGTATAACACTCCTAAAATGGCAGCAAAATTGCCACTCAGTAAGAAGCGAACAGAATTTTTGATGTTATTGTAAATGTTGCGACCGTTAGCTACAGCTTTTACAATAGTAGCAAAATTATCGTCAGCCAAAATAACGGCGGCAGCATCCTTGGAAACAGCGGTGCCAGTCATACCCATAGCCACACCCACATCAGCCTTTTTTAAAGCTGGGGCATCATTTACACCATCGCCAGTCATAGCCACAATATTGCCGCGCTTTTGCCAAGCGTCAACTATACGAATTTTGTGTTCTGGAGAAACCCGAGCGTAAACAACAATATGAGCAATCTTTAAAGATAAATCTTCATCGCTCATTTGATTTAACTCGCAGCCATCTACAGCTATGTCCTCGTCGCGCATAATACCTATCTGACGGGCAATGGCAGTCGCTGTGGTTTTATGATCACCGGTAATCATCACTGTTTTGATACCGGCCAGCCTAGCTGCCTTTACTGATTCTATAGACTCCAAACGCGGGGGGTCCATTAGTGAAATTAAACCAATAAAAGTAAAATCCTGCTCGTCCTCCAAAGTTATCATATGTTCGTTTTTAAATGTTTTATAAGCAAAAGCCAGTACACGCAAGCCGTTTTGTGACAGTTTTTCGTTAATATTAAAGATCTCTCTTTTATCATCAGCGGTAAATTCTTTAACGATGCCAGCAATTTCAATATGTTTTACCAAAGGCAAAATGACATCTAAAGCGCCCTTGGTGTACATGGTATATTGACCGTTTATACAGTGTAAAGTGCTCATCATTTTACGGCCAGAGTCAAAAGCCAGTTCACTAAGACGCTGGTGTTTCCCCCGATGCTCTTCTTCATGCATACCCAATCTATGGCCCAAATTTACCAAAGCCACCTCAGTAGGATCACCTATATTTTGACCATTACGAACAGTAGCATCACTGGCCAATATAGCAGCATTTAAAAGTCGAGCATGTTGAGGATTTTGTGTTACCAAGTCATCACTGGACATCAGTATGCCATCAACGTAAGCCTGTTGGGTAACCATTTTATTTTGCGTAAGAGTACCGGTTTTGTCAGAGCAGATAACAGATACGGCACCCAAACTTTCCACTGCTTTAAGCTCTTTAATGATAGCATTAGCTTTAGCTATTTTTTGTGTACCTACTGCCAGCACAATAGTAACAATAGCACTTAAAGCTTCCGGTATGGCAGCTACCGCTAAAGCTACAGCAAAAAGCAGGGCATCAGTAAAACTGTAGTTTTGAATCATATTTAAAGCAAATATCAAAATACAGATGGCTATAATGACCATGGCCAACTTTTTGCCAAAATTATCCAAACTGATCTGTAGTGGCGTTTTCCTTTGCTGGGTTTGGTTCATCAGAAAAGCAATCTTACCTATTTCAGTGTGCATAGCAGTAGCTGTAACTGCCATATAGGCGCGCCCATAAGTAACCAATGAACCACTGTATACCATATTTTTGCGATCTCCAAGCGGCAAATCGCTTGCTTCTATAATATCTATAGTTTTGTCTATACTATGGCTTTCACCTGTAAGTGAGCTTTCATTAACCTGCAAAGAAAAATTCTCTATAATGCGCCCATCGGCTACTACCAAATCTCCTGCTTCCAACGACACAATATCACCTTTAACTATCTCTGCAGCAGCCATTTCAGTTTTGATGCCATCACGTATAACTTTGGCAGTAGGTGCCGATAAAGCTTTAAGACTTTCCAGAGACTTTTCGGCCTTAAAGTGCTGTACAGTGCCTAATATGGCATTTAATATAAGCACCGCCACAATAACAATACAACTTTCAATAGACTTGGAAACCGCTGAGATAGCAGCGGCTATTAATAATATAATGACCAATAAGTCTTTAAATTGCTCAAAAAATACTCGAATGACGCTTTTCTTTTCGCCTTCGGATAAAGTGTTGGGACCGTCTTGTTGCAAACGCTTAGCAGCTTCTTGAATACTCAAACCTTGTCGCCTGCCGGCCAGCTCATTAAGTGTATCTTGGGCACTTAAATTAAAAAAATCTTTTTTGTCAGACATTCTTGGACTCTTCTTAATTGTAGTATAAAAAAAGACCGTTAACATGGAAACAAACGCTCAAAAGCGTTTAAAACCACATTAAAAGTCTCGTTAACCAGTAAATGGCGCATAGAGCCGGGTCTAAAAAGACCGTGGTGACGACAGCTATGTTGAAAACTACTCCCTTTTAAAATAAAGGCCTGATTTTTCTATCTTTTTGAAGTATATACCGTTCAAATGTATTTTGCAAATACGAGCACAATCGATAAAATAACAAAAATCGCTGACTATACTAATACTATTGATCCCCCGATTAAATATTGCGCTAAGCCGCATAAGCTGTAGTCGGTGTATTGAAGAAAGATATTATTTTATACGGATTAAGCTGAACCGACTTCATGTGAGAGCGTATATTATGCTCTAAGTCATTTTCCGAGCGCGGCATGTAACGATTACCCACTCCGCGCTTTAAGTCACTGTTAAGGTATTCTCCGGGGTTGTACTCTGGTGTATACGGCGGCAAGTAAAATATCTCCAATCTCGGCTTATGCCTTTTAACCCAAGTGGTCGCTTTTTTACTATGATGCACGCGTAGATTATCTAAAACCAAGAATACTTTCTTTTCGGTGTCTTTTACTAAGCGGCTAAAGAAATCTATAAGCTTATCTGCATTCATATTGTCTTTGTACAGCATAAAGCGCATTTTGCCACTACTGGAAACTGCTGATAGCATATTGATTTTCATCTTAATTGACTCAGTTTTTAATACGGGAGTGCGCCCGATAGGCGCATATCCCTTAGCGTAATTAGCAGTGTTCTGTATGCCGGTTTCGTCACCGAAGAATATTTGGGCGTTTTCTCTCTTGGCTTGCTCTTTTATCCCAGGGAACTCCCGTTCTACCCAATCAACTATCTTTTTAGCATCCTGCTTGTAAGCTCGTTTTGCCGGACGTTGAACCGAGAATCCCCAACGCAAAAGATAATAACCCAAGGTGCTTAACGGCATTGACATCTTGTATGTCTGCTCAATGTACTCAGCTATGTTCTTACGCGTCCACATACAACCCTTTAGACGGAGTTGTTCCGGACTTTTGTCTATAATAACACCCCTAACGGCTCTTTCTTGTTCTATGGTTAAAACTCGGCTGCTGCCAAGTTTGCGTCCGCGCCTTTGAAGCTTAATCCCGGCAAAACCTTCATCTCTGAATTTCTTGATTGTTGACTCAACATGTCTTCGGCTTACATCCAATATTTGGGCGGTTTCCGCCCCTGTTTTACCTTGTTTTTTCAGCCTGACAATGTTTTTACGAATCTGAAACTGTTCTTTCGGGCTTAAATGTTTGGCATCCGTTCTTAATTCTTTTTCCATGTTATAAGTGTATCATTTTTTAATCTATTACGCAATATTTATTCGGTATGTCAATATAGCCGACAGTATGTTTATACCTTATTAATTCTTTTATAATCTTCACGCTGCACACAGTCAGTCACTGCTCTTTTACCTAAAGAGAACATACGCTCCAAAGCTTCCGGCCGGCCTTTTATGCCGTCTATGGTATTAAGATTAGAAGCTGTTTCCATACCGAAAAATTTTATATTGTGACTAATAAACCAAGTACTGATTTCCTCTTTGATGCAGTCAAATATATCGTTTCTATCGCGCCCGCCGGCAGCTAAAATATAACCTCGCCTTTCTTTAGGTGGATAAAGAGGATCGGTTGCCAATATGTATTTGCGCACCCAGTTACTCTGACCACGATCAATTAAAGTTTTAATTTGCGCCGGCACGCCGGCAAAGTAAATGGGAGAAGCTATGACGATAATATCGGCCCAAGCCAAATCTTCATTTACCATATTCATATCATCTTGCTTAACACATTCACCACTACTAAAACACTTATCGCAATGCTCACAGTAGTCTATTTTTATAGAACTGGCAGAAATTTGTTTAATGGCTGCTCCTTGTGACTCGGCACCTGCTAAAAAAGCTTTCAGCATAATAGCAGTATTGCCCCAGCGACGCGGAGAAGCAGCTATGCCCAAAACACAGATCAATTATCTATCCCTTTCTTCTAAAGCACACATGATACGTTCTTCTAGACTTTGCATATGAATCTCCTGTTCAGGTTGTAAATGATCATAGCCCAAAAGATGTAAAATGCCGTGGATAAGTAAGCGCCTAAGCTCTTCTGTCTGGCTAACCTCATATTCAACAGCCTGGCGCACCACCGCCGGTGCCGAGATAATAACATCACCTAAATGACGCATATCGTCTGGGACAACAAAACCGTCCTGGCATTCCATTTGGAAAGATATAACATCGGTGATTTTATCTATATAACGATACAGATAGTTTATCTCACGTATACGCTCATCGCTTACAATGGAAATACCCATTTCGCTTTCCCCAGCATCCGCTAAACATAAAATATTCTCAGCACTTTGATACAACCAGTCTTCACTGACCATATTTAAAATACTATCGTCTTCAATGGTTACATTAATTTCCATACCTATTTATCATATCATACTAACCACACTGCTTTAAACAGCAAATATGGCACTGTAGCGACTTATCAAACAGCAGTTGCCTTGTGAGAAAACAAATCTTTGTGTTATAGTATTAGCGCATCGTTTTGAAAGCAACGGGCTGCGGGGAGATCGCATAGAGGTCTAGTGCGGGCGCCTGCTAAGCGCTTATCCTGAGATTTCGGGATCGAGGGTTCGAATCCCTCTCTCTCCGCCATAAGAAAACCAACTATTTCAAAGTATGAGATGGTTTGGATTGGTACCATGAAGAGAATTTTGATCACTTTATCTATAATATCCATGATACTTGTTGGGTCTCTAGGAACTGTATCTTGTTCTTATACTAGTCTTGACGATTGTCCGCTTGATGTGACCTATGGAATATACAATGAGGGTAACGAAGTTTATTTGGCTTTGGATTTTACCAACACTGGTAAAAAGACAATAAAAAATATTGAAATCGTCTTTTATCATTCAGTCCTTTTAAACGATGGTAAGAGTCAGAGTGGTAGGACAGGAGAAAAAATATTCCATTATGGCGAACGACTTAAAGGTGGAGAAACTTACGAGTATTCTTATCTTGTTTTCAGAGATACCGCCGATTTATTCGCAGTTGAATTTTCAGGAGATCTGTATATAACATGGATTGATTATAGTCTATTTGGCGGTCAATGGGGAGAACCGACCTTAGGTAAACCAATGAACACAGAAAAAGCATTTCATGTTAATCTGGATTCAGTAATAAAAACGTAATTGTTTGAAAATAACTACATGTCCTGTAGCACAATTTATTCAGTTTTTTAACGTAAAATCCTCTAGTTTTGCTGCTAGAGGATTTTACGTTTTGAGGCTGGTTCAGCGTATACTAGTACTCTTCACGTGTGGTTAAGAACCGCTCTCTCCGCCATAAGAAAATCAACCCTTAAATTTAGCTTTAAAATAGGTATTTTTAGGGATTTTGTTTTTTGGACACACTATAGGACATATTTTTTAGACTGTGATATTTATGGCTGAAATAATTCCTTTCTGTGTATTGAGAAAAAATGAGCATAATTACAATGACAGTCTGATTTGCCGGCATTGTACAACTGGACCATCTGGTTTTTAAATTCTTCTGAGTAATCCCGTTTCTTTCGTCTTTCTAACATGGTTTGCTCCTTCTTCTGACAGACTATTGTACCTTATTAAATCTGCCCAATGAAGTATAGCCGGCCCAAGTTATATGAGCCTGCGATCTGTATCCGAGAGCACTGCGCAACTAAGGCGACTACTCCTGTCTCCATTGTTCTATTCTAAAATATGTTGGACTTACACAGAAGATTGACACCACTTGATATTAAGTGCCAAAATTGGAAACATTAATAAAATAAGGTGAATTTTTGCTCTCTTTCTATGAATGGACCATAGGCTGCCAAATGAACCGCGCTGAAAGCTTGCGTTTAAGTGCCCGTTTATTTGAAATGGGATACACACGTGCTTTTAGACCAGAGCAAGCCGATGTTATTTTATTAAACACTTGCGTAGTACGCCAAAACGCTGAAGACAAAGCAGTAAATAAACTGCAAAACCTCAAAGCTTTAAAGAAAAAATACCCGGAAAAAACCATTGCTCTCAGCGGTTGCTTAGTAGAAAGCGTAGAAACTACTAAAGAACGTTTCCCTTTTGTAGATGTAATATTTAAAGCTGGAGATTGGCCGCAGGACTGGCTTAAGAGCGTCTATCCATCCCTACCACTTAAAGCTAATATTTCAGAAGCAGTGACCATTATGCAAGGCTGCAACCAGTTCTGCACCTACTGTATCGTACCGTATCGCCGTGGCCGTGAACACTCGCGTACTATAGAAGATATAGAAAATGAAGTGCGTGTTCTGGTAGCGCGCGGTGCTTTGGAAATAGTACTCTTGGGACAGAATGTAGATGCTTACGGACAAAACTTAAAACCGCGGGTAACATTGGCTGATTTATTATGTAAATTAAATAAAATAGAAGGTTTAAAACGCCTGCGCTTTCTAACTAGCCACCCCAAAGACGTGGACGATAAATTGATAGCGACTATGGCCAGTCTTGACAAAGTATGCCATCAAATAAGTCTGCCATCACAAAGCGGTGACAATGAAATCTTACAAAAAATGCGTCGTGGCTATACTATAGAACAATACTGGACTGTTATCTGTAAACTAAAAGAAGCTATGCCCGATATAGCTCTATCCAACGATATTATTGTAGGATTCCCAGGTGAAAGTCTAAAAGCTTATCAAAACAGCTATGAACATATTCGAAATGGCCGTTTTGACACCGTGCATATTGCTGCTTATTCAACACGCAGCGGCACCATTGCCGCCCGCACTATGACAGATGATGTATTAACAAAAGAAAAAGAGCGCCGCTTAAAAGAATTGGAAAACTTACAGCAAAACATCTCTCAAGAAATTAATCAATCACTAGTGGACAGTACACAAGAAGTACTTTTCACTGAACTTAAAAATAATAAGTGGCAAGGACGCACCAAAAATGATAAACTAGTGTTTGTGAATTGTGACGGTAATCTTATCGGACAAACGCGTATGATACATATTACCTGGAGTGGCGCTTGGTCGCTTAGCGGTAAAATCGTTTAATAATCAGAGGTTAATTGTTATATGGGAACTCAAGGCTGGGCTATTCTTATAATGCTGGTGGTTTTTGCTTTGGCTTTTTATTTATTATTGATGCGCCCTCAGCAAAATCAACGCAAAAGGCAAGAAGAAATGATGTTGCAATTTAAACCCGGAGATAAAATTTTCAATACCAGCGGCATAATTGGCACTATAGTTAGTATAGACGAAATGACAGTAGTTGTAGAAACTGAAAACGGTGCTGAAATACGCATGCTTAAAGGTGGAATTGCCGGTTATGTAAATACCATTCCAGGTTTAGCAGAACCACAAGAAGACCAAGATAATGAATCTGCGCATATAGAAAGCGCCGATCAAGAAAATAAATAATTATCTGAAACAAAAAAGGAAAGAATATGAGTTCTCAAGAATTAGTACAAAAAGCTATTGGTTTGATGATGGAGGAAGAGATTCCTACCAAAGATCTTACTTCGGAAGTGCTTATACCAGCTAATATGGCTGGTCGTGCCAAAATCATCGCTAGGGATGAATGTATTTTGGCTGGTGGAGAGCTGGCGACTATGATTTATATGCGTCTTGACAGTAGCTTAGAGGTTGTGCCGGCCATTTCCGACGGCGAACGCGTTAAACTAGGTGACATCGTTTTGAACTTAAACGGTCGCGTACGTTCTATTTTGCAAGCCAAAGATATGGTATGTTCTCTTTACGGCCGTCTTTCCGGCATTGCTATGGAAGCTGAAAAATATGTTAAAGCCGTAGAAGGTACCGGCACTGAAATTATGGATACTCGTCTTACCGCTCCCGGCATGCGCATGCTGGATAAATATGCCGCCTATGCTGGTGGCTCTCACACTAACCCACCCACTCTTTCTTCGGCTTTTGTTATCACTAAAAATCATTATTTAGCTTTAAAAGCCAAAAACAAAGGCTTAAAAGAGGCTGTTAAAGAATGTCGTGACTTCTCGACTTCACCTATTAAAATCTATATTGAAGTAACTGATGTCACTATGGCCAATGACGCCATAGAAGCCAAGCCTGATTTTATTATTTTCAAAGATATGCTGGATCTACCAGAAATTGCCGCTTTACAAAAAATTATGCCAGAAACAATTAAGACCCAGTATTATGGCCCACTTAATCTAGAAACCGTGCGCGCTATTGCTAATACCGGCGTTAACCAAATCGCCGTGCCACAGATAACTACTGAGTTTAGACTGCAGAAATTTGATCTTTCTTTCTAAAAACAACCTATGATTTAAACCCCGCTCATAAAAAGCGGGGTTATCTTTACTATTAGCTAAAACATGGCAACAAGACATTTTTTATAACAACCAGCTATCTTTTCTATAAATTTTACGATATACTTTTAAGCACGGAGTAAAAATTGGAAAACGAAAATCTTGTCATCGACCGTGTTAAAAAAGGTGATAAAAGTGCTAGCGGCGAGCTTTACAATGCTTATTTCGACCACATATATCGTTACCTTTTCCTCAAGCTCAATGACCGCCAAGAAGCCGAAGATATGACTCAAAGCGTATTTATATTGGCTTTAAAAAACATCAATTCCTACCACGAACGCGATGGCGCTTGCTTTTCTTCTTGGCTCTACAGAATCGCACATAATCAGTATATTGATGCATTGCGCAAGAAAAATAAGGTTTATCACACTTCAATAGATGAAGCTTATGATTTATCCAGTAATGAAGTGTCGGCACAAGAAAAGATAGAGAGAAAAGAACAAGTTGCTCATATACTTAAAGCTTTTAAAAACTTAACCGACGCACAACAAGAGGTGGTAGCTTTACGTTTTGGCCGCGAGTTGTCTTTGGCGCAAACAGCACAGATTATGGGTAAAAGTGAAGGGGCAATAAAGGCTTTGCAACGTGCTGCTGTCAAGTCTTTACAAAAAAAGTCACATGAACAATAACTTACAAAACGCTAACGATATTGATCAAGCTTTTGAAGATTGTTTAGATATGCTAAACAACGGTGCTTCTTTGGAAGATTGCCTTAGCCTTTACCCGCAATATACCGACCAATTGTCGCCTATGCTAAAAACTGCCCGCCTAACACACGATGTTTACAACGAGATTAAGCCTTTAACTGGCAGCCAAACCCGTATTCAAGTGGCAGTCATGCAAGCTGTCTATCCGCAAAAAAATAATGCCGAAAGCTTTTTCAGAAAGATGTTTAGGACACCGGCTGTAGTTTTTTCAATTGTCGCTTTATTGATATTTATTGTAGGCGGCAGCGCCTTGGCTGCCATATCGCAAAACACCATGCCAGATAATGCACTCTACAGCATCAAGCGCACAAGTGAAAATATAGAGTTGTTCTTCAATTTCACAGATAACGGCAAAGCTAGTCAATCATATAAAATGGCTGAACGCCGAGCCGATGAACTAGTTTACGCCATAAGTCATAATGATGCCAAAGCCGCCACCGCCATCTTTAACGACTTCAAAAAATATTATTACATGCATATGTTATACACTACCGGTGTAAAACCGCAAACATTTGATTACTACAAAATTAATTCTCTAGTCTTAAATACAGCTATGAGGGATTATAATTTAAGGCTGTATTTAAAGCAAGCACTAGCTGTAGCTAATGTATATTTAAGTTTACAGCGTGACTACAACATGATAGACAGCGCTGCCTTTATCAGTATTACCCATGATTTGACAATTATTTTAGCAAATTAATGGAAGTCAATTCAGATAAAGCTTTCTTAGTATATCCTGAACTTCAAAAAGCAAAGAAAATAACAAAAAACCTTCTATGGTAAAATGAAAAACACCGTAGAAAGCTTTTATGTTATATTGACATGGTAAAAAGACAGCTACTATACTTAAAATAATTGCGCTTAACGAGGAATTGATTTTGAATAAAGAAATAAGAAAGGCGCAAAACATAGGCTTATGTTTTGGCGTTACCTGTGCTTTGCAGGCAGTACATGAATATGCTAAAGACCATAAGGTAATCGTTACCTGGGGTGATGTAGTGCACAACAGTCTAGTAATGGACGGCCTAAAGCAAATGGGCGTGCAAGTGGTGGCCGCTATTAATGATATTAAAAGCAGTCATATTATTATCCCCGCTCACGGTGTTTCTCCGAATATCATACAGGCTTTTAACGAGCGTCGTATCAATATAATAGATACTACATGCCCTTTTGTGTGCCGCGCCCAGAAAACTGCTTCGGCCTATGGTAAAAAAGGTTTTTTCACCATAGTTTACGGTGATAAAAATCACGCCGAGGTTAAAGGTATATTGGGTTGGTCCGGAGAACGCTCTCTGGCTACCAAAGATATAAGCGAATTAAAAAAGATACTTAATCTACCTCTAAAAATAGGACTGCTATCGCAAACTACTCAAAAACCCAGTGATTTTATCACTTTTTGCCAACAAGTAACCGAACTAGCCTATACTAAAGATAGTCGTATATACATCACCGATACTATATGCCATGATATACGCAAACGCCAACAAGCAGCTTCCGAACTGGCTCAATGGGCCGATATGGTGGTTGTTATAGGTTCGCCTAACTCGGCTAATACCCAAAACCTGCTGCAATTATGCTCTTCCATTACCCATGCCATACAAGTGGAAAAAGCCGCCGACTTAATTGCCGATATGGTAGCTGGTTACCAAAAAATAGGCGTGGCTGCCGGCGCTTCTACCGATGATGCTGCTATAAACGGTGTCTACGAAAAATTAAAGAGTTTTTAGCCTTGTTTTTGCTTACCTAAAAATAGTAATATTGAGTGATATTTAACTCTAAACAGAGAGAAATTATGTATGATCCTACACAAATTGAGAAAAAATGGCAGGCACAATGGGAGCAAGACGCTCTCTATCTTGTAAATGACGATGATGCTTCCCCAAAATGGTATTCGCTGACCATGTTTCCTTATACCTCAGGTGATTTACATATCGGTCATTGGTATGCCGAAGCTCCGGCTGATACTTACGCCAGGTATAAGCGCATGTGCGGATATAATGTATTGCGCCCTATCGGTTTTGATGCCTTTGGTTTACCTGCTGAAAATGCTGCTATCAAACGCGGTATCCATCCCCGTGAGTGGACACTTGGTAATATAGCTAACATGACACGTCAATTAAAAAGCATGGGTTCTTGTTATGACTGGAACCGTGAAGTAGTGACTTGTTTATCTGATTATTACCGATGGACACAATGGTTTTTCTTAAAACTATTTAAAGAAAATTTGGCTTATCGTAAAAAGGCTCCGGTCAACTGGTGTCCATCCTGCCAAGCAGTGCTGGCCAACGAACAGGTAGAAGATGGTAAATGCTGGAGATGCGAAAGCCAAGTGATACAAAAAGATTTAGAGCAATGGTTTTTCGGCATTACTAAATACGCCGCTGAACTGGCTAATCATGAAGGTATTGACTGGCCGGAAAAAATAAAAATAATGCAAAGAAACTGGGTGGGCCGCTCAGAGGGAGCCGATATATCCTTTCTCTTGGAAAAACCTGCTAAAGAATATGATAGCATAAAAATATTTACCACCCGCCCCGATACTGCTTACGGTGTAACTTTTATGACCATAGCTCCCGAGCATCCCATGGTAGAATATATTACAACTCCTGAACAAAAAGAAGAGGTAACTGCCTATCAACAAAGAAGCCGCGAAAAAAATGACATTGAGCGTCTTTCTACCGAAAAAGAAAAAGATGGCGTATTTACTGGTGCTTATTGTTACAACCCTTTAAACGATGACAAAATACCGGTATATATTGGTGATTATGTATTGATTAGTTATGGTACCGGTGCCGTAATGGCTGTACCGGCCCATGATACTCGTGATTTTGCTTTTGCCAAAAAATATAATTTACCTATCAAAGTAGTGATTGCTTCCCCCAACTATAACGGAGAAGAACTGTCGCAAGCTTATATTGAATCCGGCTCTTTAATTAACTCTGGCCGTTTTGATAGTATGAACAGTGAAGAAGCTAAAAAAGCCATTGCCGAATATTTGACCGTGCTCGGTAAAGGCGGTCCTTCTGTAAATTATAAATTGCGCGACTGGCTTATTTCTCGGCAGCGCTATTGGGGAGCACCTATTCCCATCGTATATTGCAATAGTTGCGGCTTAGTACCTGTTAACGAAGAAGAGCTGCCGGTATTATTACCAGAAAAAGCTGAGTTCAAACTGACCGGAGAAAACCCGTTAAAATACAATGAAGAATTTGTAAATACTACCTGCCCCAAATGCAATCGGCTAGCCAAACGCGAAACCGACACGATGGATACTTTTATGTGTTCATCGTGGTATTTTATGCGCTACACTAGTCCCCACTCACCAGACGCTCCGTTTTATAAAGAAAATGTAGAGAAATGGATGCCGGTAGATCTTTATACAGGTGGTGCCGAACATGCTGTAATGCATCTTTTCTATGCACGCTTTTTGACCAAAGCCTTACGCGATATGGGTTATGTTAATTTTAGCGAACCTTTCAGCCGCTTATTTAACCAAGGACTGATTTTAGCTCAAGGTGGCGGCAAAATGAGTAAGTCTAAAGGCAATACCGTCACCCCTGATGATCTCGTAATTAGAGTTGGCGCCGATGCCGTACGAGCTTTTTTGATGTTTATCGGCCCATGGGACCAAGGCGGCGAGTGGAACGATGCTGGATTAAACGGTATAAGCAGATGGCTACAGCGCATATGGAGCTTGGTCATTGAAAACTATCAAGAACAGACATTAAATGAGAAGGACACACGTGACTTTGTACGCGCAATGCACCGCACTATTGCTAAAGTGGGTGATGATCTAGAAAAATTGCGTTTTAACACTATGCTGGCTACGCTGATGGAATATTCGAATTATCTAAACAAAGTAAAAACTGCCGGCAGTGTGCCCTATTTTATTTGGCAAGAAGCTATGAAAAATTTGATATTGATGCTAGCACCATCCACTCCGCATATTACTGAGGAAATGTGGCAGATTAAGGGCCAACTTTACTCGGTGCACCAACAGGCTTTCCCACAATATGATGCTGAATTAGCTACCGAAGAGGAAATCACTTTGGTGGTGCAAATAAACGGCAGAGTACGCGATAAAATTAACGCTCCTATTGGTCTTACCGCTCAGCAAGCCGAAGATCTAGCACGTAGTAGTGAAAAAATCTTAAGTTTTACCGAGGGACGCCAAATAGAAAAAGTCATCTATGTTGCAGGACGGCTTTTAAATATTGTGGTAAAATAGTAGGAAAAGGGCTTGTTCTACAATAAAGTTGGGCTCTTTTTAAATAACATTCTTTATAGTTAGAGAACTAAAATGAAAATAGCTTTTATCGGCTGCGGCAATATGGGCAAAGCTATCATCAGCGGTTTAAAAAACAATCGCACTAATATCCCTTTTGAATTTACCATCAGTGCTTTTGATCCTCTGCAAGAGGAACTTAAAGTTTTTGCTAAAGAATACGGCATAGAAGCTACTACCACTAATCTGCAGGCCATAGACAATGCCGACATCATAGTACTAGCTGTAAAACCGCAAAGCATAGAACAGGTATTACCTCCTTTAAAGGGGCATATTAAAAACTTAGCATTAATTGTAAGTATCTGCGCCGGTGTACCTATCAAGAAAATCCAGAATTTGAGCGGACACCAAGCCATAGTACGTGCCATGCCCAATACACCGGCGCAGATAGGACAAAGCAACACCGTATGGACTTCTAGTTCCATAAATAATGAACAAGAAATGTGGGCTTTAAATGTATTAAAGGCCATCGGTATTAGTCATTTTGTAGGTAGCGAAGATAATATAGATAAAGCCACGGCTATTTCTGGTAGCGGTCCGGCTTATGTTTTTTATTTTACCGAATGTTTGGTTAAAGCAGCTTTGGAGTTGGGTTTTGACGAAGAAATGGCCACAACTCTAGCCATCAATACTGTAGCTGGTGCCGCCAGTTATGCACAAAACAGTACGCTGGAACTGTCTAAACTGCGTGAAAACGTTACCAGTAAAGGCGGTACTACCGAAGCAGCTTTAAAAATATTTGACGAACAAGGCTTAGAAAGTATTACTATAGAAGCAGCTAAAGCCGCTTATCGCCGTGCCCGGGAATTGAGTGTTATTTAGGAGTAATTTCTATCATGGCTGATTTTTTTCGTATTCTAATCGACATGATACGCATATTGCTGCAAATATATGCTTTTATAATTGTAGCTAGAGTTTTTGTTTCTTATTTTGTATCCAAACAAAACGCTTCTACAGCTTTTATTTACCGTATTACCGAGCCACCTTTAAAGCTTTTCCGTAAGCTTTTGCCTTATAATAAAAGAGGTATAGACTGGTCTCCTTTGCTGGTACTTATAGCTATAGTTATCGCATCTCTTTTACTGTATTCTCTGAAAAATGCTATAAGCTAGAAACAAGACTAAATAAAATAAATATGTTAATATAAGCAAAAGAAAGGGATAAAGTTGAGCTGGCTTGATATTGTTATAATCATTATATTGGCTCTGTCAGCTTTAGGCGGTTTACGCAAAGGCCTAATTCAAATGGTCTTTACACTAGCCGGCGTATCGTTGGGAATTTTTCTGGCCGGCCGTTTTTATGAAACGGCCGCTGGTTGGTTGACTTTTATTACGAATACAGACTTAGCCAACGTAGTAGCTTTTATATTGATTCTGCTGGTAGTGCTGGTGGTCTGCCTTATAATAGCGCACTTTTTGGCCAAACTAGCCAACATCACTCTTATGGGCGTAATTAACCGCCTGGGCGGTGCTTTATTCGGAATTTTCCTAGCCAGTATTATTATAGCGGCTATTTTGGCTATAATTACTAAATATACACCTTGGGATGTAGTAGTCAACTCCTTTATAGCTAAATTATTATTAGGCTATTTCCCGCTGGTTTTGGGACTTTTACCGAAAAGCTTTCAAAGTATTAAAGATTTTTTCACCACACCGATTATAACCTAAAATTCTATATCATAAAACAACCGCCGATTATAAAAATCGGCGGTTGTTTTATGATATTCTTAGTGTAATTTATTCGTCTTCTATACGAGCCTTTTTGGCACGCAACTCTTCTTCGGTTTCTTTGTGCTCGGGATCTAGGACACAACAGTCTACCGGGCAAATCTCCACACAATGAGGCACATCGGCAGTATCAATGCACTCTATGCAACGGGCGGGGTCAACAACATAGATAATTTCTTCTTCAGTTATAGCATTCGTCGGGCATTCGGCAACACAAGCATCACAATTAATACATTCCTCGGTAATTTTATAAGCCATTTTTGTTTTTTAAAAACCTCCAAAGACAACGGTTTTTAGCCGTTAAAGTCCGTTAGTTAAAATAATATTAGCGATATTTTTTACAAAAAGCAAATTAATCGCCCGTTTTATTTATTAAAGCCATACTTACGCAAAATGGCACCAACTGACTAATATCGGCCCCTAATTTATAAACTTCCTTTAATAAGCTGGAAGAAAGAAATTGAAAAGCCGGAGAAGACATAAAACATACCATTTCCAAATCTTCATCCAAACGCTTATTCATCATAGCCATATTAAATTCATGTTCAAAATCACCACCGAAACGTAGACCGCGTACTATAACTTGGGCTCCTACTTCACGAGCAAACTCTACTGTCAATCCGCTATATTTTTGCACAGTGACATTGGTCAGATCTTTTAAAGCCTCTTTAGCTAAAGCTACACGTTCGTCAGTACTAAAAAGTACCTTTTTATCCGGTTTTTCATAAACACCAATCACTATTTGGCTAAAGACGCGGGAGGCACGCCTAGCTACATCTACATGTCCACAGGTAATGGGGTCAAAAGTGCCGGGATAAGCTGCAATAGTCATTTAATTTTCTTCCACCTTTTTATAAATTGAAATCAGGCTATCGCCGTGACGGGTATGTTTTACTTGTTTAAAAGGCCCGTATTGATTGCTTAAATTTTGGCGTACGGAGTGATTAACTACCAAAATAGTATCGTCTTTTACTAAATGCGAAGATAGAAGTCTGTTTAAAAACTCATCTAATTCTTCTTTGCGATAAGGCGGATCCATCACTATCACGTCAAAGGGTTCTTTTAAAATGTTAAAAGCTTTTTCCACTCGTACACTAAGTACTTGAGCACGATTTTCTACGCCGGCATTTTGCAAGTTTTCTTTAATAACGCCACAAGTAGGACCGTTGAGTTCCACAAAAGTAGCATGAGCAAAACCGCGTGAAATAGCCTCTAAACCCAAAGCTCCCGAACCAGCAAACAAATCCAACACTTGACCCATAGACGGGTCAAGATGTTCTAACATAGAAAACATGGCACCGCGTACCAGCTCAGTAGCCGGCCTAGTAGACAGGCGTTTAGGAGTTTTAATATTGAAGCCTTTTAGACTGCCGCTGATAATGCGCAAAATTTACTCCCTAATCTTTTAAGAACAATGATAAAGCCGTTATCTATTATATAACTGCTACGCCGTTAAATAAAAGCTGTAATATATCTAAAATACCCTAATGAAATTGGCATATGCCCATAAAAAAGGTTAAAACCGACTCTTTTTACTCCCAAAAACCTTTTTTAGCTTTAATGGTAATTTGATAAATGTCTTTTAAGTTGCTATCCTATTATACAGGATGGTATGTTCCCACAAGGCCATAGCCTATGGTATATTATGGGGAATTTGTGTATAATCCAACATTTAGGAGGGTTACGGCATTATGATCCAATCAATCACGAGGAGGGATTTCCTGAAAGTCAGCGGTGGTTTCACTGGCTTGTTTGCCACAGCCGGCCTTCTCGCCAACACTTCGGAACTTTCCGATTTGCGTATGGTAGATCGACGCCCCAAATGGAACAAGGAAACCAAAACTATTTGTCCTTTTGATTCATGCAATTGCGGACAAATTTGCTATACTGACGATAAAGGTAATTTGGTAAACATTGAGGGCGATCCGGATAACCCACTGAATAGAGGTGCCGCTTGTGCCAAGGGCGCCAGCCTTATTGAAGTACACAACGGTTCTGATTTTGGAACGATAAACTCTAATCGTGTACAAAAAGTTAAATATCGTGCCAGCGGTGCTGCCGACTGGACCGAGCTTAGCTTTGATGACGCTATCAATAAAATCTCCGATAAGATAAAAGCTACCAGAGATGCTGGTTTTACTACTACTGATAGTAGTGGTAATACTGTTAACAGATGTGAATCTATCGCCTGCTTTGGCGGTGCTACACTCTTCAATGAAGAATGTCATATGATATCCAAGGCCATGCGCGCTTTAGGTTTGGTATTTATGGACAGCCAAGACAGATACGACAGTGCTGCTGCCGATTTTGCTGTTTGGGCAGCTTTGGGCAACTACGGCTCTTCCAACAATTGGACCGATATCGCCAATACCAATTGCATCTTGGTTTTTGGCGCTTCGCCAATGGAGTCCTATCCGGCTTGCGTCTCTTATATTACCCATGCTACCGAGCAATGTAATGCCGCTCTTATATGTGTAGACCCGCGTTTTTCACGCACAGCTGCCAAGGCTGATGTTTACGTACCTATGAGAAACGGTGCTGATTTGGTATTTTTGGGTGGTTTGATACGTTATATTTTAAACCATATTGAAGAAACTCCAGAGGCTTTTAATATGGAGTATTTAATTAATTACACTAACATTGCAGCACTAGTCAGCTCCGATTATAAAGGTCCGGATGATCTTGACGGCCTATTCAGCGGTTACAACAGTATCACTAAAACTTATAATAAATCTACTTGGTCTTTCCAGACCGATAGTTCCGGTAATATCTTAAAAGACACCTCATTGCAAAATTCCGACTGTGTTTTTCAAATTATGAAAAAACACTACAGCAGATACTCAGTACAAGTGGTTAATGAGACTACCGGTGCCGACCCCTCTTTGATAAACGAAACTTATGCTTTGTTTACTGCTACTGGCACATCAGACAAAAGCGGTACTATTATTCACTCCATGGGCGCTACTCAACACACTGTGGGAGCTCAGATTATTCACGCTTTCTCTATTATCCAATTGCTTTTGGGCAATATGGGTATGGCCGGCGGCGGTATACATACTATACGCGGTGAGGGCAACTCTCAAGGCTCTTCCGACTTTGGTTTAAGTGTTGACTATTTGCCTGGTTATCTCAAAACCCCGATAGCTACCGATAGTAACATAGACACTTATATTGCCCGTACAGCCAACGTTGCAGAAGCAGCCACTAAAAAAGCGGCTTTAATATCCTTACTTAAGTCTTGGTTCGGCAATAAAGCTGCGGCCAATAATGATTTTGCTTTCAACTATCTGCCCAAGATGGATCCAGATAAAAATTATACTGCTGTTAATGTTTTCGAATATATGGCTCAAGATAACAGCGTCCAAGGTGCTTTGGTCTTTGGTCAAAACCTAGCGGTTTCCTCTATGCACCAAAAATATGTTTTCGCCGGTCTGGATAAGCTTGATTGGCTGGTAGTAGCCGATAAATGGGAAAATGAAACCGCATCTTTTTGGAAACGGCCTGGTGCTCCCTATGCAAATATTAAAACAGAAGTTTTCTTAATTCCCACTGCTGCCTCTATGGAAAAAGATGGCTCCACTACTAACAGCGCCCGCCTTATACAGTGGTCTTATAAAGCTGTTGATGCTCCTGGCGATGCTAAGAGCGAATTTGACATCATTAAAGCTTTAGTGGGCCAGATTAAGTCTAGATACAGCGGCAGTGCTAATGCTGCTGCCATTAACGACTTAACATGGAATTACACCAATACTCAGGCTGCTTTAGCCGAAATTAACGGAACAGCTGGCACCAGCCAACTCACTCGTCCCTCACAGCTGCGTGAGGATGGCTCTACAGCTTGCGGAAACTATCAATATATCGGTGTTTATGTAGGTTCTGCCGGTTTAGATACTTTTGAACAGGACAATATCGGCATGTTCCCCAGTGGTTACGTTGGTAATCGCGCTACCCGCACTTATACTAAAGACGTAGCTAGCAATGGTGCTAGCAGTTCTTTGGGTCTATATTCTTACTACGGCTATGCTTGGCCGCAAAATCAACGCATTTTAAACAACCGAGCTTCGGTCAACTTAAGCGGCCGTCCTTTTAACAGTAAAAAAGCTGTTATAAGTTATGAAAACGATACTTGGGTGGGCGATAAAACCACTACCGGTGCTCCTGCTGAAGAAAGCGGCATATTACCTTTTGTTAATATGTCAGATGGTGTAGCACAAACTTATTGTACTAATTTTGCCGATGGACCGTTGCCAGAACATTACGAGCCTTGGGAAACTCCCTTAACAACTAACCCCCTTTCTAAACAGCTAAACAATCCTTTACTGTTTGATCTTAAAGGCAATAAAAATCCCAAAGGTTCTTTTAATTCTTATCCGATAGTAGCCACTACTTGCCGCACGACCGAGCACAGTATGGACGGTCAGAGCACCCGCAATATGAACTGGCTGGTAGAGATGATGCCCGAAGCTTTTGTGGAAATATCTAAAGAATTGGCTGCCAGTTTAAATGTAGACAGCGGCGATATGGTAAGAATTACTTCTGCCCGCAACTCAATAACCGTGCGAGCCATGGTTACCGCCCGCTTAAAACCAATGACCATCTCGGGTCTTGCTACTAAACTAAACATCGTATCTTTGCCTTGGCACTGGGGATTTATGGGAAAAGCTACCGGCGGCAGTGCTGCTTCGTTAGCTCCGGCTGTAGCTGATGCCAATGGTTATACTCCTGAATATAAAGCCTTCCTGGTTAAAATAGAGAAGGTGGTATAAAGATGACCGCTATTAAGAATTTTTTAAACAAAATTAATAACTCCGGTGCCAAAAATATCCCGCTTTTTACCAAATGGAGTATTTTACAGACTATTTTGGCCGGCGGGGCTTTAGTGGTTATTATTCTTAAGCTGTGTAGCGGCTTAGAGTTAGTTACTAATTTGAACGATGAATGGCCTTGGGGTTTGTGGGTAGCCTTTGACGTAGGTATTTTAATTGCCACAGCAGCCGCTGGCTTTACTTTGGCAGCTATTGTTTATGTATTCCAAATAGAAAAATTTAAGCCGCTAGTACGGCCGGCAATTTTGATAGGCACCCTTTTCTACACCATTGCCGCTATTGGTATTGCTGTAGACTTGGGTCGCTCATGGCTGATTGTTCACCCCTTATGGAAATGGAACCACGAATCCATCATGTTTGAGGTGGGTTGGTGCGTGATGTGTTATTTGACGGTATTGTATTTGGAGTTCTCACATAATCTTTTTGAGAGATTTCATCTTAAATTTGCCGAGAAAGTTCATCATGCCGTCTTTATCCCACTGGTTTTTGCTGGTATATGCTTTTCTTTCTTGCATCAGTCTTCTTTGGGTGCTCTTTTTCTCATCGCCCCTCAACAGCAGCCGTTATGGCATGATCCGGAATCAGGCTATATGTTCTTTGTCTCGGCTATTGCCTTGGGCCTAGCAGTACTGACAATATTCAGTGTGGTTACAGCCAAGGCATGGAAAATGACGCTACGGATGGATATATTACCCAAGATCGGACTGATAGCAGCCTGGGTGCTGCTTGGTTATCTGGCATTCCGTTTCTTTGGTCTTATCCATACCGGTAATATTTCGGCTTTTGCATTTGACGAATTTGGCTTAATGTTCTTTATAGAAATAGGCATAGGCATGATATTACCCATGATCTTGCTGTTCATGCCCAAAATTCGCAAAAATCTTACCGGTTTGTTAACAGCTTCCGGCTTTATTGTGCTGGGCATAGCTGTCAACCGCTTTATGACTCTTATTGTTTCACACGCCGGGTGGCGACATGCCCCTTATTTCCCGTCCGGTACCGAACTTTTATTTACTTTAGGTCTTATTTGCGGTGCAATGCTAGTCTATCGCATTGCAGCTAAATACCTGCCTCTTTATACAGAACACTATAATGGTATTCCTAACGCTACCCAAGAAAATCATCCCGAAGTAGTTTACGAAACTAAGTAATGCAACAGCGTATTGATAAAGCTACCGCTACTCTTAGGAGCTGGGTACAACAAAATAGCGCCTTCAAAGAAGCGGCCGATCTTTATCAAGATATATTTGTAATTACAGAGCAGGCTTTATCTAAAATAAAGCCTGCTCTAGTTTTTTCGGCAGAGCTTGTGGCACAAACACTTAATAAGCAAATGCCCATATTGGCATCCAACCAATCCTTTCCCATAGACCCCAAAGATTTTAGAGATATAACCACGCAAATAGGAGAGGCTTTTAGTAGAGCCTCTCAAAAAGAATTCCCTTATCAAAAACTTTTGGCTTTGCCGCAGTTTAGTGATGAGAATCTAGCCAATTTACTGCCTTTGTTGCTGCAAAATCAAACCGATTTTATAGTCGATTTTGCCCAAAACAGCAGTTACAATCTGGAGGCTGTTTATCTTTATGTACAAAGCATTATAACGCCCTTCGTAACAGCTACAGCCAAACCTTACTACCAGTCAATACTACAAAAAGGTCATGGTAACGTTTGTCCATTTTGTGGCAGTGCTGCCCGCTACGCCGTGCTTACCAAAAAAAATGGCGGCCGGGAGCTGTTTTGCGCTTTATGCCACAGCCGCTGGAGCACTTTGCGCATTACTTGTTGCTACTGCGGCAATAGTGATGCCCAAACGCAAAGCATCTTTTATCTTCACAACGATGCCGGTCGTCGCGCCGATGTATGTTTTAAGTGCCGTCGTTATATTAAAACCAGTAATGAGCGACTCCTAGGCTATGAAGTCATACCGGAAATAGAAGACGTAATTACCATGGAGCTTGATGCTATAGCTACGAAAGAAGGTCTTAGTAAAGAAGGCTAATAATTCACGAGTCTGCTAAGAAGACTTTTTATTTGCTAACTTGGTTGACCATTTTTACAGTTATTACTATAATTTAGTAACCGGTAGTCACATAGGCTCATTTGTGGCAGCTTTTTTATTATTCTTACAAAACTAAGAGAAGTGCAAAAAAACTATGTTTAAAAATTTCGGGAATTTTGTTATTAAATTCCGTGTACCTATCATTATTTTTTGGATTGTTTTGGTGGCAGCATCGATACTTTTTGCTCCTTCTCTCAGTCAAGGAAAAAATGCCGGACAAAACGAAAGCATATTCTTACCTCCCGACAGTGAATCGGTAACGGCTACCAGATTAATTAACGAATATTTCCCATCCAATGAAGAAAGCAAAACTGATAGCTTAACTATTATTTTATTCAATGAAAAAGGCTTGAGCGATGCAAATATAGTTGTTGCTCAAAGTTTTTATGATTGGCTTATTGGTTCCGGCCCACAGGTAATAGTCTCAATTCAATCTATTTTTAACAATCCAGCTTTAAAAGACCGTTTGTTATCGCCGGACGGCACCACTATGTTAATGAATATTTACCTGGACAATTCCAGTAAAGAGGCCGTTGATCAAGCTCTTTTAGATATACGCACTTACCGCAACAGTCATATCTCTTCATCCGATATGGATGTATATACTACAGGCAACGCGGCTATTAGTTATGACATGGCCGAAATGCTGACTGAGAGCATAGACACTACTACCATAGTCACCATTATTTTAGTGGTGGTGCTTTTATTTATTATCTATCGCTCACCTGTAGCTATATTACTGCCGCTTCTGACAATCGGCTGTGCTTATTTGGTTTCGCGCGGTGCGCTTGGTATTATAGGGGAATTTACCAATGTCTGGAGCCAACTGGATGTGCTGGTTATAGTGCTGGTTTTCGGTGTAGGCACTGATTACTGTTTATTTATTATCTCCCGTTTTCGCGAAGAGCTTGGTAAAACACCAGATGCCTTTCAGGCTTTAAAGAATATGCTGAGCCGCATAGGCGCCGTTATCAGCGCTTCAGCATTAGCAGTGTTTGTGGGCCTTTTTGCCATGATAGTTGCAAGCTTCCAAATGATCAAAACCTCAGGCCCGTCTCTAAGTGTCAGCATAGCTGTCACTCTGGTAGCCGCTTTAACACTTACGCCAGCCATACTCTCTTTCTTAAAACGTAATACCTTTTGGCCTGCTAAAGTAAAAGCTGTAGCTAAAGAACAGTATATAGATTCATCTAAACGCAATAATTTTTGGGGTAAAATAGGTACCATCGGCACTAAATATAATATTTTAGTTATCATTGTATTAGTAGCTTTGCTAGCTTTGCCGGTGGGCGTGCTTTACCCACATATGAAAATATCTTACGATACATTAGAGCAACTACCTTCAACATCAGAGTCAGGTAAAGGTTTTGCCATATTGGGAGAACATTTCAGCATCGCTGAGATCATGCCTTCTTACGCCGTTATCATTAGTCAAGAAGGCATGATGAACACGCCGCAAGCTTTAGCTGAAATACAAAAACTAGTGGAAGACCTGCATAATGTAAAAGGCATAGACAGTGTGCAAAGCATTATCACACCATCTGGCAATGGCGAAGTCAATGTTATACTATACGTTTCTTCGCAGATGAGCGTTTGGGCGCAAGGATTAGATTATAGCCGCGGAGATGGCCCTACCGATAGCACCATACCTCTTAGTTTAATAGGCGGCTTAATGGCGTTAAGTAATTATCTTAACGAAGTAAAACAGGCTTTCCCAAACACTGATATTTCCGCTTTGCGCACAGCTTTAGATAATGTTTTAAGCGAAGCTATGCACATTTATAGCTTAAGCCAAATAAATAACTATATGCTTTACAGCGCTCAGAACATCATGCAGGCCGCTAATATCATTAAACAGACCTGGTTGCAAAGCGACCAGATAAGTCTAGATACTGTCTCCGATTTGCTGGCTTTTAGTCAGAATTTGAGTAACGATATTACGCAAATAGCTAGCTATTATGAAAATTATTATGCTTCTGTTCAATACCAAAGCACAAAAAATGCTATAGACTTGCTAGTCGCCTACATCAGTGATCTATACGGTGGACTTACTTTAAGTAACGAACAAATAAACCTAATGGTAAATCTAGTATATAGCCAAGCTAGTCTTAGCGCCGATGCTCTACAGTCTAGTACCATTCTTTTTAACGATGAGCAGTTCGTTAACCTGCCAAATGTTTCTACCGACAGTCTAAATAATGTACTCGGTATTTTAAAATTGGCCTTATACGAAAGAGCACAATATTTTGCCCAAAACGATAACCCCATGATGCTGTCGCAAGTTTTAGCTCAAGTAAATGACAATTATGCTGCTTTACTAAACGCTTTTGTTTCGCTAGGCGGCGATGCTATGCAGATATATATTCTTCCAGCCGATTATCCTTACAGCAAGGCGGGTATGCAATCTATAGCAGATGCCAGAGTGATAGTAACCGATTATGCTGCTTCGTCATCTATAGCCAAGCAAGCCGCCGTAGGCGGATCTACCGCCTCTATGGTGGACGTACAAGCCGCCATGGAACAAGATATACTGTTTATACAAATAGTAGTAGTAGCCTGTCTTTTTGTTATATTGGCTATCCTGCTTAAAAGTCTAATAGCGCCCATATATCTTATGATCACTGTGCTTTTATCATACTTTGCCACCATGGGCTTATGCTCATGGATATTTGTCGATCTACTGGGGCACAGCGGCGTTAGTTTCTTTGTACCGGTGGTAGTGTTTGTTTTACTTGTGGCACTGTGTTCTGATTACAATATTTTCTTGATGAGCCGCGTTAGAGAAGAGACAGAAAATAAGCCTATGAAACCAGCTGTGCGCGGCGCTGTAGCCATGACCGGTGGCATTATATCAGCCTGCGGTCTTATTTTAGGAGGTACTTTTCTGGCGTTAACTATATCACCTATTCTTATGCTGGTGCAGATAGGTTTAGCTGTAGCCATAGGTATTTTCATGGATACTTTAATTATGCGCCCACTTTTGGTACCGGCTATAACCTCACTTTTGGGCCGTTTTGCTTGGTGGCCTTTTAACAACAAGAAAACTATAGACGAGTAGGAGTCTTGTAATTTTCATGCCGGTAAAACCAGTAGTCAATTTTAATAAATGCCAAGGATGCCCTGATTGCATAAATAAATGCCATAGTCACGTACTTGCTCTAAGAAAAATAACTCCACAGGAAATAACCTCTTTAAGCTTAATAGGCAAACAAAAAGCTAAAAAATACCCGCAAAAAGCTTATGTGGTTCACCCTAAAAATTGTACTTGCTGTGTGTCTTGCGAGATGGTATGCAAAAAGGGAGCTATACATATCACTGAACTGCAATAAGCAAAATTTTAAACCTCCTACTTCAAAAGAAGAGGTTTAAACATGTAAAGTTGACAGCCAACTCCGATATCGCCATAATTCTGCATAAGATGAAAAAAGTAATTGTTATAGGTGCTGGTGCGGCCGGCTTGCTAGCCAGCATTGCAGCAGTACAAAACGGCGCTAAAGTAATACTATTAGAAAAAAACGCCGTGGGTGCGCAAAAAATACTGATTAGTGGCAAAGGACGCTGTAATCTTTCTAATAGCTGTTCCATGGAAAAGTTTTTAGCTGCTTTCGGAACAAACGGCCGCTTTTTACGCGGCGCTTTTTCTCGTTTCTTTCGTGAAAATCTTAGAGATTTACTCAATAGTCTAGGCGTGCCAACTAAAGAAGAGCGCGGCGGACGCATATTCCCACAAAGTGACAAATCTCAAGATGTAGTCGATGCTTTAATAAAACATGCTAAAGATAGCGGCGTGAATATAGCTTATAATTGTTCAGTGAGAACTGTTTTACATAAAAATGGTGAAGTATATGGAGTTCGTGTAGATAATGGTGAACTTTTGGCTGACGCAGTAATTATTTGCTGCGGAGGCGCCTCTTTCCCAAAAACCGGCAGCAACGGCGACGGCTTTAATCTAGCAAAAGAATGCGGTCATACAATTACCGCGCTGCTGCCGGCTTTGGTGCCACTGGTCGTACAAGAAAAAGAGACAGTATTAACTGCTCAAGGTGTTTCTTTAAAAAATGTGCGCCTTTCACTTTATACTTGCCAAGCACAAGAAGCGCCACTGTTAAGCCCAACACAAGATTATGGACACGGTATCCTCGGGAAAAGCCCCAAGGCCCCTCTTTTGGAAAGCCGCTTTGGTGAAATGATGATGACTCATTTTGGACTAAGCGGACCTATCGCCCTCATAGAAAGCTTAGCGGCTGCTAAGGCTTTAAGCCTCAAGCAAACTATTAGTGCTGTCATAGATCTTAAACCAGCATTATCTTTAAAAGAATTAGATAAGCGTTTACAAAGAGAAATAGAAAGCCATCCCAAACGTTCATATCAAAATCTGCTTAAAGAACTGGCGCCGTTAAAACTTAGCAGTATGCTACAAAAATTAAGCGGCATAGACCCATTTTTACCATCTTGCGATATTCAAAAAGAACAAAGACAAGCTTTAGCTCAATTACTAAAGAGAGTCCCTTTTAATATTAGCAATACTTTGCCATTATCAATGGCTATGGTTACCAGCGGCGGCATAGAATTAAACGAAATAGACCCCAAAACCATGGCTTCCAAGAAAATAAAAGGCTTATATATGGCCGGCGAAGTATTGAATATAGATGCCGATACCGGTGGCTTTAATCTGCAGGCGGCCTTTTCCACAGGCTTTGTAGCTGGAACGTTTGCCGCTCAAGAAAACTGAGTAATCTAGGGATTTTAGTAGTAATTTTCTGTGTAGACAACTAAGAGAGCTACAAAATACGGTAAAGCCATATACATTTGTTTGTTAACCAATAAAATTTATAGACTTTCTCTAGATAGTGTCTACACGAGTTCATGCCAGTACTTTCAACCATAATGCAATACACCTAATGTGAACTGCCGCCAAGAATGAAGAGGTGTTTTTAGCATATCTTGTGGCTACACCTCTCCAACGCTTGAGCATAAGGAATGCGTTTTCAACCAGATGATGCAACTTGTATAAATCTTTGTCATACTCCCGTTGCTCTTTGCGGTTCTTTTTGGGTGGGATAACGATCTCCATCCTCCTTGACTGAGCCATCTCAATAATCGCCTTTGTATCATATCCCTTATCACCAAACAAAGCTTCGGCATCCATACCTTGAATCAGCTTTTCCCCATATGTGCAATCCGCAACGGTACCTGCTGTAACAAACATTCTGACCGGCATACCATGCGCATCCACGGCCAAATGTATCTTGGAGTTGAGCCCCCTTTTGTACGTTCCATATCCTGATTACCACCAACTGCTCCTGCGGCATGAGGATGAACCTTGATGTGACTAGCATCTATCATGAGCCATTCATAATCCGGCTCGTCTATCAACAGTTCAAGCAGTTTCTCCCATATACCATTATCACGCCAGCGTCTGAAACGCTGATGTACTGTACCCCACTTCCCATACTCTACCGGCAAATCACGCCATGGCGCCCCAGTACGCAGAATCCAGAATACAGCATTTATAAACCTGCGGTTATCCATAGCAATCCCGCCCCATTGTCCTATTTGTCCTGGCAGATATGGTGATATCAGCGCCCATGCGCTATCGGAAATATCATGTCTGTGCAAAACATTTTCCATATATGGCAACTCTCCTTATCATTATGTTGCCATTATACCATATGCCTCGTGTAGACACTATCTAATTAAATATAAGGCTGTTATCATATTCACGCCGCATAAAACTGCCGTCAATTAGCTACTACTTTAGTCATAACATCTTTAAATTTTTGAGAGTGTTCACTAATATATATTAATATGTTATAATAGTAGCAACAAATAAGAAGGGGTTGCTATTATGGTTACGTGTAAAAACTGTAAATCCAAAAGGAATATAAAAAGCGGTATAGTAAAC
>Ga0123353_10000531_pt1 | contig 47219 bp, 46 predicted proteins | sample TergutLab28metaG_3_FD_92763 | JGI IMG/M metagenome (GOLD analysis project Ga0123353, IMG submission 92763) | Labiotermes labralis P3 segment gut microbial communities from Petit-Saut dam, French Guiana - Lab288 P3 | ecosystem: Host-associated > Arthropoda: Insects > Digestive system > Gut ... | reverse complement strand
GTTTTGACTGTCTACTATGGCAGACAACCATAAAAACGGCAGAAAATCAAGTTGTCTAATATATTAGACAGTTTTTATAAACAATTATTTTATGCATTGGTCTATTATCTTAACAGTTCCCGGGTAATTCTTACTTGATGGGGATTTTTTTATCGGTCGCGGTTTTCGCGACGATTTCGGCAAACCTTGGGACGCCGTTTTTTATATCGTCCCACATCGACGCAGGCCGCACCCACGTCGCCATGTCGCCGTAAAGTTTTTGATACACCACCATGTCTTCTTCGGTTTCGGAATGTTTTGCAATCGCGATAACTTTGTATTCGTTGCCTTTGAAGTGCTTGTACGTCGCGCCGATTTTTATCATATCAAATATTCCTTAACAATTTATCAATCCGTTCGGATTTTTCCAAAGTATCGTCGTAAACGAATCGGATGTTCGGGACGTATTTCTGGTCTATTCGGGCCGCAAGTTCGTGACGGATGCGCGGCGTCACAGTGTCAAGGCGCTTTTGAATATTGTCGTCTTTGCCGCCGCGCGCGTAATAGAATAATTTTATAAACTGCATCCCGCTGTCGGCATCGACAATCGACACGCGCGACAACAACGCGTCATCCGCGAAATCCGTTTGAAGGATTTCCGCAACTTGGCGCCGCACGGATACGGCAATTCTGTCGCCGCGATTAGAATTTTTTTGCGTTTTCATTTTTTCTTTGTTTTCTTTTCCAGCGCCGCTGCGGTTTTTTTGATACATGCAAGATTATTAAGAAGTCTTATGCACGCCTTTTGGCTTAATCCCGTTTCCGACTTCACGCCGCGCATTACGATGTTATAAGCAGCTTTGGCGTCTTTCGATATGTGCGCAACGTCTTTGAATATAGGCAAGCCCGCGGATTCGGGGAACATTATATCCATTTCTTCCTGCGTAAAGAGCAACGTCACCTCTTTTGTCGGAACGTTCCGCGCCATGGGCGCGTCTTTGTTTGGTGCCAGCAATTCGTTTACTTCCGACAGTGTCATGGATTTCGGTTTTGTCGGCAAAGGTTGCGGTTCGGGCTTTGCCTCTTCCTTTGCGGGCGGCAATAAATCCGACGCGCGTTGAACCGTCGCCTGTGGCATCCCGAAATTATCAAGTTCGTGTATATCATACCCGCTGTCCGACAAATGGCGCAAAATCGGATACGGCACGTTGTTCATGTCGGCCTTTGCGCTTAACAAATATAAATCGATTTGCCAATTTTTGGCGCACCTTATAAGGTTGTCCGCCGAATCCGCCGAAAGAGTATGCGCATTTGACACAATAACGCGGCGATACACGGAAAGCGCCGCCCCCAATTCCGAAGCCTTGAAGTTTGACATGACCATCGTGACCGCGTTTTCCAGCGACGGCAGCAATGCAGCGCCCTGGTGTCCCGGAATTATTATTACCGCATCCTTTGGGTCTTCTTCGTACAATTCCCGGGTTTTTTGATTGCGCACAAAACTGTTGCCCGCGAAGATTTTGATTTCTGACATTTCATCTCACTTTTTTTGTTTGTTCAATTTGCGCCGCGTTTGGAATACGCGGCCTTTGCAATTCCCATCCCATGGTTTCAAGATGGCTTACAATCGGGTACGGCGCGCCTTTTCTGTCGGTTTCCGCGCTTACCAGATATAAATCAATATAGCGCGCCCTGCAATATTTGGCAAGGTTTTCAACCGACGGCACCGGGAATTTATGGGTGTCCTGCATTATGATGCTCATCGCGAAATACACGTCTTTGTTTTGTTTAAGCGCCTCAAGCGAAAAATCCGGAACATTCGCAAGCGGCGGCGCGTTTTCGTCTTGTTCGGTTTTCGGCCTGCTGCCGCGGGGGACGATTATTTTAACATCGCCGGGCATATACCGGGCAGAAGTGTACAGCGCCTGAACCTGGCCTTTGCGCGCTTGCTTGTCGTTGCTTACAAAAATTGTAAACTTTGGCACATCGAATTTTGGCATTGTGTAATCCTTGCCTGTACCTCTCTCGTCCTGCCATTGTAATATGGAAAATATCATTTGCAAGTAGTTAGTGGTAGTGGTAGTGTTAGTGTCGAATCACTTACACCAACACCTGTGCCAACCACCATGAAATTACAATATTATCTTCTTAACAAAGCCGATTCCAAGGGCGCCCTTTGGGCGATATTCCTTCTTACCGTTTGCGAATCGATATTTCTGTTCGTTCCGCCCGAAGTATTTATGACGCCGACAGTCGTCGCGAACAAGAAAAAAGCCGTGCCGGTCGTGCTTGTGACCGCGCTTGGCTCTCTCATAGGCGGCATAATCGCGTATTTTATCGGATTCTGGATTTTCGAAACTATGGGCCGGTGGCTTATCGGGACTTTTTCAAGCTGGGAACAGTTCGAAATTGCACAGGCATTGTTCGCGCGGCACGGTCTGTTTATCATATTCCTTGCGGCATTTACGCCCGTGCCGTATAAATTATTGACGCTTTGCGCCGGGTTTTTGGGCTTTAACCCTGTTTTATACCTTGGCGTGTCGGCGATATTCCGGACTTTGCGTTTTGCAATACTTGGCTTTTTGCTTTGGCGGTTCCAAGAGCATGCGAACGCGATTGTAAAGAAATTCTTTTGGCCGCTGACGCTTCTTGCCATTGTCGTCGCCGGCCTTGGCATAATCATGATGGGATGGATGTAGAAATCATTATCTCCAATTCGCCGGAATGTTGGCCCAGTCGGAAAGCCTGGTTGCACCGGCGTAAGCGCCGCCTATTTGAGCGACCGTCGCATTCGGCCATTTTTCATACAGGAATTGTCCGTCGGATGTCGCCGACGGCCCGGAAAGGTTGATTGCGTTTGCGAATGTGTTGACGAATGCGTTGCCGGCCAGCGAACCGGATATTCCATCAAACAAACCTTGGCCGATACTGGTCAGATTTGGATTTTCATTGAACGTACTCCAGAACATACCGGCTGCCGGCGGGCCAACTATTCCGGAAAACAAGCCGCCTGGAATTTCAGCCTGTCGGGTGCCATGGAACGCAAAGGCAAATAAATTGCTGGCTGGCGGCCCCTGTATGCCGGAAAACAGATTTGGCGGAATCCTGGTAAGGCCCCTGGAACCTTCGAACAAAGCGCTAAACATATTTGGCACCGGCGCGCCCTGAACGCTTGCGAACATATTATCGGGTATGGTGAACGGAAGGCTCAAATAGGCAAACGAAAGATCAAAACGCGGAGTAAGGGCGGGACCAGCGCCCAGCACAGGGAATATAGTCCCCAAGTCGCCATAAAGTGCGGTTATCCTGGTCGGGAGAAGGCCATGATTAAAACCTATCGCTGAATTCCTGTTTTCTCCCCATGACCCAAGTGCAGCGCTATACCCCGTTGCCCGACCCGTTATTATCAGTGTATACGGCCCGCCGCCAGCGTATGCCACGGGCGAAGTATATCGTATCGACCCGGGTTGGGTCCGTTCTATAACCGTTATGGGCGCGCCGTTGCCCCAGTCAATTGTAAATGTTCCGGATGCGCCGATTGTGAAACTGAATAAAGAATTCGCTGGCATGTTGTTCAATGTCACACGAAATTCACCCATCCCTGATTCACCGCATTCACCCGCGGGCTTGCCGATGGGTTCCGTAACGGAATAAATTGTGCCGGCGTGGTTTATTCTGAAACTGCCCGACACCAACACTGTCGACAAATCGCCCCAATATATGACGCTGTCGGCCCTTATGGCCAAGCTTGGCGATGTGTTTCTGGTCGGACGAAGTTTGGCGGAATGGCCGGCACCGGACCGCAGTGTTCGATAAGCGACACAACTTGTCGAACCGGTTGCAAGGTTTCCCGTCTGGCCGGTCGGACATGGGGTGCAAACCAAACTTCCGCCTGTTGCCGCAAACGTTCCGGGCGGACATGGCATACAGGTCGCACCGACCGGATAACATCCCGGTTCGCATGTGGATGCGGCGCGGGCCGGTTGTGATGACGCCAAAAATAAAAACGAAACGGCAATAAGGGTTACAGCGCGGCGGACACGCCCGGGCGGGGTAATTAAGCCCCTGCATCCGGGTCGAAAATATTCGATCCCCGCAATTGTAATAATTTTTGCAAGCTGTTTCATAACCGTCTGCATTTTATCAAAATCGCCGCCATACGAACAAGAAAAAACATTCCCTTCTTGCGTCGGTTCGATTTTTTTTCTATTATCAGTGCATGGAACACCTTCTTGACACTGTCGCCGCGGCGCCCGCAAAACGCAACGTGATTTCTTTCGCGAATGTCGCCGCACGGTACGAAGGCGGGCCGGAAATCCTGTCCGATGTTTCGTTCAATATAAATTCTCATTCGTTCTATTTTCTTACCGGCGCGTCGGGCGCGGGCAAGACCACCCTGCTTCGCCTCATATACCATCTTCATACTCAATCGCGGGGTCAGATAAAGCTTTTCGGAAAATCGACGGCGGAATTATCCCGCGATGATATCGCGGACCTTCGCCGGAAAATGGCGATTGTTTTCCAAGAATATTCGCTTATATCCCATTTGTCGGTTTTTGATAATATCGCCCTTCCCCTTCGCGTGCGCGGCCGGGATGAAAAATATATACAAAAGCTTGTCGCGCGCGCGTTGCAATGGGTCGGGCTTTCCCGTTATGCGACGGTGCTTCCGTTGAATTTATCGGGCGGCCAGCAACAGCGCGTCGCGGTCGCGCGCGCAATTATTACGCAACCGGAAATCCTTCTTGCCGACGAACCGACCGGAAACCTTGACGACGATTCCGCGTCGAAACTTATGGAAATGTTTGTCCAGATGAACCGGAATTTCGGGACGACCATCATCCTTGCCACGCACAGCCAGAACTTGTTGGACACATATAAATTCCCGCGCATTCTGGTCGAAAATCACAAAGTGGTTTTCAAAGGCGACCTTGTCGCGCAAAGCGCGCCGCATCGGATTCTTGACAAGACGCGCCAAAGCGACGGCGCCATATCCCAAAATTATTTTGCAGAATTATCCAAACAGTTCGAGGAGTTCGCGAAAAAATGAAGACCCCGCTTGTATTTTCATTCGTCCGGGAACAGAAGACTTTTCTGACACTGCTTATGTCGCTTTTGACGTTTTTATCCGTTTTATCGCTTGGGCTTGTCATATCTTTGTCGTCCGCGATAATCCGGTGGAACGCCGAATGGTCGCTTATGGCAACGGTTCAGATTTTGCCCGGCGGCGACGCCGCCGCCGCGCGCCGCGTGGTCGACGCCGCCCGCGCGGATATCCAAGGTGTGCGCGAAATTTCCGAAGCGGACGCGACGCGCATGCTTCGCCCGTGGCTGTCCGGCGACGGTGGCGCGCTTTCCGAATATATTCCGAAAATGATGGAAATAAGATTCAGGCGCCGCGCGGCCATCGGCGCCATGGCGGAACAGATAAGACCCATCCAGGGCGCGCGTTTCGCGCGGCACAACGACGCCATGCGACAGACGGCGGGCGTCGGATGGCGGGTGATATTGTTGTCGGCGCTTGTGCTTGCGCTTGTGCTTGGCGCGGTTGTCGCGTGCATATCGTACATTACGCGCAACATCACGCTTATACACCGGCGCGAACTTGAAATCCTTAACCAAATCGGCGCCAAGGACAGCTTTGTCGCGCGCCAGCTTATGATTGCCATCGCGCGCATCTGCGGCGTTGCCGCTGCAATCGGATTCGCCGCCGCCGTTCCGGCATTGCTTGTCATATCCGGCATTGCAAGTTCGATCCGGGTCGGAATGTTTTCGCAAATGGCGATGCCGCCCGCCGGCTGGATATTAACCGCCATGCTTGCCGGCGCAATAGTCGTACTTTCCATCTGGACCGCCAAACGGACAGTGATGGAGATATTGAAAACGAGTTGACATTGTTTTTCTTTACGCGACCGTTTTTTTGGCTTTTGATTCTGTTCATCGCGACCGGCGTGTATTTCAAGTCGTCCGCGCCGACGACATGCCCGTGGCTTTCCGAAAACGAACGGATATTTGTTTTGACCGGCGATGTGCGGCGCATTCCGTTCGCCAAAACGCTTTTGGAGAGGCACCCAAGACGGCATCTGTATATAATCGGCGTGGGCGGAGATTTTACCGCGATGATACCCACCGACAAAAGACCAATGATTACGACCGAATCGGAATCGCGGACCACGTACGAGAACGCGCTTGCCATTCGCGAAATCGCGACGGCGCAAAACCTTAACCGATTTGCAATCGTCACCACCGAAGACCATATGCCGCGCGCGATGCTTCTTGTCCGGCGGCGAATGCCGGACGCAAATATAATCCCGTGTCCCGTGCCGCTTCACGGCATGCCGGCGCCGCAAAGGCTTGAACGATGGGCCATCGAATACCTGAAATACATCGGTACAGTGCTTGGCGTGGAAAGCAGAAAATAGAGCATGGATGAATGTTAAGACCGGCAAACAATTTTATCAAAACATCTATGCTTTTTGCCCTATTATCTGTGCTCTTGCTTGCGCCAATGGCGCAAGCATCCGTGCCCCCGTTAAAGGCAACGGTCCGCCATATCATTGACGGCGATACTTTTTCCGCACGCGTAAAATTGCAAAACGATATCGATATTTCCGTCCGCGTTCGGTTTCTTGGCATAGACGCGCCGGAATTAAAAGGCGAATGCGACGAAGAAACCGTTGCCGCCGCTTTGTCCCGCGACCGTCTTGCGGAACTTATTCCGCCCGAATCGACCGTGACGCTTATCCAAATAAAAGACGACAAATGGCTTGGCCGGATAAATGCGAACGTAATCGACCAGGACGGCCGCGACATTGGCAAGATTATGATTTCTGAAGGGCATGCGGTTCCGTACGGCGGCGGCCGCCGCAACAGTTGGTGTGAATAGAAATATCTTCAATTATGCATTGACAATACCCTCTGCGTTAGACTATCATCACGGATGAACTCACAGGGATGTGTGTTCGGGGCCTTCAAAAAGCTCTCACATAAATTGCACAAGCACTTGTGCTGACATCCGCAAGCATAATAAATCGCGCGGATACGCGTTTTTTTATTATGCAGTCCCCGTTTGGTCGGGGAGCCGCCGGTTATAAAACAGGGGTAACCCAAAAACCAGCGGGGTCATATTTATGTGTGATTTTTTGAACTCCCCGACACCTGCACATCCAGGTGTCTTTTTTAATCCACAACAAAGGAAACCCTTATGACAATAACAAAGAAAAAATTGTTAACATGCACAGCCGTGATTGGCGTGATGACCGGCGCGGCGAATGCAAGCTGGACAGGAATCGCGACAAGCTCGGAGGAATTGACCATGACGTATAACGAAATCTATGAAAGCGACGAACTGCGCACGCTTTTGTTGAACGACGATTTCGCCGGACGTGAACAAATAGCGGATATGTTGGACGGTACACCGTTTGAAGCAATGGCTGATGAAATAGCGAACGGAATCCAAGCATCGGCGAACGACACGCTGTTCCGCGCCGCAATTTATACGAACAATCAGGTGGCGTCTCTGTCTGAAGAAGTTGGGCTTTATGCCGCCGTTTTTAACAACCGTTTGGATAACTTGAGCGACAGGATTGAAAAACAAAGCAAAGAGCTTTCCGGCGGCATCGCCGCGGCGACGGCCTTGACCGGGCTGAACAATCATCTTGACGCCGGCAAAAACTTTTCCATTGGCATAGGAACCGGCTATTACAATTCACAGGCGGCGATGGCGCTTGGCGGAGTCATAAGAACCGGCAGCAACCACGCGTTTAACGCGGGCGCGTCTTTCGGAACGCAAAGCGCCTTTACTGCCAAGGCGGGCTGGAATATGCAGTTTTAAGCGAGCGCATATCTCCTTATAAAAAAACACCCCAAGGGGTGTTTTTTTCAAGCGCTGTGTTTTCCAATCACGTTTGCGATTTCTTCGGCCGTGGCGTCATGCGGCAAAATCTGTTCGAACCAGATATTCGCAGTGCCGGGCGACACCCGTCCGCGCTTCGGCCAATATAATCCGGTGTCGCATCCGACCGGCAAAATGGGAATTTCCAATGTCCGCGCGATATGCAGGATTCCGCCGCGGATTCTGACCGGCGTGCCGGGACGCGCCCGCGTGCCTTCGGGAAAAATCACAAGCGTGCCTCCAGACGCGATTCGACGCCGGACGCGCTCTGCAAGCGCGGCCATATTCGTCGCGCCGGCCTTGCGATTGACCGGAACCATGCCAAGCCGCCAAAAAGCCCACCCGTAAATGGGAAGCCACATCAATTCGCGCTTTATCACAAAAAACGAATCCGGAACGAATATCAAAAGAACGCCGGTCTCCAAAACGGACATATGTTTTGACGCGACAACCGGTCGTTTTGATTTGATTGCGACAAAGGCATAGCGCGCGTTATGGATTTCGATTTTAATTCCGCCGACTGCGCGCGCGATAAAAAGAACTCCGCCGACTACGACCCGCGCAACCTGGCGCAAAAGTCTTGTCGACAAAAGCCCGACAAGCACCAGCGGCGAAATTAAAATCATCCAAAGGAAGAATAAAAGATTTACAAGTATTGTTCTGAACATCGTCTTACGCCTTACGTCTTACGCTTCACGGAAGCCTTGGCGACCATGTCGCGGCTGTGCCGGAAATGCCGTCGGGAAGTTTTATTTCATAATCGTTCTGGCCGGATATGTCGACGCTTCGTATTCTGCTTATCCGGACGGTGTCGTCGTTTTCACCGCGCTCTGTCTGGTGATACACCACGCGGCGCGACCCGGGCGCCCACGACGGTGCCTCCATAAACCATCCGCTTGCAAGGATTCTTTCATTACGTCCGCGCGGGTCCATTATTCCGATAAAGAACGTTCCGCGGTCGATTCTTGTAAACGCGATGAAATTTCCGTCCGGCGACCATGCCGGCGTGGCATAGCGGCCGCTTCCGAACGATATGCGGGTTTCAACCATGGTTTCAAGGTCAAGTATGTGAATCTGTTGCGCGCCCGACCGCGTGGAATTGAACGCCATCTTTCGGCCGCACGGCGAATAGCTTGGCGAAGTGTTTATAGTATTGCCGGACGTAAGCTGGCGCAGCGTCCGCGTTTCCAAATCATATTCGTAAATATTCGTCGCACCGCCGCGGCTTGCCATGGACAACGCGACGCGTTTGCCGTCCGGCGAAAAGCGCGGGGCAAAAGTCATTCCGCCGAATTGGCCAAGCCGCCGCTGTTCTCCGGTATTCATGTCCAGCGACCATACCGTCGGGTCGTCGTTTCGGAACGAAAGGAATATGACCGTCTGCATATTGGGTGAAAAATGCGGCGACATAACGAAAGTATTCGCATCCGATATGAATCGGAATCCGTGGCCGTCTTGGTCCATGACCGCCATGCGTTTTACGCGCGCGTCCATGGTGCCGGTTTCGGCGATGAAAATAATCTGAGTATCGAAATATCCGATTTCGCCGGTAAGCCGTTCGTATATCGCGTCCGACATAATGTGCCCAAGGCGGCGGTGCGATGCGCGCGACGACACAAGAATCTGCGCCTCTATCTGTTCGCGGCCGTTTATGTCCCACATATAGAATTGAAGCCGGTACCTGTCGCCGTCGCGTGTAAGGCGCGCTTGCACCAATACTTGCGCACGGATTGCCATCCAGTCGTCGAACCGCGGCATTTCGTCCATGCGCACGCGCTGTGGATGCGCGTCAAGATTTATTATGCGGAACAACCCGGTCGAACGAAGGTTGTTTTCAACCACTTCGCGAATTTCGCGGGCGATGGCATCGTCGCCGCGCGAAAATTCAAAACGCTGTATGGCAATCGGTATCGGTTCAATATTGCCGGCGACAATATCGACACGAAGTTCGGCATGCGCGGGACCAAGGCATAGGGCACAAGGCACAAGGCATAGGGCGAACAAAAATTTCCTGAACATGAACTTTCCTTTTTTAACACGGGAATATTATACGCTGAAAACCAAAATTGCAAGTTTTGCGCCTCACTTTTTATGCCATATGCCTTATGCCCTATGCCCTTACAAACGCCCACACGGCCGCCATTACACCCGTCCGCACAAATGTATTGACAACTGTAAATACAATGTTATAGTCATGCGTAAATACTGTCGTGTAGTCATTGGTATATAATAGAAGGCGGAAAGCATTTGATAGAAAGACCTTGTGCCCTCTGCTGTCTACTTTCGACTGCAAGCAAAGCGAGCAAACCATGCCAAATGTAATGCAACAATTGTTCGTGATGAACATTGAAACTCTGCTTAAAGAATATGCGGTGTTTCGGGCCTTTAATAAATCGGACTGTGTAATTAATATGCGGATTCCGAAACCGATTCTGGACAATATAAAAAAACTTGCCGCCGAGCAGCATGTGCCATACCAGTCATTGATATCTTCGGTGCTTTATTCGCTTGCCAATATAGAAGACCCAAAACCCGCGAAATAAAACCCCGCGCGACGCGCGGGTTTCTCATATAACACTTATCGTCTTACCTGGCCATAAAGCCTTTCAAGCTCGTTCAACCGTCCGATAAATTCTTGTCTGCGTCCTCTGTCGCCGCTGTTGCATATTTCTCTGGCGGCGGTGTATTCATGGGCACCCGGTCTGTTAGAGCCCGTAATCCTGCTTTCAAAATTGTTAAGCCGTCTTTGACATTCGTTGGTGTGCGCCCTGGTCGCCTGTTCCGACATGCCATCACAATGGCGCAACGCGGTTCGATAGCTTTGCTCGGTCGCGCTGTCATTAATGGCAAGGACATGCATTCTGCACCTGTCCCACAGCAAGTCGTTCAACGCCCTTCTTGCATCCCCTTGTCGGATGTTAAGGCGACTTCTTACCGCCGATGTCAAGCGTGCGCCGAGACCGAATTCTTGAATTTCGAATATACAGTTTTCTTCCGCCACTCTCATATGATGGTCTGAAAAATTATTTTCCCTGGCCGCCGCTATTGCTTGATTGCAAAGGTGCATGAGACCAGCGGTGACCACTTCCGCCAAAGCGCTTCCTGTAACACCGGCCGCCTCGCAACGATTCTGCAAGCTGTCGACGCTTCTTCTGTCTGTTTGTTCTGTCATTTGACGCCTGCAATGCTCAAACACCGTGGTGCTTATAAAGTTGTTGGTATCTCTGGTCCCGCCGCATGCGCCTATCACTGCATTCCTGTTCGCCTCCAAAAGCGGGGCCATTTCAAGCACTGCGCGCATACGCTCGCATTCAAGGGATACGGCGACATTACCCTGTCTTTTTTCGCATGTCGGCGGCATGCCTATTCCGCCACTTTCACATTCAATTGTTGTTGTCCCGTCTGTTATCCAGCAATACAAACCGGTATCCTTGCAATTAATCGGGCTGTTTGTAAATCCGTGTTCCGTTACCAACAGTTGGCACAGGCGAACCTTTGCCGGCGGCGGCGGGTTTTCCGGGTCCTCCGCGCAATCCGGATGACCGCGCAAAATTATCACGTCACCCTTGTTTTCTTGTACAATTTCTACAAGCACGTTAAGAAATCTTTCCGTCACCACACGATTGTCTTCTCTTGACCTTACCCTTCTATGGAGCAACGGTTGCAGAGTGCGGTTTTGTCGATGAATCAGATAATCGTAATTGTTCCCCAACACCAACGCATGCGACATCATGTTTGCCAATTGGGCAAGCGAAGTGGGCCGGTTACGAACATCAAGATCGGTAAGCACCAATTCCACAAAAAAGTGCTTTTGTCCCTCTGACATACCGGCCCTGTTCATAGCTTCGATAAGCTCTGCACCAATCCACCCAATCGGCGTGTCAAAATTAATTTCCCGACCTGTATCGGCCCCGGCCGACCTGACGGCCAGCGCAAAAACCAAAATCAGACTTGTTATAATTTTTTTCATATCGGCACCTTTATCTGAAAGAATTTTCGCACGCGTCCGACACCGACGACGCCCTGTTAATCACACGAATCTGCGTTGCGCTGAACACCGTTGCGGTCAATGATGCGACACCGGTCGCAACGGCAAGAACGTTCGCGGTGGTGTTAAGGTTGGTTCCGCGCCTCTGTCCCTCTTCCGTACGGTCTTCGCGCACGCGGTTGGTATTGGCTTGCGCGGATGCAATGGTTCCGGCGGCGCCTGCGCCTGCGCCGACTATGCTTGCCGTCATTGCGCCGGATGCGCGGTCATTGATACTGCTTACGTCAACAGTGACCCATTCGCCGCATCTTTCGACTATGTTGTTCGCGCGGGCAATCATGGCATTGTCCGGGTTATGGTTCATCCGTTCCTGCATGGCGGCACGCTGTACGGCGTTTGTTGCGTTTATGCACGCTCTTATCTGGCTTCGCAAATCGCCGCGCACGCGGTTGCCGCCGGCAATGACCGCGCCGGCAACGTTGGTTGCGGTACTTCCCGCCATAAGACCCGTGCGCCAATGGCCAAGGGTGCGGGACCTGTCTTCCAATTCTTGAAGTCTGGAATCCACAGGTTCGTCATCAAACGCCAATTCTCTTACCCCGGCCGCAATCTGTTCCCTTATGTCCGGTGCAAACGTTACCGCCCCGGGTTCCCGATTATTTATTTCAGCCATTGCCTGCAAAGACGAAATTTCTCTGTCCACCCTTGCCCTTGCAAATCCGGCATAGGCTGCGCCGCCGGCGGCAAGCGTTCCGACGCCGCCGACCGCGGTGCCGATTCCCGCCATGGTTTTCATCCGGTTCAGTTCGGACGAAATGCCCACGCATTCTTCGCGCGCGTTTGCAATCGCCTGGCTAAGCGGAATCTCGTTGGCATTCGATAAAGTCGGAAATAAAATCACGGTGGCAAGCAAAACACCACGCGCGGTATATATATTAGGCTTCATGATTATAACACCTCTTCTCTACCGGGCATTATATCATAAAAAAACCGCCCATCGGGCGGATTTTTCATTTCGCGCGTTCTACGTATTCCAAGCTCTCAGTGTTCACAACAATTCTTTCGCCCTGTTCTATGAACACCGGAACCTGAACGCGGATGCCGTTGTCCAGTATGGCCGGCTTGCCGCCGCTTCCGGATACGGTTTGGCCTTTTAATGCGGGTTCGGTCTCTTCAATCGTTGCGATTATTGTCTTTGGCAAAGATACGGATACCGGCGCGCCTGATATAAAGCTTGCCATCACTTCCATTTCCGGTTGCAAGAATTTTACCGATTCGCCAAGCGATTCCGTCGGCATTGCAAACTGTTCATAATCGGATAAATTCATAAAAAAGCAATCCGCGCCGTCGTTGTACATAAATTGGCACTTTACGTCTTCGACCATAAGTTTTTCAACCTTGTCTTCGGACCGGAACCGTTCGCCGCTTTTGGTGCCGGCGTCAACATCGCGAAGGTCGCATTGGACAAACGCCCCGCCCTTGCCCGGTTTTACTTTCATGATTGACGTTACGGAATATCTTTTGCCGTTGTGGGAAATCACCCATCCGACGCGAATGTCATTTGCTGTGTATGATGCCATTTTTTTACCTCGTGCTGGTGGTTCGTGCCGGCAGTTCGTGGTTTGCTATATTTCGAACCACTGCCAGAAATAATGGGCGGTGCTTTGGCGACAACCGAACCACAAGTCACCAGCACCAGTCACCAGCACGATAACGCACAAAACAGATGAATTCAAGAAAAAACACTATATAATGGCATTATGCCGAAATACTATTCATCTTTTGCCGCCGGGTTTGAAAAACTTGTCCATGAATTCCTGGCGGCGGATATTCAATTGGACAACGCAAAGGTTTTGGAAGGCGCGATTGTATACGACACGCCCGCAAAGCCGGATGTAATCCGCGAAATAAAATATTTCAAGAATTCATTCCTGGTCCTTGGCGAAGCCGCCGGTGTTAAAAACCTTGAAGAATTTGCCGCGCGTCTGGCCGAAAACACGCCCAAAATTCATGCGCCGTGGAAAGCGCGGGATTTTCATCTGTCGTTTTCTTATCGGAATACGCCTGTGAAAATCGATGGCGCGTCAAAGGCGCGACTTGTCGACGCCGTCGCCAATCGCACACGGCTGCGCTTTCGTTCCGGGCACGGCGATGTGGAATTCTGGATTTCCGTACGCGAAGACGGCGCGGGATTTTTCATGCAACGCTTAACCCCATCGCAAACAACGGCACCGGGCGAATTGGAATCGCATGTCGCCGCGGCTCTCTGCCGCGCCAGCGCACCCAAAGAAGACGACATATTCATCGACCCGTTTTGCGGGTCCGGCGCGATTGCATTGACGCGCGCGCGGATGATGCCGTATCGCGGAATATTCGCGGCGGACATAGACCCGGAAATAATTGCAGACCTGCGCCTGCGCGCGCGGTCTATAAAAAATTCCAAGATTCAAAAATCGTTCTTTATAAAAATCGGGAATTTTTTGGAAAATAAATTCGACGATAATTTTGCCAGCGCAATCGTGACCGACCCGCCGTGGGGGCTGCATACCGATATTGATGCGGATTTTTATCCGCGCGTGATGGCGGAATTCGCGCGCATCTTGAAACCCGGCGGAAGGCTTGTATTACTTACCGCGCGGGATATAGAAATGCCCGTACAACCGGCGCTTTCCGAAACCGCCGGGCATAAAGTCCTTATCCACGGACGAAAGGCCAGTTTGCGGGTGTTTTCCAAAAATTTATGATATAATGCCTCAGAGGTAGAAAAATGAAGATAACATTCAAAGAAGCGCCAAAGAAACTGGTGGCGTTAATAGAGGTGCCGGAAGACGGCCATGTTAAATACGAAATCTGCAAAGACACCGGCATGCTGAAAGTTGACCGGATTCTGCATACTCCGCTTGCTTACCCTGCGAATTACGGATATTTTCCGGGAACTTTGGGCGGTGACGGCGACCCGCTTGACTGTGTGGTGGTGTGCAGCGCGCCGCTTCGTCCCGGCGTTATCGTTGTGGTTCGCCCTATTGGCGTGCTGCTTATGAAAGACCAGGCGGGCGGCGATGAAAAAATCATTTGTGTGCCCACGGGCAAGGTTGACCCGTATTACGAAAAGATTTCCCGTATTGATGAATTGCCGCTTTCTTTGCGGTCGAAAATCCAATATTTCTTTCAACATTACAAGGATTTGGAACCGAAATCCTGGTCCAAGACATTGGGGTGGGACGACCGTGTCCGCGCGGAGAAAATCATCATGGAAAGTATAAAACGAGCCGCGGGTGACAAGGTGAAGAAAAACAAGAAATAGACTTGACAAAATATGATTCCGGGCTATAATGTTCTTGAAATGAAAAAAGAACAAAGGAGACAGGTATGGCATACACCGCAATACAAAAACAACAGCTCAAAACACTGTATGGCCTGAAAGACACTACGAAAGACCCTCAGATTGAAACACTCGAGCTCTATGGTTTCGGATTTACTGATTTAATTAAATGTCTGCAGTCCGGCATGAATTATGATTATCTCGAAGACGAACTTAACTACTTCGTGCCCGCTCTTGACATCATAGCAGACGCCACTGCCGTGCTTGACATGATGAAAAAGGACAAGGGCCAGTTGGAAAAGAAATATACCCTGAAACCTTTCGAAGTTCTGGTTCTGTACAAGAACGGCTTCACGTATGAAGAAATCGTAAAGTGCGTAAAAGGGCTTGCGTTCCAAGACATCATCAACCTTCTTGTCGACGGAAAGACCAAAGACGAAATCATAAAGGCCGCAAAGAAAAAAGCAAACTCCAAGGGATTCAAAGAAGGAAATACAAAAATCAATTCTCTTCTGAAATTCGAAGCTTTTTCAAGCACGCCGGCAGCGAAAGAAAATTTTGCCCTTGGCGCGATGGCATGGACCGCGGACAAGACGATTGGCACCACGCTTTGGACATCCGCCCATCTGCTTCGCGGCGCCGGCAAGGGTATAAAACTGCTTTGGAATAAAGCCAGGGGCACTTAATAAAAGAAGAATGAAATGCCGGAAAGAGAACGCAGATCGCTTACCAAAGAAGAATTCGATGACGCCATCTTGGACCTTAAAGAAAATTCATTTTTTGAAGGCGCCAAGATAGTGGACGAACACCCGCGCGCCGCCGCCGCTATAGACTGGACACTTAAGATACCGTTCCGTCTGTTTTTCGAAATCGGCAGGAAATTTGCTCGATAAAATCCCGCCAACGGCGGGATTTTTTATTACATTCGCATTGGCATAAGTATGAACAACGAATCTGTCTTCTTGTCCGTCGATTGAAACACAGTCGGGGCAAGCGGGTCCTGCATCGCCAGTTGGAATTTGTCGCCTTCGATTTGATTCGCGATATTCATCAATATTTTTACATTGAACGCAATGTTGAAAGTATCGTCGCCGTTGTATTCGATGTCCAGTTCCTGGGTCGCGGTGCCGTTGTCGGGGCTTGACGCCGTCGCGACAAGCTTGTTCATCGAAAACGCCAAATGCACGGATTTCGTCTTGTCGGTCGATGCGACAGAGACAAGGTCGACCATGGACACGAATTGCTTGCGGTCGATGATGGAAATCTTGTCGTTGCCCTTTGGAATCACAACGCGGTAATTCGGATATTGCGCGTCGACCAATTTGGATGTAAGCGTCGCGGCACCGACGGTAAACCGCGCCTTGGTATCCGAAAGCTCCACGGTCGCGTCGTCGACATTCGCATCTTCAAGAAGTTTGGAAAGTTCGCCGATAACACGGCGCGGCAATATGACGGCCGGCATTTCCGCAGCGCCCGCCGGGGCCGGCATGCTGCACAGCGCAAGGCTTTGCGCGTCGGTCGCAACGGCGGTAAGCATTTTTTTGCCGCCCTCTTCCGTGATATGAAAATAAATTCCGCCAAGGTGATAACGCACGTCGTCGGTCGGGATTGCGAATTTAGTCTGGTTGATAAGATGCCCCAAATCGCCCGTCGTCATCGTGAATTTCGTGGTCAAATGCGCGCCCGCCATCATTGGGAAATTTTCCGCCGGCAACGTCGGCAATTTGAACACGGCGCGGTTCGCCGATACGACCAGCTGGTCGCCGCTCATTTTGAATTTGATTTCGGCATCGTCCGGAAGTTTGCGGACAATATCGTAAAGCATATGCACCGGCACGGTGATTTTGCCGCCAAGCGTGATATCGGCCGCAACATGTTCTACAAGTTCAAGGTCGACATTCGTCGCAGACAGGACAAGGTCGTCCTTTACCTCCATCTTTACGTTCATAAGAATCGGCAATGTCGCGCGTTTTTCAACTATGGACTGCATATGACCCAGGGCGCGTATAAGCACTTGACGAAATACTGAAAATTCCATTTTAATACCTCTTTATTGTATTTTTTCTTCAGATTATCGCGGGAATGATAGCAAAAACGCCCGATTCGGTGCAAGAGGAAAATCATTCCCCAAACATTTCGTTCACATTTTCGGAAAGGGGGCGCCGCATGAATTCGGGGTCGCCACGGCGCGACGGCGCGCCGCGTTCAATCGCCGTCCGGCATGGAGTGTCGTCGGCAAGCCAATTGGTAAGAATATCGGACGCAAGAAGCCCAACGGCCGCGCCCGCAGGAATAGAAAGCCCGCCCGTAAACGGGGCAAGGACCAATCCGATGCCCGTCGCCGTAACCGCGCGGTTTACAACGGTGCCGCGGCTTACCCGTAAATCCGGCTCTGCAAGATTGCCCCGAACCTCCATCGAATTGACTACATTTCCGGACACGGATATTTTAAGGCCCCGCACAGGGGTCGTCACCATCGACGCCCGCAGCGTTTCGCGTCCCAAATCGACGTATCCTTCGGCGCGTATATTGACTTCGGACGTTTCGACGGCGACGCCGCGTTCGGTTTCAACCCGACCGTCCCGGATTTTAAGGTTTACCGCCGCGCAATTGATGCGCATTATTTCTTCGTTATTTCTTCGCACAAAACCGGTGACGCCGTCGCGCAGAGATGTCAAGAAATCCCGACCGTACAGGTATTCCTGGGCATCGCGGAGCGCCCGTCCGCGGCCGGTTGATGCGCCGATAACCTGGCCGTTGATGTTGGACATAAGGCTTAACAGGTCGCCGCCGCGGCTTTCCAAATAGAATTCGAACCCGCTTGGAAGACCGGTAAGGAAGTTATGAGTGCGAAGCTCGGCAAGCAAGTCGCCGACGACTATATTGTCGCCGCGGCCGGCCGCGCGCGCGTACAGCACGCCGTCCTGTTCATGCGCCTTTGCAACGCCCGTGACGTCGCCGCCGCCCATCTCCGCGTTCGCGCGGACGGTTGCAACGCCGTCTTTTACGCTTGCCGTTGCGATCAAATCGCGGATGGCAAGTTCGCGGTATACCGTAATGTTTCCAAAATCCAGCACAAGGTCGATATCCGCAAGACGAAGCAGTTCCGGATAAATCGGAGTGTCTTTGAACACGTTCAATTCGCGGTCGGCCGGCCGCACCCACGGCGGATATTCCGGACGATATATGTCCGGCGCAATTTGTTTAAGGTTAATGTTATTTCCCGACAAGCGCATGGATAAAAGCGGAACGCGGCCCCTCCAATCAAAATTGCCGACAAGGCTTATATCATTATTGCCGGACCGAAGGTCGGCGCGGCGGACGACAATTTTTTGGCGTTCCATTCCACCGGCCATATTGACATTGAACCGCGGCACTTCCGGGAAATCAAGACGAAGGAACGTTCCGATTTTTTTAAGGTCTATCACGCTTCCGGAAACCGTAAAGTCCGTGGGAATTTTGCTTTCCGCGTCAAGCGCGCCGTACGCGACAAGCTGGGCCGTGCGGCCCGCGATGGCGACGCGCGCGGGATATGTTCTTCGTTCGGCATCAAGTTCGGAAAACGACAGAACGAACGATTTTTCCACACCGTACCGGACAAGGAACCCGGTGTATTCAACGCCGTCCGGGTGTCTTCTGTACGTTATTCGCGCGCGCTGCGCCGCAAAGTTTTCCGCACGCTTTGGCGTTATGTGTTCGATGCGGGGGTTTATAAGCTCTATCGTTTCGAACCCAAGGTTCAAATCGAACGGAAAGCTTTCATCCGGTCCGACAAAGTCATGCGCGGGCGGCGCTCTGTCTATGGAAAATTTGCCCTGTTCGTTTTCTTCGACGGAAACCCACATATTGACAAGTCGAAGCTCTTCAATCGCGGGACGGCCCGAAAACACGGAAAACAAGTCAAACGTCACGACAATGGAATCGATTCTTGCGCCGTACGGACGCGTCGCCCAATCCGCATTCTTGACGCGTACGTCGGTAAGCGTGGCGCGCGGACGAAGCGAAAGATTCCACGAAACGTCCCCTTGAATTTCAACGGGAAGCCCGGTCGCGGCGCGAAGTCCGGCCGTTATTTCTTCGCGGAACATATCAAGGTCTATTTTGGAAAGCGTGATGGCAAGCGATAAAACGAATATGCCGAACGCAAGCGCGCAGGCGCGGATGATGAACCAGATGCGCCGCCTTCGCGCCAATGCGGCGCGTTTAAGCAGGCGCAATATTTTTGCGCCGCGTTTTCTTATCAAGATTCCCGGTTTTTTACTTTTCCGGCTCTTCTTTTTCTTCATCATCAAACCCAAGCAAGCCTACCACAGACTTCATAAATTCCGGAAGCTTTGCCGCAAGCGTCATGTTTTTCCCGGTCGCAGGATGCCGGAAAGTCAACCGCCGCGCAAGCAGGAATAAATTGTCGCTTTCTATCATCGCGCGCAGTCCGCCCGGCTTCCCTTCCTTGTTTCCATACATCGCATCGCCGACAATCGGCGCATGAAGCGAAAACGCCGCATGCAGACGCAATTGATGCGTCCGCCCGGTTTCCGGCATAAACCGCACCCACGACAGGACGCCCGGCAATTCGCCAAGAACCCTATACCTTGTTACCGCGCGTTGAGGCTTTAACCCCGTTTCGTTTTTGAAGACCTCTGCCTCTTCCGCATCGAAAACGCGTCCGCGCGTCATAAAATTGTCTATCGTCCCGCGCTTTTGTTTCGGGCTTCCCGAAAGCAGCGCAAGATATTCCTTGCCTGCGGTCTTTGACCGGAACTCTTCGGCAAGCTTTTGCGCCGCGCGCTGGTTCTTTGCCAACACTATAACACCGCTGGTTTCCCGGTCAAGCCGGTGGACCAATAAAATTGTATCGTGCGGGAAAAGCGCGGTCGCCATTTTATCAAGGGATTTCTTAATCCCTGTTCCGCCCTGAACGCTGAGTCCCGCCGGCTTGTCGAACGCGACGATGTCCGCATCGTCATGGATTATCCGTTTTCGCAGGCGTTCCAAATCAGACATCGAAAACTGTCTTCCGGATTCCGCCTTTGGCGCGCAGGCGTCACCCCTTGCCAATGCGGCGGGCGGCACGCGCACGACGTCGCCGGCGTACAGCACTTCGTTCCCGCGGACGCGGCCGGCGTTTATCCGTATCTGGCCCGTGCGGCAAAGTTTCCGGAACTCTATTTGGGAAAGCCGGGGGTAATGCCGCGCGAACCAGCGCACAAGACGGATTCCGTCTTCAGTCGGGGAAACTTTTACTGGTTCTATGCTCATTCCATTCGCATAGCAGAAAGTATTTTTACCTTCTACTAATTAAAGATTATCCTTATGATATTCCTTCCGTCGGTCGCACCGCAATCAAACGGGTCGGCTTCGGCGCCGCTGACCCTTCCGTCGGACGTCTGGAATCCGACCGAATCGGTCCACGCCCTTGTCCGGAAGAATAAACAGTCGGAACGGGAAAGTCCGGTTATGGCAAGCACGAATTGACGCGCGTCAAGCGGGTGCACGGAAATCGCATATTCGCCGCCATAAGGGTTCCTTGACGACATGCCGCGCATCGACGCGAATACCGTTGCGTTATCCAGCATGGAATAATCGTCGTATTCGCCGTATATGGCGCGCACTTCGTTGACGATTTGGGCGACGTGGTCTTGGACATTGCTTCGATGCATGCTTCGCATGGCGGATGTTATAAGGCCGATTGCGGCGACGGTTATGACGCCCATAATGGCAAGCACGCCAAGCATTTCTATCATCGAGCGGCCGGATTGTTCGCGGCTTGCGGTTCGCGGCCTGCGGCCTGTGAGTAGCATTTTCATATTCGTTCCTTTTCTTTTATTTTTTTTCACCTATAATGTTATCATAAACAAGGCAAAAATGCAATTCAAGTCGCTTATTGAAAATGTTCCCAAAGTTCCGGGCGTATACCAGATGTTTGACAAATCTGGCGCGCTGCTTTACGTGGGCAAGGCAAAGAGTTTGAGCGCAAGACTGCGCCAGCATGCGGCGGACGAAAAAATATTGCAGTGGGACGTCGCGCGGATTGAAATTATTACGACCAAGACCGAAGCGGACGCCCTTATCCTTGAATCCGATTTTATAAAGAACAAGCGGCCGAAATACAATATCCTGTTGTCCGATGACAAGATGTATCCGATGCTTGCACTTGTTCCGGGCGAATTTCCCCGCCTGTCCAAATTTCGCGGAAAGACGAATCAGAAACGCGACGTCTTCGGGCCGTATACGTCCGGGACGGCGCTTAACGAATCGTTAAAACTTATCCAGAAAGTATGCCGCATCCGCACTTGCACCGATTCATATATGAAGAACCGCACGCGGCCGTGCCTGCTTTATCAAATCGGAAGGTGCAGCGCGCCGTGCATGGCCGGTATTCGGATACGGCATTCGGATACCGTATCCGAATACCGAAACTGTGTCGCCCTTGCCCGCCGGATATTATCGGGCGATACGTCTTCGGTCTTGAAAGACTTGTCAAAACAAATGGACGCGGCAAGCGCGAATATGGATTTCGAAAGCGCCGCGAAATTTCGCGACCAGATTCGCGCATTATCGGAAACCGCCGCGCGCGGAAGGAAAAGCGGCAAATCGGCGGACTATTTCGCGGGCGATTTTTCCGAACGGCCAACGATTGCAATTGAACGCATTCGCGACGGGGCGATTATATCGAACCAGATAATATATCCGAAACAAACGGACGGCATGACGCCGTCGGATATTATGGAACAAACGATTCTCTGGGCGATAAGCGACAAGCGGCAAGAAACAGGAAACCGGAATATTCCGATAATCACAAACATCCCGACACCGTTGCTTGATTCCTATCGCCTGCTGCCGGTCGCCTGTCGCCCCGACGACGTCGAGATTAAAAAACTTCTTCACCAAATATCGACCAATCGGAAAGTTTTTGCACGCGCCGAAATCAAATGGCGCGACGCGGTTGCGGAACTGGAAGGCTGGCTTGGCATCCGAATCGAACGCGCGGACGTGTTCGACAATTCGCATTTGTTCGGAACAAACCCGGTCGGCGCGATGATTGTATTCGGGTCGGAAGGGTTTGCAAAAAAAGAATACCGGCATTATAAACTTCACGACGAATCCCGCGCCGGGAACGATGCGGCAATGATGGAAGAATTTTTGACGCGAAGGTATGGTAATTGTAAGGGCGCAGTATCTTGCGCCCCCGGGGCCGAAGATGTTCGACCCCTGTTAATCGTCGACGGCGGGAGACAACAATGGAACGCCGCGAAAAGAGTTTTGAAAAAATTAAATCTGGAAATTCCGGTTTTGGGAATTACAAAGGGCGAAAAACGCGACGGCGACGAAAGTTTTATAATGCCGGACGGCAAAGTCGATTCATCGCTGCCAAAAGATTCGCGGCTGTTTTTATTACTTCGCGCAGGCAGAGACGAAGCGCACCGGTTTGCGATTACATTCCATAAAAAAACGCGCGGCAAACGCGCGGTTGCAAGCGCATTGGATGAAATCGACGGCATCGGGGCCGCGCGCCGACGCGCCCTGCTTCGTCATTTTGGCTCCGCCTCTGGAATTGCGGACGCGGACACGTCGGCATTGACGCGCGCAGCGGGAATATCGAAATCACTTGCGGAAAAAATATATCTGCATTTCCATCCGGAAAGCGACGCGTTACTTTGACTTCAACAGTTTTTTAACAAAGCCCTTCGTATACAGGCCTGCGGACAAAAGACTGAAACCCAATGCGACCCAAAGCGCGACGGCGCTTGCCGTCCAAAGGTCGTACGAAACATCTTCGGCCGCGAACGGAATTATCCATATGGTAAGCAACAGGCCGCCAAGCGCGACCATCTGTGCGACTGTTTTTATCTTGCCTCCGAAGCCGACCGGTAATTCCATCTTCTGCGCGCCGGCGAATTCGCGCAACGACGATACGTACAAATCGCGGCATATCATAAGGATTATCGGAACCGACACCGGCCATTCGGGCCAGAATATCGCAATCAATATCGATACGATTGCGATAAGAAACTTGTCGGCGGTATGGTCCATGACGGCGCCAAGCTTTGTCGACACATTATACTTGCGGGCGAGATATCCGTCGAAGAAATCAGAAATCGCGGCGACAAGGAACAGGAAAAACGCAATCCCGAACAATTCGAATATAAAGCACGGGATAATTAAGAACGCCAGTGCGACACGAAACGCGGTTATACAGTTTACGAATACCTTCATGACTTGACCCCTTGTTAAATTATTGCGCGCGGACGGGTGCGTGGAAAACCTGGTTTCCGGGCAACCGGACATTAAGCGCGCCGGAAGCCTGTCCGTCGACAAGCGGCGTATAGCAAACCTTATTATCGTTGATTCTTACGGCAAGACTTGGCGATGTATGCCTTTCGGCGGTAAGCGGCGCGGCAAGGTCGCCGACCCGCAAAACCGTAACCCCGTCGCATATAGACACGCAATTGCCAAGCACGTATACAAATCCGTTGTCGCATTCCCATGGACAATTATTGTTTGTTCCGGCGCCGGTGTAATGGCCGTGTGTCGGCGCGTTGGTGCATGCGGTGCAATGTTCGGCGCCAAGACCGGACCACTGACCGTCATTGCATGGCGTGCACGCATGGTCGCTTGATTCAGACTTAAACGTTCCGGCCAAACATGGGGTACAAAACCCGCCTTCCATATAATACCCCGGGTCACACATTGCCGCCACGCATACGCCGCCTTCAAAGTTATAGCCGTCAACACAGCCGGTCGCAACGCACGTATTTGTCGTCGCGGTGCAATTCGTACCGGTTGCCGCCGTGCATGAAATCGTGCCTGTCACCGCGCTTGCCCACTGGACATCGGCGTTGACGCATGGGCGGGCGCAATCTGTCAACGCTTCGGAACCTTCCGGGCTGTCAAATCCAGAAGGACACAAAGTACACGTCGATTCACCGGTTCCGGACTGGTATGTGCCGGACGGACATGCCTCGTACCCGGTGTCTGCGGTGGTGACGTGGCTTATCAGCGCGCCGCCGGGACAAGATTCTCCAGACCGGCACAGCTGGAACGTCATATCGCTGACGCGCAGGAACTGGCCCTCTGGCACAACTGCGGCCCATGGGCAAAGGTTGGCCGTCGCAGCGCCGCTATAATTAACGCCGGCCGGCCGCGGGTTGTCGCATACCGCACACGCCGCCGTCATCGTGGTCTGTGTCGATGAATTCGCAGCGGAAAGATTCGTCGCGCCATGGCTTGCGTGCCAATTGCCATTGTTGCAAGTCCGCCGATATAAACATGTTCCACCCGCGACAACAGTCTGGTTCGCGGTGGTAAGCGCAAGCGTTCCGCCCGCAATCGGAAAATTCGCCGTACATGCGCAATTCGCCGAAACATTGCCCTGTGCCGTCGTGGAATTCCACGGACATGCCGTACACGCGGCGCCATTCACATAGAAATTCGCATTACATGTAAACGGTCCGACCGTCTGGGTACATGCGGCATTGTTGGTTGCGCATCCATCGCGTAACGTGCCCTCGCCCGTACCGGCGGAATTAGAGAACGCAGTATAATTACACGCCGAACGAGAGCATGAATTGCAAGTTCGCGAAGCGCTGTTCGCGGGTCCCGAACACGGCGTCTGTGTTCCCGTCCATGGACGCGATAATGTATTGCTGAAGCATTGTGTCCGCGCCGTGGCGCCGGCAACAGAATTCGGAAACCCAGTCGGACATGCCGTGCACGCCGCGCCGTTGGCAAAGAAATTCGCACTGCATATAAAAGAATTAACCGGCTGTGTGCAAGCGGCGGCATTCGTTGCGCATCCGTCGCGATGCGTTCCGTCGCCGTTGCCCGCCGCATTGGAGAACACCGTATAATTACACGCAGGATTCGAACAGGCGCCGCACACGTGCGAAGCGCTGTTCGCGGGGCCCGAACACGCGGTCTGCGACCCGGTCCATGCGCGCGATAAAGTATTGCTGAAGCATTGTGTTCGTGCGGTTGCGCCGGAGGCAGAATTCGGATAATTGGCCGGGCATGTCGTACAGGAAGAGCCATCCGCGAAAGACCCGGCGCCGCACGAGAAATTATTCAAAGTCTGCTGGCACGCGGCATTGTTGGTCGAACATCCGTCGCGATGCGTTCCGTCGCCGTCACCCGCCGCATTGGAAAATACCGTGAAACTACACGCCGGATTTGAACACGTGTTGCACGTATGCGACGCGGCGCCCGCGGGCGCAACGCACGGTGTCTGCGTGCCCGTCCATGGTCTTGACAATGTATTGCTGAAACACTGTGTCCGGGCGGTCGAACCCTGGGCGGAATTCGGATATGCGGTCGGACATGCCGTACACGACGACCCGCTTGCGAAAAAGTTGGCATTACATGTAAACGGCCCGACCGTCTGGGTACATGCGGCATTGTTGGTTGCGCATCCATCGCGTAACGTGCCCTCGCCCGTGCCGGCGGAATTAGAGAACGCAGTATAATTGCATGCCGGATTTGAACAACTGTTGCACGTGTGCGACGCGCTGTTCGCGGGCCCCGAACACGGCGTCTGTGTTCCCGTCCATGGACGCGATAATGTATTGCTGAAGCATTGTGTCCGGGCGGTTGCGCCGGCGACGGAATTCGGGAAAGCGGTCGGACATGCCGTGCACGCCGACCCGTTTGCGAAAAAGGCGGCGTTACAACTGAACCCGTTGCACGGACGTGTACAGTTCGCGCTGTTGGTGGTACATCCGTCACGATGCGCGCCGCCATGGAATTCCGTATAATTGCACGCGCCAAGGGAACAAGTTCCCCATGTGGTGCAAGTTGAATTCGCGGGCGGCGTGCCGTTTACTTGGCTTCCGGTCCACGGACGCGATAATGTATTACTGAAACACTGGCTTTGCGCGGTTGCCCCCGCGACAGAGTTCGGATGACTTGACGGACACGCGACACAGGCACCGCCATTTAAGTAAAACCCGGCGTTGCAAGTGATGTTTATGGTGCAACTGCACGCGGTGCCGGTGCAAGCGCCAAAAGAAGGACACCCGGTAGTCGCGCCGGTCGTGCAAGTATTCGCGCGCGTCTGTGTGCCGGAACAAGTGTTGGTGCCATGAGTGCAAGTCGCGTTCGCAGGACAGGTTTGCGGCGTACAGGCAAATGTGCAATTCTGACTTGTGGTACAGTTGCACGGCGTGCCGCCCGTACAAGCACCCCATGCCCCTGTACAAGCCCCGGTTGTAGGGTTGCATGCATCCGTTCGCGACTGCGTGCTGGAATTCTGAACAAAGCCGGAAATACTGCAAGCCTGACTTGTACTGCATCCGCATGATTGACAGGAAGCCGTCGGATTACATGTACCAAAAGCCGGGCATCCGGTGGTCGGACCCGTGGTACAAGTGTTCGCGCGTGTCTGCGTTCCTGCATTGGAACTTCTCCATTGACCGGCGCCGCAATTACCCGCATCGCAAGTTTGGTTTGTCGTACAGCTGCACGCAGTACCGCCAGTGCATGTTCCCCATGTGTTGCAAGTGCTGCCAGACCCAGAGGAACAGTTTTGTGTACTGGAATCCTGAACAAAGCCGTCGCGACTGCAAGCGCGGAAGCATTGCGTTATAGCGGTAGAACCCGCGGAACTGGTCGAACCGGACGGACATGCGACACAGGCGTCACCGCTTTGATAGAATCCGGCACTGCAAGTAATCGTCCTGCCACAGCCCGTGCTGGAGCATGCGCCAAAAGCCGGACATCCGGCGGTCGGTCCGGTCGTGCAAGTATTCGCGCGCGTCTGTGTGCCGCAATTGGCGTTCCATGTACAGGTGCCGTTGGCAACGGTACAACCGGTCGGCGTACAGACCTGACTTGTGGTACAGTTGCACGGCGTGCCGCCCGTACAAGCGCCCCAGTTTGGGCAATTGCTTGTCGCGCCGCCGGAACAGGTATTGGCGCGCGCCTGGGTACTGGAATTCTGAACAAAGCCGTCGCGGCTGCATGGCTGACTTGTGGTACAACCGCATGCGGAGCAAATCGGCATCTGCGTACAGTTCGCGCTGTTGCTTGAACATCCGTCGCGCAATGCGCCCTCGCCCGTGCCGGCGGAATTGGAAAACGCAGTGTAATTACAGGCCGGATTCGAACAGCTGTTGCAACCGTTGTGGAAATTGCCCGACGTACAAGTGTTTGTGGCGCACGTGGTCTGAGTTCCCGTCCACGGACGCGATAAAGTATTGCTGAAGCATTGTGTCCGCGCGGTTGCGCCGGCGACGGAATTCGGAAAAGCGGTCGGGCAAGCTTCGCAACTTGTGCCGTTCCAGAATCTTCCGGCGTTGCAAGTGATGTTTATGGTGCAACTGCACGCGGTGCCGGTGCAAGCGCCCCAGTTCGGGCAATTGCTTGTCGCGCCGCCGGAACAGGTATTGGCGCGCGCCTGTGTGCCGGAACAAGTGTTGGTGCCATGAGTGCAAGTCGCGTTCGCAGGACAGGTTTGCGGCGTACAGGCAAATGTGCAATTCTGACTTGTGGTACAATTGCACGGACTGCATGTGGTTGTCTGCGTACACGCGGCGTTATTGCTTGAACATCCGTCGCGATGCGCGCCGCCGTGGAATTCCGTATAATTACACGCGGCATGAGAACACGCGGCGCATCCGGTCGCAAATTGACCCGAAGGACACGACATATTGCACGCGGTCTGCGACCCGGTCCATGGGCGCGATAATGTATTGCTGAAACATTGGCTCTGCGCCGTGCTTCCGGCGGGTGAATTCGGATGACTTGACGGACACGCGGTACATGTCGTTCCGTTACCAGAAAAGTTGGCATTGCATCGGCATCCGCCGCTTCCATTCGCGGCGGCGTTCGTGCCGCATCCGCACGCAGCTCCGGCCGTACAGTTTCGACAGCCGCCGGTACCGTTTGCTTCCTGACCGGCCGGGCATCCGCATTGCGTGCCTGCGCTGCACGCCGCGCAAGTCACCGTTGCGGTTCCTTGGGTTCCGCTTACCTGGCGTCCCGCGGGACACGTGATGGTTTTGGTGCATCCGGTCGCACTTGTCGAGCCGCTGTTCCAAGTACGCGTCGCGGCATTGTCCGCAGTATTCGTACACGACGCGCAATTTAATGAATTCGTTCCGTCGGTCACGCCGTGCGCCGTGCTGTGGAACCCATTATTGCACGTCTTTGTATAAGTACAAGTCGTCGGGTGATTTACATTCGCCGCAACGCGGGTTATGGTTCCGTTGGTTCCGGTCGCGGCCGCGGCGCAAGATGCGGTACACTGGCTTTGCGCGGTGCTTCCCTGTGCGGACGTCGGATGGCTTGACGGACAGGCGGTGCAACTGCTTCCGCTTGCGAAAAAGTTCGCGCTGCACACGAATGTTGCGACTGTTTGTTGGCACGCGGCACTGTTGCTTGAACATCCGTCGCGATGAGTACCGTTTTGCCATTCCGTAAAATTACACGCAGGATTGGAACAAGAATTGCAAGTTCGCGAAGCGCTGTTCGCGGGGCCCGAACACGCGGTCTGCGACCCGGTCCATGGTCTTGACAATGTATTGCTGAAACATTGGCTCTGCGCGGTGCTTCCCTGGGCGGAATTCGGGTGCCCGGTCGGACATCCGGCACAGCTGTTTCCGCTTTGAAAACGATTGGCAGAGCATACGAATGTGTTCAAAGTCTGCTGGCACGCGGCACTGTTGCTTGAACATCCGTCGCGATGCGCACCGCCGTGGAATTCTGTAAAATTACATGCCGGATTCGAACAGCTGTTGCAAGTATGCGACACAGAGCCCGTGGGCCCCGAACACGCGGTCTGCGACCCGGTCCATGCGCGCGATAAAGTATTGCTGAAGCATCCGCTTTGCGCGGTGGTTCCGGCGGGTGAATTCGGATGGGTTGACGGGCATGATTGGAAGCTTGTGCCGCTTCCGAACGAACCCGCGCGCGCGCGGCATCCGCCGCTTCCGTTCGCTTCGCCGTTCGCGCCGCATCCGCAAGTAGTCGTGCCGCCCGCGGCGACATTGCTGCACGCTGCGGTTCCTGCGGCGGAAACTTGTCCCGCGCTGCACGGCGTTAATGTCACGCCGCAAGTATTTGCGGCGGCGCTGCACCCGGATGTATTCGGATGGAACCGCTGACCCGATGCGGGGTTAGAGCCGGTGTTGCACGCGCATGAATTGCAATTGGTACAGTTCGTTGTATTCCAAGCCGGACAAGAACACGCGGTGGTGCACGCGGCCCAGCATTGACTCTGCGCGGTGCTTCCGGCAGAAGAACTTGGGTGACTTGACGGACAACCGGTACAGTTCGTTGTCTGCTGACACGCGGCGTTATTGGTCGAACATCCGCTTCGCACGGTACCGTCGCCGGTTCCCGCAGAATTTGAATAGGCAACATAATTACACGCGGCAATGGAACACGCGGCGCACCCGGTCGAATATTGATTCGCAGAGCACGAGGTAAGACTGCACGCCGTCTGCGACCCGGTCCATGCGCGGGATTTGGTATTACTGAAACAGCTTGTTATCGCCGTGGCGCCGGCAACAGAGTTCGGGAATCCGGACGGACATGCCTGGAAGCTTGTGCCGCTTCCGAACGAATTCGCACGTGCGCGGCATCCGCCGCTTCCGTTCGCTTCGCCGTTCGCGCCGCACCCGCAATCGGTCGCGCCGGCGGAACAATTGGTACAGTTCGCGACGCCTGCGGCGGCATTTGTGCCGGGCGCGCAAGCGGCCGTAGATGTATTGCAAGTATTCGCGGCGACGCTGCATCCGGATGTATTCGGATGGAACCGCTGACCCGACGCGGGATTAGAAGTGGTGTTACAGGTACAAGAACTTCCCGCCGGACAATTCGAGGAGTTCCAAGCCGGACAAGAACACGCGACAGAGCATGACGTGAAGCATTGACTCTGCGCGGTGCTTCCTTGTGCAGACGACGGATGAGTTGACGGACAGCCGGTGCACCAAGTGGGTCCGGCAACAGCATACCAGTTCGCGTTGCAAACACACGACGTGAATGGCCTGGCGCAATTGGCATTATTGGTAGAGCATCCGCTTCGTACGGTTCCGTCGCCGGTACCGGCGGAATTGGAATAAGCAACGTAATCGCACGCCGGATGCGAACAGGTTCCGGCGGAGCACGAAGCCGCGCCAACCGGGCGGGCGGATTCCGTCTGGCTTCCGGTCCATGCGCGGGATTTCGTATTGCTGAAGCATTGTGTCCGCGCGGTTGCGCCGGCGACAGAGTTCGGAAATCCGGACGGACACGCCTCGCAACTTGTGCCGTTCCAAAAGCGGCCGGCGTTACAGGTTATGGTGATGGAACATTGCGGCGGCGTGCCGGTACAATCGCCCCATGCCGGGCAATTGCTTGTCGCACCGCCGGAACATGTGTTCTGGCGGGTCCGGATGCCGTTGCCGGTTTGAGAGCCATGAGTGCAAGTCGCGTTCGCAGGACAAGGTTGCTGAGTACAGTTTAGTGTACAGAGCTGGCTTGTATCGCATTGACACACGGGACATGCGCCGCCGGAAAGGAATCGGCCGGAAACGCAACCTGTCGCGGTGCATGTCCCGCTGGTCGCGCTACAACTGCGACTTATCTGCGCTGTGCATGTAAGCGTTCCGGTCACCGATGATGAACCCGTGACGTCGTTCGTGTTACATGGTCTGGTACAACTGGTAAGTCCAACCGATCCGGCGGGGCTTGTAAATCCATCGGGACAATACGTGCATTCACCATTTAACAAGTACCAATTGGCCGAACAGCTTTGCATGACGCATGCGGCGGATGTGGAGCCGAAATTGACATTATGCTGTGCAAGGGTGTGGTTCGCCGGACATGCGGTGCACGCGGCGCCGGATGACGCAACGCGGGTATTCGCGGAACAGGTTACAAAACACGACGATGCCGCACTGGCATTCGCGGGCGTGTTCGGATAGCCATCGGGACAATTCATCACATGGCAATTTGCTCCTGTCTGGCGGCAACTGCCCGATACGTTCCCGGCGTTGACCGTGTGCGCGATACTGTATACGCCGCTGTTTGCGGGTATGCCGACGCATTGACCTAATGCGGTCGTAACACGCGTTCCCGCGGCACAGCTTATCCTGCACTCACTTAATTGGGTAGAGCCGGCGGCGCTTGTATATCCGGCGGGACAGTTCTCACAACGTCCGCCCGACATATATTGGTTCGCGGGACATCCCGCCGCGACGCATCCCATCCCGAACGGATCCAACACGAATCCGGGATTACAGTGCCAATTGCAATTGCATCCGGGATTGGACCACGATGTATTGGCAGGTCTGGCAGGGCAAAGACTACATGATAAGGGGTGGCGACAATCCTGCATTAGCATGGAAGGGTGTTGGCCTGCGGCACAGCCGCATTGGCTGCCGACCGCACAACAACCGCGATCACAAATTTGGAATTGCCCACAATCGGAATTATTAACACAAGCATAAGCGGACGTCGAACCGCCGGCAACAAAGCCGACAACAACCACGAACAAAAGGATTGCTTTTTTCAAGACCACTCTCCGACGATACGGACGTATCGTGCGTCAATTATATAATAATCGCGTACCCCCGGGCAAGCATAAAAATGCAGAAAAAAGAAAGATTTTTGGAAATTCTTATTGCAAACGTGCCCCTGTATCATACGTCATTCCCGCAAAGGCGGGAATCCCTTGTAAAAACTATCGCCGGCTTTGCCGGCGATTCAATTCAGCAGGGGCGCAATATCTTGCGCCCTTTAATGGGGCAAATGATATTTGCCCCTGCAACCACTATCCGCATTCCGCAATCATCTGGGTAATATCCGCCGCAAGAACCAAATCCGCGCCCTTCATCTTTTCAATCTGGGAAAGCCCGTACAACACCGTCGCATGGTCCCGGCCGCCAATCAAACGCCCGATTTCCGAAAGCGACAATTTCGTCGCCGCCTTTAACGCCGCAAACATTATCATCCGTGCACGAACAACCCCGCGCGTCCGTGACTTTGACGTCACATCATCAAAAGACACGCCCAGTTTCGCACACATGTTCCGCACCATCACAATCGGAGTCTTGTCCGCGCCAAGAGAATCCGACAACAATTTTTCCGCAACGTCCAACGTTATATCCGCGCCCGTCATTTCACGCCATGCGAAAACTTTTTTGGAAAGGCCCGCAACTATGTGCCCGTTCGCCGGCGACCGCGACGCAAGGCTTTCGGCGACATTCGTTGCAACGCCCGCGCGTGACAATATATTCTTTCGAACCGTTTTATTCGGACCCGCAATATCCACAACCAAACCCGACGCCAAAACCGACTGTACCCGCCGGTCAAATCCCGTAAGCGACGACGGCGACGCATTCGCGGAAAGCACAACATTCTTCCCGTCGCGCACCAATTCCAACAACAAAGTCAGAAATTCGTCCGTCGTCGCCCGCTTTCCGCACAATGCATGCACGTCGTCAAGAACAAACGTATCGCAATTGCGGACAAAGTCTTTGAAGGCAAATACGTTGCGTTCTGTAATCGCGCGTTGGAATTCCGATACAAACTGTGCGCCGGACATCAATAAAGTCCGCCCGCGCGCCGCACCCGACAAACATTCCATCAACAGCGATTTCCCGGAACCTTCGGGACCGTATATATATAAAGGTGAAAAAGTCACCGCGCCGGCGGCGACTTTTTTAAGCGCGGTAAGCGCAAAGAAATTTTCTTCGGACGCGATAAATTCATCAAAACCCGCCGCCGCAACAGGCGCGGCCGCCGGCGAATCATAATGCGGCCGGACACTGTTGTCGTTCGTCGGCACAACAGGAATGCTTGGCGCGACGCCCGCGCGGATGGCGGCGTCCATTCCGAACTCCGCCGCCGCCGCGCGCAGTATGTGAAGATAGGCCGATTTTACAAAATCACATGAAAATTGATTGGCCGCGACAAAGTTGAAAACAGCGCCATCAGAAGTTCCGCGAAGGGGCGCAATCCATGTTGCGTATGCGCCTTCGTCCATTTTCTGTTTGGCGGACTCCTTGATTGCGTCAATCGCAATTGCCGGATTCCTTACCGCTGTCATTGTCATCGCTTTTCTCCTTTCCCAAAGAAAGCTGGATACCGCGATGAAGTTAAAACAAAAAAAACCGATTGCAAGTTTTTATCGGGATATATTTTTAATTTTTTCCTTGCCACCGATTCGGTTTTCGGCATCGATTCTGCGGGCTGTATTGACGGTGTATAGACATAATGAATTATGCCTTTACATATCCGCCGTCGGTTTTCCGCGCGCGCCCGTACAGTTCAAGCATTACCAATTCGCGACGCACATCCGCCACGCTTTTTTTGACAAGTTCTGCCAACACAGAATCCGTCATGGGAATTATTCCAAGACGGTTAAGAATATCATTGTTTATGTTTTCCGATTTATGATTTGTGAATTTTTGTTTCGCGTTTGTTGGAAAAAAATCTTCGATACCGGTGCATATTGTCGCAAGCCCTTCTTTGATAAGACGGTTCGGACCGACGCTTCTCGAATCGGACGGATGGGACGGAATCGCGAAAACCTGGCGCTCGAATTCGGTCGCAAAGGCGACCGTCGCCATGCTTCCCGATTTTTCATCCGCTTCGCCAAGTATCAATTTTTCGGAAATTGCCGCGATTCCACGATTTCTTCGAAGAAAGTCCCCTCTGTTCGGTTTATATCCCACAGGCATCCTTGAAATAATCGCGCCGCGTTCCAATATCTGATGATAAAGCCGCTCGTTTTCAAGCGGCCAGATATAATCCGCTCCGCCGGCAAGTATCGCAACCGTGCACGAATCGCTTTGCGACAAAAGCGCGCCCGTATGCGCCGCCGTATCCGTGCCCATCGCCATGCCGGACGCCACCGCGTATCCGTTTTCCGCAAACGCGCGCGCAAGCCCCTGTACAAAGCCCATCCCCGCGCCGGTCGCATGCCGCGTGCCGACCATCCCGACCGCAGGCCGCTTTAATGTTTCCAAATTTCCGCGGACCGTTATGATTTGCGGATGATTTTTCGCCCTTTTGATACCCGCGGGAAAAATCTCCGATTCGTCGCATATATAATGTATGCCCAATTCCGCCGCGCGGTCCATTTCGCGCTGGACCGTGTCCAAGTGCTCTTGACCACAGCAAAGCGAATCGACCGCCGCCGCGGGCGTTCCAAACTTGCCAATCAATTCGGCGTATCTTGCCGGCCCTATTCCCGGCGTGCGAAAAATTAACAGCTTATGGAATAAGTCGCTCATTTTTTCCAGCGCCATTCGATTTTCGATTCGGTGCCGTTCAAAAGCCGCTTGATATTCTCGCGGTGCGCATAAAAGCCAAGCGCGGAGACTGCAATACAAACCAATCCGATATTAAACCCGGCCGCAAAACCCAAAATCGGAAGAATGGTAAGCGATACCAGCGCACCGACCGACGAATATCCCGTACCAAGCGCGATTATCAACCAATTTATGCCGCTTGCCGCAAACATTATCGGATTTATAACCAACATGAATCCGAACATCGAACTTATGCCCTTGCCGCCTTTGAAGCCAAGCCATGCGGGAAAAATATGTCCCGCAATCGCAACCGCGCCGCAAAGCGCGCCGAAATCATATCCGGCAAAGCGCCAACCTATTGCGACCGCAGCCACGGCTTTGGCCATATCAAGAACCCAGGTCGCGGCCGCCAATTTGAATCCGCCGACCCGCATGACGTTGGTGGCGCCGGTACCGCCGCTTCCGACCTTTCTTATGTCGCCCTTGCCCGCATATTTGGCAAGAAGCAGACCGAACGGAATACTGCCCAACAGATACGCCGCGATTATTAATACAATGTGTGTCATTTTTTTTCTCCGTGGTTGACTTTTTAACGAACAGGATATAGAATACCCGCACAAACACTATAATAAAAGGAAAAAAAGTGGCAAATCATAAATCGTCCAAAAAGCGTATTTTGGTGACTGAAAAAAAGAACCGCGTAAACACCGCCCGCAAAAGCGCCGTGAAAACATATATAAAGAAAGCCGTAAAGGCAATCGATTCCGGCGACAAAGCCGTCGCAACCACCGCAACGCGCAAAGCTGAATCGCAAATCATGAAAGCGGCCGGCAAAGTCATGCCGAAAAAGCGCGCCGCGCGAAAGGTTTCGCGCCTCACCAAAAAATTAAACAAAGTTGCTTAAATAAAATCCGGCTTTCGCCGGATTTTTTGTTTCCTGTATAAACCAAATCAATTTAATGCAACGGGGCGCCCCAGTGCTGTTGTATCTGCCTCTCCGCATCCATCGGCGACACCAATACTTGCGGCGTAAGCATCACGACAAGCACGTCGCGCGTGGCAAGCGTTTCACGCGACCCGCCAAGCGCCATAAAGTCCGCCCGGCCAAGTCCGTAACGCGCGTCGTTGTTCTGTTGACGTTCAAACCCGGACAGCACAAGCATCTGACCCGATTCCATGATTACTTCCTGCATAAATGAACGCTCTTCAACTTCGGGCAATTGCAATGTCACCGCGCCGATTGTTTCGTTGCGCATGGAGAGCAATTCGCGAATCGACATCTTGAACAACAGCAATATCCGGCCGTTTTCCAAAACATTCGGCAACAACTGCATCGAGAATCCGGTTTCAAGGTTATCCTGGTCCACGGTTGACGATTCCACGGTCGTAAAGTTGCGCGATTCAAACCGTTTGATGTATCCGACCGTCCTTGTATTCGAAATCGGCGCGATGCGGTTGTTCCGGGTCGTAACGCCGACATTCGTCACAAGCGATATCTTGCCCTGTTTCGCCAAAGCCTGGATAAGCGCGGTGGACCCCGCAATCGGACCAAGCGGCCCCGCGTTTATGGCGTCCGCGCCGGGCCCCGCGGTGACATTGCCGCCGCCAATGCCCGGCCCGACGGATGTAAGCCCGGCAAGAACCGCGACATTCATTCCGGTCGCTTCGTTGGTCACAAGGTTGTTTCTTGGGTTCGCGACAAGATTAAGCCCCGACGCGGTATTAATCGCGGCGCCAAGGTTAAGTCCGAACGCCGTGTTGTTCGTAATCGAAACCTGTAAAACTTTTACGTCGATGGCGATAAGCTGTGATAATCTTTGATTCTGGCGGGCAATGTATTCGGAAACGCGCGATTGCACGGACGGCGGCGCGGTGACCGTGATGGTGCCAAGCGAACGCGACACGGTAAAATCGGCGCTGTCGCTGTTGCCTATCATGCTTGCGATTGTTCTCTCTACTTCTTCCCATTCGCGCATATTGGATTCAAGCGCGACGGAGTTTCCGTCGTCGGTGTGTATCCGCGATTGAAAACTTATGTCGGTGCCAAGCGCATAGAGAGAGTACGTCCGCGTTTCCGTTTCAAAGAACACGATTGCGTTTCTGTCATAGAACCACAGCAAATCCAAATCGGTCGCAATCTGCGACAGCAATCCGGAAAGGCTTCCCGTATATGCGACGCTTATATTCCGGCGCGTTTTTTCGGAGTTTATCTGATTGTCTATGCGCACGGGTATTCCGGTGACAGAGTGTATGTTGTTGGCAATCGCCTGAAGCGATACGGGCGTATTCAACACGATTGTGATTCCGGTGTCGGTTTCGAATTCCGACGGAAGCGGATTGCGATGCTCAAGAACAATGGACCGGTTTCCAAGCCATACGGCATCAGATATCGCGACCGTGTCGTTTGACGCCCTTGCCGTCGGCTGTCTTGACATCTGGAATGCGTCGAATGCGTTTATAAAATCATGGTCCACCGAACCCGCGACCTGTTGCGATTCCTTTTTCGCGCACGACGCAAGCAAGAGCATGGAGCATAGAGCACAGAGCATAGATGCTTTGAGTGGCGTGGAAAATTGTTTTTTTATTCTTAACATTTGTTCGCTCTCCATTATTTATGCTCTATGCTCTCTTATCCATGCTCTAATTTTTACGGTCGCAAAAAATTACTCTCCGCCCGCGGCCGTTATCACGATGACGCGGTTTCCTTTATAGAATTTTGCATGCGGCGTCGGGCTTGCGCGGGAAAAGTTGCGAACAAGCGCGCTTGCCACGTCAAGGAATCTTCCCTTGAACACCGCGGACGCTTGGACCGGATATTCGCGCGAAGTGGCCCAGACCAAATCCCATCCTTCCCTGTCGGCCCATTCTTGCAAAACCTGGCGAAGTGTTTGGCCGGACGTGACGACCCACGACCGCACTTGGTCGGGTTGACCCGGGGCGGGCTGTTTTTCGTAATCCACGTCGATTTCGGATTCGGGGCTTGCGATTCTGTCGCCAAAGTGCATCGGAGCGTTATGACCCGCACGCGCGCGGCCGGACCGCGACATGACAAGAACCGGGGCGCCGTCATCTTCCATCATTTCGGCGTGCATAAGCGGCATAGCCGCCTGTCCTTCCCAGATATTGAATCCGCGCGGAGCCTGGCGCCCGTGGGTAAGGTTCGCGCCGCCTGAAAATCCCATATCCGCGCCACCGCGCGGCGTGCCGATATTGATATTGTTTTCAACGACAAGGTCGGCGCCAATATGAGACACTATGCGCACATGGTCGTTTTCGTCTTCGGCGCGGCGTACTCCGCTGTCCGTCGCCTGCGTTGCTATTTGCACGTCGGCGTCGCTTCCGGGCGCGGGCCATACCGGCGCCGGCGGGACGAATTGCTGCATTTCAGCATCGGGCACCCAGTGTGTCGGCATAGACGCGAATATGGTCGATGCGTAACCAAAACAAGTCGCAAAAGCCGCGAAAACAAAGATATGTCGGAACATTTATGAACCTTTCCTTATATATTCAGAATTTATTATAACGACTTCACCGAATCGACGCAAGGGGGAAATGAGGCACCGGCAATTATTAAATTGGCAATTAAAACACACGTAATTATTGCCGTTTGATAATTGATAATTGATAATTTTGTGATATACTGTGCGTGTTATGGAAATGGAAATCGTAATTTTATTGCTGTTCGTTATAATTGCTTTGGCGGGCGCCGCGTTGTTCGTCGGCATGACGGCCAGGGGAAAAATCACAACGCTTGAAAAAGTCGTCTCGCGACAAACCGCGCTTCTTACCAAGATGCAGGAAAACTTCCGCGCCCGGAACGCAAGCGACGCCTGCGTCCAGAACGCCGAAATAATTTACCAGGATTTATTGCAGCACATCGCGCCGATTGCAAAGGCTGTCGAGATACCGCCCCGCGAATCCGAACAGCATCCGCTTTGGCGGACGCTTGGCGGGCTTGTGGACGAATATTCGCGCAATCCGTACGTCCTTGAAAGTCTTCGCCGACTTATAAAGCTTGATTCCGACATCGCGCGCGGCACCGATACGTTTCTTTTGCGTTCTGAAAGACTTTTGCATCATCTTGCGACAAGCGACCCGGACGGTCTTCTTGCCGCGACTTTTGCGGACGGATTGCTGGGTCAGGCGATGACGCTTTTATCCCAGGCAAGACAATTGGCGCAGAATCCGTGATTCGTGCCGGCGACCGCTGATTTTGTCAAACGATAAAATTATGATACAATTAAACTGCTTAAAAAAGGATGGAAAATGCCAACAAACAGAAAAACACAAACCACCGGCCACAAGCCGCCAACCACCATGTTGTCGCAATGGATATTCAAGTGGCCCGTAAAATTTGCGTTTATTTCTTTCGGACTTATTTTCGCGGCGGCAATGATTGTGGCGCTTGCGATGCTTTCCGAAAACAGCACCGTGGTCGAAGTTGCGATGCTTTTGTCGTTTACGGCGGCATTTGCCTTTATCATAAGATGGGCGATAAAGAGAACCAACGTAAATCTTTTGTCCCGGCGCGACCTTTTGTACGTATCGACGGGCGCGACCATGATAATGCTTGCGATAAGTCTGCCGATTCTGCTGTTTGTCATACTTGCGGCAAAGGGCACCTTCATATCGTACCAGGGCATGCTTCTTGCGCTTTCGCCCGTGGTTTATTTCGCCATAGTGACGCTTATATTCATTGCCGGGCTTTACATAGTCGGGCTTGTGGTCTTCAACCTTATCGCGATTTACAAATACGCGCGCGCGAACGGCGTGCCGCAGTGGAAGATTCTGTTGACCCTTCCGCTTGGTACGGATTTCCTTGGCTGGCCCGCGTTTATCGCCGATTCGAATAAAAAGACGGCGGACGCGATTACGAATCGCACGCGTTGGTTTGAACGGTTTGTCGGATGGATAATGGTGCGGCCGATGCACGGCGCGATAGTCCTTGTGGCCGTAGTGTTTTCAAGCGGCTTTATGGACATAGAGGGCGCCGCGGTGACGATTATATCTTTGTTTGCGCTTTTTGCTTTGGCGAAAATCTATACGCTTAAAAAGCTTACGCATCACATGGCGGGAATGATTTCCACCATCGCGATTGTCTTTAATATTGCAAGCATCGCACTTGTAATATCCGGCACGGTCCGGGACCCTGCGCCGGCACAGCCGATGGCGTTCCACGCGGCGTTCGAACAAATCGAAATTTCAGAGGTCGAATAAATGCAAACCATAGCAGTCTTTATCGGCGCGACATTTGTAATGTACGTCGGGCGGGGCATATTTCTGCCTTTGCTTGTCGCGGTTTTCTTTTGGTATCTTTTGAACGCGATTGCGGCGTATTACAGAAAGGCTTTGCCGCTTTATGTCAGGGACGGCAAGAAACCGAAACCGGGCGCGGTTGCTTTTGACATATTGTCAAAAGTCATGTCGCTTTTGACATTCGGCGGCCTGGCGTATGCGTTTACGACACAGATAAAGCCGGCGTTCGCGGGCCTTATGACAAGGCTTCCGGAAATTCAGCACCAGCTTTTGAATTTCAAGCATTACCTTTACGACAAGACCGGAATTGCGTTGGATGAAAAAATGCTTCCCGATACGGGCGCGGTCCTGACAAGCATAGGCGGCGGCGTGGCGCAGATTTCGGCGGCGGTCGGTCTTGTCCTTATATACATATTATTCATGTACATAGAACAGAGCACTTTCAAGCAAAAGCTGGCCGCGCTTGTCCCGCAGAAAAAGCAATTGACCAAAGTGCGGTATATAATAAAATCCATTGACGGAAACATGAAGAAATATATGTTTGTGAAAACATTGTCGTCCGCGATAATGGCGATTATTTCGTACATGCTCATGTCGTACATGGGGTTGGAGTTCGCGGGCGTTTGGGCGTTTATCATATTCGTGATGAATTATATCCCGACGTTCGGGACGATTGTTTCGGTCACCCTTCCCGTGCTTTATTCGCTTATAATTGGAAGCGAGGCGGAATTTATAATTCTGCTTGCGTCGGGATTGGTCGCGCTTCAGATACTTATCGGCAACGTGTTTGAGCCGCGGTTGACCGGCAAGACTTTGAATCTTTCGACGCTTGCGATATTGATAAACCTTGTGTTTTGGGGCGTTCTTTGGGGTCCGGTCGGAATGTTCTTTTCCGTTCCGATTCTTGTCGCGGCGTTTATCGCAACGGCACAGTTCGACCATACAAGATGGATAGCGGTGCTGTTGTCGGCAAACGGAGAAATTCCGGCCAAAGAAGGGGATTGACATGCTGGTCCGGCGCGCGCGCATTGGCGATACAGAACAAATCGCCAATATATTGGTGTCATTCCACCAATATTTCCAAAATCTTGATAACGATAACAAACAGATTCGCAAAGACAAGATTGTCCGTGATATAAAAAACCTGTCGTTCACCGGACGGCCGTTGCTGTACATATTTGTCGCAGAAGACGCGGGAAAAATTGTCGGCGCAATTTCATTCTATAACGGATTTTTCACATCATTGGCCGTCGACACTGTATTCCATGTTCCGTACCTGTTTGTAGACCCGGAATATCGCGGCGGACGGGCGCTGTTCCCATTGCTTGGACAGATACGGAATATCGCGATAAAAACAGGCACCAAAAGAATCTGTTTCAGCGTATATGGAAAAAACACCATGGTGCGGAAATTGTACGAACGTATGGGCGCGAAATACTGGGCCGACGAGGACGAGCATTTCATGTTCTATGACGTGTGATTCGAAAATAGTCTCCCATAAAAATCAAAACCCGCAGATTCAAACGGTCTGCGGGTGATTGTTTTTGATTACGCGATTTTTATGTCGTGAATATGTCTTTTTTCAGATTCTTTGTTTATTCAAACTGTTGGCCAAATCATTCATAAATTTATCAATTTCTCTTTCGAAATTTTTATAATCCGGCCTATACGATATTCTGACTTTCAAGAAAGTTCCTTCGAATACCGTCATGAACATTAGACCTTCATATTCTTTACCGCCTAAGATTGTTGCCAATCGGCATTTTCTGAATTTGATATTGTTGAATGTTTCAATCGTATCGGTCTTATCCTTTATATCACATGTCCTAACCCACGAAGGTTCAATTATACTTTGCGACCATAAATCTACGAACTGCCTTGATTCTATACCGTCAGACATGCCTGTTTGCCTGGCATGGAAAAAATATATGTCCGCCCATATAGGACGACGCGGTCCTTCATTATATCGCTTGGAATAGCCTAATCCGTGCTGTCGCCTCTCGTAATTTATTACATATCGTTCACGCTCGGTCGACCAATTACCCAGTTTATCAGGCAGTGCCGATATCAGCCGGATATTCGTATCATTGCTAATATGATTAAAGTTGTTTTCAGCGGCGAACTGGGTTTGCTTTGCTTCAACCCGGGCTAAGCCACTTATCGGCGCAGCGCCTTGCGGCAACACTTTAACGCATCCTGCCAACATAACAAAAACAGAAATCAAAAAGATACGCTTCATTTTATCTCCATGGTTTTCCAGATTATAATCGTTGTATTTGCAAAATAAAAGACAATAATAAATCATACACATGTGTCGTTCGCTGAGATTCCATGTAGTGAACACGTTTTTTCGTTTTTCCTTAATCTTCTTGACAAAAAAGTAAAAATGATTCATACTGCAATCCACATAAACAAAGGATTACGTGATGAAAATGCCAACGACGCTGTCAATTGCAAAAGCGCTTGCCATACTGGCAAAAGATGAATTGAAAGAAATAAAAACCGTCCGCGATGACGCGCGCGCCAAACGCCGCGAAAATTCCAAAGGCAAGGACGATGTTGGCAATATCTGGTGCAATTACAATTATTCGCAAAAGGACAAACAAAAATACAACGGTCAATACGTTGCCTACGACTCCAATAATTACACCCCAGGCATCCAGAAATTCATCAAGTCCGTGGACAAGGACTTTGAACTGATAGCGGTCCAAGTTATGACCGTGCATACAGACCTGCGTGACGTGCATGGATTGCAATGGGGCGAGACAGTACCGCGAGAACTGATAAAATATGATTCGACAGAGAATGGCAGACGCGCCGTTGGCAGAATCATTGTCAAATATGAAAGCAAAGAGTATACAAGCCCCGTGTTGGCGTTGGGCAGTTGGTCCTCGGTTGCCACGGCTTCACAGCTTGCGGCGCTCAACTTCGCGGTCTATATGCGATGGATGGGCTCCCCCGAGGAGGAGAAGGGGACGATTGTCGAGTTTCTTGAAAACCTTGTGGCGCAACACGGCAAACCGACCCGCGCCAAAGTTTTGGCCGGCAAACAAAAAAATCGGCGTGTCAAAAGTTGAATTTTAACCGGATGAAATTCATAATCGGCACAGGCGGTTAAAATAAACCTTTTTTCTTTTTCGGTTCGGTCCCGGCGAATTCTTCAAGCGCCCTTTTTTGCTTTTCGGAAAGTTTTTTCGGAACTTCCGTTCCAATATCAAGATACAAATCGCCGCGGCCGCCGCGCGCGGCCGGCATGCCCTGTGTCCGCATGCGCATGCGTTCGTGAACCTGTGTTCCCGCCGGAATTTTTACGGATAATTTTTTATCGTCGATGGTATCGATTTCGATTTCACCACCAAGCGCAAGCGTCGCAAACGGAACCGCCGCCGTCATGTACAAATCATCGCCTTCGCGTTCGAATATCTTGTCGGGCTGAACGCGCACATCAATATAGAAATCGCCCGCGCTGCCGCCAAGCGGCGCCGCCTCTCCCTTGCCCGCCAGACGCAGGCGCATGCCGTCCATGGTGCCCGCCGGAATCTTTACCTCTATTTCCCGCTGTTTGTTTTTCACGCCGGCATCGCACGCGCCGCACGGCTTTTTAATACTCCGCCCTGCTCCGTGGCATTCCGGACACGGGGATTCCATCGCGAAGAATCCATTGCGAGTGCGGACATATCCGGTGCCAAAGCATTTGTCGCACGACGCGGCGGGCTTTGCGTCCGCGGTGCCGTGTCCGTCGCATTTTTCGCATTTAGTATTGCTTGAAAATTTAATCGTTTCGGTCTTGCCTGTGAACGCTTCGCGAAGCGATACCGTAACCTGGTGCAACAAATCGCGGCCGCGAAGGTCGGTTCGTGTCCGGCGGCTTCCGCGTCCGGCGCCCATACCGCCAAAGCCGGCGGAGCGAAGCATTTCTTCCATCATTTCGGACATGTCCCCGAAATCGCCGCCGAAACTAAATCCGCCGCCAAACGGGTTTCCGCCGAATCCGCCCGCGCCCGCAGACGCGCCGTTGCCCGCGCCGAACGCGGATGCGCCGAATCGGTCGTACGCCGCCCTTTTTTGCGGGTCTTTCAGGATGTCGAACGCGTTGTTGACTTCCTTAAACTTTTCTTCCGCCGCTTTGTCGCCGGAATTTTTATCGGGATGGTATTTAAGGACAAGCCGGTGATACGCTTTCTTTATCTCCGCGTCTGTGGCGCCGACAGGCACGCCCAAAATTTCATAGGGATTTTTCATAGTGCAAATATAAGTAACAATCAATGAAAAATCAAGCCCCTGAAACGGGGCTTGATTCTTTATTTGCCACCGCGACCGGTAATGCGGTGCATTATTTGGGCTTTGGCCGTTTGCTTTTGTTTCTTTTCTATGATTTTGATGACATCGCCGAATGTTTTGATTTTTGCGGTCTCTTCGTCCGAAAGACAAATATCGAACGCGCTGTCAACCCAATGAATAAAATCCGTGAATTCAAATTCGTCCAGTCCCAAATCGGCTTCGATTTTCGCCCCGTTGGTGAACCCGTGTTCATCCACAAGGACTTTGTGATATTTGATAAGCCGGTTTATAAGCTTTTCGCGTATGTTTTGCATTTTTTTCTCCTTTTATTCTATCGCAAGTGCTGCGCACGGTTTATGTATGCGACCTTTTGGGCGACTTTGGAAATATGCGCCAAAGGGTCGCCTTTTTCTTTTTTCACAGGTCCGCACAAAGCGACTTCTATGGCATTGTGCGCGTCCTTGTCTTTCTTTGCGGGTCCGCAAAGAATCGTTCCTATGACTTTGACAAATTGTTCGATGGTTTTAACATTTGTTTTCATACCGACGATGCCGAACGTCTTTTCTGCCCAACGGACAAGGTCTTTGACATCTTCGTCGGTCATGTCAAGGTCCCGTCTTAAATCCGCATCGTCGACAAACCCGTATTCGAATATATCGGCGCCGTGATGATTGTTCAAGCGGGCGATGACCGTCCTTTTAATGCTTGTCGATATTAATACGCGCATTATTATTTCTTGAAAAACCTTTGATGGTCGTCTCATTTTTATTTCTCTTCTTGTTTGACGAATCTTATTTTCGACAAATATAGCATAAATCGGACAAAAGTCAATAAAAAACGGACTTGAATTTCGGCTTCGCTTCCGCTAGATTGCCCGCCATGACCAATAACAAAAACTATTCGGCAAGCGATATTCAGGTTCTGGAAGGCCTTGAACCCGTGCGCCTTCGTCCCGGCATGTATATCGGCGGCACGGATGAAAAGGCGTGGCACCATCTGCCAATTGAAATTCTTGACAACGCGGTGGACGAAGCCGTCGCGGGGTTTGCAAAACGCATCACCGTGCATCTCATAGACGCAAAGACAATTGAAATAAGCGACGACGGCCGCGGCGTTCCGATAGACGACCATCCGACATCACCCGGCAAAAGCGCGCTTGAAATTATATTTTCTTCGCTGCATTCCGGCGGCAAGTTCAACAATACGGTATACAAAACATCCGGCGGCCTGCACGGCGTCGGCGCGGCCGTCGTAAATGCCCTTTCTTCGGAAACGACGGTTACGGTCGCGCGCGACGGACATCTGTGGACATTGAAATTCTCGCGCGGCCAGACAATCGGAAAACTTGAAAAAGGCGCGGCGGCGACGAAAACCGGGACAACGGTCCGGTTTACCCTTGACGACCAGATATTCGGCACCGCGGCGGCTTTCAAACCTGTGAAGATTTACCGCATGGCGCGCGCAAAGGCATACCTTACCCGCGGCGTCAAGATTGAATGGATTTGCAACCCCGAACTTGTTACCGAAGACATGGGGATTGCCGCGTCCGAAACATTTTATTATCCGAACGGCGTTGCGGATTTCCTGGACCAGAAGACGCGGGACAAGCCGCGGCTTCTTCCGAATTTGTTCAACGGGTCGGTGGATTTCCCGGATGATTCCGGGCATGTGGAGTGGGCGATTACCATCCTTACCGATGAAAACGGCGCGGCGTCGGATGATGGTTTTTTAAGTTCTTATTGCAACACGATTTCGACCATCGACGGCGGCACGCACGAATCGGGATTCCGCACCGCTATCACGCGCGGCCTTAAAAACTTCGGGGAAAAGGTTAATAACAAAGCCGCCGCGAATATCGTCGCCGAAGACATGTTCGACAGCGCGTGCGCGATTATTTCCGTATTTTACAAAAGCCCGCAATTCTTGGGCCAGACAAAAGAGAAGCTGTCCAACCCGGAAATCGCGCGATATGTGGAAAAGGCAATAAGCGACCCGTGGGAGATGTTCCTGGCATCCGACCCGAAGACGGCGACGGCGCTGCTTGATTTTGTAAATAATTTGGCGGCGGCGCGGATACGGATAAAACAGGCGAAAGACGTCGCGCGCAAAACGCCGACCAAGCGCGCGCGCATGCCGGCAAAGTTGGCGGACTGTTCCAAACACGGCGTGGCGGGCACGGAATTGTTTATCGTAGAGGGCGACAGTGCCGGCGGCACCGCGAAACAGGCGCGAGACAGAGCGGTCCAGGCCATTATGCCGCTTCGCGGAAAAGTATTGAACATCATGTCGAACAGCGACGAGAAATTCGGCGCGAATAAAGAATTGAACGAATTAATCGACATTATCGGCGCGGGCAGCGGCAAGGATTTCGACGTCGCAAAACTGCGTTATGAAAAAATAATCATCATGACCGACGCGGACGTGGACGGAAGCCATATCGCATCATTACTTATGACATTTTTTTACCAAGCGATGCCGGGGCTTATCCACGGGGGGCATCTGTATCTGTCGTGTCCGCCGCTTTATAAAGCGACGGCGGGGACGGAATCGATTTATGTCGCAAGCGACGAAGAATTGGACGCGCTTCGCAATGGAAAGTTCAAAGGGCGCAGGATTGAAATCTCGCGGTTCAAGGGGCTTGGCGAAATGATGCCTGCGCAATTAAAAGAAACGACGATGGACCCGAAGACGCGCCGCCTGATACGTGTGGAATTGCCGCCAAGGACCGAAGAAGGCGCCGAAGACACGGAAAAAACGCGCACGCTTATTTCCGAACTTATGGGCAAAAAGCCCGAATTTCGATTCCGCTTTATTACGGAACACGCAAAATTTGTAAAGGATATTTTTGTATAGCATGGGCGCGTTTCCATGCGCTTGTGCTTAAAAAAGAGCGGGAAAATCCCCGCTCTTTTTTACAGTTCGGATATTACCGGCCACGGAGAGCAACTTCCGCTTCCAGATTCCCAAGCTGGGTCCTCAGTGCGTCCAAGTCTGTCTTCGTCGCCAAGTTCATCTGATTCAGCTGCTGATTCACCTGGGTATTAATCAGACTGTTGATATTGCTCTGGTTAACAAAGCCAGCGTTGGTCACAATCTGCCTCACGTCATTGTCGCTAAGGCGATTAGCCTGGATAAGGGCAAGAACCTGTGCTTCGGTAAGACCCGGATTCTGAGAAATCCACTGACGAACCTGCGCTTCGGTAAGACCAGGATTGGCAGTCATGTAGTCTCTTATAAGATTGTTAATCTGAGTTTGTGTAAGAC
>Ga0123353_10000530_pt1 | contig 47241 bp, 46 predicted proteins | sample TergutLab28metaG_3_FD_92763 | JGI IMG/M metagenome (GOLD analysis project Ga0123353, IMG submission 92763) | Labiotermes labralis P3 segment gut microbial communities from Petit-Saut dam, French Guiana - Lab288 P3 | ecosystem: Host-associated > Arthropoda: Insects > Digestive system > Gut ... | reverse complement strand
TTCCAAACAAATGGGGCTTGCTAATTTACGTGATTTTTAGCAGGCCCTTGCTCTTTTCTCTTTGATTGGCTGGGGGATTTTTGTTTTATGATGGTTGGAGGAAATTTCGCTTGACATTTGCACCCGCCCCTACAATAGGTAAAGTGCTGTAGGGGCGGCTTTTGGCCGTCCGAAACCAAGAAAAATTATATCGGTTTGCCGTAGCGCCCGCGCTCCAGCAGCTCCTGGGTGAGAAACTGTCCCTTTGTCCAGCGCAGACCCAGCAGATTGGCCCAACCCTCGCAGTAGGCCCTGCTGTAAGACACGTTGTGTTTTGCCCGGTAGCCCGCGAAAGCCAACGCCCAAACGATGGAGACCAAACCGATCACCAGCAAATACAGCGGACCCGTAAACAGCGACTGAACCGTGTGGCCGTATTCGTGGATGAAAATATCGTTCATTGTGTCCGCGTCACCTGAATGCTTCGTGTTGACAAAGATGAACAGGCCCAACGTGATGCCGCTAAAACCGTTCATGGGCGCGTAAATGATAAAGGCGTAGTGAAAGCGCTCCTGCCTGCTTTCTTTGCCCATCCGTAAAAGCAGATACAGGATGCCGCCGATGAGGTTTTGCGGGAGGCCCCAGGTGAATTGCAAAAAGTAGAATCCAATTGACTTGATCAGTTTCATATTTTTATGCCCTCTTAATAGACGCCGACCCTGTGCGCGGTGTTGTAGGCCGCCACAATGTTTTCCACGGGCGTATTGTCCTGCAGCGCGTGGGAAGGCGAAAAGCAATATTCATATCCGGGCATCATGGTTTCCAAAATGCTTGTGCAGTCGTCTATGGTATCCTGCTCACTTCCAAATGCGATTACGCCGCCTGTGGAGATGCAGCCGTGGAAAAACAGCCGCCCGCCGAAGTGCTGCTTGAGATAGGCCGGGCTCATATTTGCCGCCTCCGGCTGCAGGGTATCCACCCCAGTGAGCCCCGCCTTGATGTATTCCTCATAGGTCCAGCTGGAGGAGCCGCAGGTGTGGAGCATGGTCGGCAGCCCGTATTGGTTGCACAAATCCAGGAACGGTTTTTGGCGGGGTAATATTTGCTTCTGGAAGAGCTCCATGGAAATAAGCGGCGCGTGCTGGGTGCCCAGGTCCTCGCCCATCCACACGAAGTCCAGGACTTCGTTCAGCTTTTTCCCCTGCTTTTTCGCGATTTTGCCGATGGCGTCCAGTTCCCGCTCCAGGGTCGCGAGCTGCTGCCCCATGAAGCGGTCAATCAACAAGAGCCCCGCCTCGTCCTCCGTGATCAAGTCCACGAACACCTGCTCCATGCCCCGGAAAAATCCGGCGGTGTTGATAACGCAGGCAAGCCCCGCGTTGCCGAGGTAGATGGCGTAGCCCTCATTCGCCTCGATTTGCTTCTCCAGGGAAGCGTAATCAAAATCATCCGGGTTCGGCAAGGCCCAGTCGGCCACTTCCTCGGCGGAGGCGGTAATCAACGGAAAATCGCAGTAGTCCCAATAGCCGCCGCTCTCGTGCTCAATCCAGCGAAGCACATACCCGTACATGTTGTCTACCATTCTGTCATCCCGATCCGTCGTGTGGAGGACAGGGCCGTTGTAGGCCGCCATCACGCTGCGGAAATCCACGCCGAGCTGCTTCAGCAAGCCGGGAAAATCGAAGCGGGAGACTCCCAATGCCTGTGCGAGCTGCATTCGGATTCCGGTATTCGCGCTGAAATCAATGGGGACTCTGTCGGGCTTTTCGTGGCGCAGGACACGGCGCACGCGCTCTTTCGAACTCATGGTTTCTTTCGCTTTAATGATTTCGGCCATAGTATTCTGATCCTCTCTCACTTTTGTTTTTTTAAATATAACATGTATTCAGGCAGTTTGCAATTCTATTTCAGGAAAAAACATCAAAAATTTACCGGCAATGCTATTTGCCGGTTGGAGAAGCGTATTCTTGCGCGTGCGCCGTTATAGTTTGATCAACTTTGCCCTTTGCAGCACAATGACCACGGCCGGGATCAGTATAATCTGAATCGCGATGCCGGGCAGAGAAGTCACAAACGCGGCGGCCAGCCACATCTGCATGGAATAACTGCCCGCTCTGAAAATCAAGGCGTTCAGCACCCCGTAGACCAGTCTGCCGGACAGCATGGCGCCTATCAGTGCGACATAAACTTTGGTATATGTATTTTTGGTATGTACAAAGTGTGTAAGTAACGCGGAGGCGGTTCCGTACACCGCCAATTCACAGAGCATCGCGGGCAAAATCGCGGTCGGCGGCATACCGGTCAATAAACTGGACAGCAGCGGCGTGATAATGCCGCAGGCCAGGCCGTAAGGAAATCCGCAGGTGATGCCGCACAGTAAAACCGGGATGTGCATGGGCAGAAAGATGCCGCCGGCGTTCGGTATCGTATGAAACGCGAGGGGAAGCGCAATGCCGAGGGCAGCAAACAAAGCCGAGAGAACCATCTTTTTGATGTTGGACATAGAAAAAAACCTCCCTAAAATAAATAGACCACAAAGGTCGGTTCGCCTTGCGCGAACGAAAGCCTTCATGGCTTATTTAAAATCAGTTCCGGTTTTTGCGTTACGCTTGCCTTCTGGCAGGCCTTGGATATAGCATACACGAAAAGCAAGCATTTGTCAATTTCTGTTTTTTTGAGTTGCCCCATTTTTTTATAACGGCAATGCAACAACACCGGACAAAAGAGAAACATCCCGGAGGGCATACCCCGGGATGCTTTTAACTTTTTGATATCTGCTAATAGGTTACTGCCTGCATATCCACAGGGTAGGTATCCACCATGAAATAGACGTCGTAGCTCTTGCCCTTCTCCAGCGGGCTCTTCTTTCCCAGCTCCAGCGAGACGGAAGTCACCAGGCCGTCCTCGTCCGCCTGCGTCGACATTCCGTGGGCATAGTCCAGCGCCAGCGCCTCTCCACTTTCCGGATTTGTGACCAGCAGGCCATAGACATGTGCGCCCTTCTTCAGCCCTCCCCCGGAAACGGTTGTGGTCAGCTTGGTTCCGTCAAACTTGACATCTACTGTCCCGGTGTCCTGCGGCGGCTTGACCGGCTCTTTTTCCAGCACTTCCAAGCTGCCGGAGGCGTACATCCGCCCGCCCCACAGTTCGGATACGCCCATCAGCTTCATCCCCGGCCCGTAGAACTCAATTTCATCGCAGTTGGCGGTGACGTTGTAGGTGGGCGCCGGGCCGAACAGCCGGGTGGCCGGGTCATAGGTCGCCGCGATACGGAAGGAGCCAATCGGCACATCCCAGGTGGAGACGAAATTGATCTTGAAGTTTTCGTAGTTGACGAAGGTCACGAGACCGTCCCTGTATTCCAGCAACAGCGGAAGCCGGGTCTCCGACTCCGGGTCCGGCACAATGAGGCCGTCCTCCTGCCGTTTACCGCCGATGACCCAGAAAAGTGTCTTGCCATCCAACTCGCCGACCGCGCCTGCCAGATAGTGCAGGGAGTCAAAGCCGATTTGGGCCAGCGAGGGCAGCAGGCTGGGGTTGGGTGCGGCCTGCCGGCGCATCTCTATAAACGTAGAGAGCTCGTTGTCTGCCGCCGGATACACAAAGGGGTTCTCCGATGCAGCCCGTTTGTTTATGGCAAACTGGAAGCTTTCGTCCAGGCTTCCGCCCTTTTTGCCCCAGAAGAACAGCATCCCGAAGCGGCGCGGATTGATTTTGTAGTCCCCGCTGATGTTGACCGTGATGCTCCCGTCGGCATCCGGTACCCAATATTCCTGCGGAATCAGAATCAGATAGCGCCTGTCCGCCGATATCTGGGTTATAAAATTGTCTTCGTTGCCGGGAACGCTCACCTTCAGTTTCTTGGGGTCGACCTGGCCGATGATGGTGTGCCCGTCTTCGCGCGTCACAAGCGTAAAGGTCAGGGAGTGGTTGGCCTCCAGGCCCTGCGGGGGTGTCTGCATCAGGCCGCCCAGGGGAGTGGTGTAGATCAGGTGGCCACCGTCGCCCGGCAGAACCGCCGCCTTGCAGCGGGGATTGTCTTTGTTTTCTGCGCGCAGAGGGAAGTCGTAAGGCACAAAGAAGATTTCGCCGCTCTCCCCCGCTATATAGACCCCGTCATATCCCAGGGCGGGCGAACCGTTCAGGTCGTTCCGGCCCTCCCGGATGCATTGGTAGGACCAGCGCAGGCTGCCGTCCTTGTTCAGGCAGAACAGCTTGCCCTCGCCGGAACCGAAATAGATTTGATCATTCGCGTCTATCGCCGGGCTGGAACGAATCGGCTCCAGGGTGTCGAAGGCCCACTTGATATCGCCGTTGTTGGGATCCAGGGCATAGACCGTACCGTCCGCGCCGGGCTGGATGATGGTTCCGTCCGAAAGCTGGGCGGGGCTGGCATAGATGTGATCCCGCAGGGCCCGCTTCCACAGGGTCTTGCCGTTGTCCTGGGCCAGGCAGCGCAGCATGCCGTCGTAGCCGCCCACGACCACGCCGCCCTTTTCTTTGTAGGAGGTCAGCATGGTGGATGCCGCCGTCGCGCCGATGCCGCCGGTCTGCCAGCGCCGTTTCCCGCTCTCGGCCTCGTAGCTCATAATATTGTTGGAAATTTTATAGATCGTTCCAAAAAACAGGTTTTTTGTCTTAATATTATAGCTGGGCAGCGACCAGATCATCTCGTTGACTAGGTAACGCTGCTTCTCCGCGCCGGTGTCCGGATCGAGACGGTACAGCAAATAGTTGTCGTTGGGCGCGAGGATTGTGCCGTCCGGCATGATGCCGAGGTTGCCCTCGAACCAGTTGACATTGTAAGTTTTAATGCCGTACTGTTCCGCGACGGCCTCCGAGGTTTCCGCGTCCTGCGTCCAGAGCACTTCCCCTGTCTCCCGGTCACAGCAGTAGACCTTGGCGTCCCCCGAGCCGAAGTAGACGCGGCCTTGGTCGTCCAGCAACGCGGAGGAGTCGATGATTTCCCCGGTCTCCAGCGTCCACTTCACAGAGCCGTCCAAATTGATGGCATAGAAGAATCGGTCCGCCGAGCCAATGTAGGCCGTTCCGTTCTCGTCCACCACGGGCGAGGAGAAGATACCCTTCGCAGTACGGTATTCCCAGGCTTTTACGGCGCTGTCCGCCTTGGGCTCTACCGGAGTCCGCCCGGTCTGCAGCGTATTGGCCCGGAATTTGGGCCAGGGGCTGTTCTTATCCAGCGGCAAATCGTAGCTGAATTCGCCGCCGCTCAGGGCGGTGCCTTCCGCCGGGTCCGGCAGCAGGTCGTACTTTCCGAAGGGAACGATTTTGACTACCAGGACCAGGGCCGCTACTAACAGCAGCCCAAGCAGGGACAGAAGTACAATCAGGCGTTTGCGGGAACGTTTTGGTTTCATGTGAATGACCTCCCAGTTAGTATGGTTTTCCCTTTAGAGCATAACAGAGACTTTGATAAACTGCAAGTGTTTTTTCAGTTGAAAATTTACTTGCAATCCCGGTTACACTGTGCTAGAGTTACCTTGCAGACTATTATTTTGTGCCTCCCGCGCCATATGGCACAAGAGGCACTATGAAAGGAAGGTTTGTCATGAACCAATCCAGCATCGTCAGGAGAATCCCCGCACTGTTCCTCGCGGCGGCCCTGCTGCTGCCGCTGTTCGCCTGCAACGGCAACCCGCCGGATCCCTCGGGCGGAACGGAGGCGCCGACGGCCAGCCGCACGGAGGCCAACGCCCCCTTTTCCGTCTCCGCCTACCCGCTTGTATTCGCGGAATACAAGGACTATGTCGGCAGCGTCAAACCGCAGGTCCCCGTTTACAGCGTTTCGCCGGGCCTGGGCAACATCGTGAACGGGAAGCAGTTCCTGGAAAACAGGGACGAAAACGATGTGTACTACTGGTACCACAGCAACGCGAACCTCTCCAAAGAGGCCGTTGCGCTGATCGAGAAGAACGGCTTTGCCGTGACGGACAACCGCAGCTGGGCCGCCTACTTCGGCGTGTATGAAGAGAACCGCTACAACTACATCCCCAGCTTTATCACCACGGACTCCGCCCTGCATACATTTCACTTGATGTTCGACTATGTGCTCAAGGATTTAGAGCAGAGTAAGCTCCACGGTATCCTCCTCGAACTGACGGATTCGATGTTACAGGCGGCGCTCGCGCAGTACGAACAGCTGAAAGGAAGCGGGTTCGAGAACGCCGCCCAACGCAACGTTGCGTATTTCAGCGTGGCGCAGAAGCTGCTGAACCCCGCCTTCCAGGCACCGGCTGAAGCACAGGAGCTCGTGACGCAGGAAATCGCGCTGATTGAGGCGCACGAGGGAATCCAAGCTTCGCCGGTTATCAACCTCGGCGCGGCCTATGCCAATTCCAGGACGGAAGAATACCTGGTGGATTACTCCCAGTTCGTGCCCCGCATCCACTACACGCAGAGCGAAAAATTGAAGCAATATTTTAAGGCCATGCAGTGGTACGGGCAGATCACCTTCCGCTCGAACTACGAGGATGAAGTGAAGTCCGCGCTGCTGCTGACCGCCGCGCTCTACTCGGATGAGAAGGCCAAAAAAGCCTGGGTCGACATCTTCGAGCCAACCAGCTTCTTCGTGGGTGAGTGCGACGACATCACGCCCTTCCAGTACCAGGCGGCGCTGGAAGGTGTCTACGGCAAAGACCTGAGCGACCTCCAGGCTTTGACGGACGGGACGAAATTCCAGGCGGCGCTGAAAATCATCCGCCAGATGGAGCCCCCCGCCATCAACTCCGTGCCGATCTGGGAGGACGTACTGGACCGCGTGAAAGCGACGGCGGGACTGCGCTTTATGGGGCGGCGTTTCACCATCGACGCAGCCATCTTCCAGCGGCTGATGCACCGGGACGTGACGGACCGCATGCTGCCCAATTCCCTCGACATTCCCTCGGCCCTGGGTTCTGACGAAGCGCGGGATATCCTCAAGCCCGATACGGACAACTACCCGGACTACAACAAACGGATGGGCGAAGTGAAAACCTATCTCGGCTCTATGGCGGAAAAGACCTGGTATTCGAACCTCTACTGGTCCTGGATGCACATGCTGCGGCCCTTCGCGGGGGAGCAGAAGGGCACGGGTTACCCCTTCTTCATGCAGAACAGCGCCTGGACCCGCAAGGAGCTCAACAGCTTCCAGGGCAGCTGGACGGAACTCAAGCGCGATACCCTGCTCTATGCCAAACAGCCCATGGGCGAGCTGGGCGGTAGCGGGGACGAACCCCCTCCCCCGCCGGACGACCGGGGTTATGTGGAGCCAAATCCCGTAGTATTTGGCAGGCTGGCGGCACTGGTGAAGCTCACCACGGACGGCCTGCGCAGCCGCAAGCTGCTCACGGACCTGGCGGAGGAGGCGCTGGATACGCTCTATGAGATATCCCAACAGCTGACCGCGATTTCCGAAAAAGAACTGGAAAATAAAACCCTGACGGACAAAGAATACGACTTCATCCACACCTACGGGGGCGAGCTGGAGCACATCTGGCAGACGGCGAAAAAAGACGAGCTGGAGGCCGCAGGCGGCAACCTGGACCAATTCCTGGAGGCGCACCCAGACGCCGTCATCGCCGATGTGGCGACCGACCCCAACGGCCTTGCCCTGGAGGAGGCCACCGGCTACGCCAAGGAAATCTATGTCGCCTTCCCCCGGGACGGCAAAGTGCTGCTGGCGCGGGGCGTGGTCTATTCGCAGTATGAGTTCACCGTGCCGCTGGCCAAGCGCATGACCGACGAGGACTGGCACCAGCAGCTGCGCGGCGGCGAGGCCCCGCCCTACGCGGACTGGAAAAAGGCCTTCATCGCCGATATCACTGCCGATGGCTCTGACACTTTCCTCAAAACGCGTTGATGAAAATACTTTTTGCCGCCGCCATTGTCCTGGCGATGGCCGCTCTGTTCGCCTCCTGCGGAGAACCTCTCTCCGCAGGAGACGTCTCCACGGGAGAGGACGTGCCAGAAACAACAACGTCTCCTATAGAAACAGGTCTTACGGAGGAATTCCAGCAATTTCTGGAACTGCGCAAATCCCGCCCGCAAACTGCCCGGACGGAAGAAGCGGAAGGCGTTATCTACTCGCTAGACGGCGGGGTTTTACGGGTACAGGATGCCAATGGCACGCAACTTTGGCAGTCGGAGGAAGGCTGGTATGCGGAGGACTTCCGCCTGGGCGACGTCACCGGAGACGGCAGCACAGACCTGCTGTTTTGCCTGTGGAAGTCCTACAGCTTCGGCGCGTCTCACCCCGCGCGATTGGAAAACGACGACGCGGCCGTGCGCTGCCACCTGTTCCTCTACACCTTGCGCGCGGGGCGGATGAAGCCGCTCTGGTGTTCCTCCAGCCTGCCGCGGCCCGTCTATTCCTTTGAGCTTTCGTTCGACGGGGAACAGACCCCCGTGGCCTCCGGCGCGGTGCTGCGCACAACGGAAGGACAATATCAAGACGACTTTTCGATCACTGAGGCGAAAGAGTATCATTACTTCTGGCAGGGCTGGGGCTTTGTGCCGGAGTAGACAAAAACAAGCCGCGTAACGCGGCTGGATGGAGGTTCCCATGGAAAAGAAAAACAAGCACCCGGATTATATGTCTACGCGCGGTGAGCGCTGGAGCTACTGGTCCTACTTCGTCGGGCAGAACTTTTCCTACGCGCTGATGGTCATGATTCTGCCGACCTATCTGCTGATGGTCGGGGTAGACGTCACAAAGATTGCCGCGGCGATTTTTATTGTCAAGGCCTGGGACGCCGTGAACGACGTCTTTTTCGGCATCATTTTTGACAAGGTCAAATTCAAGAGCGGCCTAAAGTGCATTCCCTGGATACGGATCTCTTTCATTTGCCTCGCGGTCGGCTCCCTGCTGATGTATCTGATTCCCGGCGGGTTGAGCGAAAACGGGAAGCTGATCTGGTTTATTGTGTCCTACATCCTTTGGGACACCGCCTACACCTTGACCGATGTGCCCATCTACTCTCTGGTCTCCAGCATGACGAGCAACCTGGGCGAACGCAACAGCATTCTATCCATCGGCAGAATTTTCGCGACGGGCGCCGCCGGAATCGCTTTTTTGGCCTCCACAGTGCTGGTCAGCGAGCAGGTGGGCCTGGGCTTTCTCCCCGTGGCCATTGTCCTGTGTATCGGCATTCTGCTGTCCATGATTCCCATGGGCATCACCGGTCGGGAACGGGTGGTGCCGGAAACCGAGGAGGACTCCTACACGATACGTGGTATGCTGAAATACTTGCGCACCAACAAATATTTACTGTATTTTTTCAGCGGGTATATGATATCCGGTCTGCTCGGGACCTCGGGTGCGGTGGAGCTGTTTGTCTCCTACTACCTGTTTGGCAGCGCGCTGTTCAGTACGTTGATCTACGTGATCGCGGCGGGACCCATGGTGCTTGTGGCGTTGTTTATGCCAAAATTATTGCAGCGCTTCGATAAGTTCAAAATGTACCGGAACTGTACGGCCCTGTGCGTGTTGATCGGCTTTATCATCTACTTTGTAGGATATAAAAATATAACGATATATATTATATTGGCGCTCCTGCGCGCGGTTCCCTTTGCCGTTGTGGGTATTTTGGGCCTGACGTTCACGCCGGACTGCGTGGAATACGGCCTGTATAAAACCGGCATCGATGCCCGCGGCATCGCCTTTGCCGTACAGTCCTTCGCGGCAAAGTTCAACAGCGTCTCGCAGTCCATCAGCCTGTTTGTGCTTGGGTTGTTTGGCTGGGCCACCATAGAGGCGGCCAGTTTCGCCGAGTTGGAGACAATGAACATCACCCAGTCGGCGGCCGCGCTGAACGGGTTGTGGATCACCTACGCGCTGGTGCCGGTCGTGGGCGGATTGCTGTCGCTCATTCCCTACTTCCTGTATAAATTGAACGACAAGGATATTCAAGTCATGGCAAAGTGCAATTCCGGCGAAATTTCAAAAGAAGAGGCAAAGACGCAGCTTTCTCGCAACTATTAATTCAGGAGGAATCTATATGCCATCTAAAAAAGAAGTCAACATCCACCGCCGCAACCCGCCGCAATGGTTCCAAGACGCCGATTTCGGCATTTTCATTCACTGGGGCATCTACAGCGTACCGGCCTACGCCCCCGTGGAAACGGAATCCTACGATGTCATCCTGCGCGAACAGTCTCCGGACTATCTTTTTAAAAATCAGCCCTACGCCGAGTGGTACAAAAACAGCATGGCGATTGCGGGCAGCCCCGCCCAGCAGTATCACCGGGAGCACTACGGCGATATGCCCTACGAAACATTCGCCGAGACCTTCCGCGAGACCGCAAAAAACGCCGACCCCGAGGAGTGGGCCGACTATTTCAGCAGGGCGGGCGCCAAATATGTGGTGCTGGTCTCCAAGCACCATGACGGCTTCGTGATGTTCAACAGCTGGCAGAAAAACCCGAATATCGAAAATTACATGCTGGACTTCGACTTTACCGGCCGGCTCGCGGAGGCCTGCCGCAACAAGGGGCTGCGCTTCGGCATCTACTACTCCTCGTTGATCGACTGGACTTTCACGAAAAAACCCATCGCCCTGCCGGCCGATTTGCTGCTGGGCAACAACAATTCCCGCCGCTATATGGACTACTGCTACAGCCATTGGCTGGAAATCATTGAGCGCTACCATCCAGACATTCTGTGGAGCGACATCGGTTATCCCGCGGATAAGAGGCTAAAAAATCTCTTTGCCCACTACTACAAGGAAGTACCGGACGGCGTAGTGAACGACCGCTGGGTTCAGCTGCCCAACCTGATGCGCAATCCGCTCTGCCGGGGAGTGCTCAACGCCGCGGCGGGCATGGTTCTTAAAGCCTCAAGCGAGGATTCCAAGCCCCTGCCCGCCACCTACTACGACTACCGGACGCTCGAGTACGCCTATCAGTGGACGGGCGGAGACGTCTGGTTCGAGGTTTGCCGGGGCATGGATAAATCCTTTGCCTACAATAAATTCAGCCGCCCGGAGGACTACATCAGCGCCGACGAGGTGCGCAAGCTGATCCGGGAGCAGCACCCGCAAAAAGGCAGATTGCTGCTGAACGTCGGCCCGGATGAAAACGGGGCCATCCCGGAATACCAGAAGGCCATTTTGACGGAACTGGCCAATCAGGCATAGAAACTATGATGTTTTGACATTTTATAGCTCTTTCCCCCTGAACTTATGCGGTCAAAACGCATAATAAGCGGAAAAAACCCGCAGATTCCCGGTTTAGTGGGAATCTGCGGGTTTTTCGTGTTTCAACTAGGGCGTACTGCCATGCACCAGATCGCTGCCCAGGTAAGCCCGCGGCGATTCTATCCCGCCGACATATAACTTGTCCACTTTGCTTCCGCCAAGGTACAGGCCGTCGGCAACAACGGGCGGATCGTCCGTGTAGGTCACCTCTATGTACGCATAGGCGACGTAGTGGGTGTAGGCGGTTGTTGTGGAATTGTTTTTCTGCAAAAAGTTCACAACAGGCCGGTCCAGGCTGACATCCAATCCGTTAAAGACGTCTGTGTTGAACAAGTTCTCCGTCCACGCGGAATCATAGCTCTTTCCCGTTACCGTCCCCACCCGGGAGGCCTGCATCCCGTCCGCTATATTTCTTTTCCACAGGTCAAAGGTCAGGGTGGTGGTGGCCCCTCCGCTCCCGCCGGAGCCCCGCACCAGCGCGTAAAGGCTCGTATTGATAATGCGCGAGCCCGCCGGTACATCCGGCTGAAACTGGGAATACAGGCCGGACCTCCCTCCGGCGGGAACCGCCGAGCTCGAAGTCGCGTAGGTTGCGTTTCCAGGGTCCCTCGTATTCCCAAAGTTGGAAAACATGATATAGCTCGCATAGTCGGTATCAAAGGGAAAACTGCCTAAATTCGTTGCGTATACGACTTTCGATGTTCCTGTTGCCATATTGTTTCACTCCTCATTTTTATGCTGTACAGTCCTGGATTGTTAAAAGTTTGTCTGATATTTCTTTTTTTATGTGTTAGTATAATAATAGTATAACTATTATATTTTGTCAAGGGTTTTGTCAGAAGTTTTCTTGCGGGGAAATAGGGGCGGCGCAGCCGATGGCGTTGACATCCCCGCTCAGTTGTTGTATGATTATTTTGGGAGGAGTATTTTATTTACATGTGAGCACCCAGTCAAAAAAATAAAAATATAGATTATAGGTGATATATCGTGAAAAGAAAATTTCTGATCTCTATTCTTTTAGTTCTATTGTTGGTAATCAGCAGACCCTTGATTGCCTGCGCCGCCAACAAAACCTTTTTCAAAGACTATTATGAAGTGCGCAACGCAGAGGGCAAAAATGTAAAAATCCCGTTGTCGGCATTCTCTTATTATCTGGGAGAATCTCAGGAAGAAACCGGGATCCACGCCGGGGCTTTTCGCGCGACTTTCTATACTTTGAAACGCACGGCGGACGTTCAGAAAACGATAGATGATTATTTTGATAAACTGCAGTCCTGCTACGATGAGAGCTATTTTGCCGATATGGAATCGGATATTACGCTCATCTGCTATGGTGTCAGCAGCGGGAAGCCGTTTCAAAAAATCTATTTGATCTATGAACCCCTCAACCGCGCCGCGGACGAATTTGTTTTGGAAGAGAATTGGCTCGGCAGCATTCGGAACGAGGAAATCCTGGAGGCGGAAATCACAAAGTATACCCCAAAAGGCGATGTGATAGAAACCATCAATAAAAAAGGGGAGACAAATGCGATTCTGGAGATTTTCGACGCGGTTTCCCAAGATGGCCTGCGGATTGAAAACAATAAAAATTTAAGTTCCGATGTAAAGAAGGAGTACTGTAAAATCGAGGCCTATTATCAGACGGATGTATTGTCAATATTTGTTTTTGACGATAAATACCTGGTTTTCACTGTGACAGACATGAATGACCATCCCAAAAACGCGGTATACGATATTGCCAACGCGGAACAATTGTTGATCGATATTTTTGAAAAATACTGAGGAGTTTTGCCATGCACGCAAACGAAGTACAGGTGTTGCGGCAGTTGGCGGCAACCTACATGGACTATGCCGGCCTGCCCCGGCAGCAGGAAAAAAGAAAATTGTGGATGAAGCTAAACAGCTTTCGCATGGAACGCCCTCTGGTTTTGTTTGACCAGCTCCCCTGGCACGAATTGGACGTAGACGGGTCTCTGCTCAACCAAGTGGAGGATCCTTATTGGCGGGACGTGGAAACCGGCCTGCGGCAGCAAATCTACAAATGGGAACACATGCCGGCCGATATGGTGCTGAACCCCTACATCGCGCTGCCGCGTCCCATTACCTACACGGGTTACGGAATTGATGTCCAAAGAGACATCCTCCTGACCGACGCCGCCAACGACGTGCGCAGCCAGCGCTACACGAATCAATTCCATGAACTGGAAGATATCCAAAAAATAAAAACGCCCCAGGCAATTCTGAATGGGGAGACGGAGCAAGAAATCCGGCAACAGGCAGATATGATATTCGGCGGCATCGCGGACTATAAAATGAACGGCTTCGTGCCGCCCCTCGGTTTTTGGGACTTCATCGCCCAGTGGATGACCTTGGAGCAGCTGTTTTTCAATTTGATGGACAGGCCGGAGCTGATGCACGGCATCATAGAGAAGCTGGTCAGCTGTACCTGCGAATTGATCGAGCAGATGAACCGGGACAGACTGTTTGAGGTCTACAGCAAGCTCTGCCACTGTTCCCATACGTTTGAGGAGGACTTCCCCTCCCCGGAAGCGGATTTGGACCGGCCCGGCTCCCAGGACGCCTGGGCCTTCGGACTTGCCCAGCCCTTCACTTCGGTGTCTCCGCAGATTACCAAAGAATTTGAAGTCGCCTACATGAAACGGATCTTCCCCTATTTCGGGCGGATCTACTACGGTTGCTGCGACCGGCTGGACGACAGGCTGGAATACATCCTGGAGTTGCCCCGTGTGCGGAAGATATCCTGTTCGCCCTGGAGCGACCGGGAGGTCTTCGCGCAAAAGCTGCCGCGGAATTATGTGATGTCCAACAAGCCCAATCCCGCCTTTTTCGCCGTTACGCGCTTCGATGTTGACACCGTCCGGCAGGACATCGCGAAAACCTTCCGCGCAGCGAAACGCAATCAAATAAATCTGGAGTTGATATTCAAAGACGTGAGCACGGTGCATTACCAGCCTCAGCGTTTGTGGGAGACCGCAAAAATGGCGGTGGAAATGGCGGAGCGATATTAGCGCCCCGCCATTGTTATGCTGTATTTCCTGAAAAATTCCGTCATCTCCCGGCTGGTGATGACGCTCTCTTCCTGCCGCGGGTAGAGGACGCTGAACACGTGGGGCAGCTTTACCCCCTTCTGCTTCGGCCAGTCGTGCAGCACATGCTCCACGCCGTGTTTTTTTAGCAGCTCAACAAAGGCGAGGACGGCGACGTGCACGGTGTCCTCCGCGCTGGTCACCAAATAGCAGGGAGGCAGTGTTTCCAGCCCCGGTAGGACCGCGTAATCCATGTGTTTATAGAGTTCCGTCTGCTGATAATTCTCCCCGAAATACAGAATCTCCAGATTGCTGAGGGGGCCCTTGTTGGTCTCGAACATGCCGGATACCAGCCCCAGCGCGCGGATTCTGACCGGCGCGGGCTCCACTTTATAAAGTGTCTGCAAGTCCGGATTTTCTTGAATCAGGGCCGTGTAGGCAGCCAGCTGCGCGCCGGCGGAGTCTCCCGTCACAAAGAAGTTTTCCATATCCATATAGTATTCCGGCCCGTGTTCCGCCGCCCAGCGGTATACGGCGAAGACGTCCCGCACCTGCTCCTCGAAGAGCGCCGGCGGCGTCAGGGGATAGCTGGGCACCAGAACCGTGAAACCCAAGCTGGCCAGGTACATGCCGTAATATTGGTTGAGATCTTTATCTCCGTAAAACAGCCCGCCGCCGTGAATATCGAGGATGACGGGCAGCGGCTCCGGCGTCCCCTCCGGGTAATAGACATCCAGCAGGTGGTAAGGGTTCCCGTCGGCAAGATAGGCGAGGTCCGCGATTCTTGTGACGCCGGGGGTGGGGCTCTTGTCCTGCCACCTGGCGTTTCCCATTTCCATCAGCTTCGCAAAAATTTTCGCGAGACGCGCCGCGCTGTTGTATTTCATGATGGGCCCTCCTTTCTCTAGGGCGGACAGGGTCGTCCGCCCCTACACAATTTTCATGTGTTTTTGGAAAAATTCCGTCATCTCCGCGCTGGTGAGAACGCTTTCCTCCTGAGTGGGGAAGAGAATGCTGAACACATGGGGCAGCGTTACGCCCTCCTGCTTCGGCCAGTCACGCAGCACATACTCCACGCCGCGTTTTTGCAAAATGTCGGCAAACGCAATGGACGCGTCGTGCAGGCTGTCCTCTTCGCTGGTAATAATGTAGCAGGGCGGCAGCGCCTCCATCCCCGGGGCGGTGGCGTAGTCCATATTCTTATAGATTTCCGAATTTTCATAGTCCTTTCCGTAATACAGGGGCCGCAGGTATTTGATGTTACCCGTACCCGTCTCGAACATGCCGGATACCAGGCCCAGCGCGCGGATGGTAATAGGGGCGGGTTCCACCCGGTACAGCTCCTGTAAGACCGGAGTCACCTGAATCAGGGCCGTGTAGGCCGCCAGCTGCGCGCCGGCGGAATCCCCGGTGACAAAGAGGTTGTCTATATCTATGTAATAGTCTGCCGCGTGCGCCGCCGTCCAGCGGTACACCGCAAAGACATCCCGCACCTGCTCCTCGAAAAGCGCCGACTGTGACAACGGATAGCTCGGCATGACGACCGTGTAACCCAAGCCGGCCAAATGCATACCGTAATAGCGGTTGAGCTCCTTGTCGCCGTAAATCAGACCGCCACCGTGGAGATCAATAATCACGGGCAGCGGCTTGTCCGTCCCTCCGGGTAATACACGTCCAGTAAATGATAGGGATCTCCGTCGTCGATATAGGCAATATCGGCTATTTTCGTGACGCCTGGCGGAGGGGATTGCTCCGCGAGCCGCCTGTTGTCCCCGATTTCCATGATTTTCGCAAACGTGTTCGCGGCCCGGGTCGGGGTAGACAGGGAGAAAACCACCAGACCCAGACAAACGCCGAATACCGCGGCGACCACCAAAATGACGATCCGCCTTTTTTTCATTGTAAAAATACCCTTTCTATAATTTTAGAATATTTTAGAAAAACACGGCATATCCTGCGGGCGGACAGAGCCGCCCGCTCTTGCGGTGCCTGCCTCCTGATTTGGGCCGACACAAGGCCCGCCCCTACGGTCACTCTCAATTCTCAATTCGCTGCGTGCTGTGCTTTTGGAAAAATCCTGTCATCTCCGCGCTGGTGACAACGCTTTCCTCCTGCGTGGGGAAGAGGATGCTGAACACATGGGGCAGCTTTCCCCCCGGCAGCTTCGGCCAGTCGAGCAGTTCATACTCCACGCCGCGCTTTTGCAGGATGGCGGCAAATTCGAGGGTGGCGGTGTGCAGGCCGTCCTCCGCGCTGGTGACCAGGTAGCAGGGCGGCAGGGCCTCCAGGCCCGGCACTCTGACGTAGTCCATGTTTTTGTAGATTTCCGAATTCTCGTAGTCCTTGCCGTAAAACAGCTCCCGCAGGTGTTTGATGGCGCCCGTTTTCGTCTCGAACATGCCGGATACCAGTCCCAGCGCGCGGATAGTGACCGGGGCGGGCTCCACGTTATAGAGCGCCTGCAGTTCGGGAGTCAACTGCACAAGGGCCGTGTAGGCTGCCAGATGCGCACCCGCGGAATCCCCTGTCACAAAGAAATTGTCCATATCCATGAAGTAGTCCGCCGCGTGCTCCGCCGCCCAGCGGTATACGGCGATACAGTCCCGCACCTGCTCCTCGAAGAGCGCGGGCGGCGCCAGCGGATAGCTGGGCATCACCACTGTGTAGCCCAGGCCGGCCAAATACATGCCGTAGTAGCGGTTGAGCTCCTTGTCGCCGTAAATCAACCCGCCGCCGTGGATGTCAATCAGGGCCGGCAGCGGCTCGGCCGTCCCCTCCGGGTAGTAGACGTCCAGCAGGTGATAGGGATTGCCGTCATCGATATAGGCGATATCGGTCACTTTGGTAATGCCGGGCGGCGGGGACATCGTCGCGAGCCGTTTCCTGTCATTTTTGTCCATCAGGTTTGCAAAAGTGTTCGCGACCCGGGCCGGGGAGGACACGGCATACGCCAACAGACCCAGGGTAGTGCCGAGCGCGGCGGTGCCCAGCAAAGCGGCAGTCTTTTTTTTCATAGTAAACATCCTTTCTATATTTGAATATTATTTATCGTAGTTAAATTTGTTATATACGTAATCAAAAATGCAGGAAAACCGGTAGGGGGCGCAGTCCTCTGCGTCCCATTTAAAAAATGCGAATATTTGTAGCGGGACGCAGAGGAATGCGCCCCCTACATCTAAACGTTTACGGTTTGCGTCACGCTGTGCTTCCTAAAGAAATTCGCCATTTCCTTGCTGGTTATGACACTTTCCTCCCATGTGGGGAACACCACGCTGAACACATGGCCCAGCACCCGGTTCTTTCCCTTCGGCCAGTCGTGCAGCTGGTAGTGGGCGATCCCCCGCTCCTTCAGAATCTGCGCGAACTCCAGGCTGTGCCCGCGCACAAAATCCTCCGCGCTGGTGACCATATAGCAGGGCGGCAGCTTCTCCAAATCCGGGATGGTACGCATATCCAGGCAGAGGAATTCCGGCAGTTTCCTGTAGCCCGGGCCGAACGTGGGTTCCGCCAGCACCAGAGCCGCCCCCCTCTGCATATTGATCGCGCTGGAAACCAGACCGATTGCGCGAATGGGCAAGCCGCTCGGCTGTATATCGAAGATATCCCGCAGGGCCGGACTTTGCTCCAGCAGCGGCAGCAGCATGGCGAACAGGCCCCCCGCCGAATCCCCTGTCACAAAGATGTTCTCCATATCGCAGGGATAATCGGCACCGTTCTCCGCGATCCAATGAAAGGCCGCGGAGAGGTCCTGCACCTGGCTCAGGAAGCGGATTTCCGGCGCCAGGCGGTAGCTGAGACTAATGACCGTAAATCCCAAGCTGGACAGATACAGATAGTAAAGTTTGTTCAGCTCCTTGTAGCCATAAGTAAAGCCGCCGCCGTGAATGCCGATGAGGACGGGCAGCGGTTGATCCGTCCCATCGGGATAATAGATATCCAGCAAATGGCCGCGGCGCCCATCCTCTATGTAGGCGAGATCCCGGATTTCCTTGATGCCGGGCGTAGGTGTCAGGGTCGCGATGCGCGCGTCGTCCTTCCTCCCGTTGATTTCCCAGTGCTTCATGATGAGTTTTTCCTGTAGTGTCATGCTGCCAACCTCCTCGATTTTATTTTAGCGGTACCAGTATAGCACAAAAAGAACTCATAGAAAAGACGTTCCCAAATGAAAATTGCGGGCATATATTGATAGCAGCGTGTAATGCACGCCCGAAATCATTTCTCGTTCGCCGCGGAGAGCGGAATGCCATAAACGGCTTATGGCATTAAAAATAAAAGGGTGCATGCAACTAAAGAATAGTTGCTAAAAAGAAAGGAAGATTCGTATGTGGTGTTGTCGCTGCTGTCGTTGCTGTTGTCGCTGTTGTTGGTTCAACGGCGGACTTGGGTTCAACGGTGCTCGTAGATTCAACGGTGCTTGTGGATTCAATGGCGCTGCCGGGTGCTTCTGAGCCCCTTCGGATAGTTTTGGTATAAATAAACTCGCGGGAGGGCATGAAAGTCCTCCCCTACTTAAATATTCCATTGAAGAATCCGCCGCCCCGCCTCTGCGGTCTGGGCCGGCAGGGGTTGGGGGTAAAGCACACGAGTATTGTGTCCTCCCCGATGACCCGGATATCCTCCCAGCAGATGACGATATCCTCTTCCCGCCCAAACAGACCAAAACCCCGGCTGCGCCCATAGATGACGATGGATACCACTTTCCCGCAGCAGGTATCCACCTCCACGTCGCAGACGCAGCCCAGGCTGTTGCCGGTGCGCTCGTTGATGACCTCCTTGTTGCGTAAATCCGTAACATGGCAATTCATAGTGAACATCACCCCTATGCTGCAGTATATGCAGCTGGGGCCGTCCGGAAATACAGCTTTCAAAAATCGATTGGCGTGTCGAGGGCATCACGCCCTACAAAACTCATTTTTAAAATCCAGAATAATATGATATACTATGATTCAATCCCGGCCGGTACACCCGGCGATTGATAATAAAACTCCCCCAGGACCTGCCGGGACAGGGAATCGAAGTAGTCTATGCTGAGCCGCTCCGTTTTGCCGACCAAATGCCGTCCGGCCAGCTCCGGCGTGTAGTCCTTCAGGGGATAAATGCTATAATTTTTGTAGCCGCTCTCGTAGTGCGTCACCAGCGGGATAACCCCCGCGTTTTCCAAGGAGACTTCGCCGTCCCGGAAGAGGATGTCGCAGCTCAGCATGCCGCCCAGCATCCGGTTGGCGCGGTTTTGGCTGGACACAAAGTTGCCCAGGGAGTAGGCCACCAGCATCCGGTTGCCGTTTTGGCCCTCCAGCCACTCCACGGGCTGAATCACGTGGGGATGGTGCCCGATGATCAGCAGTACACCCTGGTCCGCCAGAAACTGGGCCAAGTCTTTTTGCTCCCGGTTGGGCTGGTGCTCGTACTCGTTTCCCCAGTGCAGGGAGACTATGATGGCGTCGGCCAGCCGCTTTGCCTCCCGGATATCCGCCGCCATGGCCTCCCGGTCGATCATGTTCATTAAGTAGGGCTCCGGTATACGGATCCCGTTCGTGCTGAAGGAATAGGCCAGCCAGGCCAGCTTCAGCCCCTCAATCTCCTGGACGCGGACGATACCGCGCTCCTCCTCGCTCCGGTTAAAGCCTATCATCATCACGCCCGGGATGCCTTCCCAGAAATCGACGGTGGACAGGACGCCCCGCTCGCCCTTGTCTATCCCGTGGTTGTTCGCCTGGTTTACGATTTGAAAGCCGGTATCGGCCAGTGCGAGCCCCACCTCCTGGGGTGAGTTGAACATGGGGTAACCGGAGGGGTCGTGCAGCGCGCTCAGAGGCGCCTCCTGGTTGACAAAAGCGATGTCGGCGGCCTGCACCAGGCCCTTGATCTGTGTATACATCGGGCGGAAATCGTAGCCCCCTTCCGTTTTTGCCCATTTATAGATTGTGTCATGAATGAGGTTGTCCCCCACGGCGACAAGGCTCAGTTTCGTCTCCGCCGGCTTTGGCGGCTCCGTGGTTGTGGGCGCGGGGCTTGTCCCGCTGGGTTCGGTAGTTTCTCCCGGACCGTGGCGGATTACCACGACAAGCAGCGCCAGGGCAACCAGTGTGATCAGCAGCAAATAGAGGTTTCTCTTCATTCGTGTGTATCCTTTTTATCATAAAAATTTCTTTTATTATACGGCAGGTATAGGCAAAAAGCAAGGTTTTGCGACGTACCGTGATGGCGTCTGTAGGGCGTGACGTCCCCGGCACGCCAAAACAAAAAGATTGCCAAAAAAAGCGCGCCGAGGGCGTCGCGCCCTACAAGGAGGTCCTCATGCCACAAGCATTCCAAAAAATCCGGGAACAACTACAAGCGGGCAACCCGGCCCGCATAGCATTCCTCGCCCTCAGCCTGCTTTTTGGCCTGTGGTTTTTTCCCTGGATCTCCCATTTGCCGCTCGCGCCGCTACCCGCTCCGCCCGCCGCGCCGGAGGCGGAAGAAGAGGCATTCCCGCCGGACCCGAAGACGCAGTTTATCGTCATCGACGCCGGACACGGCGGGGAAGACCCCGGCTGTATGGCCGGAGGGGTGGAGGAAAAGCAGCTCACCCTTGCCCTCGCGGAATTGTTGGAAACGGAGCTGGAAGCCCGCGGCTACCGCGTGCTGCTGACCCGGCGCGGTGATTTCCTCCTGCCTGTGGGCGAGCGGGCCGCCGCCGGAAACCAGCGGCACATCTTCCTGCTGCTCAGTCTGCACATCAATTTTCTGCAGGAGGCCCCCGGCGCGGACGGGATAGAAAACTGGTTCAACAGCCAGGTCAATCCCCAGAGCGAAACCCTCGCGCAGCTGATTCAGGACGAAGTCTGCGAAGCCACCGGCGCCCGCAACCGCGGGCTGCGGCCAGAGGGCCAGTTCCGGGTCACCCGGCGCGCAAAAGTTCCCTCCTGTTTGCTGGAATGCGGTTTTCTCAGCAACAGAAGGGAACGGGAGAGGCTTATTTCGAAGGAGTACCAACAGTTGTTGGTGACGGGAATCGCCAACGGGATCGACCGGTTTTACGACTCGGTGCTCGAAGATTTCACATAAATATTCACACCGCCGCCGCCGGACTCGCTGCTGCTGCCCACAAACTCCTTAAAGAGGTTTTTTCCCTTGAATTCCCCAAACTGCCACATAAAGGTCCATCCGGACAGGAAGACGGCTTTGACGTTTTTTTTGTATTCGTAGCGCACATGCAGCGCGTTGCCCTCCAGCCAGGCCGAAACGCTCGGCTGGGCGAGTTCCGTGAGCGAGTAGCCGTTTTGGGCATTGCGGGGAAAGAAATAAAAAACCTGGATTTCCCCGCCCTGAAAATTTTTAAGTTCCTCGCTGGCGCGGTTGACCCAAATATCCATATTGGACATGCGGATTTCGTTTTCCGCGGAGTAACCGGCCTCCACCTCGTCCGCGAGCAACAGGTTCTCGGCAACCAACTCAATGTCGGTACCCACGGGTATCCCGGACACATCGAGCACAATCTTTTTCAGCCTCCAGTAGTCGTCGGCCCCTTCCTCGTCATCTATATATTCTTCTGTGGAACTCCCCTGTTCGACTACGCTGTCATAATCCGCAACCAGAGCGCTGAGGATGCCGCCGCAGACAATTGCGCCCACCAAAAGCAGGCTGAGAATTACCGTGGATGCTTTGTTCTGGCTCTTGTAATAAATCGTATATTTGTTGATTACCAATACCAGGAACCACAGCAAGGCCCAAACCGCAAGCCCCTTCAGCGCGAAGAGCAAGGGGCTTTTTTCTAACAGCAAAAAGCCAAACAGGCGGATGAAAAGCGGAATGACCTGCTCCAGCTTGGCAAACAAAAAGCCCAGTAAAACCGCGAAGCAGAGCATGGCATATAGCGTAAACTTCCGGATCAGGGCGCCAAGCAGCGTAATCACCGCCATAAAAACCAGCCCGTAGATCAGCAGCACACAAAAACCGCACAGCGCGAATTTTAGGCTGAAGCCGTAAATCAATACGATATTTTCATAGCTGCGGGCAAGCAGAGCGAATACGGCATATTGAATCAGATACAGCAGCAGCGCCAGGACCGCGACTGCGGCAAACACGATGTGGTATAACATCTGTACGGATAAGAAGCGGCTGGTGTTGCTCTGGGGATACACGGTGTATTTGTCATTGGTCTGCCGGTAGAAGCAGGTCATAATGGCAATGCCGATCAAACCACCGAGGGGAAACAGGCTGGAATGATTGACCATGCTGTAAGACGCGACGCCCTCCGTCTGGCGGAACAGGGCAATCAGCGTGGGCACCAGATTGGTGAGCATCAGAATTCCGGTCGACAAAAACAGATAGATCCAGCCAGTTTTGCCGTTGAACAGGCGGATTTTCGTCAAATCCCAGGCGTTTTTCAGTTCGTTTTTTCCCACAAACATGCGAGCTCCCCCTCCTTACTTTCCCGTGTGAGATAGGTACACAAATCCTCCACGCGCACCGCCGAAAGGCGCAGCTGCCACCGCCCGGCCTCCGCTTTGGTCGATTCGTCCAGCGGCTCATAGACAACAGCGAGGCTCTGCAGTTCTCCGTTTTTCCGGTAGATGAGCGGCTTCCCTTCGCAGAAAGCCTCCAACGAGGCTCTGTCGCCTTCCAATTGATAGGCACTCTGCCGCAGGTCGTCCAAACTACAAAAAAATACCAGTTTCCCCTCGTCGATCAACAGGATGTCGGACAGAATGCCCTCCAGCTCCGCCAGCAGATGGCTGGACAGGAGAATCGTCCTCGGGTATTCGTTGTAGTCCCGCAGCAGAATCTCGTAGGCGGCCTTGCGCACGGTGATGTCCATCCCCAGGAGAGGCTCATCCAGCAGCGTGAGCTTTGCCCGGCAGGCAAGCCCGCAGCTGAAGTTGAAGGTACTGACCATACCCTGGGAGAGCTGTTTGTACTTCAAACCACTGTCCAGGTCGAAGTAGCGCAGCAGCTTGGAGGCAAACTCAAAGTCGAAGTCCAGGAACATCCGGGCATAATTTCGTAGAATCGTTTCCAGCTGGAGCGAGGGCTCGTATTCCAGGCCGGGGTGGCTGTAGACCAGGTTGGAGAGCACCTCCAGATTGTCCATGGGCGCCTGCCCGAACACCTTGAGGCTGCCGCCCGTCACGTTGAGCAGCCCGGCGCAGAGCTTCATAAACGTGGTTTTGCCCGAGCCGTTCCGGCCAATCAGGCCAACCAGGCCGCCCGCCGGAATCTCAACGGAAAGCCCGTCGATCGCCCTTTTCCATTTATTATAGTTCTTTGTCAGCGCCTCTGCCTGTATGGCGAAACTCGCCACGGCGAGATTCGCCGTGGCAAAATCAGTCATCCCGCTCACTCCCTTCTGTGGATTGGGTTTCGTCCGTGGTTTCAAACAATGTCTCGATTGTGGAGAGAACCTGTTCCTTGGGCAGGCCGATTTTTCGCGCCTCCCGCACCAGGTTCTCCGCCATTTGGGAGAAGCCGCCCTGCTGCTTTTCCGTCGTCAGCCGCTCCCGCGCACCTTCCGCCACGGTCATGGAAAGCCCGCGCTGCTTTTCCAACAAACCCTTTTCCACCAGCAGGCGGAGTCCCTTCGCGGCTGTGGCGGGGTTGACGGTCAGCTCCCGGGACAAAACCAGCTGGGAATAGGCCGCTTCCCCCTCCTCCAGCTTTCCCAGGAGGATGTCGTCCTCTATCGCCTCCGCGATTTGGACATAGATCGGTTTCATACTGCTAAAGTCAACGTGCAAGCGCATCACCTTACTACATTGGTTATGTAGTGTAGCATAGCCCTTCTTTTTCGATTTGTCAAGTCTTTTTTCAAAAAAATTATGTCTACACGCGTGCGGGCTCCACGAAAAACATATTATAATTTATTTATTATTTTTAATTTAGCAGAAACATACTCATAACAAACGCATTTTCTTCTTGACAAACTCCGGATTCATTGTATGATATAGGCACCAGCATTCCGCCCGAAAGGATGAATTATTTATATGAAAAAATATATATTGGCCAGTGTAGCGCTGTTTTTGATTGCCGCCATGGCTTTCGGGACGCTTTTTAATTGGGTACAGCCCACCGCCGCACTGACGACTGTGGATTATGACGTGATTGTTGTGGATCCCTTTGCTCCCAATCTGCCGGATACCGGCGCGACGGTGAACTTTAAAATCATCAACAGCGACACGGAAATCGCCCAGTTCCAAACGAAACCGGGCTGGTCGGGCGGTACTTACAGCATCGACCCGCCGCGCTATATCGAAACGGATGCCGGCAGTTACTTCTACATGGGTGCCAGCCGGGAAGAGTTAGAGGGCATCGACTTCAAGTTGGACCCGGAACTGAATGAGACCGACCTGTTCTACGCCCTGCCGCCTACGGCCACGAAGACGGCCGCCTACAAGGGCGTGACTGCCCCAGGCACGGAAACAGACCCCGTTCTGGTGGACATCGGCGAAGAATTTACCTATACTATTTCTATAGATAACCCCGAGTTTGAGGTGGAGCAGGACGAGACCAAATATGATATGCTCTTTGTGCTGGACTGGTCCGGCTCGATGGAGACGCAGTATTCCGGCGGGCTTTCCGGCAACGGCACCACAGCCACGGCCCGTATCCGCGCGAAAGATTCCATCCTGTATATGACCCAGCAGGTCATCGCGAACTACCCCGGCAGCCGCGTTGCGGTCATGGGCTTGAACTGTTCCCAAAATATCATGGATGATCCGCGCTATTTAAACCTGCAGGTGGACTCGCCCTTTGTCGGCGACCAGGCCGGTTATGAAAGCATAATCAACGGCGCCTACGCGCCCCCTAACGATGTCATGCTGGATGCTCAGGATGACGACGCGCAGTTTTTACACGCGGCGATTGACAAGATGCTCGGTGACGACAGCTACCTGTATGGAACGCTTGCCAAGGTTCAAAGACGCGTTGTCCCCCGGGATGAGCCGAAGCACATTCCCGTCATCGTGTTGATTTCCGACTGGCAAATGACATACACCACCCCTTATTGGTCATCGTCTTTATACCGGGAAGCCACGCGCTTCGCCAATGAGTTCCCGGACGGCATTTTGCTGACGGTGCGTACCGACCATCAGAGTAACAGCGGTTCCAACGGCCCAAATTACGACGCCGTCATGAACAACTATGTGATGGCGCCCGGCGGCATGAGGCCGGACGGTGTTACCCCCCGCTGGGGCTGGGTGAAATTTGAGGGCAACCAATTTCAGGAAGTACACAATGCCCTGCTGTGGAATTTGGTCGGTGATAAGGCGCCTTATGAGCAGCCACTGCCCGCCGTGACGGTGACGGACCTGCTGCCGGAAGGCCTGGAGTATGTGAGCAGCAACCCGGAAGCGGCCAGCGCCACGTTAGTCGACGGCCGCTGGGAAGTGGTCTGGGAACTGGACGCGCTGCCCGTCGGCACCACCGAATTGAAAGTCACCGTGCGGGTAAATCAATTCGGCCGTTTCGTCAACGAAGCCCTGATTGAGGCCGAGCCTTTCGACCCCATCGCCACCAGTAAAACGTATCATACAACGCCGTTTGTGCTCCTGCATGTGCGGCAGGTGATACTGAACCCGAAGAAAAACGTGCTGGGTATTCCGGAAAACGGCTACGTGCAGTTCAATGCGCAGCGGAAGGAAGAGCCCACCACCACCCAACCGCCGATATATATGAGCGGCCCTCTCGATGGCCCGGCGCAGCTGCTGCCCGGAACTTCAGGTGACGCCTACGATGTCATCGCGCCCTGTTATACCGCGGATACGATGCCCGTCAATCCCGCGGAGCGGTATAGGGACTTCTATATTAAAAACGAAAAGTGGCGGGACGAGGGCTACTATGTTTGGGCCGTAGTTCCGATGTATTACCGCCTTGTGCGCATGGAATTCGGTCCCACGGAGGCCACGCAGATGGTCAGCCTGAACCGTATTTTGGATATCCGAACCCAAAAGGAATGGTGGATTACGGTGTACTTGGAGCCGGTTTTATAGTGTTTTTTATTTGACAACATCTCTTTTCTTCATATTCTAACCTCCAAAAAAGTCAAGGGAAGCGTGTAACAGCGCTTCCTTTGGCTTCTTAGCAAAATAAAAAAGGCGCACAGTGTGCGCCCCTGTAAGATATTCCGCTAGTATGAGACGTTTAGGTCTCCCGTGATTCCCCGAACCGCTTCGGCGGTCTGTTCCAGCAAGCCAGAATCCAGAATCTGCTTGAACAGGTCCATGTCGTAGGCCTGGCTGACGGGTTCTTCCGCCGCGGGAAGAGCCGCTATGGCGGATAACGCCAGACAAGCGAGCAGAAAGAGTACGATCGCGGTGACAATCACGCGTTTTTTCATGCTATTTTTTCCTCCCCTTTGTTGATTCTGTGGCGGTTCCACGTCCCGATTGTAGCACGATTTCGATACAGCATCATGACGATTTTGTGAACAAATCAATAACAGTGGTTGGTCGCGACAATGTCCACACCGGTATCGAGAATATTTTTTACGATGACATCGCCCAGTTTCACGGGCGCGGAAACACGCTGGGCGGAAATATAGGCCACGCAGTCCCGCAGCAGCGGCTTTGGAACCGGCTGCGCGGACCTCACGGAGACCAGGGGTTTCCTGCCGCCCATGACCCGGACCGTCGTCGTCAGGCTGCGGGTGGGGTTTGTGATTTCATTTTCCGCGTAGCTGACGCCTCGCTTGCAGGTGTGCCCGCTGATGGAGGCAATTTTGTCATCAGCGTCAAACTCCACTGTAATGTCGCAGCCAATGGGACAGGCCACACAGACCATCTTTGTTTTTTTCATGGATATCACCATTCCGTTCTATATCTTCATCTGTGCGTATCTATTTAAGACGATGTGGGCATCGTCCCCTACGCTATGCCTATTTCTATCACGCCGCCCGGTTCCATTTTTCGCAGCTGGGCAGCTTTGAGGAGGATGTCCTCCATCTCCCCCGGGGCCAGACGGGGGCGCTTGCGGCGCAGCAGTTCTTTTCCATTGTAGCGAACCGCGACCTGCGCGTTTTTGTGTACGTCCGCCACCCGGAAATAGAGCTTGACGTCCTGCTCCCCCGCGATATTCACCTGTTGCGGCACGATGTAACGCACGCCGTCCGCACCCTTCGTCTGAACATAGGCCGTGTTGGGTTCCTCAACTGTTTTGATGTAATTCGCTGCGCCTTCCCCGGCAATCTGGCTCTCCAAAGTGACGTAGTCCACCAAGTCATGGACGTGCAGCACGTTGCCGCAGGCAAACACGCCCGGGCAGGAGGTCTCCCTGTATTCGTTGACCACCGCGCCGCCTGTCACCGGGTCGAGGGCGAGGCCAAGGTCGCGGGAGAGTTCGTTTTCCGGAATCAGGCCGACGGAGAGGAGCAGGGTATCACACTCCACGAACTCCTCCGTGCCGGGAATCGGGCATCGGTTTTCGTCCACATTGGCGATGGTGACGCCCCTGAGCCGCTCTTTCCCATGGATATCAATGACCGTGCATCTCAACCGCAGCGGAATCCCGAAGTCGTCCAGGCACTGCACGATGTTCCGCGTCAGGCCGCCGGAATAGGGCATGAGCTCGCAGACCATCTTCACCTGGGCGCCCTCCAGCGTCATGCGCCGGGCCATGATCAGGCCGATGTCGCCGGAGCCCAGGATCACGACCTGCTTCCCGGGCATATAGCCGTCCAGGTTGACGTATTTCTGCGCCGTGCCGGCGCTCAGGATACCGGCGCAGCGCGTCCCCGGGATGTTCAGCGCACCCCGCGGGCGCTCCCGGCAGCCCATGGCGAGAATGACGGCCTTTGCCTGCACATCCAGGAATCCGTCTACCTGGTTCAGGGCAGTGACAACTTTATCCTGCGTGATTTGCAGCACCATAGTGTCCAGCCTGACGTCGATGCCGCTGCCTTCCAGCTGCTGGATAAAGCGGTCCGCGTATTCCGGGCCGGAGAGCTCCTCCTTGAAATAGTGCAAGCCGAAGCCCGTGTGGATGCACTGCCCCAGGATGCCGCCCAGGGTCTCGTCCCGCTCGAGGATAAGGATTTTCTCCGCGCCGCACTCCTTGGCCTTCAACGCTGCGGCCATGCCGGCCGGCCCGCCTCCGACTACCACGATATCATAATTCAGCATATAGTGTGACCTTTCTGTTCCATGGCATGAAGCCACATTGTTTGTAATAGCAAATAACATATATTAGGGCTATAGTGGGAGTACCCGCAACCGGGATTTTTTGACATCCACCGATAATATTGCGCCTTTTTCTAGTGCTTCTTCGCTTTGTAATAAGGCAGAAACAATCGATTCAACCCCTTGCTCCGCATGAAAGCGTTGTACGCGTACTTGTACAACACTTGGTTTCAAGCCATGCGTAACGGACAAAATTGTGCTGAAATCCAAATCATACGTGAGCACGATATAATTATTGTCGCGGGCATATTCCATTATTTCTGTATCTTTCGCGTCTGGCGCACCGATGGCAAACCAATGAACCGCTTCCATTCCTCTTTCTGAGAGTGACTCCGCAAGTTTAGGCGGAAGATTCATATCGACTATGATTTTCATGCGGAAACAATCACACTTTCTTTGGCGTCAACGGTCCATGCAGCATACGTGAGTGCTTGTACAATATCATCGTTTGACAAATATGGATATTCCGCAAGCAACTCATTTATGGAAGCGCCTCCGCTGATTTGCATTAATATCATGCCGACAGTAACGCGCGTTCCTCTTATGCACGCTTTGCCTCCCATAACATCCATGTCGTGGCTGATCCTTGTAAACTGTTCCATAGTATAAATCCCTCCGAAGATATATATTCTCTATCGGTAGCTGAATACCGAACTCCTACTTGGTTTTTCCTACCAGCACGTTGGACTCCCCGCCGAATTTTGTGACCGCCTCCCAGGGAATATCCAGCTCCTTGGAAAGCAGTTCCAGCACCTTCGGCCCGCAGAAACCGCTCTGGCAGCGGCCCGCCCCGGAACGGGTGCGGCGCTTCACGCCGTCCAGGTCCACCGCTCCGGCGGGCGCGCGGATGGCGTCGCGGATCTCGCCCTCCGTCACCATCTCGCAGCGGCAGACAATGCGGGCATAGGCCTTGTCTTTCGCAATCAGCGCAAGGCGCTCCGCATCCGTCAACTCGCGGAAGCGGACGGGTTCGCGCCGCTCCGGCACAAAGCTTTCATTGACCGCAAATCCGGCCTGTTCCGCCAATTCCTCCGCCACATGGACCGCGATGGCCGGTGCGGCGGACAGGCCCGGAGATTCAATCCCGGCTACGTTGTAAAAGCGCGGGTGCTTCCCGCTGGGCCCGATGACGAAGTCATCCGTATCGCTGTGGGCCCGCAGGCCCGCGAAGGAGGTAATGACCTCCCGCAGGGACAGGGCGGGTATGGACTTACAGCCCCTCGCGTACACGCCGGACAGCGCTTCCGCCACGGTGGTCAGGTCCTCTTTGTCCTCTACGTCCGCCGCGCTGGGGCCGACTAAAATATTTCCGTCCACCGTCGGCGTGACCAGCACGCCTTTGCCCATCTTGTTGGGGCACTGGAACAGTACGTGCTTCACCAGGCCGTTTTGGCTCTTGTCCATCAGCAGGTATTCGCCCTTGCGCGCCGTGGTGCGCAGGCTGTTGTCCCCAATCAGTGCCGCGACCTCGTCGCAGTGCACGCCTGCGGCGTTGACGATATAACGCGCCTGGACGCTTTGCGCTCCGGCATATATGTTGAAGACGTTTTTTTCCGTCTTGTCAATTTTATCCACTGCGAAATTTCGGAAGAAGGCCACACCGTTCTGTACGGCACTTTCCGCGGCGGCAGAACACAGCTCAAAGGGGCAGACGATTCCGGCGCTGGGCGCCAGCAGGGCCGCTACAGCCTCCGGGCTGACGTTTGGCTCCAATTCCAAAAGCTGTTCCCGCCCGATGATTTCCAAGCCGGGAACCCCATTTTCCTCCCCCCGTTCGCGCAGTTCCTCCAACACGCCGCGCTCCTCCTCGGAGAAGGCAATCAGCAGCGAGCCGATGTTCTTGTAGGGGATGTGCAGCTGCCGGCAAACTTCCGGCATCAGGCGCGTGCCCTCCACGTTGAATTTTGCCTTCAGCGTGCCCGGCAGTGCGTCGAACCCGGCGTGCACAATGGCGCTGTTCGCCTTCGACGTCCCCATGGCGACGTCGTTGCAGCGCTCCAGCAGCGCGGCGCGGATTTGGTAGCGGCTCAACTGGCGCGCGATGTGGGCGCCGATTACGCCCGCGCCAATCACGGCAACATCATAGATCATAGTTTGCTTCCCTTTCGATTTGTATAATGAATAGTATAACACTTTTTTCCTGAAAAAACAAGAGCGCCCCTATAGAAATCGGCGCCCCTATAAACGTATTCTGTATACAGTCCTGTTTTAAAATGACAGGTGATATCTTCTCTCTAGTATTTTCCGCTGCTCCCGGAATAGCCGCCGCTGTCCGTGGTGGTGCCGCCGGAGGAGGAAGATGTGTCGGCCCGCTCGATTCTCCTGCGCGTCACGTTCTGGAAGAGGAAGAGGTCCTCCTGCCCGGTGAGGCGGAAACCGCCCGCGGGGATATATTGGCTGGCCGTCTTCTGCGCGACCGCGGTCTTCATCTGCCGCCTCCAGAGCATACAGATCACCCCCGCGAGCAGCAGCGGCAGCAGTATGGTGACCGCCAGCTTACCCATAAACGCGGTTCTGGCCCTGGCCAGGATGGCCTCCCCGTCGGTACCGGAATCAAAGGGCAGGCCCGCCCGCGCCTGGGAGAGGTACCACTCCGTTCTGTCAAGATACGCGGAAAAGGCCTCGTAGTACCGGTCATTCCGAAGCTGGGGCAATATGTATTGGTCAATCAGGATGCCCCTGCCATAGTCGGTGAGGGCGGTGTTGCCGTAGTCGTAGGCAATGACGGCGTAATCCCGCTCCGCCGTACTCAGCAGGAGGAGGATGCAGCTCTTTTCCTCTCCGTAGCCGTAGCCGTGCTGCTGATGCAAGTATTTGGCGTAGTCATAGGCGTCGGAATACCCCGCCGCGCTCATATCCGGCACAGTGACGACGGCCACCTCGCATTGATACTGCGCCGAAATCGCCTTGGCCCGCTCATTGAGCTCCCGGTATTGCGTTTCCGTAAGCAGGCCGGCGTTGTCAGCGACCAACTCCCATTCGGCGGCGAAGACAGATGGTATTGCGACAAGCACAAACAAAAGGGAACAAAACAGCGCTGTTGCGATTTTCTTCATCCCGGCCAGCCTCCTCTCAATAAGATCGCGCCGAGGATCACCATCAGGGGAAACGCGATGCCCGCGAACCAGCCCAGAAACCGGCGTTTGTCCACCGGCAGGTCGCCGATGAGCCGCCCCGTCTGGCCGTTCATGGCAAAAAGGAAGTCTTTGCCGCCCCACTTCGTGGAGAGCAGCCAGACCGGCAGCAACGCGTAGTGCACCGCTCCCCGCTTCGGCCGGATATCCACATATTCCGGCACCAGGCTGTTGTAGCCCAGGGCCGTGCCGGCAAAGGCGCTCTCCGTGCTGGCCCGGATGCGCTCGTTGGCACGCCGGCTGCTGGTTTCGGCGTCCACATCGTATTTGTCCGCCAGGAAGCCGGGCAGATAGGCCGTGGAAAAGGGCTTCAGCTCCCCGTAATCAAATGGCTCGATGGCATCCATATGGGCATCCGGCATTTTGCTGGAACCGTCTGCCGGGACCTTCTCGAAGGCAATTGTGCCCTCCCGCGTCACGCGGAAATGATTGGTTTCGGTAATCTCCTCGTCGCCGTAGGTGTAGCGGTTGACCGTGGTGCCGTGAAAGCGCATGTGGGCGTCGGTCTCCCCGTCAAAGAGCCAGAAGGGGACGTAGACGCCCTTGATCTCCTCGATGTGAGTCCCGTCCGCAAAATTTTTTGGCAGGAATTTTTTACCCTTGTAATATTTTTTCAATGCCGCGACAGCCGCGTTTTTATCCAGCCGGAACGGGATTACGTAGTCCGGCTTCAGCTGGCCCCGGAACATCCCCGGCACAACGCTGGGGTTGCCGCAGTAGGGGCAGGCGGTGGCCGCCGTGGTGTCGTCGCAGATGAGCTCCGCCGCGCAGGAGGGGCAGCTGTAGCTCCGCAGATGCGCGGCCTCCTCCGCGTTCCAGTTCCCTCCGGCGGAGGAGAAGTCCCAGCGCGGTTCGGCCCCGGCGGCCCCGGCCGCCTGCTCCTTGTCCGCGTACAGCTTCTCGATGACGGCCACATCATATTTCGTGCCGCAATAGTCGCATTCCAACTGCCCGGAGGCCCCGGCAAAGTGCAGGGGCCCGGTACAACTGGGGCATTGGTAGTTGGTAACCTGTGTCGCCATGTGTGTTCCCCCTTTATTCTGCTGTGATGTTCTGGGACGATGTGGGCATCGCCCCCTACAATGTGCGATTGCAGAAAATGCTATAGGCCTCTTTTCAAGTAAACTTTATCCTTTAATTGCACTCCGTGTTCAAACATAGGTTTTTCGTAATGCTCGAGAAAATAGTTTTCTATACGGTGTGAAAACACAAAGCCGCTGTTTTTATAAAAGGGCAGGATAACAGGGGTGTCGCCTGTTCCGACAAGCATAGTAGTGCCATTTCCCTTATAATAATCGCACACATAATGGATTAAATATCTGCCGTATCCCTTTTCTTGAAACTGCGGATATGTCGCTAAGTTTTGTATCTCGAACGTGCCGTTCCCTTCCTCCGTCACCACGCAGACGCTTTTCAAATCCTCGTCATATAAGGCAAACAGTACGCCCCTGTTTAAATATTTGTCGATCATATCCTCTTGCTCGTCGGCTAACAGCAGCAAATCCAGAAAGTCTTTTTTATTCTTGTCGATGATAACGACATGCAAGCGAACACCTCCTGCCCATTCTGGAATTTTCTCAAAACTACTTCTCGAAACTGTTGCCGCATTCGGCGCAGAACTTCGGCGGGCGCGATTTGTCCTCCGGTTCCCAGCCGCACTTGTCACACTTGTACTGCAGCGGCCCGGCAGGCTTCGGCTGGCCGCATTCGGCGCAGAATTTCCCCTTGTTGGAAGCGCCGCAGGCACAGGCCCAACCCTCTGCCTGGGGCTGCGGCTGGCCGCATTCCATGCAGAATTTCCCGGTGTTGCCTGCGTGCCCGCAGGCACAGGTCCAACCGGAAGGCGGGGCCGGGGACGCAGGAGGCTGGGGCTGCTGCGGGTAGCCGCCCTGGGGCGGATAACCCTGGGGTGGGGGCTGCTGCCCCATGGCGAACAGATTCTGCGCATTCATCCCGCCTGTGTTTCCGGCCATGTTTAGACCCATGAAGGCCATGGCGGCTCCCGCGCCCTCGTTGGCCGCAGCGGACTGCATCGCCGCCGCCTGGGCGCCTACCAGGTGCGCCGCCGCCATGTTGGGATTGCGGAAGGCCGCGTTGCGCTGCAATTCTTTAATCATCTGCTCGTCCTCTTCGCTCGCTTTAACCGAAGAGACGCCAAAGGATACGATCTCTAGGCCGCGCAGGTCACTCCACTTCGCGGAGAGCACCTCGTTGAGGGCCTGCGCCAGCTCCATGGTGTGGCCGGGCAGCGCGGAATAGCGGATGCCCATGGCGGAAATTTTCGCGAAGGCGGGCTGCAGGGCAGTCATCAGCTCGGTTTTGAGCTGGCCGTCGATCTGCTCGCGGTCATAGGCGGCCTCCATGTTGCCGCAGACGTTCGTGTAAAATAAAATGGGATTGACAACTTTGTAGCTGTACTCCCCGAAGCAGCGGATGGCGATGTCCATATCCAGGCCGACGTTGGCATCCACCACCCGGAAGGGCACCGGCGAGGGTGTGCCGTATTTGTTGCCCACCAATTCTTTCGTGTTGAAATAATAGACGCGCTGATCCTTGGGCGGTTCCCCACCGAAGGTGAAGCGCTTGCCGATGTTCCGCAGCACGGCCGGAATGGATTTGCTTAAGCTCCCGCTAAAGACGGAGGGCTCGGTGGAGGCGTCATAAGTAAATTCGCCGGACTCGGCGCAGAGGTCCACGACCTTGCCCTGCTCCACGATGATCATGCACTGGCCGTCGGCCACGGCGATGACCGAGCCGCTGGAAATGATGTTGTCGCTCCCCTTGACGTTGGCGCTGCGCGAAGACGTCCGTTTTTGCCCCTTGGCCGCCAGCACGTTGACCGGCAGCGACTCGCAGTAAAAATACTCCTTCCACTGTTCGGCCATAACCCCCCCGGCCGACCCGATTGCCGCTCTGATAAGTCCCATGATCTTTCTCCTTTCGATTGTAAAAAATAAAGTCTTATGTCATTCCCCGATGATTTTTACCAGCACCCGTTTGTCGCGCTTGCCGTCGAACTCGCCGTAGAATATCTGCTCCCAGGTCCCGAAATCAAGCGCGCCCGCCGTGACGGCGACCACCGCCTCGCGCCCCATGACGGAACGCTTCAAATGCGCGTCGGCATTGTCCTCGTAGCCGTTGTGGTCATACTGGCTGTGCGGCTTCTCCGGCGCCAGCCTTTCCAGCCAGCGTTCGAAGTCGCGGTGCAGGCCGCTTTCATTGTCGTTGATAAACACGCTTGCCGTGATGTTCATGGCGTTTACCAGGCACAGGCCCTCCCGTATCCCGCTCTCCGCAAGCGCGGCTTCGACCTGCGGCGTGATGTTGAGATAGGCGCGGCGCGTTTTCGTGCGGAACGTCAGCTCCTTGCGGTAGAATTTCATCCTGCTGGCACCTCTTTATTTTTGTTTTTTCATTATAGCACAAAACAGCAACGATAGCACTAGCAGCTGAATATTTTACGCCGGCGCAGCCAAATCCAGGCCGCGCCGGCGTATTTTTTTGTGTATGCAGGGCATCCGCTCAAGAGCAGGAGTTTATTTGATATTCGCGAACGCGTCGCGTACCGCGTTATAAGCGGGCTTTTCGCCGTTGTTCATGTCCACCAGGCCCCAGCGGGTCTCAATGGGACAGTCGCTCTGGCCGCAGACATAACAGGAGGCGGAATCCTGCCAGCAGTATACAAACGCGCCGATCAGGTAGGGCCGGCTCTTGGTCATGCGCGGAATGATGTCCGCATAGAATTTCGCCTGCCCCTCGGGCGTGTGGGGGTAACCCGGCAGCACCACGTCGGCGGGCATTTCACGGTACAGGTGCAGGGCAAAATCCGTGTTGAAGATGTAGTTTCCCCAGTCTCCGCCGGCTTCGTTGCGCACCCTGCTCTGCATACGCGCCGGCAGAGCGTCTACGAAGGCCTCTATGTTTGCGCGGGCCTCCGCCTCGCTGGAGACGCCGTAGCCCTCCAAGATGGCCTGCTTCTCCTCCGCGGTCTTGGGCGCGCCGCCGCTGATGTAGCCGAACTCACAGAGGATAATCGGCTTGCCGGTGAAGCTCCACAGGTAGTCCAGCATCAAGTCGAACAGGAACATGTAGTTGCCGAAGCTGAAGAAGCAGCCCAGGTAGATGTCGATGCCCACATAGTCGCAGTATTCCAGATAGGGCTTCATCATCAGGTGCTGGTCGGCCTGGGGGCCGGCGGAGTTGTATCCGACCAGAATATCGCCTTTGATGGGGTACATGGCCTCCAGATTTACGGCCATGAAGCGGACGGCTTCCTCCGTGGTCAGGGGCAGCTGGAAGCGGGGTATGCCCATTTCATTGGTAATCTGGAACGCGCCGACCAGACCGCGCAGGTCGTTGACGAAAAATCGGGCGATTTCCTTCACTTTCTCTTCACCCTCCGGGGTGCGCGGGTCGAAGCCGGCGGAAATATAGCTCCGCGGGTAGGGTGTGACGGCCATGATGTTGATGCCGCTGTCCCGGAAGCGCTGCATCCGCGCCTTCCAATCGATGTAGGACTGCTGCAGGGTGACCCCGTCGCTCTCAAAGGGGAAGGGGATGTCGGCGCGGTTCCACTCGATGCCCGCACCCTTGATCTGCTCATACTCGTCCGTGGGGTGGCAGATGCCCTTGATGAATCCGCCGGACTTGGCCTTGACCGCGTCCACCTCCTCGGAGGTTTTGGGCCGGAAGGGGTAGCTCACCAGCGCCCAGGGGATGTAGGCAACGGAGGCTGCGATCTGCGTCTCCATGTAGGGTTCCAGGCCCAGGGAAAACAGGCTCAGCACCCAGGTGACCAGAACCATAAAGCCTGCCAGGATGCGCTGCATAAGGGAAGAAAGAATGTCTGCCATGGTTGTCATGCTCCTTTTTTAAATTTTTATAAATAATATATAAGAGAATAGTGTGAAAGATTGACCTTCCTGTGCAACTTGCGCGCCGCCTGTTTCACGCCTGATTATAATTCGCCGCACGATGCGGCGGGATGGAGGTGAAAACGAAATGGCCCCTCTCTCATCTAAATTGTAGCCTATTTTGGGGCTTTGGTCAAGGAGAAAATGGATTATTTTTACGGCTGACACATGGGCCCAAAACAAAAATGGACGCCTTCGCGGCATCCATTTTATATTTATAATTTTTATTCCGTTCCGCTTTCCGGGGAAACCGGGGTGGTGTTGGGGGGATCCTCCTGCGGCCACACCACTTTCTTGCTGCCGTTCTGCAGGCCGTCATAATAAAAAGCTTTGAGTCCTGTAAGCTCCTCCACTTCTCCGGAAGGGTAAAAAGAAAACGTGATCTTCTGCACACTTTTTTGCACGGCCGCTTCCAGTTCCGCCTGGCTGCGTCCCTCTATCTTTACAACCGCCAAAAAGAGGATGTTGCTTTTACCCTGCGGCCGGACTGCGCTCGTTCTTGCGTTCGTGCTCCGCTTTTCCACCCAGACATTGTCTTCGGAGGCCCCTTTGACGCGCACCGGATACAGTGTCTTTTTCGTGTCGTTGGTCACTCTGACATAGACCCCATACATATCATAGTCCGCGGGGTTTGCCACGATGTCCTGAAACGTCGCGTCGCTGTAACCATAAGTAGCCTTTTTCTCTTCAATAAACGCCTTTTTTTCCTCTTCGCCAAGCTCCATAGCCACGACATAGTCCTTAAAAAAGCTGGTTGCCGCCGAGTTCGCGTTGTAGTGCAGGATGTCCTGTGCCTCTGCCAAAACTTTGCCCTGATTGATGAACTTCGGAACCCATAACCCGGCCAGCAGGCCCGCCAGGAGGACAATCACAATCACCGGGATAAACTTTTTCAACGATTCCACCCTTTCTTTGTGTATGTTTGATCTTTTGGGAGCTGGGGAACAAACCTCCGCCCCGTGGTTCTAAGGTTTTGTTGACTGGCAATATTATACAATGGCGGCCCCCGCATTTCAAGCGGGATTTTGTTGAGAGTTTGTAAAAAATGAAAACGGCATGCCGGGATTGCCAACGGCGCACCGAGGGCGTGACGCCCTACAGCATTATCCCGCGAAACAGCTCCTCCGTATTGGCCGCCACAAAATCCGCGCCGGCGGCCAGGAGCGTTCCCCGATCCCGGAAACCCCAATCCACGCCGAGGAAGCGGATCCCCGCGTTTTGCGCCGTCTGGATATCCGTCCCGGAATCGCCGATGTAGACCGCCTCTTCCACGGCCGCGTCCAGTTTCTCCAGCGCGTACCGTACGCTCTCCGGCGCGGGCTTGCGGGGGCGCTCCGGCACGGCGCCGGCCACAAAATCCAGCAGCCCGGGGAAACATCTCTCACAGAGCGCCCGGGCGGGCTCCTCGTCCTTGTTGGTCACCACCGCCGTTTGGAGGCCCTGCTCCCGCAGCTTTTTCAGCAGTGGAACCGTGCCCGGATAGGGCGCGGTGGTGTCCCCCATGTGGACCTCGTAGTGGAGCAAAAACAGCCGCAGGGCTTCCCAAAGCCGGTCCTGCCCGGTTTCCGGCAGCGCGCGCTGTAGCAGGGCAGGGATACCGTGACCCACGCCGCGGCGCGTCCTGTCGAGGCTCTGCTCCGCGAAACCCAGGCAACTCAGCGTAAAATTGACGCTGTTGTGTAAGTCCTCCAGCGTATTCAGCAGCGTGCCGTCCAGATCAAATAGGACCGCTTTCCGTTTTTTCTCCATACCCTGCCGACCCATCCATCAAATCATTTTTGATATCCGTGGGACGATGTGGGCATCGCCCCCTACAATTTTCAATTATTCCACCACCGGATTGACCAGACTCCCAATCCCCTCAATCCGTATCTCCACTGTGTCGCCGTTGTGTATAAGGCCTATGCCGTCCGGCGTGCCGGTCAGGAGGACATCTCCCGGATAGAGTGTCATGACCCCGCTGGCAAAGGCCACCGCGACAAAGACGCCGGTGAGCATCTCAGATGTATGGCCGCTCTGGACGACTTCGCCATTCAAAATTGTCTCCAGCAGCAGGTTCTCCGGGGAAAGCGCCGTCGCGATATGCGGCCCCAACGGGCAGTAGGTGTCAAAGCCTTTGGCGCGGGTCCACTGGCCGTCCGCCTTTTGGATGACCCGGTCCGAGACGTCGTTCGCGCAGGTGTAACCCAGTATGTAACTCGCGGCCTCCCGGGCCGTGATATTCCGGCAGGTGCGGCCGATGACCACGGCCAGCTCCGCCTCGTAGTCCGTCCGGTGCTCCGGGCGGGCAATGACAATCGGCTCCCCGGGGTTCAGCAGGGCGGAGGGGGGTTTGAGGAACAGCAGCGGTTCCGGCTTGATCTCCCTCTGCAGCTCCGCGGCGTGCTTGCGGTAGTTCACGCCCAGCGCCAGAATTTTGGAGGGCGCGACCGGGGCCAGGAGCTTGTAGTCCCCCGTGAGGGGCTGTTCCGCTATAGATTTAATTTGAAAGCAATCCCCTGTAATGGGATAGTAGGCCCCGTCTTTATGTACGGCGTGGAAAATCTTTTCGTTTTGTTGCAGCCTTGCGATTTGCATTATCTCGTCTCCCCTGGTTTATTTTTTATAGTACTTCCTTATCTTTTTTATGTCCTCGGGGTGGTCGACCCAATCTTCTATGTAACCGCAGTTGCAACATAAATACTTAGTGACCAAAACCATGCTGAGTCCTGTAAAACCCGCTTTAATGTTATTGCCATATCCCTCATTCTGAAACGTTCCCGGAATTTTTATAACATCGTTGGATTGGCATTTTGGGCATTTTTTTGTATTTTTCATTTTTTTCAACACCTCCCGCTACTTACCCACCGCGCCGGGGTGGCTCTGTAGGGGACGCAGTCCTCTGCGTCCCATTTCATAACCGCACCATTTTTTCTGTATTTCGGGACGCAGAGTCCCCGCGCGTCGCGGATTAGACTGCGTCCCCTACTATATGGCACTCCTATTTCCCCGAAATCGTCACGCCGCCAAACGCGGCCCAGGGCAGCAGATTCACGCCGTCGCAGACGAGCTCCTTCGTCAGGCCGACGAGCTGCCCGAGCAGCTGCGCCAGGTTTCCGCTGATCATCGTCTCGCTGACAGCGTCCGTAAGGCGGCCATTCTCAATCAGGAAGCTGTTCTTCGCCACGCCGGAAAAGTCGCCGTTCACGCCCGGCTGCCCGCCGGAAAAGCGGCCAACGATCAAGCCCCTGTCGATGCCCGCCACCAGTTCGCCCAGGGCCTTGTCCCCCGGCGCCACCGTCAGGCTGCGGCCCGCATTTTTGCCGCGGGCGAGGCCCGTCTTGTTCGCGCCGTACTGGCTCAGCAGGAAACTCTGCAGTATGCCGCCTTTGATGATATCCATATTTTCGCTGCGGTAGCCGTCGCCCGTGAAGCGCTCGCCGCAGACCACAAAGTCGTCCAGCGGCACGGCGCGGATCGTCAGTCTGGAATCTGCCACCGGCTTGCCGAGGGAGTCCTTCCAGGGGCTGGTGGCGTCGATGAGGGCGTCGTCCCGCAGGAAGCTGTCAAAGGTCATGTCCAAAAATTCCGCCAGGCAGTCCGGCGTCAGAATCACGGTGCCGAGCTGCTTGCCCTCAAAGGGGACGGTCACGATTTGTTTTTCGCAGTCCTCCAGAAGCATACGCTGCAGGCCGATATCCAAAAAAGGCTGTTCCAAAGAGTCCAGCATCACGCAGGAGCCGCTGGAGGAGGAGGTCTGCCCATTCTCCTGGGCGGAGAAGGTGGCGCTGAAGGAGTAGGCGCCGTGCTCGTAGGCGTACTCCGCGCCGTTCGTGTTGGCGTAGAGCGTTTCGGCGTGGGAGTAATCCGCGACGAGCTGTTCCATCATCACTTTCGGATAGGTTTTTCCGGTTTCGGCCAGGTACTCCTCCATCCGGTCGAACAGGCGGTTGCGATCCGGCTCCAGGATGCCGGAGCTAAAACTGCCGTTCTGGGTGTAGGGGGATATCTGCTCCGCCTCGTCCGGCAGGGCGCTCTCCGCCGCCGCCATACAGTCCGCCACGGCAGCGTCGATGGCCTCCTTTTCCAGCCGATTGATGCGGATGCTGCCCTTCTTCCCGCCCTTGAGGGCCTTGATGTTGAGGGAACTCTCGAACAGGCTGCGCATGAGGCTGAAATTGCCGGAGTCCACGTTCAGCTCGTCCGTTTTCCCCTGCATCACCAGGCACTGGGCGTGGTCCGCCCCCGCCTTTTTCAGGGCTTCCAATGTATATTGGGCAATCTCTTGATTCGTCTTCATTGTCCTGTTCATTCCAATCCCGCGGCGCAAGCCACATTCGTATTTTAAACTTTGAACCTGTTCTCATAGTCTGAACGGCTATGAGAACAGGTTTTTTAAATCTCCCCCGCCTCCTAACTCTTGACGCCTGAAAGGGTCAGTACCGCATCATTGCTGGGTACCGGGCTGTAGAGCAGCGGTTCAAAGAAGGCCTTCAGGCTGGTGAAGGGCATATTCACATCAAACAGTGTGCCCAGCACAAACGTGAGCGGCACATAAATCAGATCCAGCCTGAATAAAACGGCGCGGAACGCGCGGCCTTCCGGCGTGTCGGGCGAATACTTCTTTTCGCCGGTATACATTCCGTTCGCCGCCTCCACCAGAAAATCAGCCAGCTTCCGCTCACGGATGCTTTCGTCTATTACCCAAGGGCAAAGGAACAGCCAGCCGACGGTATTAAAATCCAGGTTGTTCAGCATTTTACCAAAGAGCGTTATCAGGCTGCCCAGGGGGCCGAAATCAACGTTGTAGCCGATGACGCCGGCGATAAGCGCCGGATCGGTAGCCAGGGCTTCCAGTACGCCGCGGACCGTATCGTCTGCAAAACGGTCGTAGAGGAACTGGCTGAGGGGCTGGCCGCCCAGGTCAAAGTCACAGATTTCCGTGTAAGTCGCGCGGACATCCAAGCTGTCTTTGTCCAGAACGACTTTTCGGATGGGGGAACTGGGTGATTTCACCAGGGAGGCGGTGTTGATTTCATAGAAGCGGTTCCCCTGCTTCGTTTGGATAAAATCGATGTTCTGCACATGGGTGTGGCCGCAGAAACCGAAGGTCAGGCCCGCGTCGGCCAATACCGCCACGGCTTCCTCGCCGCCATGCACTGCCGTTCCGGACGCGAAATCGTAAATCGGCAAGGAATTCAGCGTAGCGAAATGCCACATGCCGATGATTTGATCCCCGGCGGCTTTCGCCTGCCCCACCTGTTCCAACGCCCAGGCCAGTTGTTCCTGTGTAAAGACGCGTCCATTGTCAAAATTCAGCACTAGCAAGCGGTAGCCCGGCGCGAGTTGTGCCGCGTAGCTCAGGCCCTCGAAGGTCGCAATCGCGGCGCCATAACCATAATCGGCATACAGGGCGGGCAGTTCAGTGCGTGCGTAGTACGCGTCGCCGCTGCGGTAATCGTGGTTGCCGGTAGTGAGATAGACCGTTTTCCCCGCGTTTTCCAGCACCTGTAATTTTTGAAGAAATCTTTGGTGCTCCGCTTTTGACCCGTGGTCGGTGAGGTCACCGGAAATCAATACGATGTCGTAGCCATCGTACTCACCGTAGGTAGTAATCTGCTCGAACGCGCCGTCGAGAATGGCGCTTTCCAACTCTCCGGCGCCTTCATGCAAATCGGAAATCACGAGAAATCGCAGGGGCTCCGCCTCCGGAGCGGCGTATGTGGAAAAACACAGGGCCGCAACCGTCAGGGTAACGCAAAGAACCGCGCAGAGTATTTTTTTGCTTTTTTGCCAATACATAGTCATCTTCCTCCTATACTCATTTTACATTTTATGGCGGGGCCTCCCATCCCCACCGGAATCCACTGTTTTTTCCCGCACATGCCGGAGCAGGTCCAGTACATTTCGTCCGAGAGCATGTCCACCGTCCGGAGCATCTCAAAGGCCACGCCGGAGATGGTGGTGTCGCGGATGGCCCTGCCGAGCTTGCCGCCTCTGATCTCGTAGCCCATGCTCACGCCGAACATAAACTCCCCCGTCATGTCCGCCTGACCGTTGTTGGTATCTGTAAAGTAGTAGCCCTTGTCGATGGCGGCAATCATGTCCTCCAGCTTGTCCCTGCCGGGCAGAATAGCCGTGTTGCGCATGCGGATGAGGGGTTCGTCGGAAAATTGGGAGGCGCGGGCGTTGCCCTGGGGATTCACCCCGAAGTGCAGCGCGCTTTCCCGGGAGTGCATGTAGCCCCTCAGGATGCCGTTTTCAATCAGGACGGCATCCTCGGCGGGCGTGCCCTCATCGTCCGCCAGAACGGGGACGGGCGCGGGGGAACCGTCCTCTATCGTGTGGGCAAAATCCACCATGGTCACCAACTCGCTGGCCACCCGCTGGTTCAGGTTGTAGGCGGCGACAGAACCGGAGCGGACCAAATCCGCCTCCACGGTGTGGCCCACCGCTTCGTGGGCAAGGATTCCCGCCAGCTTCGGGTGGATCACCACGTCCCAGACCCCGGCCTCCGGATAGACGCCCTCCGCCTTCTTGGCGAGCTCCTCATACAGGGAGTCAATCCCGGCGTAGAGGACTTCCGGCCCGGAAAAGTGCTCATCGAACCAGCCGTTGCCGCCGAATACGCTGTAGAGCTCCACAGTGGAGCCGTCCGGCGTGTTGGCGGTCAGAAATACATACACGTGGCAGCGCGGCACGAGGGAATAGAGGTCGCAGCCGTCCGAGACGCAGAGCAACTTCTCCGTGGAGTCCGCCTTGACCACGAGCATTCGGCTGGCCAAACCCGGATATTTTCGCGTGATGTAGCTGTCCAGCCCTTGGGCAAACTCGATGTAGCGTTTCTGCTCGATATCCCGTATGGCGAGCCGCAGCTCCTTTTTCCCGGCTGCAAGGGAGGGCAGGGGCCGGGCCGCGTTTTGAATGCGGGAATCCAGAAATACCGCGTTTTCGCCCGCTGCCTCCAACACCGCCTGGACACTGCCCTGGGTGTATTCCGCGTGGGAGGCGAAGCCGTACACGCCGTTTTTGTAGACCCGGGACGAGACCCCGCCGTTTTCGCTGCGCAGATTGGTCACCAGGTTGCCGCCGAGCAGCTGCACGCTGCGGGTCACGTTCCGCTGGGCACGCAGCTCCGTGTGTTCCGTGAATTGCTGTTTGTATGGGGAAATCAAATCCGGAATCATGGTTGTGTCCTCCTCATGATGGCGCTTTTCCGCAAGCGAGGCTGTTCCTTTTTGTAATATTCCTTTTTTTAGTATCGCTCTAGTTTATCACAATATACGAAATTTTTCCATGGGGTTGAAGCAGATTTTTGCCTCTTCGGAAAAAATAGTTTGCTTTTTCTAGAAATTGGACGTAAAATATATTTATTCCAAAAGAAACACAAGAGAGGATTTCTATGAAACATACAAAGAAACTGCTCGCCGCACTATTGTCACTTATTCTGGTATTGAGTTTGGTCGCGCCCGTAATGGCGGAAGAAATATATGCGGCCCCGGCAAACGTTGTATCCCTGGCGGTCAACTGGGACGATTTTTATATCATCTCGCAGTCCCCCGATGAACTGACCGTTCCCTTCAAATCAGATTTTACACTTGGTGTCGAAGTAAATATCCCGGCAGGGGCGGAAGTAACGTATCAATGGGAGTACGTGATTTATGGCAATTTATCTTCGTTCCGAATGGAAAACGCAACAGAGCCTGTCTTCCATTGTTCTCCTGGTGATGTCTGTTATCCAACGGCCCCAGCTGCCCGGCCCTATAAAGAAAAGTCTAAAGATTTTTTTTGCACAATTACTGCCGTTGAGAAAGATGTGAACGGCAACGTTGTTGATACAGCTCGTCTAGTTACTCGTGGCATCACTGTTACCGTGTTGCCGGAAAGAGACACTACCCCTCGCGAGGTTTTCATGGATCGCTGGATAATTGGGCCATTCTGGCAAACAATCGGTTTTTGTATCGGAACTTACGGTCTTGCGATTCCCATTGCCCCTATTATTTGGCTTTATCTTCTTATTTTCTATCCCATACCGTTCTAAAACGCTTTTTATGCGACAAGGGAGCCCGGCATTTCGCCGGGCTTCTCTGCTTTTTCTCTACTTATACTATATCAAAATCTACCCTTATAACCCGGCCGCAAATTTGATACAATCATTTCCGCAAGACTATAATAACCCGCCGGGAGGAATAAAAACTTGGAAACCAAATACGCGTACTCACAAAACGAGTAGAAAACCATGACCACCACGCAGCTGCGGGAGCAATTTTTGCCGGAAAACCTGTTCGCGGACGACACGCTGACGCTGGTCTACAGCCACTTCGACCGCATCGTCGCGGGCGGCGCCGTGCCGAAAACGAAGGCCTTGGCCATTGAGGCGGCGGAAGAACTCGCCTCTGACTACTTTTTGCAGCGCCGGGAGATGGGCATCATCAACATCGGGGGCAACGGTCTCATCCGCGCGGACGGCGTGGATTACCCCATGCAAAAGTACGACTGCCTCTACCTGGGGCGGGGCACACGGGAAATCCTGCTGTGCTCGGAGAATCCGGAGGTCCCGGCCTGCTTCTACTTGAATTCCACCCCCGCGCACCGGGCCTGCCCCACGGTGCACATTCCGAAAGACAAGGCAATCCAGGCAGCGCTGGGCAGCGGCACTGACTGCAACGAGCGCGTTATCTACAAATATATCCTGCCCGGGAACGCGGAGAGCTGCCATCTCGTAATGGGCCTGACCATTCTGGCCGAGGGCAGCGTCTGGAACACCATGCCCTGCGGGCAGACGAAAAACGCAGCGCGGAAATTCTGGCGCGCATCCCCGCCGGGCGCTGGAGGACGCCCGCCGACATGGGCGGCGCCTGCGTGTTTCTGGCCAGTGCCGCCAGCGACTATGTCAACGGCTTTACGATCGCCGTAGACGGCGGATGGCTGGCAAGGTAGATTTCAGTTGGATAAAGCCTACAGAACAAAGTAAAAAGCATTGCCGCGCTAGAAAAAGTGATATTTTGAAGGTATAATATCTGCAAGGAAAAGAGAGAAAGAGAGCATCGCTGCGCGGCTCTGTTCAAGAACCGTAAGGACTTCCTTAGCTGTGCCGCAGCACAACTCACCGACTCTGCCACCATCATGCCAACTCAAAAGCAAACAGCCAGTCGCCGAATATAGGGACGCGCGGGCATTTGTACTGTCCGTTTTTATCGGACGTAATTTCGGCCGTATCAAAAATCTCCCCCAAGATTGGATTGAAACGCTCAAAATGGTATTTTCTGTTCGGCTTCAGTCCACTCACAGTGACGTCTCCAAAAAATTTGCCGCCGAAATGTGGCTTATAGATCAGTAAAAGTTCGCCATCGTAACCGGCGGCGAAATGCCCCTCCACCTCCGAACCGTCGCAGGAGAAATCCACCCATTCCGGATGGCACGCAAGCCGATACCACGCGAAGCGTTCTAAATATCGTTTACACGCGCCGATTTGCCCCGAACCTGGAAGCGCGGCCGCCTCCCGCCAAGACAGTCTGCCCCACTCAACGCCATTGGGGCTTGGCCCATACGGCCTGTCTGTGCCGTTGAGCTGCCATATACCGTTAGCGCCATAGCTGTGGCCTGCCGCGCCGAGGAACATGCAGGACAAAAAGAGATACCGCTGGATGTCTTCATAGCTGGAGCCGCAAATGCCCTCATAGCAAGCTTCGCTATTGATTACTGGCATCTGCCCTCTCTCGATGGCCGCCTGCATCATTTGCAGGGTGAATGCCAGCGACGGATAACCGCTGTGGCCGGTTTGCAGCATATCCATATCCAAGAGCGCAGGGTCGTCAATCTGTTCGTGGCCGAACTCTGTCGGGTGAATGGTGATCAGTCTGCCGAATGGATTGTTATCCGAAATATATTTCACAACTTCGTTCCAATTGGAACGGGAGTTTTTCAGATGTGTCGCCGGGTCGACAGGGTCGTCATAAAACGCCATGTTTGCTTCACCGGCGGCGCAGAACGCCACGGGATACGCCGCGAATCTTGCCAGCAGATAACGCCAATGCCTCTTGATTTGCTCCTTGTCCGCAATCTTCATAAAATAACCCCAGCAGCCGACAATACAGGGCGTAAGCCCATAATCAACCAGCATTTGAATCCGTTTTTCCGCTTCGTCGAAATAAGCCGGATTGACTTCGCTGAAGTCTTCGCTCCAAGGGAACCCGGCAGGGTTTTTACCGCGCGGATCATACCAGTGCATATCGGGATACAGTCCGGCTATGATATGTACCGCGCTGAATCCCTTTTTTGCACGGTCTTGAACCAGTTCTTCAAATTCATCGGGAAAGGATATCCGGTCACAAAAACCCATCCACCAAGTATCGGCCAGCCAGAAAAACGGCTTGCCGTTTTTGTAAGTCATATAGCGGCTGTTTGTTTTTTTTCCCAGTCCGCCGTTCAGATAGAGCGGATTGTCGCCGGTATACGCCTCAACCTCCAGTTCGCCTCTAATTCCGTGCAGGCCGTCGTCGGTACTGTCTGTGCATTTGGTGATATAGCCGTGAATGCCAATTTGTTCTGAGCTGTAACGCGCCTTCCAGACGTTTCCGCCTGCCCAAAAAGCCATAACCGTAGTTTTTGCGCCGTTTGGCGCGGTAAAAATCACCGATACATCAAGCAAATCTTTTTTTTCACCATAATGATTGAGCGCGGTAAAGCTAAGCTCCGCCGGGATGTTTTGCATGGTTTTCATAAAATTCCCCCTGTTACTCATGTGGCGTTAATACAGTTATTTTAGCACCCACTGCTTCGGCCGCCAGCTCCACTGTGGCGCTTAAAGTGTCAAACTCCATAATCTTCTCTTCCATACCATA